>Ga0209253_10003798_pt1 | contig 13205 bp, 11 predicted proteins | sample FrelakmetBRP12BR_FD_187145 | JGI IMG/M metagenome (GOLD analysis project Ga0209253, IMG submission 187145) | Freshwater lake sediment microbial communities from the University of Notre Dame, USA, for methane emissions studies - BRP12 BR (SPAdes)... | ecosystem: Environmental > Aquatic >...
TAGCCATTCCTTCAGTGTAAGCGGGACCCCGCTTTCCAGGGTGATTCTTTCTTTTTGGAGGAATCGCAATAAACCTTTAACCCTTTCCTGCTTCTGTTCAAAGTCCCGGAACTCTTCATCTTTGATCAAGCCGAATTTCCGGCAATATGGCGTAAGCCTTCGGTCGGCATTGTCCGCTCTCAGACTCAGCCGGTATTCGGCCCTCGATGTGAAGAGCCGGTAAGGCTCCTCGACGCCTCTGGTCACCAGGTCATCGATCATGACTCCGATATAAGCCTCATCCCGCCCCAGGATAAAGGGCTCTTTTCCACTGATTTTAAGGGCCGCATTAATACCGGCCATTATCCCCTGGGCGGCAGCTTCTTCATACCCCGAAGTCCCGTTAATCTGACCTGCGAGAAAGAGGTTTCCATATTTTTTGGTCTCGAGCGAAGGCTTTAGCTCAATCGGGGATACGGCATCATACTCGATCCCATAGGCCGGCCTTACTACCTTAGCTCGGTCCAGCCCGGGAATGGTCTTCAAAATCTCGAGCTGCACATCATAGGGAAGGCTTGATGACATCCCGTTGACATAAACCTCCGACGTTTCCAATCCCTCCGGCTCGAGAAAGAACTGGTGGCGGTGATGGTGAGGGAACTTGACGACCTTGTCCTCTATCGAAGGGCAGTACCGTGGCCCTATTCCGGTAATCAAACCGCTGTAAAGGGGGGACCTGTCCAGGTTTTTTCGGATGACATCATGGGTCGCGGCGTTTGTGTAGCCTGAGTAGCAGAGGATTTGGTTTTTCAGGGGCCGGTGCGTCCGAAAGGAAAAGGCCACGGGGCTATCATCGCCAGGCTGCGGAGAGAAGGCGGCCCAGTCGATAGTATGCCCGTCCAGCCTCATAGGCGTCCCCGTTTTCAGCCGGAACATTCTTAACCCGAGCCTTCGCAAGCTCTCACCAAGGGATGTCGCCGCCGGCTCATTGGCTCTTCCCGCCGGATATGAGCTGAGGCCCATGTGGATCAGCCCATTCAAGAAAGTTCCGGGAGAGATGATCACTGCCCGTCCTCTTATTAGGTTCCCGTCCAGGGTCAATACTCCACTCACCCCTTTGCCTTCAACCAGCATATCCGTGACTATCCCCTGGAAAAGCGTCAGGTTCGGGGTATCCTCCAGCCACTTCTTCATGAGAAGGCGGTAGCCGGCCTTATCGCACTGCGCCCGGGGAGCTTGGACAGCGCTCCCCCGGCTTCTGTTGAGGAGCCGGAACTGGATGCCGGTTTCATCGGCCATAAGCCCCATCAGCCCGCCAAGGGCGTCGATTTCCCTCACCAGGTGACCCTTGGCTAATCCCCCTATCGCCGGGTTACACGACATTTGGGCAATTGTTTCCAGTTGGATGGTGATTAGGACAGTCTTCAAGCCCATTCGGGCGGCCGCTGAAGCCGCCTCACAGCCGGCATGGCCGGCCCCGACGACAATGACATCATAATCGGGACTGGAAAGGGTCTTTTTTCTCACTTTCCCACACAAAATCGGCTGAAAATAGTATCCAGGACCTCTTCGACCCGTATTTCGCCGGTCAATTCCCCTATTAAGGGCACGATATAGCGGATTTCCTCAGCCCAGACTTCATCCGAATGGCCATTTCGGAGCAAATTGAGCGCTTTCTCAAAACTTGAAGCGATCTTTTCGAACAAAATCTTCTGTCTCAGGTGGAGAAGTACTTCCTCGTGTCCTGTCGCTTTAGGGGCAAACTCTTTATATATCAGCTTCCGCAGAGCCTCCAGGTTCTTTCCGGTCAAGGCCGAAACCTCAAGCCAACGGCTCTTCGGATTTACGGCCTGGCATTTCGGGCGATTTATTTTATGGGGAAGGTCGGCCTTGTTGAACAGAAGGATCATTTTTTTATGAAGAAATTTTTTTATAAGCCTAAGGTCGCCCTGCCCCTCCCTCCTGGAAGCATCCAGGACGAGAAGGATTCCGTCTGCCTGGGAAGCCAGCTCTCCGCCTCTCTTCACACCTTCTTTTTCCACAGGATGGGGCGAGTCCTCAAGTCCAGCCATATCGATCAGATGGAAAAGCGAGTCCTGTATTTTGATCCTCTCCCGGAGATAGTCACGGGTAGTCCCGGGAAAAGGGCTGACGATTGCCCTTTCCTGGTCAAGCAATGCATTAAATAGCGTAGACTTGCCAACATTTGCCCGGCCCACTATGGCCAGTTCCAATCCTTGAGTCATAGCCCGTCCTGCCTGATAGCTGGCAATGAGTTTCTTGATTGTTCTAAGCGCCGCTTCGAGACTGGCCTCGGTTTCCTTAGAATTGAACCCGAGCCCATCGTCCGGGAATTCAATGCCGCTCTCGACCAGGGACAAGAGCTCGACCACCCGGTTGCGCAGAGCGCTGACCTGCCGCGACAGCCCACCCCGTATCTGACCGAGGGAGATTTTGGCCTGGGCGAGAGAGGTGGCCGCGATAAGGTCACTGACCGCTTGAGCCTGGATCAGATCCAGTCGTCCGTTAATGTAGGCCCGGAGCGTGAACTCCCCCGCATGGGCAAGCCGGGCTCCCTCTTTTACTCCAAGGGCGACAACTTCCTCGAGTACCCGGGGGCTGCCATGACAAGTGATCTCGACGACATCCTCCCTTGTATAGGAGCGAGGCGGCGGAAAATACGCAAGATACGCCTCATCGACGGCCCCATCTTTCGTGCCGTCGTAGATTTCTCCAAGTGCGAGCGTCAACGGCTCGATCTCCCGCCAGGCTTTTCGCCTTGGCCGGAATATTTTTTTGGCAATCTCCAGGGCTTTAGACCCGCTTAAGCGGACGATCCCGAGGCCTCCATGCCCGGCCGGAGTGGAAATGGCGATGATTGTTTCGTCCAGCATGAGGGGTAGCTTACCGCTCGCTCAGGCTCATTTTAATCAACCCGGCTGAATTAGTAAACAGCGGCCGAATCGAGGCCGGTTTGGCCGCCGTGCTGCTCGCGGCCGGCAGCATGGAGTCTATAGAGGCAGAGCGAGAATAGAGAGTAAAAAACCGAAACCGCTGTCCCTTTTGAGCGCCAGTTAAGGCTTGCCGATCTGAAAAACCTTAACCCTCTTTAAAAAGCCTTCGCCAAGGCTCTCGCTGGTAATCCCGGGGACCTGGTTAACGGCGATGTGGACGATCCGCCGTTCATAGGGATTCATCAGGTCGAGGACCTCATTTCTACCCGTCTCGCTGACCTGATGAGCGATCTGCTGAGCGTATTCCCGCAACTGTTTTTCCTTCCTGCGCCGGTAGAACTCGCAGTCCACTTGGACCTTGTGGGGAGATACCTTGCTGAGGATGTGCTGCAAGGCCAGGAGCACGGAACCGTCTTTTCGCAGGAGCATGCTCTTGTCCTCGCCGTCAAAAATCACATAGACAGTCTCATTTCTCTTTTTAATCTCATAGGTCAATTCCAGGGGAAAGCAGGGGAGGAGGGCATCCAGGAAGCCGGTGACCGGGTTGGTGTCCAGCTCCTTCTTCGGCCAGGCCCGAATGACAATTTCCTTTCCCCGCATCCCGAAGAGCTTCGTCTTCTCGGTGACGATTTCATAGTTAAACTTGTCCCGGGGTATTTTGAGCACATGCTCGGCGTGTCCCAGGGCTTCGTCTAGATTCTTGCCCTTGAATTCCTGATCGGGCTCATTTTTTTCGTTGTCCATGAGACTCTCTCTTTTTCTTGGCCATCATTCTGTTCATGATATATTGCTGGCCGATCTGAAGGACGTTGTTGGTCAGCCAGTAAAGGACCAGACCGCTCTGGAAATTCATGAAGAACACGGTCATGATAACGGGCATGATCAGCATCATCCTGGCCTGAGCGGGGTCGGCCGACGTCGGCGTCATCTTCTGACTGATGAACTGGGTCGCGCCCATCAATAGGGGCGTCACATAATAGGGATCGTGGACGGAAAGGTCCTTGATCCAGAGGATGAAGGGGCTCTGTCGGAATTCCATAGCCACGACCAGCATCCGGAAGAATCCCCAGAAGACGGGGATTTGGACCAGGATGGGGAGGCATCCTCCGGCCGGGTTGATGCCGTGCTCTTTATATAGCTTCATCATCTCTTCGTTCATCTGCCGACGCTGTCCGATGTCCTGTTTGGCCTTCTTGTACTTGGCGCGGAGGGCCTTGATCTTCGGTTGAAGCTCCTGCATTTTGGCCATTGATTTAGTGGAGCTGTAGGTCAGCGGGAAGAAAACAATTTTTATGAGGAAGGTCAAAATGATGATGGCAAAACCCCAGTTGGGGATGTATTTATGGATGAATTTGATCGAGATGAGAAGAATTTCGGCGATCGCGCCGAAAAACCCGAAATTGATGATCTTCTTGGCCTCGTGTCCGAAGGCGCGAAGCCGGTCGAAATCCTTGGGGCCGATGAAGGCCTTTTGCGGAACGCTCACGGAGAGAAAGAAATCCGCTGTTTTTTCGTCTCTGGCCACTCTCAGGAACTGGGCGGTCCCCTGCTGCGGCTGGGTGATGAAGAGGGCGGTCATATAGTTGTCTTCATAGGCGGCCCAGTCGGCAAAATTGAAGGCGCTGGCTTCAGGCTTGTATTTTCTGTCGTTGACCCGGTAGACCCGCTTGGCCGCAAGCACAGCCACTCCGCTCCCCACTCCAAATTGCTGCTTCTTCGAGGTGACGACCGGGTTGCCGATCTCCGGTCCCCAGATAACCCGGGGCTCGACACTGCGGCTATCCTTCCAAACGCTGATCCGGACATCGAAGTCATAGGAGCCGCCGGTGAAAATGAACGCTTTCTCGATTTTTACGTTATTCCCATCGGAATATGAGAATTTGAGCTCGCCCGACTGACCGTCTCTCAGGTTGAGCCCCGAGGTCGAGGGAATAAACAGGACGCTGTTGGCTATTTTATCGAGCTCACCATCCTGGGTCTCCAGGAAAAAGGGGAACTTCCCGACTTCCGCCGCTCGCCTGGAGACTAGTTCAAGCCCTTCTTTGTTCTCATCCAGGTGAGCTTTGAGCTTCCAGCTGCGAAGTGATGCCCCGCGGTTGCTCCAGACTGCCTGGTAGAGAGGCGTATCGACGAGGACCTGCTGTTCCGCCCCGGCTTCCGCCAGTTCAGGGGCCTGCGTCTTCTCCGGCGTGGTCTCCGGCGGGACAGGGGATTCTGCGGGCTTCGCTTCGGGCGAAGCCGGTTGAACGGGAACCTCAGCCTGGGCCTGGGGCTCAGCCTGAGGCTTATTTTTCAGGAAGACCATCTGGTAGAGAGCCAGCACCAGGAAAGAAAGGACGATGGCCAGGATCAGTCTTTTTTCCATTATTCAGACCTCTTAGGGAACGTAATCAACTCCACCAGGATGGAAGGGGTGGCACCTCAGGAGCCGCCTTCCGCCGAGAGAAATGCCCTTGAGCAGACCATATTTATCGATCGCCTCTCGTGTATAGTCCGAACAAGTCGGGTAAAACCGGCACTGCCGCCCGAGAAACGGGGAGAGGGCCAGCTGGTACAGCCGGATGGCCAGCAACGCCGCTTGTTTCATCTTGCCCGCTTTTTCTCGAAGAACTTCCCCACGGCCTGGAGATATTGCTCCTCAAGCTCCGTCCAGGTGGCCTCTCCCATGGCCTCCGAGGCCACGATGAGAAGGTCGACGGGACATCCGAGCAAATCCTTGTTCCTCCGGAAGAGCTCCCTCATCCAGCGCTTGGCTCTGTTCCGGGCAACGGCATTCCCGACCTTCCTGGAGGCGACAACGCCCACCCGGGAATACGGCAAGGCATTGGAGAGTCCGATGAGGTTAAAATACTTGCTCTTGTATCGGTAACCTTTTTTATAGAGGACTAAAAAATCTTTCTTTTTTCTGATCCGCTCTCGAGGAGCAAGGCTTTCCGCCATCAAACGGCAAGTCTTTTTCTGCCCTTCTGCCGGCGGCGCTTGATGACCTTCTGGCCGCCCTTGGTCTTCATCCTGACGCGAAAACCGTGGGTTTTCTTCCGCTTTCTGACATTGGGTCGAAATGTTGGCTTCATGGCTTCAGCTCACTTCAGGAGAACAATCTTAATGGACCGCCGGGCGTCTGTCAAGATGAAGTTGACTACTTGGGGGGAATCGGGTATAATTTCGCCAATGGACCTATTCAAGATTGGCGATAGGATCATCTATCCCAATCAGGGCCTGGCCGTCATCGAGGGCATCCAGCAGGAACGCCTGTATGGGGAGGATTTCCGTTTCTACCGGGTTCGCATCCTCTCCAACAAGACGCTGGTCCTGGTCCCTTCCGGCAACACGGAAGAGATGGGAATCCGCAAGCTCATGTCCGAGGACGCCGTCAAAGAGATCTTCCGGTATTTGAAAAAACACCAGGTGGACGTTTCCGGGGACTGGAAGGGAAGGTACAAGGAGCACATCAACCTGATGCGCTCGGGAACGATCTTTGACATGGCTTGCGTCTTAAAAAGTCTTTATTATCTGAGCCTTACGAAGGCCCTGTCGTTCCGAGAGAAGAAGATGCTGGAAAAGGCCAAGGAACTGCTCACCGCCGAGATCTCCGAAGCCTCCGACCTCTCCCTGGACGAGATCGAGCAGCGGATCGCCCATATTCTGACCCTCTGCTTCAAGAGCCCCAAGCAGAACGTCGAGATTTAGATTTCCCGATGATACTCGCTTCCGTATTGTTGTTCTGTGTCTTTTTATTTTTTAGCGCCTTTTTTAACGCCGCAGAGACAGCCCTGCTCTCGTCCAATCCCTACACCCTAGATCTTCTAGAGCAAAAGGGCTCGAGGAGTGCCCGCCTGATTAAGAGAACGCTGGCCCGCGTGGACCAGATCCTGACGGCTATCGTCATCGGCAATACCCTGGTCAACATCGCCGCCGCTTCGGTCGCCACGCTTTTTTTTGTTTCCATGATGCCGGGGGATCCGAACAAGGCCGCCCTGGCAGCGACCCTGACGACGACGGTCCTGGTCTTGATTTTCGGGGAGGTCAACCCGAAGACACTAGCCGCCTACCACCCCCTGAAGATCTCGCGTCTCGTCATCCAGCCGCTCCGGCTGTTCGTCGTGCTGTTTTATCCCTTAATCAAGGCTTTCACGTTTATTTCCCGGGCTCTGTTCAAAGCTCCCCCTGAGGAAAGCGGGCGAAAGTCGACCGCACTGAACGAAGAGGAGATCAAGCTCCTTCTGACCAAGGGCATCAAGGGGATGTCTTCGCTCCGCCGGCGGATGATTGGGGGAGTGCTGGACATCGGCGAGCGGCCGGTCAAGGAGATCATGGTCCCCCGGCCGGAGGTTCGGGCCATCGAAATCGGAGCTCCCTTCTCTCAGGTCATGGAAACCGTATTCACGACCGAATACTCCCGGCTCCCAGTCTATCGGGGCCGCCTGGACAACATCGAGGGCCTGATCCACACCAAGGATATCATCCCGTATCTTATTGAAAAAAAAGATATTAACATTAAGTCACTGCTGCGGCCGCCCGTTTTCGTTCCGGAGTCGGCTTCGATCGAAAAAGTCCTCGTCCAGATGCAGGACAACGCCCTGCACCTAGCCTTCGTGGTCGACGAATTCGGGACGCTGGAGGGTATCGTCACCCTGGAAGACATAATCGAGGAGATCGTCGGCGAGATCCGGGATGAATACGATGAAAAGGCCGAGGAATGGTTGAAGCCCCAGGGAAAAAACGCCTACCTGGTCAAGGGCAACGCCTCGATCAAGGAACTCTGCCAGAGGCTGCCTCTCTGTCTCCCTCAGACGGGTGAGTTCACCACCTTGGCCGGTTTTCTCCTCTTCCGCTTCGGCAGGATCCCGCACGAAAAGGACGCCCTGGAGTTCGAGGGCAACACCTATGTGGTCGAGAAAATGAACAAGCGCCACATCAGCCTGGTCCGCATCGTCCTCCGCCCGTCCGATCTTGAGCAACGGCCATGAAAACCGTCGCCTCCAACAAGAAGGCCTACTTCAACTACGAGATTATCGAGAGTATGGAGGCGGGCATCGCCCTCCTGGGGAGCGAGGTCAAGTCCGTCCGCGAAGGCCGGATCAGCCTCAAGGACAGCTACGCCGAAATCAAAAACGGCGAGGTCTTTATCCTGCACATGAACATCAGTCCTTACGAGCAGGCCAACATCTTCAACCACGATCCCCTGCGGGAGAAAAAGCTCCTCCTCCACCGCCAGGAGATCAAACGGCTTATCGGAAAGATCAGGGAGAAGGGCTACACCCTGATCCCCACCAAGGTGATCCTCAACGACAGGGGAAAGGTCAAGGTTGAGATTTCGCTGGCCAAGGGAAAGCGAACCTACGAGAAAAGGCGGGCAATCAAGGAGAGGGACCTGGAGCGAGAGGTCCGGGCCGAGCTCAAGAGGAGGCACCGGTAGGGGAGGATTATGCCATGCTTTTGAAAATATTCATCCTGTTCAGCCGGGTGGCGCTCTTTTCCTGGGGAGGAGGGCCGGCTTCACTGGCCCTGATGCAGCGGGAGACAACCGCCGCCGGCTGGGTCGATTCCGCCGAATTCGCCGACGCCGTGGCCGCGGGAAATGCCCTCCCGGGCCCGATCGCGCCTCAAGTATCCGCCTTTGTCGGGTATAAACTGGCTGGAATCCCAGGCGCCATAGTAGCTGTCACCGGAACCGTGCTTCCGACGACTCTCTTGATGCTCCTAATGGTCATCTATTTCTTCGGCGTCAAGGATAGCCCGGCCGTCAAGGCCATGCTCCAGGCCGTGCGGCCGGTCGTGGTCGGCCTCCTGCTCTGGACGGCTTACGATATGGCCTATAGCGTTTTTTCAGCCAAGAAGGTCGGCTGGACGGGCGCCCTCCTCGGAGGCTGGGACAAGGTGCTCATTGTCATCGCCGCCTTTGCCGTCCTTACGCTGACTAAAGTCAATCCCGTCTTCATCATCCTCGGCTCGGCCGTTCTCGGCTTTATTGTTTATCGCTGACCGGAAGCAACCGGCGTCACGATAATCCCAATCTGGAACCTTTCTCCATACACCCCGTCTGCCGTCTAAAAAGTGCTTGCCATCCAACCACCGATTGAATTATGCTCTTCCCAACAGGAGGGATTTGTGGAGCGGCGCAAGGCTTGCGTTTTGTTCCCCGCGTCCGCCCCGTTGCTCAGCAATTTGCCCGCAATAATTCTCCATTTATTCCTGAAAATTGGCTCAGGATGAAACGAATAGACCAAGATATATTTTAGGGAACGGCATCATCGAGAAAAGGAGGCGTATCATGACTAAACGGAGAAGGTTGAGGAATCTTCCCGGCTTATTGGCCGCCAGGATGCTGGCGGCGGGCGTTCTTCTCTGCGTCACCGCTCTCTTCGGGACTGAACTTAAAGACCGCATGGGGGGCCAATATTCCACGCCAAATCCAGACGAAGTCATCGTCTATGAGCATGTCAATTTTGTCGGCAAATACGATATCTTCCGGTTGGAGCCGGGCATGCGGCAGAAGCTCGTCCCCGACCTGAAGAATTTTAACAACACAATCGCCTCGATACAGGTGGGATCGCAAGTGCAAGTGATGGTGTTCCCAGCCAGAGATTTTCTCGGGCGCGATTGGACTTACAGTGAATCCCAGAAAGATCTCCCTCAGTTTAAAAACGATGTTTCTTCCCTTATCGTCACTCGAAAAGGCCAGGAAGCCATGGGTGTCATGCTTCTTGACGTGCATCAGAGCTATACACTTTGGAGGTTCTTCCCCTTGCCTGAGTTGGAGACAGACATGGAGACCAAGTATTCCGGGCTTGGCTCCATGGACGATAACGCAAATGCGGTGATGCTTTACCCTAAGAACCCAAAGTCGCCCGGTTACGGCATGGTGCGGGTAACCCTCTACGAGCACCCTGTTTTTGGGGGCAGGTGGATAACCCTGCCGGGCGCGGACGGCTCTATTCCACTTAATGGCATTTTCAAGATGAACAGTTTTCAGTTCGACGACATAGCTTCTTCGCTGATCGTGCGCTGGACAGGCCCTCCGCCGCCCCTGCAAGTTCAAGTTGCGCTTCCGCCTCCACCTCCACCTCCGTCGACAAAGACTCATGTCTCAGCGCCTGCGGCGCCGGATACAAAGCAGGCTCCTTCGGACAGGACGCCACCGGCCCCCGGCACGGAGGCCGCCAAAGCTCCCCCGGATAAGACGCCGCTGTTGCCGCCTGCCGCAATAGCTCCTATCGCCGGGATTTCGGGTCAATGGAACAGCAACATCGGGGCCGTCTACGAGATCCAGCAGAACGGGAATAACTTCACCTGGTCCGTACCGAGCCTTAACCAGTCGGGAACCGGGACAATCTCGGAGAATATTGTCACCATGAGCGGGCCCGGCTGGACGGTGAGGGGGATAATCACGGATACGGACGCCTCCGGGAAGCCAACCAAGATCGTCGGCGAGAACGGCGTCGTCCTTTTCCGGACAACATCGGGTCCGACCGTCCCGGCTCCGCCTCCGGCTCAGCAGCCTGTCCCTTCGGCTCCCCCAGCGCCTGCCGTCGCAGTCAACACCCTTTCCGGCCAGTGGAACAGTAATATTGGCGCCGTCTACGAGATCCAGCAAAGCGGGAATAACTTCACCTGGTCTGCACCGAGCCTCAACCAGTCGGGAACCGGTACAATCTCGGAGAATATTGTTACCATGAGCGGCCCCGGGTGGACGGTGAAGGGGATAATCACGGAAGCGGACGCCTCGGGAAAGCCGACCAAGATTGTCGGTGAGAACGGCGTCGTTCTTTTCCGGACAACTTAAAACGCGGCGAAAACCGTAGAGTTTGATAGCGTCGAAAGGAGGGAATCATGAATCCCGCAAAGAATTCTATCGTCATGGGAGCATCACGGCTAGCGTCTACGGTAGTCGGCTTGGTGATCTTGGGTATATTCATTGCGGCGCTGAGCGTCGGGGCAAGTTCCTTCCAACAGCAACAACCGATCCAGAAACCCACGCAAAAGCTCAAACCGGCGCCGGAGCTCACCGGGTTTTCGCCCAAGGACATGGACGGGGCATACTGGGCGATAGGGGGCCAGCCGTTCACTATTTTTGGAAAAAACTTCTCGCTCAACCCGACGAAAAACCACATCGGTGTTCGGATTCTTAGCAGCAACCCAGTGATACCGCCACCGCCGTCGGAGTTGATGGCCGAAATTCAGCCGACAGCGGCGACTGCCGAGCGTCTCGATGCGGTCGCGCCGCCGAACCTGCCCAAGGGGAAATACTTGATTTGGGTTTATGTCGATGGGGCGGGAGCCAGCAACCTTATGGCGGTCGGATTTTCGCCTGCTCCGGGGCCGCCCAAACCCGTGCCGAAAATCACCCTTATTGAGGAAGCTTATCCGTGCATGCGCGTCCGAATCTACGGAGGCAAGTTCACGCCGAACACCTGGGTGAGCTGGTGGACAACCGGTTCGCAGCTGGCGCGATACATCCAAGACAACCTGATCGAAGCGACTGTTCCCTGCGAAATTGTGCCCGGATGGACGGAAATCAAGGTTGAGGTCGATGGAATGCCCACCGATTGGCACAAGGTTGAGGTGCTGACGCCGAAACCGCTGAACCTCTACTGGGACGACATTGACGAAAACGGTTTTGCGTTCAATCCCTTATGGGGATACCAGCTGACTCGCCCCTACCATGGACCGGATTACTATCCGGACATTCCGACGATGATGCCGAAGCCGTCTTTCGGGGCAGCCGGGGGCTGGATGCCATGGAAGGGCCTTACCACTCAGGAAACTTATACCGATTACGGCTGGTTCTACTGCGGCCCGCATGTCAATTGGAAGGTTCCCGTAACCTATGACGGGTTCTTGAAGTGGAGCAGCCACTCTCCGTGGTATTTCAATGATGACGATTACAACTTCTATTTCTTCACGCGCCGGGGCGGGGGGGCCACGACACACGGTGCCGCCCGCGGCGGCATCATGACTGAATTCGATTCATCCGAGACGATCAACCATTTTATCACTCCGTGGTGGAACGAATTCCACGAGGCCGTGGACCACAACGACGCAAAGGCGCACCTGATGGTCGACCAGAAATATGCGATCGTCTCCGGGGTGATGGGCTTGGACATGGTTCATGACGGCTACAGCGAGATCCACCCTGTCTGGGCCATGGCCGTCCTCATCAACAATGATCCTAACGACGACCGCTGGGCGATGTTTGTGCGCAACTGGGGGAATGAAGGATTCTGCGGCACGGACCAGCATTGTGTCGTGCTGCCGAAGGAGGGCGATAAGCACGTCTACAGCTTCCGCCTGCCCTGGCGTCCCGGTGCCCAGGCGGTGAACTGGAGTTTTGCTCAAAACGAGTTTCTGGGGAATGTCGACTGGCACATGGACATAACTCCCATTCCTAATCAAGGCGTCATCGTTTCGTTCTATATTCCCAACCATGATCAGAGGCCACGCATCAACGGGACCTTGCACCTGCAGTGGAGCTATCCGCCGAACGTCACGCCGTTGCCCTATGCGTTCAACATGGACACCGAGTTTCTTGCTTCGAAGGGCTTGGCGGTCAAGACGCCGGAAGAGCCGAAAGTTGTCCAGGATGTATTGGAAAGCGTGCCGACTGATCAGCGCGCCTCGCTAAAAAAGGAAATCGATGGGATTCTCGAACAAAAGAAGCCTGTGGTGTCTCTAGATTCGCGTGCCGCGTCGGCTGTCTCCAAAGCCAAAGCAAAACAACCGGCCCTCTCGGCCGATAGGGCCACAAGCTTAAGCCTGCCGAAAATGATTGCCGAGAAGGACTTGGCCGCAGTCAATCGCAATCAAAGGCTCGCTGCCGCCCTGCAGCGAGCAGGGAGTCCGCTGAAACAAGCCACTATCGCCCAGCCGGCGGGCCCTGTGACGGCTCCGGCTCAGCAGCCCGCCCCGTCGGCTCCCGCAGGAGCCGTCAACCTCACCGGTAAATGGAACAGCAACATCGGGGCCGTCTATGAGATCCAGCAGAGCGGCAGCCAGTTCACCTGGTCCGCACCGAGCCTGAAACAGTCGGGCACCGGGACAATCACGGGAAACATGGTCACCATGAGCGGACCCGGGTGGACAGTGAAGGGGACGGTGACGGAAACCGACGCCTCAGCACAGCCTACTAAGATTCTCGGAGAGAACGGCGTCGTCCTTTTCCGGACGACGGGAAGTCCGGAGGGTCCCCTTACTCCTCCGGCTCAGCAGCCTGTCCCTTCGGCTCCCCCAGCGCCTGCCGTCGCAGTCAACACCCTTTCCGGCCAGTGGAAC
>Ga0209253_10003799_pt1 | contig 13205 bp, 13 predicted proteins | sample FrelakmetBRP12BR_FD_187145 | JGI IMG/M metagenome (GOLD analysis project Ga0209253, IMG submission 187145) | Freshwater lake sediment microbial communities from the University of Notre Dame, USA, for methane emissions studies - BRP12 BR (SPAdes)... | ecosystem: Environmental > Aquatic >...
GGCTGCGGTCATCGCCGTCGTGGCGCTCGGGCCGGGCGGCCCACCGTCCTTCCTGCCGTGGGCGGCGGGCAACGAGTGCATCGTCGAGAGCATCGAGACATACGCCGAAGGCTACACCCCCATGTTCTTCACCTCCGAGGATCCCGAGATGACGGTCATCTGGGTGTTCTCGGAGGACGCGGGAGCGGGGACTGCGCGACGCTGAGCGTGGAGGCCATGAGAAGGACTGCGATCGCTCTGTCGGTGTTCTTCGTCTCGCTCTTGCTCGTCGCCCCTGCGGCGCAGGCAAGAGACGAGGTGACGGTCGACGTGACGTCGATCTGCGCGTCGGCTCGCGCGACGGGCGGGGTCGCGCCGGCGCAGGCGCCGGTCGTTGACCCCAAGCTCGCCTCCTTCGCCAAGAAGCTGCAGTCGCTCTTCGCGTACACCCGCTATTCGTTCCTAGGCAAGTCACAGACACAGACACGGTCCGGCAGGGCGTCGACCATTCAGCTGCCCGAGCGGTTCTCTCTCGAAGTCCAGCCTGAGCCGCCGAGACCCGACGACGAGGGCCGCATCGAGATGATGGTCACCCTCCTCCGGGACGAGGGAGAGGAGCGCCTGGGTCCGGGGCGCGGGCGCGCGCGGGCGGAGGTCGTGCTGAGGACGAGGATCCGCCTCGAGAACGGCGGCACAGTGCTTCTCGGGGGGCCGCCGATCGCCGGCGGCGTACTCATCCTCGCGCTCACCGCGGGATCCTCGATCACTGATCGTCAAGACCGCAGCTCGCCGCATCTCGTCACCTTTTCCTCGCCGTCCGCCACTACCTGGTGTCGAACCTGTCAGGGAGACGTTCCTCGCCGACTCAGACAGACCGCAGGAGGAAGGGGCTCGAAAGATCCCTTTCCTCCGCGCCCATCCTCAGCTCACTTCTGTGCCTTCTTGATGGCCAGGCGGTTGGCAGCGGAGGCGATTACGTTGGAGATGCCTTTACTCTTGGCCAGCCGCTTGAGGTCGGCGAGCATGAGTGTCTCCAGGAGCTTGAGAGATATGGGGAGCGGGGTCTTCGGGTTGCTGACGAGGCCGAGGCGGACCTGATAGTATTTCGCCCAGCTCCGGTTATTGGCGACCTTGCGGAGGATCTCCTCGCTCGTGATGCGGGAGGTCACGATGGCGACGATCTCGTTATCGGTGAGCCGCGGGTTCTCGAGGACCGCGTCCTGGACCTGCCTGTTGGAATCCTTGATGAGGACCCCTCGAGCCTCCTTGTCGCCCGTCATGGCGAGCTTGATCTTCTCCGGCACAGGCATGCTCTGGATTTCCACTTGTCTGCTCTGCCTGCGCTCCTCCTCGCCTGGTGCTCCCTTCTGTTCAGGCTCCGTCATGGGTTCACCCCGATCTGGTGTTGGAGTACCGGAATGCGGCAGTGGAGTGATGAGAGAGCGGAAAGTCTGATACTCCCTCTATCTTTTCGAAGCGTAGGCCCTTACTCTTCCTTCTTCTGCTGCAGCTTGGCGATGACGCTCTCTTGCAGGTGCGCCGGGACCTCCTCGTAGTGGGACTGTTTCATCGTGAACATGCCGCGACCGCCGGTCATAGAGCGGAGGTCAGGCGCGTATTTGAGCACCTCTACCATGGGAACGAGGGCCTTCACGATCTGGTTCTTGCCCTTGCTGTCCATGCCGAGGACCTTGCCCCGCCTCGAGTTCAGATCGCCCACCACGGAGCCCATGAACTCATCCGGCACGATCACCTCCACCTCCATGATGGGCTCGAGAAGGACGGGCTGGGCGTCGGCCATGCCCTTCTTGAAACACATGGATGCGGCGATCTTGAAGGCCATTTCCGAGGAATCCACCTCGTGTGACTTGCCGTCGTAGAACCGGATCTTGAAATCCACCACGGGGAAGCCGGCGAGCACACCGGTGTTCATCGCCTCGGCGATTCCCTTCTCTACGGCCGGAACGAAGTTTCTCGGCACGTTCATACCCACGAGGGCGTTCTGGAACTCGTAGCCCTTTCCCCGCTCCTGGGGGCCGATATCGAAGTGCACCTCGGCAAACTGGCCGCGGCCGCCTGTCTGCTTCTTGTGCCGGTAGACCACTCCCTTGACTGTCCTCTTGATGGTCTCCAGGTAGGGCACCTTGGGCGGGTTCAGGTTCACCTCCACGCCGAACTTGCGCTTCATCTTCTCCATGCTCGCTTCGATGTGGATCTCGCCCATGCCGGAGAGGATGGTCTCCTTGGTCTGCTCGTTCCGTTGCACCCTGAGGGTGGAATCCTCTTCCAGGAGGCGGGCGAGGGAGCTGAAGATCTTCTCTTCGTCGCCCCTGGTCTTCGGCTGGACCGCCATGGAGACGATGGGCTCCACGGTCTTGAGCGCCGGGTAGACGATGGGGTTCTTCTCGTCGCAAAGGGTGTCGCCGGTGAGGGTCTCCTTGAGCTTTGCCACCGCCACGATCTGACCGGGCCCGGCGGACTCGATAGACTTCTGGTTCTTGCCCTGCATGAGGAGCAGGGGCCCGAAGCGCTCTCTCGTCTTCTTGGTGGCGTTCAGCAGCGTGCTGTCCGGTTTCAAGATGCCGGAGAAGACCCGGAGAATGCTGAGCCTCCCGGCATAGGGGTCGCTCACCGTCTTGATCACCTGGGCGCTCACGGGCGCATCAGGATCGGGCTTGCGGATCTCTTCCTTGCTGTCCTTGGGGCTGATCCCGGCCTTCTCTCCGCGATCCAGCGGGCTTGGGAGGCACTGGATCATGAGGTCGAGAAGCATCTGGACTCCCATGTTCCTGAGCGCGGAGCCGCAGGCGACGGGGATGAGGGCACCGGCGACGCAGCCGCTCCGGAGGCCGGCCTGGAGTTCCTTGGCGGAGAGCTCTTCACCTTCGAGGTACTTCTCCAGGAGCTGGTCGTCCGCCTCGGCGATGCGCTCGATGAGCTGCTCCCGCGCGTGCTCCAGGAGGTCCTTCATGGCGCCCGGAACAGGGATCTCCTTGAACTTGCCGCTTCCGTCCGCCTCCAGCTGATAGGCCTTTTGCTCGAGGACGTCCACCACACCGGCGAAGGTCTCGGCCGCGCCGATCGGGAGGTACGCCGGGACCGCCTTGTCGGTCAGGGTCTGCCTGATATCGTCGATCACCTTCTGGAAATCGGCCCGCTCCCGGTCCATCTTGTTGATGAAGACCAGGCGCGGCAGACTCCTTTCGTCGGCGAATTCCCAGACCTTCTCGGTCTGAACCTTGACGCCGTCAATAGCATCGATGACCACCAGGGCGCCGTCCACCCCGTGCAGGCAGGTTCGGGTGTCGGCCAGGAAGTTGAAATCCCCCGGCGTGTCCACGAGGGTGATCGCGGCGTTCTTCCAGTTCAGGGAGCAGAAGGCGGAGCTGATGGTGATCTGGCGGGCCACCTCCTCGGGCTCGTAGTCGAGGATCGAGGTGCCGTCGTTGGTCTTGCCTTGCCGGGTCGTGACGCCGGCGGTGAAGAGCATGGCCTCGGCGAGACTGGTTTTTCCTGCGCCTCCGTGGGCGATGATACCCAAGGTTCTCAGATTCTCGATCCCTTTGCTCATGGACACTCCCTCACTGCTGGCGGCGCCTGCGCGATAATTCCTCCGCAGCCGTTGCGCCGTCCCTCGCCAAGCGCCGCGGCGGCCGGGAATTCCTTGGAAAAAGAGTAACGGGGAAAATTACATCAGCGGAAAAAGGAAAGTCAAGGAGAAGTTTGGCGGGTACTTTTTCATTGCTTCTTTTTTTTGCGCTGTGCTATTAAATACGTTTTCGGCTCTCTCTCGAGGGAGAGACAACGTGGAGCAAGCACTGGCGCAGTTTCTCCTGTACCTCAAGGTGGAGAGGAACGCCTCCTCCCACACGGTGAGGAACTACCACGGCGATCTTCGCCGGTTCATCGACTTCATGCAGGCGAGGGTCGGCCGGACGGGAGACGGCGAACCGACACCGCCGGCGCCTGACGAGGTGAGCTACCTGGACGTTCGCGCCTACCTCGCCTCGCTCCATCGACGGAATGCGAAGAGCTCGGTGGCGCGCAAGCTCTCCGCCCTTCGCTCCTTCTTCGCGTACCTCGTGAGGCAAGGGGTGATTCACCAGAACCCGGCGGAGATGGTGGCCGCACCGAAGATGGCGCAGAAAATCCCCGAGGTCCTGCCGGTGGACGAGGCCTTCCGGCTCATGCACGGCCCGAGGGCTGACGCTGCCCTTGGCTGTCGGGATCTCGCCATGCTCGAGGTGCTCTACTCCTCCGGGCTCCGGGTGGGCGAGCTCACCGCGCTGAACCTCGACAGCATCGATGCCGAGCTCGGCATCGTGAGAGTTATCGGCAAGGGAGACAAGGAGCGGGTCGTGCCCGTCGGGAGCAAGGCTCTCGAGGCGGTCGGCGCCTACCTCGGGCGGCGAGGAGAGCTCCTCGGCGGGAAGGAGGAGCATGGCGCGCTGTTTCTGAACAGCCGCGGCGGCCGGCTCACCCCGAGGAGCGTTGCCCGCCTCCTCACGCGCTACGTGCGCCATTGCCAGCTCCCGAGGAGGGTGAGCCCGCACAGCCTGCGCCACACCTTCGCCACCCATCTTCTCGATGCCGGGGCCGATCTTCGCGCCGTCCAGGAGATGCTCGGGCACGCGAGCCTGTCCACCACCCAGCGGTACACTCATCTCACGGTGGACAAGCTCATGGCGGTCTATGACCGAGCCCATCCGCGGAGCAGGCTTCCGCGGCGTGGCGGCGCAGCGGGGGCGCCGAAGGACGAGGAGGGGGAGAGCTAGAAGATTGGCGGAGGAACCTGCGGCAGGGCGATCTGCTCCACAAAGCCACGCCTCGGCGTGGTCGCAGTATTGATAGTGTAAGGAGAGGCCTTGCCTTCTCGCGGAGGGACGGTGGAAAGTTCGGGGGGCCTTCCTTCATCCAGGAGAAGGTAGTGGCTCCGGATGCGCTTTGTTTCGCAGATGACCCTGCCTCCGGTGCCGGCCGGTTTCGCCCGGATGTAGGATAAGAAACCCCCGCGGAGAGATCCTATGCACAACTTCCTTTATCGAGACAGCAGGCTCTTCTGCGAAGACGTGCCCATCGAGGCGATTGCCGGGGAGGTCGGCACCCCTTTCTACTGTTATAGCCATGCCACCATTACCCGGCACTTCCACGCCTTCGACCTCGCCTTCGAACGCGTCGACCACCTCACCTGCTTCTCGGTGAAGTCGTGCTCCAACATCGCCGTCCTTCGCGTCTTGGCCAAACTGGGCGCCGGGGTGGACATCGTCTCCGGCGGGGAGCTCTATCGCGCCCTCAAGGCCGGAGTGCCGCCGAAGAGGATCGTCTTCTCGGGGGTAGGGAAGACGGCGGGGGAGATTGCCTACGCCCTTGACACGGGAATCCTCATGTTCAATTTGGAATCGGCCCAGGAGCTCCTGGCGGTGAACGAGTGCGCCGGGAGGCTCGGCCGCCGTGCGCCGGTAGCCATCCGGGTGAACCCCGATGTGGATGCAAGGACCCACCCCTACATTTCCACCGGCCTCAAGCAGAACAAGTTCGGGATCGACGTGGAGGCGGCGGTAGCGGAATACATCCGGGCGCGGGATCTTCCCCATCTGGAGGTGGTGGGCGTTGATTGCCACATCGGCTCGCAGCTCACCGAGGTCTCGCCCTTCGTGGACGCCCTCCGACGGCTCAAGCTCCTGGTCGAGCGGCTTCGGGATAACGGCATCGAGGTACGGTACCTGGATCTCGGCGGCGGCCTCGGCATCACCTACCGAGACGAGGAGCCGCCACCACCGACGGAGTATGCTCAGGTCCTCATGGCGGAGATGGACCGCCTCGATTGTCGCTTGATTTTTGAGCCGGGCCGCGTTATCGTCGGCAATGCCGGCATCCTTGTCACCCGCGTCCTCTACCTCAAGGAAGGGCCAGCGAAGAACTTCGTCATCGTCGACGCTGGCATGAACGACCTGATCCGTCCCAGCCTGTACGGCTCCTATCACCAGATTCAGCCGGTTGTCGATCGTGAGCGCCCGCAGATTCGCGCGGATGTAGTGGGCCCCATTTGCGAGACCGGAGACTTTCTCGCTCGCGACCGCCGCCTGCCGCAGGTGGAGCAAGGGGAGATGCTGGCGGTGATGAGTGCCGGCGCCTACGGCTTCAGCATGTCATCCAACTACAACACCAGACCTCGTGCGGCTGAGGTGCTGGTCCGCGGCGATCGCTTCGAGGTGATTCGCTCTCGCGAAACCTACGAGGACCTCCTGCGAGGCGAACAATTCCCTGCCTTTCTCGACTGAAGGTACCCCATGAGCGCGACGATCAGCTTCACCAAGATGAGCGGAAGCGGGAACGATTTCATTCTCATCGACAATCGCCAGGCAGTGGTGCCTCGGGAGTCGGCCTCGGAGCTCGCCAGAACCATCTGCAGGCGAAAGATCTCTGTGGGCGCCGACGGCCTCATCCTCATCGAAGAGGACGGTGAGGTGGACTTCGCCTGGGGCTTTTTCAACGCCGATGGGAGTGCGGCGGAGATGTGCGGAAACGGCGCTCGCTGCGCGGCGCGGTTTGCCCACCTCTCGGGTATCTGCGGGTCTCGGCTTGCCTTCAGAACCACGGCCGGGATCATCCACGCCGAGGTGCTCGACCGCCGGGTGAAGGTTCAGCTTACCCTGCCCCGCCATCTTCGCCTCGATGAGCAGCTGGAGCTCGACGGCCGCCGCGTCGCGGTCCATGCGGTGAACACCGGCGTGCCTCACGCTGTCTTCCTATTAGCCGGGGAGAGAGAGTTGGAGCACCACGACGTGGTGGGTCAGGGGAGAAGGGTTCGATTCCACGACCACTTCGCCCCCGCGGGCACGAACGTGAATTTTGTCGCCGTGGTCGGGTCCCGCTCCCTCGCCGTTCGCACCTATGAGCGCGGCGTGGAAGACGAGACCCTTGCCTGCGGCACCGGGGCAACGGCGGCGGCCCTCGTCGCTGCGGCCAGGGGGCTGGTGGAACCGCCGGTGACGATCCACACCAGGGGCGGAGAGATCCTTACCATTCACTTTCGCGCCGGATCGGGATTGCCGGAAGAGGTCTATCTCGAGGGCGAGGTCAGGGTAGTGTACCAGGGGCGGCTCTGGCGTGAGGCCCTGGAACCGCTGGCGCTTCCAGGGTGAGCCGTCTTGTGTCCCGCCCGCCATGTCGGGCACGGAAGGTTAACCAGGACAATCCTGCGGACAAGGAGGTCAGTATGTTTACCGGAGCAATGGTTGCCATCGTCACCCCCTTCAAGAACGGTGCTGTGGATGAGGAGGGCCTGCGCCAGTTGATCGAGTTCCAGATCGAAAACGGCACCAAGGGTATCATCCCCTGCGGAACCACCGGCGAGTCCGCCACCCTCTCGCACCGGGAGCACGAGCGGGTGATCGAGATCGCCGTGGCGCAGGTGAAGGGCAGGGTGCCGGTCATCGCCGGCACCGGTTCCAACAACACGGTCGAGGCCATTCAGCTCACGGCACATGCCAAGAAGGTGGGGGCGGACGGCGCGCTCATGATCAGCCCCTACTATAACAAGCCGACGCAGGAAGGCCTCTACCAGCACTTCAAGAAGGTGGCCGAGGAAGTGCCCATTCCCATCGTGCTCTACAACATTCCCGGGCGCACGGCGGTGAACATGGAGCCGAGCACCATCGCGCGACTGGCCGAGATCGATAACATCGTGGCGGTGAAAGAGGCGAGCGGCTCCATGAAGCAGATCACCGACATCATCCAGCTCTGTGGCGACAAGCTCACCGTGGTATCGGGCGAGGACTTTCTCACCTATCCCCTCATGGCCGTAGGGGGAAAGGGCGTGATCTCCGTCGTGTCCAACGTGGCACCCCGCGACATGGCCGATCTCTGCGACCTCGCGCTTGCGGGGAAATGGGCCAAGGCCCGGGCTCTTTACTACCAGCTCCTGCCCCTGTGCCATGCCATGTTCTACGAGACCAACCCGGCCCCGGTGAAGACGGCCCTGGAGATGATGGGAAAGATCTCGGCGGAGGTGCGGCTGCCGCTGGCTCCCATGTCCGAGATGAACAAGACCAAGCTTCGTAAGGACCTGCAGGACTACGGGCTCCTCAAGAAGTAACGAGAGGAGCAAGAAGACCGATCGTGACATCAGGCCGGGTGTGCCGGCCGCGGCTGGGTATGCGGGCAGGGATTGCGCCGAGCCATGGGGAAGTGAGAGCCCCTCGACGTTCCGGCACGCCCCTGAGGGAGATAGATTCCACTATCGGCGTGCGTCTGTGCACATCTGTCTCCCATCGGCTCGTCGGTCAAGAAAGACCTCGAAACGGCGAAGGGGAGCGCCGGGCAGTTCACCTGCTCCGGAAGGGAGTTAGGATATGGTGAAGGCGATCGTTGCAGGGGCGGCGGGGAAGATGGGTGGCCGGATCATCCATACCATCCAGCAGAGCGAAGGAATTTCCCTGGGTGCAGCATTCGAGCGGCCGGATCACGCGGCGGTGGGCCGGGACGTGGGTGAGGTGGTGGGATTGCCGCCTCTCGGGGTGAAGGTTGCCGCCGGCCTTGCCTCCGTTCTCGGCGCGGGCGATGTGGTGGTGGACTTCACCCATCACGACGCCACCATAGCCCACCTTCGCCAGGCGGCGGCGGCGCGAAAGCCTATGGTCATAGGCACCACCGGGTTCACCGCCGCGGAGATGGAAACCATCAGGGCCCTCGCCCGGGATATACCCTGTGTCCAGGCTCCTAACATGAGCATGGGGGTGAACCTCATGTTCAAGGTGGTGGAGGACATCGCGAGAGTTCTCGGCGACGCCTTCGATGTGGAGATCATCGAGGCCCATCACCACCATAAGAAGGATGCCCCGAGCGGCACGGCGATGAAGCTCGCCCAGAATGTGGCGGGGGCGCTGAAGCGAAATCTGGAGCAGGTGGCGGTCTACGAGCGGCGGGGGCTCATTGGGGAGAGAAAGCCCGAGTCTATCGGGATCCAGACCGTCAGGGCCGGCGATATCGTGGGCGAGCACACCGTGATCTTTGCCGGGGTCGGGGAACGGCTCGAGGTGATCCATCGGGCCCACAGCCGGGACAACTTCGCCCGGGGGGCGGTGAAAGCGGCCCTGTGGGTGGTGGGGCAACCCCCCGCGCTCTATGACATGCAGCACGTGCTCGGTCTCAAGTAGGAGCACCTGCGGAAGAAGGCGTCCCGCATCCCCCTTGACAAAATTGGGCGGTTCCCACCGCAGGCGCGAGTGAAGTGTCCGGGCCGGGAGCTCCGGAACGAAAGAAGAGCCATAACGGCCCGCAGCAATCGCCAAAGTCAGCATCCCTCGTAACCAGCAAACAATGTGTGATATGGTGAGCTGGCCTGAGAGGGATGGCCTGCTCTGAGGGCGGGATTCCTTCGCCTCGTGGCGGCTCAGTGATGACGGTGCACCACGCCTACATCGGCTTCGGAGCCAATCTGGGTGATCGGCCGGCCGCGTGCAGGAAGGCCCTTGCGGCCCTTGCCGGTCTTCCCGGCTGCAGATTGGGAAGGACCTCGTCCCTTTACGAGACCGAGCCTGTGGGCCTCACGGATCAACCTCCCTTTATCAACGGGGTTGCTCTTCTGGAGACGGAGGGTGACGCCCGCTGGCTTCTCGCGCAGCTTCTCGCCATCGAGACCGATCTTGGCCGGGTGAGGGGCACCAGGTGGGGGCCGCGCAGCATCGATCTTGATCTCCTCCTGTTCGATGAGGAGATCATCGCCTCAGTGGAGCTCACTTTGCCCCATCCGCGACTGCACGAGCGGCGCTTCGCGCTCCAACCCCTCCACGAGATTGCGCCGGACCTCCGCCATCCGGTGCTGGGGAAGACCATGGCGGAGCTCCTGGAGGCCCTCGGGGAAGAGGGTGGGGTCGTGGAGGTGATTTCCCGTTGAAGGGGGGGCGCGCCCCGGGGTGGTCAAGGTCGGTGCGAGCGGCCTCCCGGCTAGCAGGATGCTGAAAATCTCTGCCTCAGCGCTACCGATACCGCGAGACCGGGTAATCTCGTCGGCAAGGCCACGCCAAGGCGTGGTCGCACCATGAATAAGGTTGTGGTGTTTTGGCCCGTAGCAGAGCAAAAGCACAGTATTCGGACGGCTTTCCCGAGGGCCGGGGAGTAAGAGGTGGCTCCAGATGCGCCTTGCCTCAGAGATCACCCGGTCTCCGGCGTCCCCACCCTTCGTGAGGGTGAGACGGTTTTTCAGCAAACTGCTACACGGGAGAATCTCAGCGCCCTGGAACAGATCTTGCTTTCTATGTGAGATTGCCAGGGTGTCCCGGCGGTCCCTGCGAGGGAGATGGCTGGGGAAGGGGACGACGTGATCCATGGTACGGTTTGCCATTTTTCTCCTTCTTGCCATCGTGCTTTACAAGCTCTTGGCGAATCTGATAAAAGACTCTCGGACCGGGCGCCGGGAAGGGCCTCCTGACGGGAAGATTGCCGAACTCGTCAGGGACCCCCAGTGCGGAACCTATCTTCTGCCGGAACAGGGATTCTCCGCCCGCGTTGCCGGTCAGGTTCACCACTTCTGCAGCGAGGCGTGCAGAGATCGTTTTCTTGCGGAGCATTCGGCCAAGTCGGAGAAAACCGGCTGACCGATCTCCGCCACGCGACTTGAACGTGAGAACCCGCTCCGGCGCAACAAGGCTCTTCGTCGGGTCGGGGGGAGAGGCAATGAAGGTATTCCTCGACACTGCGGACCTGGGGGAGATCAGGGAGGGAAAGGCCCTTGGGATCATCGATGGGGTGACGACGAACCCCTCGCTCGTGGCCAAGGCGGGCTGTCGGGGCCGGGAGGAGTTCAAGCGACTGATTCGGGAGATCGCCGAGGTTGTTCAGGGCCCGGTGAGCGCCGAGGCGTTGAGCACAGAGGCGGATGTTCTTGTCCGGGAGGCAAAAGAGCTCACCGGAATCCACGAGCAGGTGGTCGTGAAGATCCCCATGACTCCCGAGGGACTCAAGGCGGTACGCCTGCTGGCGAAGGATGGCGTGAAGACGAACGTCACCCTGGTATTCTCGCCGTTGCAGGCGCTCCTTGCCGCCAAGGCCGGAGCAACCTACGTGAGTCCCTTTATCGGTCGTCTGGATGATATCGCCCACACGGGCATGGAGCTGGTGAGTCAGATTCTGGAGATTTACCAGAACTACATCTTTGACACCGAGGTGATCGTGGCCAGTATCAGGAATCCCCTCCATGTGCTGGAGGCGGCCCGGCTGGGAGCGGACGTGGCGACCATCCCCTTCGCCGTCCTCTCCCAACTGATCCGTCATCCCCTTACTGACGTGGGCATGCGGAAATTCCTGGATGACTGGAAGCGCGTGGATGCAAGTTGATTGAGGGCTGTGCTGCATGATACCTCTGTTTCGGAGAGGCTCATGTAATGGAGCTCCCTGCGGCGGTCGGCGGGCCACGGTGGGAATCGGGTCGCTTTCCCGGGCACAGGTAGCCTGGGTGATGGTCGGCCTCCTGGTGCTTAGCGTAGCAGCTCTAGGTGAGGCGGCCATTTATCGGTACGTGGACCAGGACGGTGTGGTTCACTTTACCAATGTCCCGACCCACATGCGTTTTCGCCTCTATATCCCCGAAACGAGGATGGATTTCGCTACGTACTTTTACCGGTATGACGGTATCATTCAAAAGGCCTCGGTACAGCACGGAGTAGATTTCTCGCTGATCAAGGCGGTGATCAAGGCGGAGTCGGATTTCGACCGGAAAGCGATATCCGATAGGGGTGCCAGGGGGCTCATGCAGCTCATGCCTCAGACCGCTCAGCTTATGGCAGTCAGCGATCCCTTCGATCCGCACGAGAACATCCATGCCGGGGTTAGATACCTCAAGTACCTGCTGGCCTCTTTTCAGAACAACGTGCCGCTGGCCCTGGCGGCCTACAACGCCGGTGAGAATGCGGTGCGCAAATACGGGCGCATCCCGCCATATGAGGAGACGAGAACCTTTGTGGATCGGGTCCTGAGATATTGGGACGAGTTCAAGATCCACCAGAAGAGCAGGCGGCCCTGAGACCTGCATCACGTCGGTTCCACAATCCTCGCGGCGGTGAGTGCTCGCGCCGGGCAGGCGACCCTGCCAGATTGTGATATCCATGGAACAGCCGCTCCCCGGGACGCCAGGCGCACATTCCAGTCCCATCAATACCCTCCCGAACAAGCTGACCCTGATCAGGATCGCCTGCACCCCCATCATGGTTCTGCTCCTCTTTTTCTTGGCAAGGACGGCTTCCTCTGGGGCTTATGGCAAGAGCCTCAGCTTTCTCGCGGCCTTCCTTTTCGGCCTGGCCTCCGTCACCGACCTGCTGGACGGCTTCCTCGCTCGACGTCGGAAGATGGTGACCAATTTCGGCAGGCACTTCGATCCTCTTGCCGACAAGCTCCTGGTCTCCGCCACCCTCATCATGCTGATCCCGCTCGGTCGAGTAGAGGCCTGGATGGTGCTGGTGATCGTCGGGAGAGAGATCGCCGTCACCGGACTTCGGGGTATCGCCTCCTCCGAGGGGGTCATTCTCACGCCGACAGAGATGAGCAAGAAGAAAATGGTGTTCCAGATCGTGGCGATCCTCGGCTTGCTGCTCCACTACGAGTACTTCGACATCGACTTCCATGGCATCGGCATGTTTTTCATGTGGTTGGCGGTGGCGGTGACCCTATGGTCCGGTATCATGTACTTTCGCAAGTTCTGGTACGTCCTCGACCGCGAGGATATTCATATCCGGTCAGACGAGTAGGAGCGTTTTGCGCTCAGGATTTCGTCTTGACAAACGGGATCTATTTGGTAATCTAAGGGTCACTCGAGCGGGAATAACTCAGTGGTAGAGTGCAACCTTGCCAAGGTTGAAGTCGCGGGTTCAAATCCCGTTTCCCGCTCCACTCAAGGTAAAACGAGGGGAGAGCCGGATGGTTCTCCCCTCTTCTGTTTTCAGGGGACCTCTATGTTCCGGGGTGGGACGTCGGGTAGTGAGGTTAGCCCGCATTATGCACGAACCACCTGCTGTGACCGCGGATATGGCCGTCCTTCCGGGCGTCCTCGGGCCTCGAACCTTGCGACGTACTGAACAAGTACGCCTCAGGTCCGAGCCCCTGTGGGTGCCCGGTGGCACGACCATATCCACGATCTCGCGACGGCGTCTCGTGCATAATGCGGGCTAGGTAACCCCTCCGGTCGGGGCGCGGGATGGCGGCGGAGCTGGAAAGGCGACGATATCCGCGGG
>Ga0209253_10003800_pt1 | contig 13205 bp, 8 predicted proteins | sample FrelakmetBRP12BR_FD_187145 | JGI IMG/M metagenome (GOLD analysis project Ga0209253, IMG submission 187145) | Freshwater lake sediment microbial communities from the University of Notre Dame, USA, for methane emissions studies - BRP12 BR (SPAdes)... | ecosystem: Environmental > Aquatic >...
AGTACTCCAAAGCCTTACGCGCAACGGACAACTGACAACTGGCCACTGACCACGGACAACTGACAATCCCATGCTCACATTGTTCATCAGCCTTCTCATTCTGAGCGGGATCGCGGCGCTGCTGGCCCTGTTCCTGGAAATCGCCGACTCCTATCTGGCTGACTACGGAGAAAAGAAAATCCTAGTCAACGAGCAGAAGGAATTGGTCGTCGAGGGAGGGAAGCCTTTGCTTTCCACCCTCATGGGCCAGGGGATTTTTATTCCCTCTGCTTGCGGAGGCAAAGGCACCTGCTCGTACTGCAAGGTGAAGGTTCTGGAGGGGGGAGGCCCGGTGCTGCCCACAGAAACCCCCTATCTCTCTCCGGATGAGTTGAATGCTCACGTGAGGCTATCGTGCCAGGTCAAGGTCAAGGACAACCTGAAGATCGAGATCCCGGAAGAGCTGTTCCTGGTGAAGGAATACCTGGTCAGGGTGGAGAGCCTGCGTGACTTGACCCCGGAGATCAAGAGCGTTCGTCTCAGGATCTTGTGGCCGGAAGAGGGGATCACCTTCAAGGCAGGACAGTATGTCCAGTTCGAAGTCCCGAAATACAAGCTCACCAGCGGACCGGAGTACCGGGCCTATTCCATCTGTTCGGATGCGTCAGAGCACCAATCCCTGGAACTCGTCATCACCAAGGTCCCTCAAGGGGCCGTGACCACTTACGTGCACGAGTTTCTGCACGAGGGAGAGGAGCTGAGGGCTACCGGACCTTACGGGAAATTCTACCTTAAGGATTCGGACCGAGACATTCTGTTCATCGCAACCGGATCGGGCATGGCGCCTATCAAATCCATGCTTCACCAGGTCGAGCATGAGCAAATGCGGAAAGAGGTTCAGTTCTTCTTCGGGGCAAAAACAGTGAAAGATCTCTATTACCAGGAGGAGCTCCGGGCATGGGAGAAAAAGCTCCCTTCATTCAAGTATGTGCCCACCCTGTCCCGGACCCTGGAGGAGGAGCAATGGAAGGGTGAAAAAGGCCGAGTGACCCACCTCATCGAGAAATACGTGCCTGAAGGAGCGACTATCGACGTCTACATCTGCGGGTCACCGGTCATGGTAGACTCGTGCGTGGAGATACTGAAAAAGAAGGGCAGCCCGGAAGACCGCATCTTCTTCGATAAGTTCGAATAGAAGCCCTTGAACTCCGCATTTAATCCATTCTTGATGAGTTCGTAAAAATCAAGAATTGACCTTTTGTGTCATTCCGGCGAATCCCGGATCGGAGTCCGGGACAGGCGCCGGAATCCAGGAAGAACAAGCAATCCTGGACCCCGGCTTCCGCCGGGGTGACGGTTTTGATGACTTTTTACGTGACCGTCATTCCTGTCTATTGACAAAACAGGGGTGCTATTTAGATTTTCTTGTAATATCCAGAAGGTAAATCATGAAATTCGCGCATGATGTCGTGATTGTGGGCTCCGGTCTCGCCGGGCTGCGAGCTGCGGTGGAGATTGCGGGAAGAGCGGAAGTGGCGCTCCTCAGCAAAGTCTACCCGACTCGCTCTCATTCAGGCGCTGCTCAGGGAGGGATTGCAGCAGCCCTGGGAAATGAAGAGCCGGACTCATGGGAATGGCACATGTATGACACGGTGAAGGGGGGAGACTTCCTCACGGATCAGGATGCGGCAGAAGTTCTTGCCAAGGACGCCCCGAGGGCCGTGTACGAACTGGAGCACATGGGCGTTCCGTTCAACCGGACGCCCCAGGGGACGATAGCGCAAAGGGCCTTTGGCGGACACACCGGAGATTTCGGCAAGCGAGCGGTCAAGAGGGCTTGCCACGCAGCGGACAGAACGGGAAGGGTCATCCTGGATACGCTCTACGGCGAGGCTCTTCGAAAAGGAATTAAGGTCTACCAGGAATTTCAACTTCTGGACCTAATCATCAGAGACAACCGGGTCGTCGGGCTTCTGGCTTACGAACTGGCATCCGGGGAAATCCATCCTATTCAGTGCAAGGCGATCTTGCTGGCCACCGGCGGGTTTGGAAAGGTCTTTCAGACAACATCCAACTGCTTTGCAAACACGGGCGACGGCGTTTCCCTGGCTTACAGGTCAGGCATACCTCTTGAGGACATGGAGTTTGTCCAGTTTCATCCAACAGGCATCCATGGTCTCGGGGTGCTTCTCAGTGAGGCGGCCCGAGGAGAAGGGGGCATCCTCAGGAACAGGCAGGGAGAGCGCTTCATGTTAAGATACGCTCCCACCCTCAAAGACCTTGCGCCCAGGGACATGGTTTCGAGAGCCATTGCCAGGGAGATCCGTGAAGGCAGAGGAATCGACGGCCGTGACTTTGTCCATCTGGATCTCACCCATCTCGGGAAGGAGCGCCTTGCGGAAAAGCTTTCCGATATTACTTCCTTCGTCCGTATCTATCTGGGCTTGGATGCGACCAAAGATCTAATCCCCGTGGCACCCACATGCCACTACATGATGGGCGGTATCCCCACGAACCTCGACGCACAGGTGCTCGGAAAGACCGGGGAGATTTTCGAGGGCCTTTACGCTGCCGGAGAGTGTGCCTGTGTGTCCGTCCACGGCGCCAACAGGCTCGGGTGCAACTCCCTTCTTGATCTCGTGGTATTCGGTCGGCGGGCAGGGAAGAAGATCTTGGAAGATTTGCCCCATCTTCAAAAGGCGCGGGTTCCCGAAGGCCCCGAGGATGCAGCACGAAAAAAAATCGAAGACCTGAACAGGCGAAAAAAGGGAGAGAAATCCAGTGCGCTGAGAAGCGAGTTGCAGAAAACGATGACAGATTCCTGCTCTGTGTTCCGTAACAAGGAGGATCTGGCCGGTGCCATAGCCACGGTGAGAGACCTTCTTGAGCGCTATGAAACGGTGAGCGTGGACAACAAAGGCAGGCGCTTCAACACAGATCTGCTTGAAGCTCTTGAGCTGGAATCCCTGCTACACCTTGGGGAAGCCATCCTGGTGTCGGCTCTGGCAAGAGAGGAAAGCAGGGGCGCCCATTTTCGGGAAGATTACCCGGAAAGAGATGATCAGAATTGGCTGAAGCACACCCTGGTCGAGAAGACGGCGACAGGCCCGCGCCTTTCCTCAAAACCTGTGACGATAACCCGTTTCAAGCCCCAGCCAAGGGTTTACTAATGCAAACGCAGTGAATCGTTTTATATTCGGCTGTTCCCCCTCACCCTTCCCCTCTCCCCCATGTCGGGGGAGAGGGCGGGGTGAGGGGAATGAATGACAAGAGTTCAAACGGATTTTTGTAATATGGATCTGCAATTCAAGATTTTCCGTTTTGATCCTGATCTGGACTCGAAGCCCCGGTTCCAGAATTACACAGTGACCGCGGACCCCTGGGAGCGCATTCTGGACTGCCTCAACCGCATCAAGTGGGAGCAGGATGGAACCTTAAGCTACAGAATGTCCTGCGGCCACGGGGTTTGCGGATCAGATGCCATGAAAATCAATGGCCGTTGCGCTCTGGCCTGCCAGAAACTCGTGAAAGACTATGAAGGGACCGAAGTGATTCTTGAACCCCTTCCAACCTTCAAGGTTCTCAAGGATCTGATCGTTGACCTTGATCCTTTTTTCGAAAAGGTTAAAGCGATCCGTCCTTACCTGATCTGTTCGGATCCGGCTCCCGAGAAGGAGAGACTTCAGGGGCATGAGGACAACCGAAAGCTGAATGAAGCGATTCGGTGTATCCTGTGTGCCTGCTGCACTGCCGCCTGTCCCGTGACGTCAGAAAACGAGAAATTCTTGGGACCGGCACCTCTGGTCTGGGCCTTTCGATATCTCTTTGATACGAGAGACGACAAAACATCCGAGAGGCTTGAGCAGCTTGACTCCCCGGATGGAGCCTGGGGGTGCGTGAATCATTTCGAGTGCACCCGGGTGTGCCCTAAGGAGATTCCGGTTACCAAATCGATCAATACGATCAAGAGAGAAATCCAGAGAAAGATAAAAGAACGCTGAGAGACAAGCGCCTCGCTTGCTGAACCATGATGAAATTTGAAGCACCTGCCTGCGCGTAGCCGCTTCGGCGAAGGCAGGCGAAATTCGAATTTTAGATTTAAGATTGATGGTTTCGTAAAAAGCCAGAAAGTGGCATTTTCTGTCATTCCGGCGAAAGCCGGAATCCGGAAAAAAAAGCACTTCTGGACCCCGGCTTTCGCCGGGGTGACGGCTTTGGTCGCTTTTTGCGACTGCATCAGAATTCAGGCGTCTTCGACTTCAACTTCATGAAACGGACGGAAGCGTTATGGGGACCCCAATCAGATACTCTGTCGAACCGGAAGACTTCTATTACATGGACGTGAATGTCCCATGCCAGGCAGCCTGTCCCGCGACGACGAACATTCCAGCCTACATTCGAGCTCTCTTCGAAGGCCGATACGACGGATCCTACTCCATCAACCATATGGCCAACATTCTGCCCGGGGTCCTGGGCCGAGTCTGTTCCCGTCCCTGTGAGGACAAGTGCCGCCATGGAGAGGCGGAACTCGGCCGACCGGTAAACATCTGCCACATCAAGAGAGCGGCCGCGGACCTGAGAAGTAAAGGCCCGCCTCCGGAACCAGGCCCTCTTGCTCCGCTCGGCAAAAAGGTGGCTGTCGTGGGAGCTGGCCCTGCAGGGCTTGCAGCCGCCCACGACCTGTGCACGCTGGGAGTCGCGGTGACGCTCTACGAAGCTTTTGAGAAGGGAGGCGGGATGCTCCGGTACGGAATCCCTGAGTTCAGGCTCCCAAGAGAGGTCCTGGAAGAGGAAATCGATTACATCGTGCGCACAGGGGCCATACTCAAGACCGGGGTGAGGGTCGGAGAGCACGTAGCGATCGAAGATCTTATCAAAGAGCATGATGCGGTTCTTCTGGCTGCAGGGTGTTACCGGTCTCTGCGACTCGACCTTCCGGGTGAAGAACTCCAAGGAGTGTATCCTGGTCTGGAATTCATGATGCAGGTCTGCACAGGAAAGCCTCCCAGCATCGGGAGCCGGGTCCTCGTCATCGGCGCAGGGTTCACGGCTTTTGACTGCGCCCGGTCCGCCCTTCGGCTGGGGGCGGAAGACGTGACCATCTGCCTCAGGCGAACGGAAGAGGATCTGGTCGTCACCAAAGATGAAGTGATAGAGACAAAGACAGAAGGCGTCAAGATCGCTTCTCTCATGCTCTCCCGAAAAATACTCGGGAAGGAACGCCTTGAAGGCGTGGAGTTTGTCAGGACACGCCCCGGTGAAAAGAGAGGGGAAGGCAAGAGAGACGTTCTCGCCATCGAGGGAAGTGAATTCGTGCTTCCTGCGGACTGTGTCATCGTGGCCACCGGCCAAAGACCTGAGCCGATTCGCCTGGCGGTCGGGAAGAAGGGAGAAGAAGTTCTGAAGGCTGACCCGGATTCTTTCTCCTCCTCGATGAAGGGGCTCTATGTGGCCGGCGACTATCTCACCGGGCCCTCAACCGTGATTCAGGCGGTTGGAATGGGGCGAAGGGCAGCAGAGAAAATCATTCGTGACCTGACGGGCAAGCCTTTCCGCGAGAAAATCGTAACCATGGAGGAAACGGAGATGACCGACCGGAAGCGCGCCTGGGATTACCTTCCGAGGCAGGAAATGCCTACAGTCCAACCTGTGCCGGATCGTTTCCGTACTCCGAAGACCGAAGTGGAGACGGGTTTATCTTCAGAGCAGGCGCAAGAGGAGTCCAAGCGCTGCTACCTCTGTTATCTTCATTACGAAATCGACATCAGCCGCTGCATCTACTGCCGGTACTGCATCGACGTCGCTCCCAGGGATTGCATCAAGCTGGTCAAAGAAGTGAAAACCAATGAAGCAGGCGCCATCACCGGTTTTGCGGAAACCACCCATTGGGCCAAGGTCAATGCGATTATGATCGATAACTCCCGCTGCATTCGATGTGGGGAGTGCATGCGTGTATGCCCGGTGAACTGCATCTCTGTGACCAAGGTGGAACTCACGGAGCGAATGGCGCAGGGAGGGAAAGACCATGTCTGAAGAGCATTTCATCGTGATCGGGAACGGGCCGGCAGGTCACCACGCCGCCGCGACGCTCAGGCTGGAGGCGCCGGGAGCGCGCATCACCCTGATCAGCAAGGAACCGCACGGGTGTTACAGACCGCATCTCCTGCCTATGTGGATCAGCGGCAGCATCAAGGAAGAGGCTCTCTATGTGTGCCCTGTGGAAGAGTACAAGAACATGGCCGTTAAACTGCGAAGCGGGCAGAAGGTGGTCGCTCTGAATCCGGGCCGGAAGGAACTGGTCCTGGATCACAAGGAGGTACTCCGGTTCAGCGGCCTGATCATTGCCGTGGGCGGAAAACCGAGAATCCCGGAACCCCTTCTGATTTTCAAGGACGTCCTGTTCACCCTCAAAACGCTGGAAGATGCCAGAGTCTGGAGGGAGCAAATTCATCAGGTGGATTCGGTGCTCATGATGGGCGGAGACCTCACATCGCTGGCTGTCACCAAGGCCCTATTGGGTCTGGGGAAGAAAGTAACCTTCATGGTGAACGAAGAGGCCTTCTGGCCTTTGCGGTGGAGTCTATCGCTTTTCGAAGAGATGTCTCACCGGCTGCGGCAGAAGGGGGTGGAGGTCCTGGCGGATCAACGGGTAAAAGGGATCACGCGGAAAGGGGAACGCGACTATGAGGTCCAGGTCGGCCGTCAGACGGTCCGGTGTGGCATGATCGGAGCCTTTTTCGGGCTCACCCCGGATGTGCGATTCCTGGCAGGATCAGGGCTCCGGCTGGATCGCGGGATCCTTGTTGACGAATACCTGAACACGGGTTTCAAAGGAGTGTATGCCACAGGGGACTGTGCCCAGATCTACCATCCGGCGCTCCGTGACTACTGGGTCTCCGTCGGCCATGACAATGCCGTCGAGTTGGGCCGTACAGCGGCTCTGAATCTGGTGGGAAACACGGTGAAGGCAGAAGCAGCCGGGAAGTGCATTTTCGAAGCTCAGGGGATCAAGATCAACACCTCCTGGTGGACGGAGTTTTGATATGACGAAAGTGGACTTGACCATTGAAATATGCGGAATGTCGGGGGATGGAACCATCGCTGCGGGCGGAATTCTCAACGAAGCCATGTCCGGGGCTGGTCTCTCCGTGCTCGCCTTTGATTCCTACCCGGCCGAAATCAGAGGTTTCGGTCGTTGTGTCACCCACTCACGAATCGGCGATCAGGAAATGCGGGCTTTGAGCGACAAGACGCACGCGCTCATTTCGCTGGATGACAAAGAATCCCAATCCCGAACTCCTTTTCTTGCAAAAGAGGCTGTGGTGCTCTTCGACAGCAAGCCTCCGTCCTACGGGGATGAAGGGACTTCCATTGCCGCTCACGTAGAGCCTGACGCACGCCTGTTTGGGATGCCCTTCTCCGACCTGGCTGCAGCCGCATCCGGAAGCACGAGGGGTAGAAACCTGACTGCGCTCGGCGGGTTTGCCGCAATCTTCGGCGTCCCTCCCCGGCATTTCCAGGAAGTCATCACAAAAAAATTCAAGGCCAAGGGTGAAAAGGTCCTCGACGCCAATCTGAGGAGCTTTGATGCCGGATACCGTTACGCATCAGAGGCCTTCAAGGAAAGGGAACGGCCGGCTCTCACATTGCCGGAGCCGGAGAAAGAGGAAAAGGTCCTCATTTCCGGAAATGAAGCGGTTGCCCGTGCGGCCCTCGACGCAGGTCTCAAGCTCTACTTCGGCTATCCCATCACCCCTGCAACGCCGATCATGGAGTATTTGGCCAAGACTTTGCCGGAGCGGGGAGGAAGAGTGGTGCAGATGGAAGATGAGATTGCTTCCATAGGCGCGGTGCTGGGAAGCTTCTTTGCGGGAAAAAGGGCCATGACAGCGACGTCGGGCCCAGGGTTTGCCCTGATGACGGAACTCATCACCCACGGGGTCATGTCTGAAACACCCGCGGTGATTATCAATGCCCAAAGAGGGGGGCCTGCCACAGGGCTGCCGAGCAAAACCGAGCAATCCGACCTGCACGCAGCGGTTTTCGGCGGGCCCGGGGATTCTGCGCGGATCGTCATCGCACCCACCAACGTCAGGGAATGCTATGAGTTCACCCTGATGAGCTTTCAGTTGGCTGAGCGATATCAGACGCCGGTCATCGTGCTTACAGACTTTTTTCTGAACAATCGTGTCGAGAGGGTGAACATACCCAGCGCGTCGGAAGCACAGCGAGCGAACTGGAACGTCTATCCCGACGAATCGAGCAGGGGGCAATACGAACGTTACAGAGTCACGGAATCCGGTATTTCCCCCAGGGCGATACCTGGGACAGAGGGTTTTCTTTTTGACGCCACAGGACTGGAGCACACGGAAAAGGGAAGACCTGATTATTCCCCTGAAAACCATTCGAAGATGACGGAGAAACGGCATCGAAAAATCCAAGGAGCTTTGAAGGACCTGCCGGAGCCGGTGCAATTCTCCTCCGGCGAGACATTGGATGTGGGTGTGATTGCCTGGGGATCAACTTTCGGTTCAGCCCTTGAGGCGGTGTTGACAGCGCAGCGGGAAGGCCTGAAGGTGGGTGCCTTGAAGGTGATGAGCCTTTTTCCGTATCACGCCGAAGTCATCCGTGCTTTCATGAAGAAGTGCAAAGAGATCCTGATCCCTGAGCTCAACTATGAAGGGCAGCTTGCCAACTTGATCGGCCATCTCCACGGAAAAGATGTGGTCAGGCTAAACCGGACAACCGGAATGCCGATGGCAGCGACGCTGATCCTTGATAAGGTGAAGGGGATCGTCGGGGGGAAGTGATCAATGCAGGTTGCCAGTAGTCCGTTGTCCGTTGTCCATCGTCCGTTGAAACTACTATTTGAGATCAAGCATCAGAGAGCAACAAGCCGCGGGTTGCACGTGGCAGGCTGAGAAAAACCAAAGACTGATTTCGGTCTCTTTACAACAAGCAACAGGCAATCTGCGACAGGCGAGCGGCAACGAAAAACGAACACCAAACAACGGACAACTGACCACCGACAACGGACGTTTCGCACAAACACTGAAGCGGTCAGGTCCGGGTTGTCAGTGAATTCGTGAGAGGATGAAATATGAAGACTTCCGGTAAAGTGCTTGCCGAACAGGTTAAGGAAATCGGTGAATCGAAAGCGTTCTCCATTCGTTCACCGAACTTGCCGACCTGGTGTCCCGGTTGCGGGTACTTCGGGATTCATCAGGGCTTGAACAATGCCATTCAGCGACTTGGGCTCCCCCATCAAAAGATCGTCGTTGTCTCAGGGATCGGGTGTGCAGGACGCTATCCCTTTTTCACAGACACCTATGGTCTTCACACGGTTCACGGAAGAACCCTTCCGGTATCTACCGGGGTGAAGCTTGCGAATCCCGAACTCACCGTATTTGCCGTCGGAGGAGACGGCGATGGCCTGGGGATCGGTGGAGGGCATCTGCCTCACATTGCGAGAAGGAATGTCGATGTCAAGTATCTTCTCTTTGACAACTCGATCTATGGGCTCACCAAAGGCCAGCCTTCTCCAAGTTCACCGGTGGGCTTCAAGACAAAAGTTTCGCCACAGGGAAATCAGGACGCTCCGCTGAATGCCACGCTGCTCGCTCTCTCCTACGGGGCTTCCTTTGTGGCAAGGCTCTTTGCGGGAGATCCGGAGGGCATCACCAACGCCCTGATACAAGGGATAGGTCACAAGGGGTTTGCCTTTTTTCACCTCTATACCTCCTGCGTGACCTTTGACAAGGAGTACAAGACGTGGGACCATCTCAAACAGTGGGTCCATCCTCTCCCTTTAAAGCACGATCCCAAGGATCTCAAGCAGGCGATCAACGAGGCACTGGATGACCAATTCAGTCTAGGGATTCTATACAGAAGAATGGAATGATGGAAGAATGGAAAAAACAGGAGACAAAACAGAACAAGAAGCACCCACGAAAACACGAAAGTACGAAAGCACGAAAGAAGAGGGGGGGCAGAGAAACCTGGCCTGCATTTCTAGAGTTCGTATGGAAAGGATGAAATTAGATCTATGGCGAAGAATTTGACACAAAAGATCCTTGAAGCTCACCTTGTGGAGGGAAAGCTCGTTCCCGGTGAAGAAATCGGGATACGGATTGACCACACGCTTCTTCAAGATGCGACAGGCACAGTGGCCATGCTGGAGTTCGAGTCTCTGGGAATTGACTCGGTGAAGGTAGAAGTCGCCGCCCAGTACGTGGACCACAACCTTCTACAAACAGACAACAAAAATGCCGACGACCACCGGTACCTTCAAACCGCCTGCAGCCGCTACGGAATCCATTTCAGCCCGGCGGGCAACGGCATTTCCCACCAGGTTCACATGGAGCGTTTCGGGGTTCCCGGCAAGATCATCCTCGGGTCGGACAGCCACACGCCCGGCGCCGCAGGCGTGTCCATGCTGGGCATGGGAGCCGGAGGGCTTGATGTGGCGCTGGCCATGGCCGGCCGGCCTTACCATCTTCCATGCCCGAAAGTCCTGGGAGTGAAGCTTGCCGGATCTCTGCCGGATTGGGTGAGCGCCAAGGACGTGATCCTGGAGATGCTGCGGCGCTATGATGTGAAGGGGTGCGTTGGGAAAATCGTCGAGTACCACGGGCCTGGGGTCAGGAGTCTTTCTGCCACAGACCGGGAAACCATTGGGAACATGGGAACGGAGCTCGGAGCTACAAGCACCGTCTTTCCCTCTGATGAAAACACACGTGCCTACTTGGAAGCCCAGGGCAGAGGGGATGTGTACCGAGAACTTCATTCGGATGAGGGCGCTGCATATGATGAATATGCGGAGATCAATCTGTCCTCACTGGAGCCATTGATCGCCTGTCCTTCTTCTCCCGGGAATGTGGTCCCTGTGCGGGAGGTGGCCGGCATCAAAGTGGATCAGGTGATCATCGGAAGCAGTGTCAACTCGTCTTTCCGGGACCTCATGGTGGTGGCCAAGATTCTGGAAGGCAGGCATCGGCATCCGGATACCTCCCTGCACATCAATCCAGGAAGCAACCAGGTTCTTGAAAATATTTCACATCAGGGAGGTCTTGCCTTGCTTCTTCGTGCCGGCGCCCGCATCCACCAATCCGGTTGTCTGGGGTGTATCGGCATGGGCCAGGCGCCCGGCACAGGGCAGGTGAGCCTTCGTACGTTTCCGCGAAATTTTCCAGGCCGCTCCGGCACCAAGGATGACCGCGTGTATCTCTGCTCTCCGGAGACAGGAGCCGCGGCTGCGCTGAAGGGAGTGATCACGGATCCCCGTGACCTGGGAAAGGAAATGAAATATCCGAGAATCACAGATCCCAAGGAATATCTCGTCGACAGCGAGTCCGTCGTTTCCCCTTCAGAGGAGCTTCGCAGGACGGAGGTCGTCAGGGGTCCCAACATCAAGCCTTTGCCGAAGATGGATCCTCTTCCTGAGACGCTGGAGGGCAAGGTCGTGATCAAGGTGGGAGACAACATCTCTACGGATACGATCATGCCTGCGGGGAGCAATGTGCTTCCTCTTCGATCCAACATCGAGGCGATCAGCGAGTTTGTTTTTTACCAGATTGATCCGGAGTTTTTCAAGGAGAGCAAGGAAGCGGACAGTGTCGTCGTCGTGGGAGGAGAGAACTACGGCCAGGGTTCAAGCCGAGAGCATGCAGCCCTTGCACCGCGTTATCTGGGAGTCCGTGTGAAGATCGCCAAGAGCTTTGCCAGGATTCACAAGGCCAACCTTTGCAACTTCGGCATCCTGCCCCTCATCCTCAAAGACGCGAAAGACTATGATCGTTTCAGCAAAGGGTCTCGCGTCGTCCTCACGGGGGTCCGAGAGCGCATTGCAAAGGGGGAAAAGGAAATCCCTGTGGAGGTCGACGGGTATCGTGTGATCACCCTCCTTGATGTGTCGGAAAGACAGCGCAAGCACCTGCTGGCAGGAGGAACGCTGAATTATGTGAAGCAGGAATTGAAAAGTGCCTAAAGTTGAAAAAGGGGAAGACAGCAGAAAGCAGGTCCACGGCGCAGGGTGCACCGGAGGACAGAAAGAGTAATCAGTAATCAGTTGCCAGTGATCAGTTAGGAGGACCGGTGGCACGGACAAACGCGAATTTCGTTTGTCCGTGGGCGTGCACGATGCAACGGACAGCGCGTCAACGCCCAATGTCCAATGATAAATGCTCAATGCCAAATGTTCAATGCTCCAGGAGGTTCTCATGGCACAGGCGGTTAGCGTAAAAAACACGGGATTGCGGGGAGTCGCGGTTGCCGACACCAAGATCAGCTTTATTGATGCTGAAAAGGGCGTCCTGATCTATCGGGGCTATCGGATTGAAGAACTGGCCGAGCAATCGAGCTTCATGGAGGTCGCTTACTTGCTTCTAAACGGGTTGTTGCCTGGCGCAGGGGAACTCGAAAAGTTCGAGAGACAGGTGGTGGAAGCAAGAGAGGTCCCTCCCTATGTGTACGCGTGCATGAAGCACTGGCCGAAAGAGGCAAAGCCTATGGATGTCTTGCAGGCTTGCGTTCCTGTGCTCGCCATGGCGGACCCGGAACTTGCAGAGGAGAGCAGGGAGGCCAATGTCAGGACGGCGATCCGGCTGATCGCTCGAGTGCCGGTTGTGGTCGCGGCGTGGCATCGCATCCGGAACGGGCTGGAGCCCCTCGCTTCAGACCCGAGTCTCTCTCACACGGCAAATTTCCTCTGGCTGCTCCACGGGAAAAGACCGGATGCGGAAACCGCCAGAGACCTGGACGTGTGTCTCATTCTTCACGCGGACCACACGTTCAACGCTTCGACCTTTGCCTGTCGCGAGGTGGTATCCACCCGGGCCCAAATGTATGCCGGGATTGCCGCGGGGATCGGGGCCCTGTCAGGGAGCCTGCACGGAGGCGCCAACGCCGAGGTGATGAAGATGCTCCTGGAACTGGAGTCCGAGAAGGACATCCCGGGATGGGTGAAGGCCAGGCTGGACAAGGGAGACAGGATCATGGGCATGGGCCATGCGGTCTACAAGACCATGGACCCCAGGGCAAGATTCCTCAAAGACATGGCGTTTCGGATAGGGAAAAAGACCGGACAGAGCCGATGGCACGAGCTGTCCACGCAAATCGAAACAGCCGGGCTGGAAGAGTTCAAGAAGAGAGGGAAGACGGAGATCCAGCCCAATGTCGATTTCTTCAGTGCGCCCGTCTACCACATGATGGGCATTCCCAGGGACCTG
>Ga0209253_10003802_pt1 | contig 13194 bp, 7 predicted proteins | sample FrelakmetBRP12BR_FD_187145 | JGI IMG/M metagenome (GOLD analysis project Ga0209253, IMG submission 187145) | Freshwater lake sediment microbial communities from the University of Notre Dame, USA, for methane emissions studies - BRP12 BR (SPAdes)... | ecosystem: Environmental > Aquatic >...
CTGGCGGACTTCCTGTCGCGGCCGATCCTGGTCGGCTTCATGAACGGCGTGGCGCTGAGCATCGTGCTGGGGCAGCTCGGCGCGCTGTTCGGCTTCGGCATCGAAGCGGGCGGCATCCTGCCGCGGCTCATCGAGTTCGTGCAGCGGCTGCCGCAGGCGCACGCGCCGACGCTGGCGATTGGCCTGGCCAGCCTCGGGCTGCTGCTCGCCTGGCCGCGCGCATGGTCACGCGTTCCGGCGGCGCTGGTTGCGCTGCTCGTGGCCGCGGCTGCGGTGCACTGGCTCGGGCTGGAGCAGGCCGGCGTGCGCACGATAGGCCAGGTGCCCACCGGCCTGCCGACACCGCAATGGCCCACCGTGCCCACGGAGCTTCTGCCCACGCTGCTGGCCGAGGCCGCCGGCCTGGCGCTGGTCAGCTACTCGACGATGATGCTGGCGGCGCGCAGCTTCGCCGACCGCAACCGCTACGAGGTCGATGCCGATCGCGAACTGGCGGCGCTGGGGGCGGCGAATGTCGCAGCGGCGCTGTCGCAGGGCTTCGCCGTCACCGGCACGAGTTCGCGCACCGCGGTCGCCGAGGCGGCGGGCGGCCGCACGCAGGTGACCGGCCTGGTCTGCGCGGCAGCACTGACATTGCTGCTGCTCTATTTCACCGGGCCGCTTCGCTTCGTGCCCTCGGCCGCGATTGCCGCGGTGCTGGTCGGCGCGGGGCTCAAGCTCATCGACCTGCGCGAGCTGAAGGCGATCCTGCGCATCGATCCGCAGGAGTTCTGGCTGTCGATCATCGCGACCATCGGTGTCGTCGTTTTCGGCCCGATCAACGCGATCCTGCTGGTGATCGTGCTGGCGCTGCTGCGCTTCGTGCGGCTGAAGTCGCGCCCGACGGTAGAGACGCTGGGCAGCACGCCGGAGATCCCGGGCTTTGTCGCGCTCGAGCAGTACGCCCAGGCGCGGGCCGAGCCGGGGCTCGTGCTGTTCCGCTTCAACGGCCCGATCGTGTTCTTCAGCGCCGCCTACTTCAAACGCGAGGCGCTGAAGGCGGCCGCCGGCGCCGATGTGCGCTGGTTCGTCATCGACATGCTGCCGGTCAGCCTGGTCGACACGACCGGGCTGTACGCGCTGCGCGACACCTTCGAACTGCTGCACGAGCGCGGCATCGTGGTCGGCATCGCACGACGCGAGCCGGAGTGGATGCGCCGGGCCGTCGAGCGCGGCTTCGCCGACCGCCGCTCCGAGTTGCGCTTCTTTCCGACGCTGCGCCAGGCCGCGCAGGCCTACGCGGAGGAAGTACGCAGACAGCCGCCGCCCGCGGCCTCGTAGGCGGCGGGTCGCCGGCGCCGTTCAGCCGCGGCGCGAGTCGCGCTTCGCCTGGTGACGGGCGTTGCGCGCCCGCACGTGTGCGGCCCGCAACTTGCGCTTCAGCTGCACAGCGGCCGCGGGGCCGCCCTGCGCTTTGCGGGCGCGCGGCTGCGCGGCCGCCTTCGGGCCGCCGGCCTTCGGTCCCTTCGCCGGGGCCGTGCGCTTGCGCACCAGCGCCGCCTTCACGGCGGCCTTCAGTTCGGCCACGCGCCGCGCGGCATTGAGGCGCTCGAGCTTCGCGACAAAGCGCGCCAGCGTCTCGTCGAAGAGCCGCGCCTTCTTCTCGGCCACCGCGATCGCCGTGAACTGCCTGCCGGCCTTGGCGCCGGTGCTGGCGCGGTTCGCGAGCTTCAGCTGCCGCGCGCGGTCCTGGTTCTTGGCACGCAGGCGCCGCGTGCGCTCGATCTTCAGCTTCAACTGCGCGGGCGTCCAGGCGACTTCCTTGCCGGCGAAGCTGAGCGCCACCAGCGCAGATTCGGACTCGGTGCACCACCTGCGCGCGGTCGCCAGTGAGTAGACCATCGTGTTCTCCTTGTTCGTGGGTCGTCGGGGATCGGACCGTCGCGGCTTGCACCGGCGGCACTTTGCTTCACTTCGGCGTGCGCATCAGCCAGTTCGGCGTGGGCTCGGCGATCTTGTGCAGCCGGTTGCGATCGGTGTGGCGAGACAACTCGTCGCGGCCGAGGATCTGCAGCAACGTGATTTGCCCGTATGACCAGTTGCCGTCGTCGTGGATGTCGACCTTGAATCAGCGGCGCTAGCGGTGGATGCGGTTTCCCGGCCCGTCGAAGCTGACAGCACTCGACCGCGCAGCCGCCCGTTGCGGCCGCTGCAGGCGGTCGGAGCAACACGCCGGAACCGTATCGCCTGCGTCTCAGGCGCCGGCGCGCGCCAGCAGGAACTCGGCGAGCAGCGGCACCGGCCGCCCGGTGGCGCCCTTCGCATCGCCCGACACCGAAGAGGTGCCCGCGATGTCCAGGTGCGCCCACTTGTACTTGGTCGCGAACTTGCTGAGGAACAGCGCGGCGGTGATCGATCCCGCCGGCGGCCCGCCCAGGTTGCTCATGTCGGCGAAGTTGCTCTTCAGCTGGCCGATGTAGTCGTCCCACACGGGCATCTGCCAGGCGCGGTCGCCGGTGGCCATGCCCGCCGCCAGCAGTTCGGCGGCAAGCGCCTCGTCGTTGGCGAACAGGCCGCTGGCGTGCGCGCCGAGCGCGATCACGCAGGCGCCGGTCAGCGTCGCAATGTCGATCACGCAGGCCGGCTCGAAGCGCTCGACGTAGGTCAGCGCGTCGCACAGCACGAGGCGGCCCTCGGCATCGGTGTTCAGGATCTCGATCGTGATGCCGGACATCGAGCGCACCACGTCGCCCGGCCGGCTGGCGTTGCCGCCCGGCATGTTCTCGACCGCCATCACCGCGCCCACCAGGTTGATCGGCAGGCCGAGCCGCGCGACGGTGCGGAACACGCCGAGCACGGTGCCGCCGCCGCACATGTCGTACTTCATCTCGTCGAGGCCGGCGCTGGGCTTCAGCGACACGCCGCCGGTGTCGAAGGTCATGCCCTTGCCGACCAGCACGACCGGCTTCGCGCTGCCGCCGCCGTTGTACTTCATCACGATGAACTTGCACGGCGAGTGCGAGGCGCGGCCGACCGACAGCGCCGAGCCCATGCCCAGCTTCTCCATGTCCTCGCGCTCCAGGACCTCGACCTCGAAGCCGAACTCCTTGCCCATCGCCTGCGCGGTCTGCGCCATGTAGCCGGGCGTGCAGACATTGCCGCCGTGGTTGCCGAGGTCCTTGGTGAGCGCCATGCCTTCGGCGATCGCCTGGCCCTGCTTCAACGCCGTCTCGAGTTCCGGCGTGGCCTCGGCTACCAGCAGCGCGATTGCGCCGGCGCCGCGCTCCGCCGGCTTGTTCTGGCGCGGCGCGTCGAACTTGTAGGCGCCGTCCGCCAGCAAGCGCGCCGCCTGCTGCACGCGCCAGGCAGCCGCACGGTTCGGCAGGTCGAGATCGACCAGGGCGACGGCAGCCGACCTGGCAACACCGCCGGCGAGCGCCCTGGCGGCGCCGCTGACCGCCTCGCGGAAGCTTTTGTCGCCGAGGTCGGCGCGCTTGCCCAGGCTGACTAGCAGCACACGCTCGGCGGCCACGCCGGGCAGGTCAGGCAGCATCAGTGTCGAGCCGGCCTTTTCGTCGAGGTCGCCACGCTTCAGTGCCGCGGCGAGTTTGCCGCCTGCGGCGGCATCGACCGCCTGCGTCGTCGGCGTCAGCAGTCCGTCGGCAAAGGCGCCGACCGCCAGCACGCCGGTCTTCAGCGTCACCGGTGACGCATTCGAAATATTCATTTCCATCGCTTTGCTCCAGGAATTGTCCAGTACCGTTCAAACAAGACCGGGGCGTGCGCCACGGCAGGTTTTCAGATGCCCCACGGCAGGCCGAGCAGCTGCCAGGCGATGAGCAGCGCCAGCCATACGACCGCGATGGCGATCACATAGGGCAGCATCAGCGCGATGACGGTGCCGACGCCGGCGTCCTTCACGTACTTCTGGCAGAACACCACGATCATCGCGAAGTAGGCGTTGAGCGGCGTGATCGAGTTCATCGGCGAGTCGCCGACGCGATAGGCCGCCAGCACCGCGTCCGGCTGCACGCCGAGCTTCATCAGCAGCGGCACGAAGATCGGCGCGAAGATCGCCCACTTCGGAATGGCGCCGGTGATGATCAGGTCGAGGATCAGAACGACGATCACGAAGCCGATCATCAGCCACACCGCATCCAGATTGGCGGCCTGCAGGATGTTGGCGAGTGAGATCGCCGCCAGCGGCGCCATGTTGGTGTAGTTGAAGTAGGCGAGGAACTGGCTGATGATCAGCAGCAGGAAGATGAGGCCGGACAGGCTGCCGATGGCCTTCTGGACGGCGTTGATGACGTCGACCGAGGTCTTCATCGTCTTGGCGCCGAGGCCGTAACCGATGCCGGACAGCAGGAAGACCAGCGCGATGGTCACGATCAGGCTGTTCATGAACGGCGAGTTGCCGATGATCGAGCCGGTTTCGGGGTTGCGCAGCGGCGCACCCGACGGCAGCGTCAGCATTCCCACGAAGCCCAGCGCCAGCAGCAGGCCGAGCCCGGCGTACTTCAGCCCCTTGTACTCGTCGGCCGACAGCACGTTCTCGCCTGCGACCACGTAGTCGCCGGTGTACTTGCCCAGCCGCGGTTCGACGATGCGGTTGCTGACAAGGACGACCACCACCGTCATCACTGCGACCGACGCCGCCGAAAACCACAGGTTCGATGCCAGGTCGATCGACTTGTTGGGATCGAGCAGGTGGATCGCATCGTTGGTGATGCCGACCAGGATGCCGTCGACGGGCACGATCAGGATGTTGACCAGGAACACGCTCGCCACCGCGGCGAAGGCCAGCGCGAGACCGGCCAGCGGGTGCCGTCCGACGCTGATGAACGCCGCGCCCGCCAGGGGAATCAGCACCAGGTAGCCGGCATCGGCAGCGATGCTGGAAATGATGCCGATGAAGGTCAGGATCCAGGCCAGCGCCCAGGGCGGCGAGATAATCACGAGTTTTCGGATTAGCGCCTTGACCAGCCCGGCCTCCTCGGCCACGCCGACGCCGATCATCGCGACGATGATCACGCCGACCGCCTGGAAGTTCATGAAGTTGGACACCACCCCAGTGAACATGAAGCGAATGCCGTCGGCCGTCAGCAGGCTGCGCGCCGCGGTCGTCACCGTGTCGAGCTTGTGCGTCTCGGGGTTGATGACCTGATAGGTGATCGCCACGCCCATCAGGTAGAAGACGTGCGACAGCACGATCACCGCGGCGATCAGGATCAGGAAGATCACGACCGGGTGCGGCACCTTGTTGCCGACGCGCTCGACCACGTCGAGGATCTTCTGCATCGCGCCCTTCTGGGTTTGCGCGGCTTCTGCTGTCATCGGAGGCATCCTTTCGCTTTACCCGTTCATGTTCGCGGCCCGGCTGATAGTGCGCTTGCTACGACCTATAGCCAAGTTCGGAGCCGCGACTCTTGCCGAAGGATCGGAGCGCGGGGGGCAAGCCTGCCCCAACTATCTTGCCCTTTCAAGACAAATCGAAAGCGCGTGAATCGGCGGGCAGGTGCGTGACTATGCCTGTTGACCCAAGTCAAGGCGAGTTCGGCCTGCGCCGATGTGCACCGCGGCGCATATTGCACTAAGCTCGGCCGTCGCGCAGTCAGGGTATGCGGCGCACACGGTGTACCGGTCTGCTGTGGTGCACCGCAGGCATTCCCACACGCCATCGGCGCCGGGTCGAGCACCTGGCTGATATCGCGCGGTGTCCATGTCTCGGTCAAACCGTTCGACTACATAGTAGACAGTAGAGCCGGCCGAGCCGACGTTTGCCGGGCCGGCGGATCGACCTGCAGTTGCCGACGAGGAGAACACCGATGGCCAAGAAGTCGAACTCGCGCGCCGGACTGCATCCGGCCCCGTCGCTGGAGGAGGCCGGCCGGATCAAGGTCAATGTGGCGCGCAGCATTCCGGATGATGCCGGCGCCGTCGGCATTGCCGTCGGCAGCAAAGGGGCCGTGCCGCGACAACTTGGCGTCGACCGCGATGCTCTCGCCGCCGCAGGCTTCGAGGGCAAGATCGGGCAGACCCTGGTTCTGCCGCGCGACAAGCACCCGGTGCTCGTGGCAGTGGGTATCGGCGACGCCGGACTCGACGCGGCGAACCTGCGCAACGCCGCCGCTGCGTTCGCGCGAGCCGCCTCCCGCCACTCGCGGCTTGCGACCGCCCTGGCCGACGTCGCCAGCGGCGTTTCACCCGCCGACGCGGCGGTGGCGGTGACCGAGGGAGTGCTGCTGGCGCGTTATCGCTACGAGCAGCGCAAGAGCCAGAAGAGCGACGTGCCGCTCGAACAGCTCACGCTCGTGACCACCGCCGAACGGCTCAAGGCCGAAGCGGCGGGCGCGAAGGTCGGGCAGATCATGGCTTCGGCCGCGATGCTGGCGCGCGATCTCGCCAATGCGCCCGCAAAGGAACTCACGGCCTCGCGCATGGCGGAAATCGCCGAGGAAGTCGCGCGCGACCGCGGTCTGCAGATCGAAGTGTTCGGCAGGTCCGAGCTCGAAAAGCTGGGCTGCGGCGGCATTCTCGGGGTCAACGCCGGCAGCACCGAGCCACCGCGCATGGTCAAGCTCAGTTTCAAGCCGAAGGGAAAGAGCAAGAGCCATCTGGCGATGGTCGGCAAGGGCATCATGTACGACTCCGGCGGCATCAACCTGAAGCCAGCGCAGGGCATGCAGCTTTTCATGAAGATGGACATGTCCGGCGCCGCGGCGGTCCTCGGCGCGATGTCCGTCCTGCGCGAGCTCGAATGCCCGACGACGGTCACCGGCTTCCTGATGTGCACCGACAACATGCCATCGGGCTCGGCCACCAAGATGGGCGACGTGCTCAGGCAGCGCAACGGCAAGACGGTCGAGATCCACAACACCGACGCGGAGGGTCGGCTGGTCCTGGCCGACGGATTGGCTCTCGCGGCCGAGATGAAGCCCGATGCGATCATCAACATCGGCACGCTCACGGGTGCGATCTTCGCCGCGCTCGGCGAGCATCTGACCGGCGTGTTCTCCAACCACGAAGGCTTCGTGGCGCAGGTCAAGGCCTCTGCCGCGCGCACCGACGAGACCGTGTGGCAGATGCCGCTCGACCGCCGCTACCGCAAGCAGATCGACTCGGCGATCGCCGACCTGAAGAACATGGGCGACGCCCAGCCCGGCTCGATCACCGCGGCGCTGTACCTGGAGGAATTCGTCGACGGCATTGCCTGGACTCACTTCGACATCTGCGGAACGATGAAGCTCGACGCCGACGATGCGTGGCGCCCGAAGGGCGCCACCGGGGTCTGCGCGCGCCTGCTCGCCGACCTGGCGACGAACTTCACGCCGCCGAAGCGCTGACCTTGCGCCGGCGGCGGGTACGATGCCATCCGCTGCGTGCGATCCCGCCCGCGGCGGCGCACGTCGCCCGATGAGCACCCGGCGGCCTTCGGCTCCCCGGCTGGGCGGTCACAACGACGACAGGTGAAGCCTTGAACGACGTCTATGTGCTGTTCCTGATCATCGCGGTCGTCATCGTGCTGTTCGTCACCGAGAAGGTGCCGGTGGTGATCGTGGCGCTGGGCACGGCGCTGGCGCTGTACTTCACCGGCATCCTCGACTTCCGCCAGGCGCTGGGCGGGCTGGGCGACCCGACGACGATCTTCATCGCCTCGCTGTTCGTCGTCAGCGCCGGCCTCGAGGTCACCGGCGTCACGGCCTGGGCAGGCCAGTTCCTGATCGCCAAGGCCGGCGACAGCCGCGTGCGCCAGCTGGTGCTGATCATGCTGGCTTGCTCGGGGCTGACGGCGCTGATCAGCCTGAACGGCGCCGTGGCGGCGCTGCTCCCGGTGGTGGTGGTGATGGCCGTGCGGCTGAGCCAGCCGCCGTCGCAGTTGCTGATGCCGATGGTCTTCGCCTCGCACGCCGGCTCGATCCTTGCACTCACCGGCTCGCCGGTGAACGTGCTGGTCTCGGAAGCCGCGCTAGACGCCGGCACCCGCAACTTCGGCTTCTTCGAGTTCGCGCTGGTGGGCGTGCCGCTGCTCGCCGGCACGATGGTGATCCTGGTGCTGCTGGGCAAGAAATTGCTGCCGAACTCCAGCGGCGCCTCGATGCCGAGCGATCTCTCGCGTCACGCCCGCACGCTGGTCGAGCAGTACCGGCTCGAGGGCAATGCCTTCAGCCTGCGCGTGCGTCCGAGTTCGCCGCTGATCGGCACCGCCACCGCGGCGCTGAGCCTGGATGCCTATCCGGGGCTGAGCCTGATCGGTGTGAAGGCCGGCGGCCGGCCGGCCGCGCGTCCGTCGATCGAGGAAGGCGACACGCTGCTGCTGCGGGGCGAAACCGCGGCCGCCGCCAGCTTCGCCAACGACATGCACCTGGCCTTCAGCCCGGAAGAAGCCGAGCAGGCCGTGTCCGACACGCTGTTCAACCGCTCCTCCGGCCTGGCCGAGGTCGTGATCCCGCCGCGCTCCGCGCTGGTGGGGCGCGAGGTCTTCCCCGGCATGGTCACCGAGAGCGGCGACCTGCTGATCCTCGCGGTGCAGCGCCGCGGCGAGGATCTCGGCCCGGGCAAAGTGGCTCTCGAGGTGGGCGACTCGATGCTGCTGCAGGGCACCTGGACCGCGCTCGACAAGCATCTGGCCGATCCCGAAGTGCTGGTGGTCGACTCGCCCGACCTCGTGCGGCGGCAGGCGGTGCCGATGGGCGCAGGCGCCAAGGCGGCGATTGCGATCCTCGTCGCGATGGTGCTTGCGCTGGCGCTGAACCTGGTCCCGTCGGCGGTGGCCGGTCTGGTGGCGGCGGTGGCGATGGTGCTGGTCGGCGTGCTGACCGTCGAGCAGGCCTATCGCTCGGTGAACTGGACCACGGTGATCCTGGTCGGCGCGATGACGCCGCTGTCGGCGGCAATGTACGAGACCGGTGCCGCGCAGATGCTGGCCGACCGACTGGTCGCGATGGTCGGCGATGCCGGGCCCTTCGCCCTGCTCGCGGGGCTGTTCGTGCTCACGGCGGTCCTCGGCCAGCTGATCAGCAACACGGCGACCGCGCTGATCATCATCCCGATATCCGTTGCCGCGGCGCTCGAGCTCGGCGTCTCGCCGCAGCCGGTGCTGATGACCGTGTGCGTGGCCGCCGCTGCCTCCTTCCTGACGCCGGTGGCGACGCCGGTGAACCTGATGATCATGGGCCCGGGCGGCTACAAGTTCGGCGACTACTGGAAGATCGGCATCGTCTGCATGGCCTGGTTCTTCGTGATTGCGGTGTTCTACGTGCCGCTGATCTGGGGCTTCTAAGGCGGCGGTTCGGCGCCGGCAAATCGAGACAGGCATGAATCCCGAACTGATCGTCGTACTCGGCCTGCTCGCGGCCGCGGTGCTGATGTTCGCGGTCGGCAGGCCGCGGATGGACGCGGTCGCGCTGATCGTGCTCGTGCTGCTGCCGTTCACCGGCGTGCTCACGGTCGGCGAGGCACTGGCAGGCTTCGCCGACCCGAACATCATCCTGATCGCGGCGCTGTTCGTGATCGGCGAAGGGCTGGTGCGCACCGGCGTCGCGCAGGGCCTCGGCGACTGGCTGCTGCGCACGGCCGGCAGCAGCGAGACGCGGCTGATCCCGCTGCTGATGGCCTGCGTGGCCGGCCTCGGCTCGGTGATGAGCTCGACCGGCGTCGTCGCGATCTTCATACCGATCGCTTTGCGCATCGCGCAAAGCGCGCGGATCGCGCCGAGCCGGCTGATGATGCCGCTGTCGATGGCGGCGCTGATCAGCGGCATGATGACGCTGGTCGCCACGGCGCCGAACCTCGTCGTCGACGGCGAACTGCAGCGCGCTGGTTACGACGGCTTCGCCTTCTTCGCCTTCACCCCCTTCGGCCTGCCGATCCTCGTGCTGGCGATCGGCTACATGCTGTTCGCGCGGCGCTGGCTCGCTGCCTCCGGCGCTGCGGAATCGGCGGCGGCGCAGCCGACCTCGCGCAACTGGATCGAACGCTATGGGCTGGCGGGCCGCGAACTGCGGGTGCGCGTGCGCGAGAACTCGCCCGCGGTCGGCCAAACCCTGGGCGACCTCGACCTTCGTGCGGCGAGCGGAGTCAACATCATCGCCATCGAGCGCCAGCGCCGCTTTGCCAATGCCTTCGTCGCGCCGCAGGCGGGCACCGAGGTGCTGGCCGGCGACGTCTTCCACGTCGACCTCGCGCGGGCCGACATCGACATCGCGGCGGTGGGCGAACGTCTGGGCTTGGAGGTGCTGCCCGGCAGCGGCGAGTACTTCACCGACCGCATGCAGGCGATCGGCATGGCCGAACTGATGGTCGCAGCCGATTCGGGGCTGGTCGGCCAGAGCATCGCGCAGGCGCAGTTCCGCAGCCGCTTCCACCTGACGGTGATCGGCCTTCGGCACGGCGAGACGGCGGTCGCCACGCCGCTGGCCGAGGAGAGGCTGAAGGTCGGCGACACCTTGCTCGTCGTCGGCACCTGGAGCGACATCGATCGCCTGCCTTCGCTCACCCGCGACCTGCTGCTGCTCAACCTTCCGGCCGAACGCAGGGAGGTGCTGGCCGTCCAGGGGCGGGCACCGCACGCGATCGCCTGCCTGCTGCTGATGGTCGTGCTGATGGTGACCGGCGTGGTCGCCAATGTGCACGCGGCGCTGATCGCCTGCCTGCTGATGGGCCTGTTCGGCTGCGTCAATCTCGATTCGGCCTACCGCTCGATCCACCTGAAGAGCCTGATCCTGATCATCGGCATGCTGCCGTTTTCGCTGGCGCTGCAGCGCACCGGAGGCGTCGAACTTGCCGCCGACGCACTGACGGCGGCGACCAGCGGCGCCGGTCCGCACGTGGTGCTCGGCGCGCTGTTCGTGATCACGGCGACGCTGGGCCTGTTCATCTCGAACACCGCCACCGCGGTGCTGATGGCGCCGGTGGCCATCGCCATGGCGACCGAGATGGGCGCCTCGCCCTATCCCTTCGCGATGACGGTCGCGCTGGCCGCGTCGACTGCCTTCATGACGCCGATCTCCTCGCCGGTGAACACGCTGGTCGTCGGGCCGGGCAACTACAAGTTCGGCGACTTCGTCAGGATCGGCGTGCCCTTTTCGATCGTCGTGGCGATCGTCAGCGTGATCCTGGTGCCGCTGATCCTGCCGCTCTGACCGGGCGGACCGCAGGGAGGACGACGATGACCGCGCCCGGCTCCGAGGTCGACCTGCCGTTCATCTCGACGGGGCAGTTGCCACCGCGCGAGCGCGTTCGCGCGCTGGTGCAGCAGGCGCATGCGCGCTTCCGATCCAACGCCGAGGGCCGCAACGCCGCGGTGTACCCGGCGCTGGAACGCGTGGACCCGCGGCTTTTCGGCGTCTCGGTCGTCGCCGTCGACGGCGAGGCCTACGAGGCCGGCGATGCCGCGCACGACTTCTCGATCATGAGCGTGTCGAAGCCCTTCGTCTTCGCGCTCGTCTGCCAGGCACAGGGGGCGGCCGAGGCGCGCAGCCGCATCGGCGTCAACGCGACGGGCCGCCCCTTCAACTCGCTGGCCGCGATCGAGGCCGGTGACGGCGGCCGCACCAACCCGATGGTCAACTCCGGCGCGATCGCCACCACCAGCCTCGCGCCGGGCGCGAACACCGAGGCACGCTGGCGCTTTTTGCACGAGGGCCTGTCGCGATTCGCCGGCCGTACCCTGGCGCTTGACGAGGAGGTTTACGCCTCGGCCTCGGAAACCAACCACCGCAACCAGAGCATCGCACGCCTGCTGCAGGCCTGCGGCCGGATCTATCTCGATCCGGGCGAGGCCACCGACCTGTATACGCGCCAGTGCTCGCTCGCCGTGTCGGCGCACGACCTCGCCGTGATGGGCGCGACGCTGGCCGACGGTGGCGTCAACCCGCTGACTAAGGAGCGCGTCGTCGACGCGGAGAGCTGCCGCGATGCAATGGTGGTGATGGCGACCGCGGGCCTGTACGAGACCTCGGGCGACTGGCTCTTCGACATCGGCCTGCCCGGCAAGAGCGGCATCGGCGGCGGCATCGTCACGGTTTCGCCCGGCAAGGGCGCGCTCGGCACCTTTGCGCCGCCGCTGGATGCGGCAGGAAACAGCGTCAAGGGCCAGCTCGTCGCGAAGTTCCTGTCGCGCAGCCTCGGGCTGGATCTGTTCGCCTCGCCGGCGCCCTGAACGCTGCACCGTTCCTGGCAAAGCGGGGCCGGCGCGGAGAGTCGACGAGCGGCGCGAGTGATACATTCCCCATGCTTCAAATTCGCCATGCTTCAGATTGACGGAGCGGTTCGCGGAAGTGGGTTGGCGGCCGATGCCGCGCCGAGGCAGGAGAAGGGTTTCGACGTGGCGAGCCGCGCCGTCTGTTGGTTGAGCACACTCGGCGGGCAGGCGACCTTGTTCCAAGAAGGATCGACGCTGCCGCTTGTCTGGTGGTCATGGAAACGCGCGCCGCGGCCATCTGACCACCATCCGCGCGCACCACTCATCCGCCGGCCGGCAGGCGAGCCGGATGACCGGGGTCTCAAGAACCGAACAAGAAGGAGAAGCACCCGCTGGCCAGCATTGAGGGGCTCCGATGGCCATGAAGGCGATGAAGCCGCAACGCCGACCGCCGTGCTGGTGCCGCAGAACGGTTGCGTCGCCCGCATGGCCGCCACGCTGGGAGTGGCGACATGTGGTCGCGCTTCCTTCGCCGTGTCCAGCGATTTCAGCCCGCCGGTAGCGGCGGCGTACGCCGGCACTCGGATGCTGCGCGCGGCACCGGTGCCGAATCCTGCCCCCGACGAGTGGGTCTGCTGACTTTGCCCTGCACCCGATCACCGCAACAAGGAGTTCCCGTGTCCGTCAGATCCTCCTCAGGGCAAGCGGCCCGCTGGCTGGCGACGACGTGCGTCGCTTTCGTCGCCGTCATGGCGCTGCTGTCAGGCTGCCAGCGCAAGGTCGAGGCGCCGCCGCCGGAGATCCGCCCGGTGCGCGCGATGACGATCGAGAAGCTCGCCGCCGGCAGCCTGGTTACGATGACCGGCACGGTGCAGGCGCAGACCGAGATCAACCAGTCCTTTCGCATCGACGGCCGCCTGATCGAGCGAACGGTGGACATCGGCGATACGGTCAAGCCGGGGCAGCTGATCGCGCGCCTGGATCCGCAGAACGAGGAGAGCGGTGTGCAGGCGGCCCGCGCCCAGCTGGCCGCCGCCCGCGCCCAGCTGGTCGAGGCGCGCAGCAACTAC
>Ga0209253_10003803_pt1 | contig 13193 bp, 14 predicted proteins | sample FrelakmetBRP12BR_FD_187145 | JGI IMG/M metagenome (GOLD analysis project Ga0209253, IMG submission 187145) | Freshwater lake sediment microbial communities from the University of Notre Dame, USA, for methane emissions studies - BRP12 BR (SPAdes)... | ecosystem: Environmental > Aquatic >...
GCTGAAGCTCGTGTTCACTGCGGGAGGGAAGCCTTTTCTGGCTGGAGTTTCGGTCACCATTCAGTCAGCAAAAGGGGGACCGGTCATTCACATTCCGCGTGACCATGTGAATGGACCGTGGCTGTTTGTCGATCTTCCATCCGGTACCTATCACCTCACGGCGGTCCACGCAGATCGGACGCAGGGGCTCAAGGGGGTGAAGGTGGAAGCAGGAAAGACAAAGACTGTGTACCTCCGCTGGCCGGAGGATAAAGGGATTGTTGTGCCGTCCGGAGATGCGGCCGGTCAATGAGAGGCTAGCAGGATTGCGCTCCCGCAGGATGCTCACACAGGCCGTCCAGCATCCTGCTAGATCAATAGTGAGGAGGAGATATATGCCGACGAAAAAGAAAGCCGTGAAGAAGCCCAAGACAGTTACAACGAAAGAATTTGGCGAGATGATGGTCGAGCAGGTCATGCAGAAGAAGGTTCAGTTTGCTCGTCTCAAGACCAAGGGCGATGTCATTGCCTCGCTCATGATCGAGGGATTCGGGGCGGTCCCGGTGGTGGACGCCAAAGATAAGCTCCTGGGCATCGTCAGCGAACATGATTTGCTGGCTGCCTTGGATGACGGGCACAAGCTTGGCGTCATCGCCGCGGGCGACATCATGACGTATAACCCGTACTCGGTCCGTCCAGAAACGACGCTTCCGACATTGATTCATGTGTTCAGAGCCAGCGATTTAGTTCGCGTGCCGGTGGTGGACGCGAAAAACAAACTCGTGGGCATCATTGCCAGGCGGGATGTCTTACGCGCGTACCTAGATTCCTGAGTGGCAGGACGCTGAAACAGGCCGCCAGCGCCTGTGGCGCGTGACGTGCGAGACATGCGAGAAGGGCGCGACGTGAAGTTTGCGGTTCGAAGTTCCGGGTTCGAAGTTCCGAAAACCTCGGACTTCGGACCTCGAACCCTGACCTGTCCCGCTCATCTCGCCCGTCCCGCCTGTCTCGCGCTGCTACCCTGCGGGAACACTTTTCTGTTGTGCTGCAGGTTTCTAGATTGAGGAAAATAAGGAGGAAGGGTTATGAGACGAACGGAGTTTCTTGCAGCGGCTTGCGATCCGAAGACCTTGACGGTGGGGCAAATGATGCAGGATGCGGTCTTTACCTGTGGTTCCAGGACCGATGCGTTGACCATCAGCCGGCTGATGACCCAGCGAAACTTCGGCAGCCTGCCCGTGGTGGAAGAGGACCGGACCTTGGTTGGCCTGGTGAGTGAATATGATCTGCTTCAGGCGATGATCGAGGGCCGGGATCTACGGAAGGTGATGGCCGTCGAAATGATGAGTACCCACCCGGTGACCGCCACTGAGGATATGAAGCTTGAGGATGTCGCAAATCTGTTCCAGGATCGCTACATCACGCGGGTGCCTGTCGTTCGAAACGGCAAACTTGTCGGTGTTCTGGCGAGGCGGGATTTACTGTTCGGGTATACGAAAGCCTCCCAGTATTGGTCTTGACCGGCTGTTGAAAAAAACCGCCAGCTTCGTTCTCGCCTTGAAAGCATCCTCAACGTACCCCTGAGGGTACGCCTCCGGTGCTTTCGTCGGCTGCGGCCTTGCTGGACGGTCTTTTTGAACAGCCTGCGAGGGAAATGTCTATCTCTGTGCGTCGGTCTCTCCGGAATTCACTGATGGCCGTGACCATGATGATGGTCGCGGTCCTTCCTGTTTCCGTGCAAGCCGATTCACCCAAAAAACATCGCGGGCCCTGCGAAATCCATTATCCTAGTGATGCCACGGTGGAGTGGGACTGCCGTGTCATTCTGCCTGGCGAATCGCTGGAGACGATATTTGGCGACTATTGGGTGGAGGCTGCACGATTCAATCGGATCGATCGGCGTCATGCGCGCCCTGGCCTCTCAATCAAAGTGCCGAGGCGGCTCGAGGGTCTGGCGCAGTTTACTCCGTTACCGCTGTTCTATCCGCCAGGAGAGCTGGAGGAGCAGTTCATTCTGATCGATCTGAGTGAGCAGTATCTCGGAGCCTATGAATATGGAGCCCTTCGCTTCATGACTCCCATCGCCTCCGGGAATGGACTCAACGAAACGCCTGCAGGGAAGTTCCGTCTGACCGCTGCCCATCGGCAGCACCTATCCAGCCTCTATTCAATCGAAGGGACGGACCGGCCGTATCCGATGAACTACGCGCTCAGGTTCCATGTGAATAGGGAGGGCGTGTCCTATTGGATCCATGGACGTGATATGCCGGGCTACCCGGTCTCGCACGGGTGCATCGGCCTCTACGATGAAACGATGCAAAAGGAACAGTATGGGGTGCCGAAAGAGCCGGAGCTGAGTGACGCGCAGAAACTGTTTCACTGGGTGTTGGGCAGCGAGCCAGACGATGTTCGCATGATCCCGCTTCCACACGGCCCTCACGTTCACATCATCGGGCAGGCGCCAAAGAGCGAGCGGTAGCTCACACAAGAAAACGTATGACTGTAGTTCCGAGATGCAGCGGCGATTTCCTGCCGGTGGCGCGGCGAACTGGGCCTCCCCAACGCGTATCAATGCTCCCTCTAAGCTTGCTCGCTCTCTCTTCAGGGATGGGGGATGATCGATCTTCCACTGCGCGCGTCCAACGAGGGGAGTCCGCGACCGCGCGTTGCGCGAGCAAAGAAGATGATCGGCCTCCATCCCATCTTCTGCACAAAATTGAAAGTGAAATGCAGTAGGACGTACATGAATGTACGTATAAGTAGTCTCCACAGTGCTAAACCATTGATAGTGCTACGCTTGCAATGCTGGATCGAAAGTTGCTCTTACCTCTCGTCAAGTTCGGTTTAACAATGAGGGAGGACATCATTATGGATTGCCCGAAGTGCAAAGGATTGTTGATGTTGGAACGCTTCTCAGATTTCTTCCTGGTGTTCTATGCCTGGAAATGTGTCAATTGCGGAGCGGTTATTGATCGGACGATCTCCAATAATCGAAAAAACAGCCTCGCCGCGATAGCAGCCAAAGAAGCTGAAACTGCCACCGTGTAACGCGCTGACAGACGGCAGCAAAGTGTTGGTATGGACAGGTTCGACCCACGAGGGTTTGCGGACCAGAACACTTGCATAGTTTGTGGGCAACGACTGCTTGTGATGTCCCCTCCCATGCACAGCTCACGATCGACTTCTCGGCTCAGTCGCGACCCGCTACCGTCATTCCCCTAACCTGCATTATTATTCCTGAAGCTTCTGCTGCAAGCGCGAATACGCGGCTGTGACGGGCAGTCTCGCCGTTCAACCCTTCGACACACTGCAAGAGTATGCGTCAGGGCTTCACGTGTACGAGTGTCCGTTTCGTGTCGCGTGTGCACGCGTTCTCGACACGAGACTTATTTCTGTTTAGTCGTCTTCACCGCGCAAGGCGTCGGGCGGCTGAGGCCCGGCGGCAGCTTAGTCTGCTCGTCGAGGCAGGCATTGCCGATCTGGGCCTGCGTGAGTCCGACAGCTCCTGCCAGATTTGCCCCGCGCAAGTTCGCCAGCCGAAGATCTGCGGTATCCAGACGTGCACCGGTGAGATCGGCTCCGGATAACGTGGCGCCTTGGAGATTCGCCTCTTGGAGGTTGGCATGCGTGAGATTGGCAAGGGTGAAGTTCGAGCCGCTCAGGTCTGCTGCGACGAGATTGGCCGATTCCATGGTCGCTTCATTGAATTGCGCGTGATGAAATTGGGATTTCGGGGCGTAGATTTCGCTGAGGTCTGCTTTCGTAAAGATAGTGCCGGTTCCTCTGGCGCCAATCAGCACCGCGCGATAGAGAATGGCCTCTCGAAAATCCGCCTGGTCCAGGACGGCCTTATAGAGAATCGCCATCCGAAGTTTGCCTGACTGTATCTTCGCCTTGATCAATTGTGCGCCTTCTAAATTCGCTCCTTCCAGATCAGCCTGCTGCAAGCCGGCCGAACGGAGGTTTGCGTATCGCAAGTCCGCTCCGCGGAGAATGGCCTCACGCATGTTGGTCCCCACGAGACTGGTATCGTCGAGATAGGCGCTTTCCAGGTCTGCCTCCACCATCAGGGCTCCGTCGAGCCGCGCCCCGTCGAGGAGTGCGCCTTGAAGATTGGCGTGATGAAGGTTGGCGTTGCTCATGACGGTGTGACGGAGGTCGGCCCCCATCAGGTCGGTTCCTGCCAAGATGGCACGGGAAAGGTTGGCGCCATAGAAGTAGGCGTCGATGAAGGAGGCATTCGTCAGGTCAGCTGAGGCGAGGTCCGCTTCCTCAAAATGGGCCCGTTCGAAGGTGGACTCGTGCAGTTGCGCCCCGGTCAGGACGGCGTTGTAGAGTGCCGCTTCATCGCCTATCGCACGGAACAGATTGGCGTTCGACAATCGTGCATGCCGGAGATCGGCTCCCGCCAGGATACTGTCCTCCAAGACGGCTTTCGTGAGATCGGCTCCTGCGAGACTCGCTTGTGCCAAATTACTTTGGTACAGATTCGCTTGGCGGAGGACGGTTCCTTCCAATCGCGCCCGTTCCAGATTGGCCCCGCTGAGTTTCGCCTGGCGCAAGTCTGCCTGGCACAGGTCCGCGCGGTGGTATTCCGGCTTTTCACGGTGCTCGAGCCACTGTCCATGCGATGCCACGATCGCCTGCAGCTGCTTGGGCGGAACGGGTTTCTTTTTGTACAGGCTCTCACAACGAGTGGCGTGGTTGCCTGCCTGACTTGGCTCCGTGGCCTGGCTGAGGGCCGTCATGCTGACGGTCAACGATACAATCAACATCGCGTGGATGGCACAGACTCCTGCATTCGTTCTGATCATGTCCTGTCTCCTTGAGAAAGATGCTTTGGTGGTGCGGGATATATTACACACATTGGTCCACGGTTCGCGCGAGATCTTGCAGCGGCTGGGAGATCCGAACGTCATAGGGGTGGCCGTCCTCAAGGTTTCGAAGCGAATCGGGCAATAGTGATAATTGTGTGGCGGCCCGTTGACGCAGTTCCGTCAATGTCTGAGCAGGAACGAGGCGGCGGCCATGTGTCATCACGGGATGCAAGAGCGGATCTCCTGCTCCGGGGTCCTGCACCGTGGTTACGAGATCGTAATCACATCGTCCGTCGAGGGCGTACTGCCGGTAGACCTGCTTGCGGCCAGGCCAGGTGGCTTTCCCTTCCGATCTCTTCCGGCAGGGTCGGCCCGCATACTCCTGAAGTTTGTAGGCACAATCGAGCGACGGGGCATCGGCCGACGTGGTCATGGCGGTGCCGATGGCAAAACTATCGATCGGTGCTCCGCCGGCGATCAAACGCTGTAATTGGTATTCGTCCAGATTGCCGCTCGCCAGGATTTGGGCTTGCGGTAATCCCCCCTCATCCAGGATACACCGCACTTTTCGCGCATGGTCTGCCAGGTCGCCGCTATCCAACCGCACACCCTTGACCATAATGCCCTGTTGTTTCAATCCCGGAGCCAGCGCCACCACTTTGTGTGCCGCTGCCTCCGTGTCGTAGGTATCAATCAAGAGGACCGTATTCTCCGGCTGAGCCAGTGCGAAATGTTCGAAGGCGGTCGTCTCGTCTGTGTGGGCCTGCACAAAGGAATGGGCCATGGTGCCGTAGATCGGTATGTCATATGCCATGCCGGCGAGGACCGTTGCGGTTCCGGCGAAGCCGGCGAGATAGCTGGCTCGCGCGGCGAATAGGCCAGCCTCCGCGCCGTGGGCCCGGCGCAATCCAAAATCGATGAGCGGTTTTCTGCCCGCGACCAGTATGGACCGTGCTGCTTTCGACGCAATCATGGTTTGGAAATTTAACAGATTCATGATGCGGGTTTCGACGAGTTGGGCCAGAGGAAGAGGCGCGACGATTCGGAGAATCGGCTCATGCGGGAAGAAGATCGTACCTTCCGGCATCGCATGGACGTCGCCTGTGAACCGTAACCCTTCCAGATAACGCAGTAGTGTCGAGTTGAACCGTCCGGTCGATTCGAGCCATGCCAGCTCTTTCGTCGTGACCTGAAGCCCTGAGAGGAATTCCACGACCTGTTCAAGGCCGGCGGCTAGCAGGAAATTGCGATGGACCGGCAGCTTGCGAACGAACAATTCGAACACAGCCTCGTCTTCCATGCCCTGTTCGAGATAGGCCTGCACCATGGTGAGCTGATAGAGGTCGGTCAGGAGGATACTGGAGCAGGGATTCATGCAGCGAGGCCTTCTAGCCTGGTCGGGATCGCTCCCAATTGAATCATCGCCTCTTCTGCCTTGCGTCCATCGTCCCAGGCCACATTGACGGCCCGGATGGCATCGGTCAGCAAGCAGACGTGGTAGCCGAGCACCCGCGCGTCTTTGACCGTGTTGAGGACGCAATAATCCGTGGCGAGCCCACCGATGAAGAGCCGTTTGATGCCTGCAGCCTGTAAGTGTTTGTGCAGGGGTGTATCTTGGAATGCCGAATAGGCTTCCTTGTCCGCTACGGTCGCTTTCTGAATGATGGTGGCCGTTTCCGGGATAGGGAATGAGGGGGGCGGCAGAGATCCTGGCGACCCAGCCACACAATGGATTGGCCAGGGCCCGCCCTGTTCGCGAAAGGAACAATGATTGGGGGGATGCCAGTCTCGCGACAAGAAAACCGGCAGGTCTCGGGATCGGAAACGATCGAGATATCCGCGCAGGATAGGGAGAATCTCGTCTCCTCCCTTCACGCCTAAGGCTCCGCCTGGAAGGAAGTCGTTCTGGACATCGGCGATCAGCAAGGCATCGCCGACATACAGTTCTTCTCTGGTTGAACTCATAATCTTTTGGCGGTCCTAATCAAGAGCGAAGAGAGTGACTAACGCCCCTGTTGAGCCAAAAGACGAATATAGGCCACCACGTCTTGCATTTCCCCGTCCGTTAGCTGGCCTCGCCATGCATGCATGGGGCTGAAGACAACCCCGTGCTCGATGGTCCGTAACAGTTCTTCGTCGGATTTCAGAAAAGACCCGAAGCGGTGGAAATTTGCCGGCGCCACCTTGAGGTGTGTCGCGTCCGGTCCATCACCCCAGCCTGCAACACCGTGGCAGGCCTGGCAATTGCGCTGATACACGGCTTTGCCGCGTGTGAGATCGGCGGGATACTCTTGCGCCTGGACGAGCGGTGCGAACAGAAGACCGATGAGTCCTAGGCTTAGAGTGACGTTGAGAGCCGACTTCGTGTGAGGAAATACAATTCGCATCACTGTCTCCTTACCTTCAAGTACACGATGTGAATATTGCAGCATGCTCAAAATGACATCCCTGCAAGGCCGCAGGGAGCTCGGCGACCGAAGCGTACCCTTGGGGTACGTTGCAGGAAGACGGGCGACTGAGAATGACGCTGGGGGTCATTCTCAGCATGCTGTCAGCTTTTCTTGGTCGTGTGGGCCACAAACGACGTAAACAGTTGCTTCATGTTGCTGCTGCCACATTTCGGGCAGGTCACTTTGGTGGATTCATGTTCCTTCAGGGTCAAGACGATCAACGATTCTTTCCCGCAGTCCAGACACGTATAGTCGTACATGGGCATGAAGTACCTCTCCTGACCTTACCTGGCCTTCGCCTGCTAAATTTCCGTGATGATGTGTTCGTTTTGCTTCGGTTCTCCCTCGCTCCATTCGGCGAGGGCTTCGGCCAACTCCGCGAGCCGTTGCGCCGCGCGACCGTAGACCGTGTCAGGAGGATACATCCCTTCAAGGTCTCGTTCGCCGGCCGGCACGCCGGTGAGCAATTCGACGGCCTCTTCTATCGTGTTGACTCCATAGATCGTGAATTGTCCTGCTTCCACCGCCTCGACAACGTCGCGCCGTAAGGCGAGATGTTTGGTGTTGCGGGCTGGAATAATCACCCCTTGTTTCCCGGTCAGTCCCCGTTGGATGCAGGACTCGAAGAATCCTTCGATCTTTTCATTCGCGCCGCCGATCGGCTGCACCTCACCCAGCTGGTTGACGGAGCCGGTCACGGCCAGATATTGACGAACGGGGAGATCTGCGAGGCTGGAGAGGATGGCGACCAATTCGCCCACAGCGGCGCTGTCACCTTCCACTTCAGAATAGGTCTGCTCGAAGGTCAGGGAGGCGCTCAAGGCAAAGGGCTGGAGCCCGGCAAATTTTCCGCTGAGGAATCCCGCGAGCGTCAGCACGCCCTTGCTATGGATATTACCTGCAAGTTCCGCTTCGCGTTGAATGTCGATCACTCCTTTGGTGCCGACGGAGGTTCGTGCGGTGATCCTGGTCGGTCGGCCGAACGCATAATCGCCGAGTTCGTGCACGGAGAGGCCGTTGACTTGGCCCACCACTTCCTTGTCCAGATCCACCATCAAGGTGCCTTCTTTAATCTCGTCCTGGACCCAATGCTCCACCAGATTTGATCGATGGCGCTTGTGTGCGACCGCCGCTTCGACGTCCGCGCGTGTCACGAACACATGGCCGTCTTTCTTGGCCCAGTAGCCGGCTTCCCGGATCAGGTCGCTGACTAGACTGAAGCGCAGCGAGAGCCGGTCGTGCCGATCCGCAAATCGGAACCCCTGCCTGATGACCTCGGCCACGGCATCGACGCCGAAATGCGGGAGTCCTTCCTCACGGCAGAGCTTGGCAATGAAGCGGGCATATTGGCGGTCCTGCCGTTCGCTCCGCACCACCTCGGTGTCGAAGTCTGCCTTGACCTTGAAGAGCTTCGAAAAGTCTTCTTCGTAGGATTGAAGAAGGTGGTAGAGCATCGGTGGCCCGACCATGATGACTTTGACGCTGACGGGAATCGGTTCCGGCCTGAGCCCTGCGGTGGAAAAGCCATAGAACTCGGCGGGATCTTCGATTTTGACCGCTCCGGTCTTGATCACCCGCTTCAACGCGTCCCAGGAAAAAGGCTGGCGAAGGATATCCGTTGCATTGACGATCAAATATCCGCCGCTGGCTTGCAGGACCGCGCCGGCCCTGATCTCCATAAAGTCTGTGTACATGACGCCCATTTGGGCTTTTCGCTCGATTTTCCCGATCAGGTTGGTATAGGTGGGGTGGGATTCGTCGATCACCGGTGCTCCCGCCGCTGGGTCATGCTCGACAATGAGATTGACGAGGTACCGGGTCATATCGGGCCGGCGGGATTCAAGCCCAGGAATGTGGATCGCCGGGCCTTCGTGCGGGAAGAAATCCTTGTAGTGATGAATGATGTCGTGGTGGACGCGTTCGAGATAGCCAGCGATCGCGGGCAAGTCCAGGTAGGCGCGACGCATCGTTTCATAGCGACCTTCCAGGAGATTGGCCACCAGTTGGTGATCCAGCAGGCGCAACTGGCTCTCGGCTTCTTTCTCGATGCCGTGGATGCGCACGTGAAATTCGCGGATCTCGCCTTCGAGTGTTTTCCGCCGCTCCGTCATCTCTTGCTGTTCCTGCTCCGTCAGGGCCTCCATCTGTTCGTCCGTCATCGACTGGCCCTCTTTGAGGGGGACGAGTCCGAACCCGACCGGGGTTTCTTCGAATCCGAACCCCCGCGTCAGGCTCAGCTTCGTCAGATCCTGAAAGAGCGACTTCTTCTTCGATTCCGCGTCCTCGATGATTTTGGCCTTGGCATCCAGATACTTTTTACTTTCGAAGGCGAGGGGAATGTCACGCCGCAGGCTTTCGATGAAGGCCGCCATCTCCCGTTTGAAGGCGCAGCCTTGCCCTGCTGGAAATGACAGGCAGACCGGACGCGACGCATCCTGGAAATTGTTCACATAACACCAGTCGGCTGGGGCCGGCGCGCTCTGGGCCATCCGTTTCACCATGGTACGGACGAGCGTCCCTTTGCCGGTTCCGACTGGACCGGACACGTAGAGATTGAAGCCGGGGCCCTTCATGTGCAGACCGAACTCCAGGGCCTCGACCGCTCGCTCTTGCCCGATGATTTCGTTCAAGGGCTCCAGTTCGCTGGTATCGTCGAACCCCAGCTGCGCCGGATCAACCGCCGGCGACAACATGGAGACGGGGATCTTGAACTTTTCAATCGTCATCGTGGTTCCTCATCGGACAATAGGCACACCGTCCACAGGATGCTCAAAATGGCCGGTCAGCAAGGCCGCAGCCGATGGACGCACCGGAGGCGTAGCCCCTGGGCTACGTTGAGGATGCGTTCAAGGCGAGAACGAAGCTGGCGGACATTTTCAGCATCCTGTCAGCATCCTGCTAGGGGACGATGGGGGACGGACGATGTACCGTTGTTGCCTGGGGGCCCTTCTCGCCCTCTTCAACGTTGAAGGCGACATCAGTCCCGTCACTCAATTCATTGAACGTGATCCCCTGCAGCGCGTGTTTGTGAAAATACACCTCACCGCCACCCTCCTTGAGGATGAAGCCATACCCTTCTATTGGGAATAGTTTACAGATCACGCCGCGCAAGGGAGGGAACGGAGCGGTGCGCACCTCGGTACGACCCTGCTTCTCGCGGAACTTGCGGAGCTCGATGGCGATGGCGTCGAAGGCGGTTCTGATGGCCTCTTCGAACGTCTTGTCTTCCTTGCGGGCCGTCATGGTATGGCGGCCAGGGAGCGTGACAACGATAAGCGCCTCGGCGACGTTGTCCAGCTTTTTGTGGTGGAGATTTTTCGTGAGGGTCACCCGTCCATGGATCAGATCGTCATGCCTCTGCTGGAGGCCTGCCATGCGGGTTTCGATCTCACTCTTCCAGCGGGGGGCCATCCCGACGTTTCTGCTCTCAATTTCCAAATCCATACTGCCTCCTATTGGAGTTGATCATAGTCCTCTGGTGGTTGATATCAGCAAGTGATGTGCCGTCCTCGAACGGAGGCTTGAGGTGAGAGGCTAGGGGCTAGGGGGCTGATAATTCTTGCCTCTTGCCCCTTGCCGAGCGCCTCTCGCCTAATTGAAGTGGCGCATTTCTCCCCAGTGATTCTAGTAGCAGTGAAGCTCAATGCACCAGTGGTAGGTTAGGGCGTGAGTCGAGCGGGCTGACATTTCAAGGCTTTTGTCCTTCCTCTCGCCCTTGGCCTCGTGCCCCTTGCCTGATATCTGGGTGGAACATGAATTGCGTACCTTCATGACGATGCCCACGCTTAAGAAAGAGTCCCTGGAACGATACCTTCGCGACCGGTTCGGTCCCACGGCGACGTTGTTGACCTATGGGGTCATTGGAAAAGACAGTTCGCAGGGCACCTACAAACAATATGGCTATGGCACACCGGTCAAGCTGACGTTTCAAGTCGGGAGGAAGATTCAGTCTGCGGTACTGGAGACGATGAAGCCGGGGCCCTTCGGCCATGAGCATATGGCCGACCGGGCTCAGGCGATCCTCTGGGATTATGATTCCTATGGCCGGCTGCCGCGCCACGTCAACGCACTCGATGTGGGGGCCTTTATGGCTGACCAAGCACTCATGTCGGTAGCCCCGGCACGAGAATTTTTTGTCCTCAACCAATGGGCGGAGGGGAGCAGTTATCATCGAGACCTAGAGCGATTGGTCAAAGGCGGAAGGCTCCGGAAGCAGGATCGAGCTCGCACGATCGCCCTGGCACGCTATCTGGCGGAGATCCATGCCAGGAAACGGCGCGATCCCGCCCTCTATCGGCGTCGGCTTAGGGAGTTGCTCGGCCACGGCGAATGTATTATGGGGCTGACCGACAGTTACCCGGACCGCTACGAGTTCATCACGGCGGATCTCTTGCGCGGGGTCGAAGAGGCTTGCAACCGCTGGCGCTGGCGCCTGCGGGGGGAGACTCGGCGTCTGTCGCAAGTCCATGGAGATTTTCATCCCTGGAATGTCTTGTTCCGGAAAGGAACGGATTTTTCAGTGCTCGATCGGTCACGAGGGGAGTGGGGGGAACCGGCGGATGATGTGACCTCGATGACGATCAACTATCTATTCTTCTCACTCTGTCGCTGGGGCACATTGAAGGGGCCGCTGGAAGTGATGTTCCGGCTCTTTTGGGAGACCTACATGGAAGCCAGCCACGATCCTGCGGTCACAGAAGCTGCCGCCCCCTTCTTTGCGTTTCGAGGGTTGGTCCTGGCGAGTCCTGTATGGTACCCCAAGCTGCCGATCGAGGTGCGCCGGACTATCTTCAGATTTATGGAACATGTGCTGGATGAGCCGCGGTTCGATCCTGCTCGCGTGAACGAATATTGCCGCACATGAATATGTGCAGGTGCGCGGCAAGGGGCTCGGGGCGATAGGCAACATTGTTTTTACCCTGGCCTCTAGCCTCGTGCCTCTAACCAGGTGGGTCATGGAATGACACAACGCCAGGCCTTCGCTATTTGGATCACGGGCTTGCCGGCCTCGGGTAAGAGCACGATTGTCTCTGCCCTGAAGCCGCAGCTCGAAGGGCTCGGGTTGACGGTCGAGGTGCTGGAGTCCGATGAGGTGAGGCGACTGATCACCCCAACGGCGACATACTCAGAAGCGGAGCGAGATCTCTTCTATCGCGCGCTCGTGGTCATGGGGCAGAAGCTCGTGGCGCATGGTGTGACCGTGGTGTTCGATGCCACGGCGAGCCGCCGGGTCTATCGGGACTTTGCGAGGTCCGTGATCCCCCGGTTCATCGAGGTGTCCGTGGAATGTCCCCTCGCCATCTGCATGGAGCGAGACAAGAAAGGGACCTATCTGAAGGGCCAGCGCGGCGAATCTCTCACTGTCCCGGGACTTCAATCGCCTTACGAAGTGCCGATCAACCCGGATCTCCGAATCGACAGTACCACCACAACCTCCAGCGACGCAGCCAGCCAGATCCTCGACTTGGTTAAAACGAACTTTCTATAGCAGGATGCGAGGAAACTTGGTCTTCTCACCTGCTCAACGTGCTAGCTCATGGGCGCGAAGTCTGCTTGCCAGCGTAGCGTCTCTCTGGAGCGTCGAGTTAGGACTCATGTGGGCACTACGCATTGGGCGGTTGGCAGTCATCTGGAAACTGCGTTGCGAAATCGGCAATGATTTTGAGGCCGTCTGCTTCTTGACGAACCGTTGCAGGACTTGACGGAAAGTGTGTCCTCCACAGTTTGCGGAGATCTCGAAAGTACGGGTCACCCACGTTTACGCCGATCACATACCCTCCCGACTTCTCTGCTTCGTGGACTACAGGGACGAGCAGATCGACTGCTGGGCCGATGTAGCGATTTCTGACGCCGAACCATTTGATGACTTCAAGTTTTCGCGTGAAGTCGAGGAAGAACCGACCGTTTGGCATGGTAGCTCCAACCTTCGTCGCTGCAAATCGACTCG
>Ga0209253_10003804_pt1 | contig 13193 bp, 23 predicted proteins | sample FrelakmetBRP12BR_FD_187145 | JGI IMG/M metagenome (GOLD analysis project Ga0209253, IMG submission 187145) | Freshwater lake sediment microbial communities from the University of Notre Dame, USA, for methane emissions studies - BRP12 BR (SPAdes)... | ecosystem: Environmental > Aquatic >...
CAGGTCTTCAACCAACTCCTGGGATGTGCCAGCCGCATGCACCAGACGGGTAGGATGCTCATCTGGATAGATCTCCATCAGGGTCAACTTAACTTCATTGGCTACTGCCCGAGAATGGAGCTGAGCAATCAAGGCAGGGGCATCGGATGGGAAGGGAGGCACGTGGGCGAAGGACAGCTCAAGGGCATCGATCATCGTAAGGTGGGGCAGCGGATCGATACCTAATGCAGAAAATGTGGGTTCGATGAAACTCATCCCCTCAATGATGCGCACAGGTATCCCTTCCAGTTGCGAACGACGGATAATCTCAGGGCAGGTGGCTTCTGCGACGTATGGGTGTCCTGGTACAGCATAAACCACACCCTGAGGCCGCCTGGCCAGCTCAAGGATTCGCTCGATGATATGCGCATAGACATAATCATAGGATGGCGAGGAATCATATAGGTCATCAAATGAATGGACCTGTAGTTGGGCGGGGAAACTGTCTACCGTGGGATGCTGCACAGTTCGCAGGTATATCTCAGGAATACTTTGCAGGAGATGCACAGCCTCTTGGGTGAGGTGGGCAGGGTTGCCAGGACCAAGTCCAAGTAGGGTAATCATGGGTGACATATGACCTCTTGAAGTCTGTATTGACCCATACATCCAGGTTAGATTAAATAATAATGCGTAAAACGCGACCCTTGAGCCACGTTTTTACGCATTATGGTCAATATCAATAAATTAACGCTTGGTATAGGTTGGAGCCTTACGGGCACGCTTGAGACCGGGTTTCTTGCGTTCTTTCACACGTGCATCCCGGGTTAGAAAACCACCCTTGCGCAAGGTCGACCGGATATCCGGTTTCATTTCCAGGAGCGCGCGTGCCAAACCCATCATGATGGCATCTGTCTGACCGGTAACCCCACCACCATTCACTGTGGCTGTGATATCGAGGGTGCTGCGGGCTTCACCAACCGCCAACAGGGGCGCGGTAATCGTTTCAACATCACCCGTCCGGCCGAAGTAGTCTTCCAATATTTTTTGATTGACGGTGAATACACCCGTACCATTCGAAATCCGCACACGAGCAGTGCTCTCCTTGCGACGACCTATTCCTTCATAATACTGAGCTGTCATACCTACTCCTTAATCTCTGCCCAAAACCTGTTCAATAGGTTTAGGATTTTGAGCTGCATGGGGGTGTTCGGGGCCTGCATATACCTTCATCTTTTTGATCAATGATCGCCCGTATTTGTTGTGTGGCAACATGCCCCAGACTGCGTTACGGATGACGCGATCAGGGTGCCTATCAAGCTGCTGTCGCAAGCTAACAGATTTGATACCGCTAGGATATCCTGTGTGATGATAGTAGATCTTATCATCCATCTTTTTACCTGTCGCTTTAATACATTCAGCATTGATCACCACGACATAATCGCCAGTTTCAACACCTGGTGTGAAGGTCGGTTTATTCTTGCCAAGCAAAATGCTGGCAATCTGGGTGGCAAGGCGACCAATAAACTCATCCTTAGCGTCAACCAGGACCCATTCATTGCTAATTTCATTCTTTTTTGGGACGTATGTTTTTTGCACGTCATCCTTCTCCAAATTTTGACAGTTGGTATCACCTTGGGGTGATTTGTTTTCCTGTCAGTAGATTTTTCTGATTTATTACGTATCCTCATCATATCGAACAGTTTCTACCGGGTAATGAACTTCTGCCAAGCTTAAACCCTGGGCAGGTGCTAGTCCATGGACCGAGCGTTTTACAGGATCAGCTTTTCTAATTTCAGACTCAGCACTGCGCGAGCCGGACTCTAAAGCTTCCACAAGGTCTATAAGGTCCAGCTTTCCCTGTGCAATCCTGACTTGCATAAACACAACCCGGCGTACCATATGATACAGGAAAGCATTTCCGACAATCTCATAAACAAGGAAAGGAGCTTCCTGTCTCCAGCTAGATTCGAACACATGACGTACAGTATTCCCTCCGGTTTTGGGCGGGGTGCCGAAGGAGCTAAAGTCGTGTGTGCCAATCAAAGGTTGTGCGATTTCCCTTAAACAAAGCAACTCAACAGCAGGCCATATTCGCCAGGCATAGGGTTCCTGTAGTGGGTCCCTCACCGGCTGGCAATAGATCCGGTAGAGATATTTGCGCCAACTGGCATCATAACGAGGGTGGAAGGAAGAATATACATGATTCACTTCACGTGCAACCACATCTGTAGGAAGAAGGTTGTTAAGCGCTTCCCGTAGATCCTGCGAAGAATGAACCCATTCCAGGTCAAAAGCAACTACCTGCCCCGAAGCGTGCGCTCCAGTATCTGTGCGCCCGGCTGCCAGAATTGATTTTCCCTGCCAGTTGAGCTTGCGCAAGGCATCTTCGACCACGCCTTGTACGCTACGAGCATTGGCCTGCCGTTGAAAGCCCTTATAGCGATAGCCGTCGTAAGCGAGGATAACTTGGTAACGTTCCATTGATGGCTGACAGGTCCTGTCGTGATCTAGGGATTCCACCCCAGCCACATGCCATCTGTTATTCTTCGATCAACTCGATCAGCACCATTTCTGCGTTGTCACCCAGGCGTGGACCCAGCTTAAGAATACGGGTGTATCCACCGGGGCGATCGGTATAACGAGGTGCAATATCATCAAATAATTTCATCACTGCCTTGGGATTGCTCAGGCGTGCAGCTGCCAGGCGACGGGCATGAACCATCTTTTCATCACCCTCCTTGATACCACGCTTTGCCAGGGTGATTAAACGCTCAGTTTGACCTCGTATTGCCAGGGCTTTTGCCTGAGTGGTCTCAATGCGTTCGTGATCGATCAATTGCGCGATCAGGACCCGGCGTAAAGCTGTCCGTTCATCCTTACTGCGGCTAAGTTTTTTTCCAGCTACTTGGTGTCGCATATCCAATTACTCCGCTTCATCTTCATGTTGATCTCGGAGATAGCCCTTCTCACGCATTTTCTGGCGTAATTCATCCAGGCTCTTTTCTCCAAAATTCCTAATGGACATGACAGCTTCTTCACCTTTATCAAGCAGCTCCAAGACCTCTCCCACGGTGGTGATACCCGTCCGTTTGAGAGAATTGAACACTCGAACCGATAGATCGAGGTTTTCGATGGGTGTTTCGATCATTTCACTGGTGAGATGGTCTTCTACACCGGTTTCTTCGGTGAGGGATGCCAATGTTTCTTCACTGATACCAGCCAAATGGCGGAGGTGATCAATTAAGATTTTTGCAGAAGTGCTCAAGCCAAGTTCTGGTGAGTTTGTACCGTCTGTCCAAATCTCAAGGATAAGTTTGTCGTAATTTGTGCTTTGCCCAACACGGGCAGAGCTAACTTCCCAATTTACCCGTCGAATCGGGCTATAGATCGCATCTACAGGTAACTCACCGATGGGTAAACGTCCTGTGCGGTCATCGGCAGGTGAATATCCTCTGCCGCGTTCCACGGTCATATCGATCTCCAGATTTGCTTTTGGGTCATCAACCGTGAACAGGTAAAGCTCAGGGTTAACAATCTCAACATCTGGATTTGCGGCAATATCTGCAGCGGTCACGGTTCCATCTCCCTGGACAGTCAAATGGAGATGAGCAGTATCTACATCGAATAAACGCATGCGCAGCTGTTTAATCTGCAGCATTACCCGGATGACATCCTCGCGGACGCCTGGGATTTCACTGAATTCATGCTGCACATCTGCGATACGGATCGATGTGACTGCTACTCCATCTAAGGAGGATAACAAGACACGCCGTAAGGCATTGCCAAGGGTAATGCCATAGCCATGTTCCAATGGACTGATGACGAACTTGCCGTAGTTTCGAGCTTCAGCTTCCCGCTCGATCTTCGGCGTTACCATGTTACTTAATCCTAACACAGTTCACCTCTTCCCCCGCGCCTGGGATTATCTTGAGTAATACTCAACAATTAATTGCTCGCCAAGGTTGGCGTCAATTTCCGAACGTTCCGGCATACGAACCACGGTCCCAGCTAGTTCCTTGAGATCGCGGCTAAGCCAGTTGGGAACATTACGTTCTTCTGCCAGATCCGTCAGCTCTTTAAAGTAGGTTCGTTTTCGGGAGCTGGGGCGAACGGCAACTACATCACCGGTAGCAACTGTCATTGAAGGAACGTCTGTGCGTATTCCGTTGACAACGAAATGTCCATGGGTAACAAGCAAGCGTGCTTTCGCCCGGCTATCTGCATATCCGAGGCGGTAGACAACATTGTCCAATCTACTCTCAAGGATTTGCAGCATCGTCAGGCCGGTCAAGCCACGCCGCTTGAGAGCGGCAGCATGGTAGCGACGGAACTGGCGTTCCAACACACCGTATACACGACGTGCTTTCTGTTTAGCGCGCAGCTGACGTGCATAGTCAGACTCACGTTTGCGGCGGAATTGGGCACTCTTGCCATGTAAACCTGGTGGAAACCCACGTCGTTCGAATGAACATTTTGGCGAGTAACATCGAGCACCCTTCAGGAATAATTTTTCACCTTCTCGCCGGCACAATTTACATACTGGCCCACGATACTTTGCCATAAATTCTTACCTCTTCCTTATTGTTATTATTGATTAGACACGGCGCTTTTTCGGAGGCCGGCATCCATTGTGCGGTACAGGGGTCACATCGGTGATCGAAGTCACCTTCATGCCTGATGCCTGAACGGCACGGATGGCATTTTCACGACCAGGTCCTGGACCTTTGACGAAAATTTCTACTTCTTGCATTCCCAAGTTTTGAGCATTTTTCATCGCTAATTCTGCTGCCACGCGCGCTGCATAAGGAGTGCTTTTGCGAGAACCTTTGAAGCCGGATGCTCCCGCGCTTGCCATGGTAACAGCATTACCCTGGGGATCGGTGATGGTGACGATGGTATTGTTAAAGGTTGCCAGAATGTGAACCTGCCCGGCGGACAGGAGACGCTTTATTTTGCGTGCGGATTTTCGGCGTCCAGTTGTTCCAGTTTGAGCCATAGTACCTCGCTAATTATTATTTCTTGGTTGCACCACGCCGTCTACCGCGCCCGGCTACGGTCTTCTTAGGACCTTTCCGTGTGCGAGAGTTGGTGCGTGTACGTTGCCCACGAACGGGCAGATTACGGCGGTGGCGAAGGCCACGGTAGCTGCCGATTTCAATCAGACGTTTGATGTTCATCTGAAGCGAACGGCGCAAGTCACCTTCGACTTGTAAATGCTGACCGATGAAATCGCGTAGCAAGCCGACTTCTGCATCTGTCAGGTCCTTGACACGGGTATCAGGATTTACACCGGTGGCAGTCAGGATTTTGTGTGCATGAGAATCACCGATGCCAAAGATATAGGTCAAGCCAACCTCAACCCGTTTATTGCGTGGTAGATCAATACCTGCTATACGTGCCATAAGTCCTATCCTTGTCGTTGCTTGTGTTTCGGATTATCGCAAATGATATATAAACGACCTTTGCGTTTTACAACTTTGCATTTCGAGCAACGCTTTCGTATTGATGATGAAACTTTCATACCTTACTCCTAACATAAACCAAGTGTATCCGAATAGCCAAAGTTCTAATTATACTTGTCAATGCTTTTGTCGTCCAGCCCCAATTATGGAAGGGTCAGGATGAACGGCTCTCCATTGGTAATTGCAACCGAGTGTTCCCAATGGGCAGTTAATGAGCCATCCGCTGAGACGACAGTCCACTTGTCTGGGAGCACGCGGGTTTGTGAAGTTCCAACCAGGACCATCGGTTCCAACGCAATGGTCATTCCCTTGCGAAGAACTTGTCCTCGCCCGGCGATGCCATAATTTGGCACCTGGGGTCCTTCATGCATCTGCCTGCCGACTCCGTGACCGGTGTATTCCCGGGTGACATTAAAACCAGCGGTCTCCACGAATACCTGGATCGCTGCTGACACATCGCCAACCCGGTTTCCATCCCGCATCATACTAATGCCTTTGTAAAGTGCCTGTTCGGTAACTTCGATCAGCCGCTGGGCTAGAGAGGAAATCTCACCCACACCCACTGTGAAGGCTGAATCTCCAACAAACCCATCGAAGGTCGATCCGCAATCTACAGAAATGATATCTCCAGCTTGCAATTTTCTATTACTTGGTATGCCATGAACCAATTGCTCATTTATACTTACACAAATCGATCCTGGGTACGGTGATGGTCCTGGATATCCCTTGAAGGTGGGGGAGGCTCCATGCTTGCGAATCACTTCCTCCGCGGCTGCATCCAGCTCTGCGGTAGTGACCCCTGGGCGGATCAACTGCCGTACTGCTTCGAGTGCCCTGGCATTTATTCGACCGGATTCACGCAAGGCGGCAATCTCTTGCGAGCTTTTAATTACAATGTTACGTTCCCAACTCATGCGTTGCCGTCTTTCTGTACTGCCGCGAGCAAGTCTAAGGTAACTTGTTCAATCGACTTTGTTCCATCGACTTCAACTAAAACACCACGTTGGTGGTAGTACTCGATTAGAGGCTGAGTCTGTTCCAGGTAGATATGTATGCGGCGTTTGACTGTTTCAGACTTATCATCTTCACGCTGATAAAGTTCCGAACCATCCAAATCACATTTACCCGGAACTTGAGGTGGGCAAAAATTTTCATGAAAGACATGCCCTGACTTCCGACATGTCCAGCGTCCGGCGAGGCGGTCAACCAGGACACTTTCAGGGACAGCTATATATGTTGCTGAAGTTACTTGCCCGTTGATGCTCGAGAGCATACTGGCAAGTGCTTCTGCCTGGGCTGGAGTGCGTGGAAAGCCATCCAACAATGCTCCAGACTGGCAATCGGGTTTAGATATTCTTTCCCTGATCATGGCAATGGTTACGTCGTCTGGCACGAGCTCACCTTTATTGATGTATCCACCGGCCAGCTTCCCTAATTCGGTTTGATCCTTCAGATTTTCCCTGAAGAGATCTCCTGAGGAGATATGAGGCAGGTGAAGTTTCGAGGAAATGGCTTCAGCCTGTGTACCTTTTCCTGCGCCTGGAGGACCGATAAGAACGATGAAACTCGTCATGATATTACAATTACCTCACGAGCAGCGAGTCGTCGTATCCATGTAGTTTGAGGTCGGCATCGATACTGAAGAATGTATCACGTACAACACCAACCACGATCAATAATCCAGATGAGGAGGTCAACAACAGACCTGTGCTCTTTCCAAAAGGTACGATCAGTCCGACCAACCATGGAAGAATAGCGATAATACCCAAGAAAACCGCGCCTGGTAAGGTGATCCTTCGCAGCACACGCGTAAGATATTTTTGCGTGGGAGCACCCCGAGCTACACCAGGGATTTGAGCGCCAACCTTCTTTAAGTTTTCACCATAGTTCTGTTGGGCAAACAGGACGTCAGTATAGAAGAAGGAGAAGCCAACAACCATCAAGAAATAGACAATCCAATAAAAATTACCCGTTCCACCGAACAAATTTACCACACTGGTAGCAATGCTCGCAATTGTCTCGTTCGAAGACGTGGTAAAGAAGCTGGCAATGATAGACGGGAAGGTAAGCAAGGACTGGGCGAAGATGATCGGGATCATGCCAGCCATGTTAACCATCAGGGGCAAGGTGCCTTTGACAGGCATGGACATGCGGCTACCCATACGTCGTCCAGGGTACATAACGGGCACGTTGCGCCGTCCTTGTTGGACGACTACGATGGCAAAGATCGTGACCAGGCTAAGCAACACCATGAAGATCAAGCCAATCCAACGCGTGGTCTCATCCGCAAAGATTCCCTGGACCGTTGCAGGGATGCGGGCAACAATGCCGGCGAAAATGATCAGCGATAGACCTTGATTCCGCAGACCAAATTCTGAAATCAATTCACCCAGCCAGATTGCAAACATCGTTCCAGCGGTCATACTGACGATAATGGTCAGAGATGGTATGAAGTTTTGAAATCCAAAGTTCTCGATAACTGGTGGTAAACCAATTTGATTCGCTGAACTGTTAAAAATGTTCACCTGCCCAACAGCCTGTAAGGCTGCCATGGGTACAGCCAGGTAATAGGTCCATTTCTCCTGCCATTTTCGACCTTCGCGCGGGTCTTCTTCCATCTTCTTCTGCCAGGAGGGAATGATAGGCGTGAGAAGCTGCAGGATAATTTGAGCGGTGATGTAAGGATAAACACCCATAGCCAACACCGAGAATCGGGATACAGTGCCACCTGATAACAAATCCAGGATATTTATCAGGTTGCCAGCTGCACCACCGGAACTCATGATCGCTGCCATCACATCTTTGTTCGCTCCAGGTACCGGAACATGGCATGCAAGCCGGTAAATCGCAAGGATGAGCAGAGTAATTAATATCTTCTTACGAATATCGTGTGCAGACCATAGATATCGCCAGGCAGACCGCTTCATATAATTGGCTCCTTATCGTTCACCTTACGATTTAATAATTTCAACACTACCCCCAGCAGCTTCGACCTTTTCTTTGGCTGTGGCGGTGATGCGGTGAACATTTAATTTCAAGGCTGTTTTTAGCTCGCCCCGGCCTAGTATTACAACGGGTTTGGCTGGATTGCGCAACAATTTTGCTTCAGCAAGAAATCCGGGTGTGATTTCACTTCCGGCAGGGAATTTCACCAATTGATCGAGGTTTACTTCATTATATTCGATGCGATTAATGGGGGTGAAGCCTTCACCACGCTTGAAAGGAAGCCGGCGGAAGAATGGCAAGTTACCACCCTGGTTGTACAGGCGTACAGGTTTACCAGCACGAGCTCCTTGACCCTTGGTGCCTCGACCACCTGTTTTACCTCTACGGCCAGCAGTTCCACGGCCTACACGGATGCCTTCTTTTTTGGCTCCAATTTGTGGTTTAAGATCGTGAAGTTTCATTTATTTTTCCTCCACCACAACCAGATGGGCAACTTTGTAGAGCATACCCCGGAGGGTGGGGGAGTCTACATGCTCAACGGTTTGGTGTAAATGCTTAAAGCCGAGGGCTCTTACAGCTGCTTTATGTTGTTTGGAATATCCGATCGGGCTATGAACAAGGGTAACCCGAATGATTTTCTCTTTGGATTCTTTTTTACTAGGCATTCTTCCTCCGTTCCCAGAAGGGAGTCACATCCTTGACATCCTTTCCACGACGGGCAGCCTCATCTTTGGGTGATTTTAACATGTCGAGGGCTTGCATCGTAGCATATACGACATTGAGCAAATTACTGCTGCGCAGCGATTTGGTCAGGATATCAGATACCCCAACAGCTTCAAGGACAGCGCGTACACCACCAGCGGCAATGACACCCGTTCCGGGTGAGGCCGGTTTCAATAAGACTTCTGCACCACTGACCCGACCAGTAACTTCATGCGGGATGGTTTTTCCATACAAAAATACCTTGTGCATATTACGGTGGGCTTTTTCTGAGGCTTTACGCATGGCATCTGGAACAGTGTTGGCTTTACCAACTCCAATACCTACGCTGCCTTTATTATCTCCGACAACGACGGTGACGCGGAATGAGAAACGGCGTCCGCCTTGAACAACTTTAGCCACGCGACCGATCTCAATCACGCGTTCGTCAAATTCTTGTAACTCATATTCTGCAGTTGGATAGTCTGTCATGCTTTTCTCCATATGCGAAGGATTAGAACTTCAGGCCGCCTTCGCGCGCACCTTCTGCCAATGCTTTTACACGTCCCATGTATTTGTAACCACCTCGGTCAAATGAGACTTCTTGGATACCTTTACTTAATGCACGTTCCGCCAGTGTTTTTCCGACAAGGTGTGCTTTTTCAGCTTGCTTGAGTCCCTTCACTTGTTCCCGAAGTGCTGGATCAATCGTAGAAGCAGATACCAATGTGTTGCCTGCCACGTCATCGATTACCTGTGCATAAATGCCCACCAAGCTTCGAAAAACACTCAGACGGGGGCGTGCAGGTGTTCCGATGACATTCTTGCGAACGCGTGTATGGCGTCGGTTGCGAGCTGCAGAACGTGTTTTTTGATTACTTGCCATAGTTTTATCCCTTACCTGATTTACCGGCTTTACGACGGACTTTTTCTTCCAGGTATTTAATACCTTTTCCTAAATAAGGTTCTGGTGGGCGCTGTTTGCGGATATCATCAGCCATCTGCCCAACTTTTTGCTTATCAGGACCCATTATCTTGATTTGACGTGTTTTCAGGTCTACTTCGAAAGCAATATCCTCGGGTGGTTCGACAACAATGGGATGGGAGTACCCGAGATTCAGCACTAAATTCTTACCCTGGACCTCAGCACGATAGCCAACACCATTGATTTCCAGGATTCTTTCAAAACCGGTGCTCACGCCTGTGACCATATTTTGGATAAGGGCACGCGTGGTGCCGTGTAATGCCCTGTGGGTAGCAGCGTCTGACGGGCGCTGGACATTGATACTTCCATTTTCAATGGATACATTCATATCATTTGAAAATGAAAATTCAAGCTTCCCTTTCGGACCTACAACTTTGATCAATGTGCCGTCAATGTTTACATCCACATGCGGTGGAATGACGACTGGTAAACGACCTATTCTTGACATATCAGCCTCCTTACCAGATCTTGCACAGGATCTCGCCACCCACGCCTAGCTGGCGGGCGCGCTGACCAGTCATCACACCTTTGGGTGTAGAGAGAATAGCAACCCCCATTCCCGAGAGAACCCAGGGAATCTCCTGTTTGCCAGCATAAACTCGGCTTCCAGGTCGGCTGATGCGTTCCAAACCAGTAATTACTGCCCGACGTTCACGTCGTTCTCCGACATATTTCAAGCGGATGCGTAATACTTTTTGTGCAGGGTGCTTGCTATCGTCAACGATTTCGTAGCCACTGATATAGCCTTCATCTTTCAAAATCTGCGCGATTGCAGTTTTCATTTTTGAATTAGGCAAAGCCACAGTGGAATGTTCTGCCATCACGGCATTGCGTATCCGTGTGAGCATATCAGAGATTGGATCTGAAACAGTCATAATTTTTCCTCCGCCCGTTACCAGGATGCTTTCACAACGCCCGGAATCTTACCTTCCAGAGCCTGTTCGCGGAAACAAATACGGCACAAGCCGAAACGCCGGATATAACCACGCGGACGTCCGCATAATTTGCATCGATTGCGCACGCGGTTGGGATATTTGCGGCGCATTTCACGGTATTTCATGCATGTTTTCGCCATTAGTTTCCTTCCTTCCGAAACGGCATACCGAGCATTTGCAGCAGTTGCCTGGATTCGTCGTCATTGCGAGCTGTGGTAACGATAGAAATTTCCAGCCCGCGTAATTTATCAATCTTATCGTAATCAATCTCGGGGAATACCAGTTGTTCGCGTAATCCCAGAGTATAGTTGCCACGACCGTCGAATGCATTGGGTGAGATACCACGAAAGTCACGCACGCGTGGTAAGGCAACATTCATTAACCGGTCGAGAAAAGACCACATCCTATCACCACGCAAGGTAACCTTTACACCGATCTGGCGTCCTTCGCGAAGCTTGAAGTTAGCAATGCTCTTCTTGGCTTTGGTAATGATTGGTTTTTGCCCGGTGATTAATGTTAAATCTGCTACGGCAGCTTCGAGGGCTTTTGCATTGTCCAGTGCTTCTCCCACACCAATATTTACTACGACTTTCGTGATACGCGGGATTTGCATCACATTATCTGTACCAATGGCATCTTCGAGAGCAGGTGCAATTTCTTTTTGGTATCTTTCTTTCATATAATGAGTCATTGTTATTACTCCACAGCAGTGATTACTCGATCACCGCGCCACAATTTTTACAAACACGCTGGCTCTCTTCACCTTCACGTTGATATCCCACACGGACAGGATTGTCACACTTCGGGCATACCAACATGACATTACCAATAGCAATCGGGGCTTCAAATTCAATAATCCCTGGCTTAAGGGTACGACCTTGCGATTGGACCTGTTTTTGATGCTTCTTGCGCAGGTTGATACCAGCAATCACTATTTTGCCGTCATCGGGAAGTACCTTGATCACTTTTCCGCGTCTACCCTTGTCAGCTTCACGACCGCTGATCACCTCTATAGTATCGTCTTTACGAATTTTTACTTTCACAGCATCTACTCCTGCACCAGGTGACCTAGAGAACTTCCGGTGCTAATGATACGATTCTCATAAACCCTTTTTCGCGTAACTCTCTCGCAACAGGACCAAAAATACGTGTCCCTTTTGGATTTTGGCCATCGGTATCCAAAATTACGGCTGCATTGTCGTCAAAGCGGATGTACGAGCCATCATCTCGCCGCCATTCTTTAGCACAGCGCACGATAACAGCCTTAACAACTTCGCTTTTCTTTACACTGCCTTGTGGTGATGCCTCTTTGATTGCTCCAACCACAATATCTCCTACACGACCATATCGTCGCCTAGAGCCACCCATCACGTGGATGACCAATAATGAGCGTCCACCAGTGTTATCAGCAACTTTAACCACAGATTCTTGTTGGATCATGGTTATGCCTCCACGGCTACTTCAGCTACACCGACGGACCGGCGGATGATCTGCTCCACAACCCAATGCTTGTTTTTAGAAATGGGGCGGCTTTCAACAATTTGGACTTGATCCCCAACCTGGCATCCAAGCTCGTCATGAGCCATAACAGTCTTGCGGCTGTGGACAACTTTTTTATATAGAGGGTGGCGAAAGGATCTAGAGATCTCTACCACTACGGTCTTTTGCATGGCGTTACTGGTGACAAAACCAGTTATTCGACGGCGATTATTCATGGTTCTCCTCACTTTCAGAATTGCTGAGGCGTTCATTCAATACTGTTGAAAGCCGTGCAATTATTCGACGGGTGTAGCGCAGGCGGGTGAAGTCGGATAATTCGCCAGAAGTGAGTTGAAAGCGAAGTTTCATCAACTCTTCTTTGGTGTCGTTTAGCTCGGCTTCAAGTGCCTCGGTTGATAGGGCGCGAACTTCGCGGATCTTCATAACTCGCCTCCTGCAACACGCTCATGGCGACCAACGACTTTGGTTTTAATTGCCAGTTTAAATTGTGCAAGGCGTAAGGCTTGACGGGCTTCATCTTCTGGAAGTCCACCACCGACCTCAAACATGATCCTTCCAGGTTTGACCACGGCGACCCAGTACTCCACATTTCCTTTGCCTTTACCCATGCGGGTTTCAGCAGGTTTTTGGGTATATGGCTTATCCGGAAAGATGCGAATCCACACTTTTCCACGACGCTTGAGGGCA
>Ga0209253_10003805_pt1 | contig 13189 bp, 13 predicted proteins | sample FrelakmetBRP12BR_FD_187145 | JGI IMG/M metagenome (GOLD analysis project Ga0209253, IMG submission 187145) | Freshwater lake sediment microbial communities from the University of Notre Dame, USA, for methane emissions studies - BRP12 BR (SPAdes)... | ecosystem: Environmental > Aquatic >...
AGAAGACGACCCGCAAGGCGCGCTCGTCGAGGCGCTCTTCGCCCAGGCCTATCTCAGCCATCCGTACCATTGGCCGGTGATCGGCTGGTTCGGCGACCTGGATGCGATGACCCTGGACGATCTACAACGACATTACGACACCTATTACTCGCCCAACAACGCGACCCTCGTCGTAGTGGGCGACATCAAAGCCGACAGCCTGCTCCCTATGATCAAACAGCTCTTCGAGCCGATTCCGCGAGGACCGGAACCCAAGCCGATCGCCACCATGGAATCGGAACAAAAAGGTGAACGCCGCTTCCTCCTCAAGCGAGACGCACAAGTCCCCTTCGTCATGATGGGCTATCGCGTCCCGAATTTTACAAGCGAAGACTCGTATGCGCTCGACATTCTGGATTCGATTCTCTCGCATGGGAAAAGCTCACGCCTCTACCAAAGCCTCGTGTATGAACAAAAATCGTCGCTGGCAATCGGGGCGGAATACAGCTTGCTCCAGACCGATCCTGGCCTTTTCTACTTTTACGCCCTCGTGAGCCCGGGCCAGAAACCTGAGATCGTCGAAGAAGCCCTTCATCGAGAAATCAAACGCCTCCAAGCCGACCCACCGACAGAGCAGGAGCTCCAGCGGGCGAAGAACCAGGTTGAAGCCACCCATGTCTTCGAACAGGACTCCAACTTCCGGCATGCCATGTTACTCGGACAGGCTGAATCCGTCGGCGCTGGGTGGCGGAAAATCGACCAGTTTGTCGAACGAATCAGGACGGTGACGACCAAAGACATTCAGCGTGTCGCCCGTCAATACTTGACGGAAGATAATCGAACCGTCGGCACATTAATTCCTGTGCCGCCCAAACAAGCAGAGACTCCCTCCACCGCCGCGCAACAGGGAAGACCCTAATCATGTCGACGATGAGACGATGGACTACTGCGCTGTGGCGACAGACATCCCTGATTCTTGGAGTGGGACTCTGTGCCATGCTCTGGCCAGTAAGCGCCTCCGTGGCCGCTGAGATCGCCCCGACGAAGTTTGTGACCTCGAACGGGATCACAGTGCTCGTGCTTGAGCAACATTTCCTCCCCATCGTTGAGATCCACGCGCTGATCAAAACCGGCTCTGCGCAAGACCCTCCCGACAAAGCAGGACTCGCAAACCTCGTCGCCAGCCTCCTGGACGAAGGAACGACTACGCGGACGTCAAAACAGCAGGCCGAACAAATTGATTTTGTCGGAGGAGCGCTGGAAGCTAAGGCTACTGAGGATTTCACGACTGCCTCCGCTCGCGTCCTCAAGAAAGACATCGACCTTGGCTTCACCCTCCTCGCGGACATGCTGCAACATCCCGCGTTTCATAAACAGGAGTTCGAGCGGATTCGTACCCAGCTCCTGGGTGAGATGGCCAGCGACAACGACGATCCGGGCCATATCGCGATGAAGTCGTTCAATCAGCTGGTCTTCCACGGACACCCTTACCGTTGGCCCGTCACTGGCACGGAGGAAACGCTCTCCAAGATCACCCTCGCTGACGTACAGTCCTTCTATGGACGGGAATATTCCCCGTCCCAAGTCATCCTGACCGTCGTCGGCGACGTCACGCTTGAACAGGCCACCGCACTGGTACAGACCCACTTGGGAACCTGGAAAAAAGTGACGGCGACAGCACGAAGTACGAAAAAGCCTTCTCCGGTCGAACGAAGAACGGTCCAACTCATCGAGAAAGATCTCACCCAATCCACCATCGTACTTGGGCATGGGGGACTTTCGCGCGCTCACCCGGACTTCTATTCTGTCACGGTGATGAATTACATCCTGGGGGCCGGCGGATTCTCCTCCCGCTTGATGGATTCGATTCGCGACAAGCAGGGGCTGGTCTACGGGATCATGAGCCACTTCGACGCCCGGCTGATGCCCGGTTCATTTTGGGTCAACCTCCAAACTAAGACGGAGACGACGAACCAAGCCATCACCGGCGTCCTATCTGAAATCAAGTCCATTCGTGACGCGCCGGTGTCCGACCAGGAGTTGGCCGAAGCCAAATCATTCTTGATGGGCAGCTTCCCACTACGATTTGATTCCACCGCAAAGCTCGCGCAGGTACTCGCCCAAGTAGAATTCTATGGCCTAGGGTTCGAATACTTTTCGGACTACCCGAAATGGATCGACCGGGTCACGAAGGAAGACGTGCAGCGCGTCGCCAAACAGTACCTGGACCCCAAGCGGTACGCCTTAGTAGTAGTGGGCAACATCGCCAAAGCGAAAGTCAAAAACTAGTCAACCATGCATCGACTCCAAGGTCAGGCATCCATGGTGACCGAATCCCTCCAGGGCAAACTTGATACACTTCGCCAGGTGATCTCGGATATGCAGTCTGTCCTGGTCGCCTTCTCAGGCGGGATTGACAGCACCGTCGTCCTGAAAGTCGCCCATGATCAACTCGGGGCACGCGCACTGGGCATCACTGCTGTCTCACCGACATTCCCCACGATCGAACTCGATGGAGCGAAGCAGGTGGCCGCAGAGATCGGCGCACGGCATGAGTTGGTCCAGACCGATCAACTCGAAATTCCGGCCTTCGTACAGAACGATGCGGCCCGCTGCTTCCATTGCAAGACCGACCTCTACCAATTGCTGGACGGGCTGCGCAAACCACGCGCGAGTCGGTGGATTGTGGACGGGACGAATCTCGACGATCTCGGGGACGATCGTCCTGGCATCACAGCCGCACGCGAGTGGGGAGTTCGAAGCCCGCTGGTCGAAGCCTCCCTCTCGAAGTCCGATGTGCGGGCACTCGCCCAGACACTGGGACTCTCCAATTGGGATAAACCGGCAGCTGCCTGTCTCTCTTCCAGAATTCCTCGCGGCATCCCGATCACGATCGACAATCTCCGTCGCGTGGAGCAGGCTGAAGATATTCTACAGGCTGAGGGATTTCGCCATGTGCGGGTACGGGAGCACGGAGAGGTGGCACGAATCGAGGTCGGGGCAGAAGAGTTTTCTCGGCTGAATCAGCCGGACGTACGCGCACGCATCAGCGCCCGTCTTCGCAAAGTGGGATTCCGCTTCGTCTGTGTGGATCTGGAAGGATATAGACCTGGCGGGATCAGCCTAAGCTGACCCGCCAGGTCTAAAAATTATCGCTGGTAGGATTTCGACAGGGCCTCAAGCGCCTCGTCTGCGAATTTCCGGTGGTCCGCATCAGTCAGACTGCGCTGCACCACCTTCTCTGCCACCATCAAGGCCAAGTCCGTCGTTTGGGCGCGAATATCCTGAATCGCCTTGCGACGTTCATGATCGATTTCACGTGTCGCATCGCCCTTGATCCGTTCGGCTTCGGTTGTCAGCCGCTGCTCATTTTCTTCCATGAGCCGCTGCGCCCGCTCTTTTGCGGCCGCCAGAATGCCTTCGGCCTCTTTCGCGGCGGTGTTCAGCTTAGCCTCGTACTCCTTGAGTTTCCGTTCGGCCTCTGATCTGTGACGCTCGGCTTGATCGAGACTGTCCTTGATTTTCTTTTCCCGCTCTTCCAACGCGCCCAAGATGCCGGGGAAGGCGAACTTGTAGAGCACGAAAAAGAGAATCCCGAACGACAGGACTTCCCAAAAGATCAGAGAAGAAAAAAAGTGAGATTCAAACTGCGGCATATCAACTCCCTGGGGTATAGGAGGAAAGGTAAATGGGGTAGCAGGCCCTGCTATCCTATTTATCCCCTTACCCCTGTAACCCGTTTATTTCCGGAGGCCCATGATAATGAAGGCAATGACCAGACCGTACAACGCGATGGCTTCAACCAGCGCAAACCCGATCCACATATACTTTCCGACGCGAGCTTCCGCTTCAGGCTGGCGCGCCACCGCTTCGATCATCTTCCCGAAAATGTAGCCGATACCTACACCGGCTCCGGCAAACCCTGCCGCCGCCAACCCCATGCCCAACAATGCTGCTGCTGCTGAATCCATTGTGTCCTACTCCTCCCTTGTCTAAACTGACACGCGCTAGTGCGCGTGCTCATCGTGGCCGTGCAGATGGAATGCGTCACCCAAATAGACGCACGTCAACACGGTAAAAATATAGGCCTGAATGAACGCGATGCCGACTTCCAGTCCGTTCATCGCGATTGTAAACGCAAAGGGCAACCACCCGATCAACAATCCGCCGCTAATGGCCAATCCAAACAAGACTCCCAGAATTACGTGGCCGGCCGTCATATTTGCAAACAACCGAACGGCCAACGAAATGGGCCGCGCCAATTGGCTGATCAACTCGATAGGAATCATCAACGGCAGCAACCAGGCCGGCGTGCCTGGCGGAACGAGAATGCCCAGGAATTTCACGCCGTGCAACAAAAATCCCATGACCAGGCTGAGCCCATACACCAGGCAGGCAAACACAGCGGTTACGACGATCTGACTCGTCACGGTGTAGCTTCCGGGAATCAACCCGATAAGATTACAGAAGAGGATGAACAGAAACAACGTGGCGATGAGCGGGAAGAATCGCATCCCCTCTTTGCCCATCGTATCCATGATGATACCGCGAATAAAATCCACCATTATCTCGGCCATGCTCTGCAACTTGCCGGGCACCAGCTTGCGAGCCGATCCCGCCATCACCATGAGCACCGCCACCAGGGACACGACCACCCACATGATAACCACGGCTTTATTGATGGAGATATCCAATCCGCCAAGCGAAATCGGTATCCAATTGTGAAGCTCGAACGGATGAAGCGGACTTTCTTCCATGGCGCTTTCGTACTTTCTCTTAAAAGGCGTTATGTCTTCGGCCACCGTTGCGCCGACCGGTATGCATTTCTGATCCCGGCTACGACGCCCAGCACCAGTCCCCCGACCATTCCCCAGGGGGTAGAGCCGAAGAGGTATGTATCACCCGCCCAGCCCAACCCGCCTCCAACAATCAGCGACGCGAGCAGATCGGTTCCGATCCGGACCGCTTGGCCGAGCCCCGCGTACAATGGATCTTGTGAAGGGGGCATGTTGTACCCACAGAGGAGAGTGCGTTATGTAGCCTATAACGCAAGGACTCTGCCGATGGCGGGCGCGCAATTCAAGCAGAATCATCCTAAATTTGTCAAGCCGACCTGTCCTGTGACACCGCAGTACCAGTCGGGTATAGTGGGTGGCGCGTGATTTGTAAAGCGATATATCTGCACCCATGACTCGTTTCTCCCAGCCATCATTCCTGATCGGTCCTCCGCAACCCTTGGTCCTCACGATGGACGGCCGAGGAAGAACAGCCTTTGACCTGTACCGATTGATTGCTTCTCCCTCTCAGCCGTCCTTCCTACTCGACAGCGGAAAGGGGACAGACGGAGGAAGCCACTATTCATTTCTGGGAAGCAACCCCTTCGCGGTGCTGACCGGACGACAAGGGCAGACCTGCCTCCGGACTAGCAATGGACGCGAATGTTCGTCGAACGATCCCTTCGAAAGTCTCTGTCGACTGTTCGATGGCCCCCAGATCGAACCTTCTCCAGGTCTACCCTCTTTTTGGGGCGGAGCCGTCGGCTACTTCAGCTACGACCTGGTGCGCAACTTTGAAACGCTTCCCTCCATTGCCAAAGACGATCTGCCGATCCCCTACCTACAGTTCGGTCTGTATGACCTTGTCGCCGCGGTGGATCATCAGACAGGCCGTCTGCAGATCATCTTCTGTCCGCCCATGGAACGATTTTCAGGAGAATCACGAGAGACACTCTATCGCGAGGGCTTAGACCGGCTGGCCGAGTGGGAAGCCACGTTGAGCGGACAGCCCGCGCCTCTCGCGAATCTCCCATCATTCGATCAGATGGCCTTTCATCCGGACCAAACGCGGGATGCCTACCTCGATCGAGTCCGGCGCTGCCAAGAATATATTTCCTCGGGAGATATCTACCAGGCCAACCTATCGCATCGATTCACCCTGCAACATCCCGGCACCTACAACGATAGTACAGATCGACAGTCCTACGAGCAGGAACTCTATCGACGGCTGCAAGCCGTGAACCCCTCCCCGTTCTCAGGGCTCATACACTTCGACGACGTCACGTTGATCAGCTCCTCGCCCGAACGGCTGGTCCGCCTCCACAGCCGGCAGGCGGACACACGCCCGATTGCCGGAACCAGACCGCGCGGGCACGACGATCGTGATGATCAACGCCTCATCGGCGAATTACTCGCGAATGAAAAGGAACGGGCGGAACACCTCATGCTCGTCGATCTCGAGCGAAACGATCTAGGCCGCGTCTGCCAATTCGGCAGCGTGCAGGTCGATGAATTTATGGCGATCGAGCAGTACTCCCACGTCAGCCACATCGTCTCCAACGTCAGCGGCACCTTGCGGCCTGAGGCCACGCCCTTCGACCTGATTCGGGCGCTGTTCCCTGGGGGCACTATCACAGGCGTGCCGAAGATCCGCTGCATGGAGATTATCGAGGAGCTGGAACCAGTACGCCGTGGCCCCTATACCGGATCATTTGGTTACATCGGCTGGAATGGCGATCTCGATCTCAATATCGTGATTCGAACTTTGGTATGGTGTGGGGGGAAAGGATACTTGCAGGTCGGCGCAGGGATTGTCGCCGACTCCGATCCGTCAAAAGAATACGAGGAAACGCTCCAAAAAGCCCAGGCATTCTTCAGTGCACTACAATAGAAAGAACTCACGATGTGGATTTATCTTAACAATCGATTCGTGACCAAAGAGCAGGCCGTCGTCTCCGTCTTCGACCATGGCTTCCTCTACGGCGATGGTGTCTATGAAACGATTCGCTCCTACGGGAGCCAGATCTTCATGCGGGACCAACACCTGGCTCGACTTCGCCGCTCAGCAGACGCGATCGGCCTGACGATCCCGATTCCCGAGCACAGGTGGCCGGCCCTCCTCCACGAAGCTATGACACGGAATGATGTCGGACACGAGCGCATCGACGCATACCTCCGTATCACTATTTCACGAGGAGCCGGCGACATCGGCTTAGATCCAGCACTCTGCCAGACCCCCACCGTAGTGATTATGACCAAACCGCTTCAGCCTCCCCCAGCCCAACAATACCAGGCCGGTGTGAGCCTGATCGTCGCCAACACGAGACGGAACTTGCCCAGTGCGCTCTCACCCCAGATCAAAGCCACTAACTTTTTGAACAATATCCTGGCTAAACGGGAAGCCATCGCGGCCGGTGCGTTCGACAGCATCCTGCTCAATTGGGAATCGCATCTGACGGAATGCACTGTCAGCAATCTTTTTTTCGTTCGAGCAGGCAGGCTCTGCACCCCGGCACTTGCATGCGGCCTGCTGGACGGCATTACGCGCGACATGTTGCTCGGCCTCGCCCGAGAAGCCCAGATCCCGATTCACGAAGGACATTTTGGAATCGAGGCGCTCACCCAGGCAGACGAGTGTTTTCTCACCAACACGACAATGGAAGTGATGCCGGTCACCATGGTGGACAGGCAGCCGGTTGGGGATGGAACACCGGGACCTCTCACCCAACAACTTCACAGACTATTTATTGCCAACCGCGCGCGTTTTTCAGAACCTTAACAGTTCAGCCCTCTCACTGAATCCATTGTTTTCCTACACTATTTACTCTTAGCCTCCAGGCACAAGATCTGCAATTTCTTGACACCTAGTAACAGACTGGTATCGTTGCAACCATGCACAACACCTTTTCTCGACTCATGACATTTCTCAGGCGGCACGCGGCCATGGGGCTCACCACGACAGTCATCGCGGGAATCGGCTCGCTGGCCTTCTCCGTATCGTCAACCACAGCAGAGATTTATCAGTATGTTGGACGCGACGGCTCGATTTCCCTCACCAATGTCCCCTCCGATTCTCGCTATCGGAAAATTGAGATCGAATCCAAATCCAACCGATTCCACGACATCTTATCCGAGCGAGAACTTGAACCAGTTATTCGACGCTACTCCTCACAGCATCAGCTCCATCCCGCCTTGATCCGAGCCGTCATCAAGGCCGAGTCGAATTTTGATCCGCGAGCGGTTTCTCGCGCCGGGGCCATCGGCCTCATGCAACTGATGCCGCAGACCGCCCTGCGCCTGGATGTGCGAGATATGTATGATCCGGATGATAATGTGGGCGGAGGGACGAAATACTTACGCCAACTACTCGACCGCTTTCACGGAAATTTGCCGCTGGCCCTGGCTGCCTACAACGCAGGAGAGCATGCCGTCGACCATTACCAGGCACTTCCTCCGTATGATGAAACCAGGCGATACGTCCGGAAGGTTCTCGGGTACTACCGCACGTTTCTTGTGCGTGATGGCGTGATCCTGGAACGTCCGGTCAGCCGATACGCCCCCGCAGAGACAACAGCAGCCCCCGCGATTTCTGAGCCGTCTTCTTCCCAGTAACGACTTCCCCGCTCGACAGGCGACTGTGTTGCTGCCAACCAGCCCGCTTGGCCTCTTGACAATCTGACCGGTAATGAGCCCCAACGCTGTTCTCGCGCCACAGAGCCGCTTCCGCAACGCATTGCGCCACCTGCACCATATTCTTCACTTCCAGCGCAGCCCGGCTTGCAAACGGCTGGGCCACAAGTTGAGCCCATCGTGACAGTTGCGCACAGGCCCGGATGAGCGACTCGCCCGAGCGAATGACGCCGACCTGACCCCACATCGTTCGCCGCAATGAGCTTCGTAGTTTTTCTGCATCCTCCAATGTGCCGAATTGGCCCGCTCGGATTGCGGCCTCCTGAGATGACAGTTTAGGAAGTTCCTGTCGGTCGGCAAATGCCACGGCTGCCACTGCCGCACGCGCACCAAACACCAAACCTTCGAGCAAAGAATTACTCGCTAGACGATTTGCTCCATGCACACCACTACAGGCCACCTCCCCGGCAGCGAAGAGCCCTGGAACCGTCGTCGCACCGTTCAAGTCAGTCCAAACCCCGCCCATCATGTAATGGGCGCTTGGAGACACCGGGATCCATTCCTCCGTAATATCGATATCGTAACGAAGGCAGGTCGCATAAATCGTCGGGAAGCGCCGCTTCACGAACTCTGCACCCAAGTGGGTGACGTCAAGATAGACATGACGCGCTTTCGTCGCCGCCATCTCCGCCAGGATCGCCCGCGACACGATATCTCTCGGCGCCAAAGCCCCCATCGGGTGGTATCGCTGCATAAACAGCGCCCCCTTATTGTTGCGCAGTTGCGCGCCCTCGCCGCGCATCGCTTCCGACAGCAAAAACGGAGGACTCGACGGCAAATACAAGGCAGTGGGATGGAACTGCACGAACTCCATATCTTGCAGCACCGCGCCCGCGCGCAAGGCCATGGCCATCCCATCACCTGTGGCGTTCGGAGGATTGGTCGTCCGCGCATAGATCTGCCCGGCCCCGCCGGTGGTCAACACGATCGCGCGAGCTGGCAGCACGAACTGCCGGCCAGACCCTTCATCCAACACAACCGCCCCGCAGCAACGCCCGGCGTCGACCACGAGATCCACGGTAAAGTGATGATCCAACCGCTGAATATGTTTCTGCCGATTCACCTCGGCAATCAACACGCGCACCATCTCATTCCCTGTCGCATCCCCCCGCGCACGCAGAATGCGGCTTCGACTGTGGGCAGCCTCTCGAGCAAACGCGAACTTCCCTCCGACTTTGTCGAACTTAGCCCCCCAGCCGATCAATTCTTGAATCCGGGCAGGTCCTTCTTCGACGAGGACCCGCACCGCTTCTTTTCGGCAGAGCCCATGTCCCGCTTTGAGCGTGTCGGTCAAATGGATAGCCACATCGTCTTCTTCACTCATCGCCACCGCCACCCCGCCCTGCGCATGAATCGAACTGCTCTGAAGCGGATGACCTTTCGTCAGCACCATGACACGGCCAGAACGGCTCAGCTCCAACGCCGCACGGAGACCGGCCACACCGCTCCCAATAACCAGGAAATCGGCCGGCACAGGAGTGCGAGATTGACGAGATGACATAGATTATTTTTTCTTGGGAGCGCGCGTGGGGTCGGTCGTGGTCTGTCGAGCTTTCATACCGAAGGGAGAGTCGCCTTGAACCCCACGCAACAGAATCGACTTCGTGCCGACCCATTGCAATCGTGTGTGGCCTCGCTGACGGAGGCCCGGGTCGTCCGTATCTTTCTTCCACAGCCCCTGCCAATGCACGAAAACATCGATGTCGTCCCCTTCGATCATAATACGTTCGACCGTGAAGTCCAACGTGATGGCACTAAATGTCTCGAAATCGCCCTGGGCTTCTTCCCGCAGCCGGTCAAGCTGGTCAAGCGGCATCATGAGGGATGCCAGATCCGACGCATCCTTCTTCACATAGGCTTGGCGAAGCAACTCCACCGCTCGATCGATACGGAGGTACCGTTCGTGATCCTCAGGATATTGAATGGTCTTACCGCTGCAGCCGGCTCCGATAAAGACCATCGAACCGAACAGGAGCAGAACGGAGAGCAGTGGAAATTTGTGGGGTGACATCATCCTCGCAGTATAGGAATGGGTATCAGGCAGGTCAAGCGGCCCGAACGCCTGCTTCCCCCGTCATCATGATCAATTTAATCCGCTCTTGGCCTTGCAATTTGAGACGGAAACTTCTACACTGCCCCCTTCGCAGGAGAGAACGCATGTCCAGTGTTTTGAAAAAACGCCGTAAGAAAATGCGCAAGCACAAGTACAAGAAGCTTCGCCGGCGTCAAAAATTCGAACGTCGTAAGAGCTAGGCTCACCCGAGAACGGGGAGGAGGGGTCGGTGCCCGAAGGCAAGAAGGTTCGCATCCGCGTCCGGACTGTGAACTGTATCTACGTCGGCGACTTCCTTATTCCTCCTATGCGTCATCGTGTGTCCGATGCGATCAACGAAGAGCAACGTCTCTTTATCAGCCTCACCGACGTGGTGATCGATGATAAGGATCGCTCGGAGTTCGTGGCCGTCAACAAGAACCTGATCGAGTCGATCGCACAGCTGTAGCGATCGACTCCGCCAGGGGTTTGAGCCGTCACCTCTGCCGTTTTCTCATTAGTTATTCGTAGCCTCCCCCTCTAAAATCGTCCCTCATCATGTCCACCTTCTCACGATTTCTCCCGTTCCTGAAGCCTTACCTGACCCGCATGGTGCTCGCAGGCCTGCTGGTCATGGGTGTTGCCGCTATCAACCTGGCCTTGCTGCGGTTAGCAGGCACGCTGTGGGACGTCATTACCGTACAACATAACCAGTCCCGGATGACGGACCTGATCACCCTCTTTCTCGGGCTCGTCCTCCTGCAAGGCCTCTGCTCGATGGGCCACAGTTATCTGACCGCGTGGATTTCCCAGCGCATCGTCGCCGATTTTCGCCAACATCTTTTCAGACATCTACACACCCTCTCGGTCAGCTTCTTTGCCCGTCGGCGAACCGGCGAACTGCTCTCACGGCTCATGAACGACGTCACGGTGATCCAATCGGTCGTCACCGAAACGCCAATCGACAGCGCGAAACAGCTCGTGACCTTCATCGGAGGGATCACGTTCTTGCTGATGATGAATTGGCGGCTCTGCCTCTTGATCCTGGTTCTGCTCCCATTACTCGTCCTCGTGGCGAAATTTTTCGGGCGCAGACTGAAATCTCTCTCGACCTCGATTCAAGACCAAACTGCGGCCTTGAGTACCTTGATCGAAGAAGTGATCTCCGGCATTCGCATCGTAAAGTCCTTCGTGCAAACAGAACGCGAAGAAACCAGGTTTGCCACACAAGTCGAACAGACCTTGTCATTAACGATGCAACGGGCGAACATCATGGCGGTATTCGTCCCCGTCATCAGCCTCCTCACCTTCTCCGCCGCCGCCGCGGTCTTGTGGTACGGGGGACTCCAAGTCATCGACGGAACCGTATCGCCCGGTGACCTCTTTGCATTCGTCCTCTTTGCCGGCATCCTGATCGGTCCATTCAGTTCCGCTGCTCGCGTGTTCGCGCAGATCAGGGAGGCGCAGGGCGCCACCCAGCGGGTATTCGAAATTCTGGACACCCATTCCGAAGTGAGCGACTCCCCCACGGCCACGTCGCTGTCCACCGTCTCGGGGCATATCCGAGCTGAGCACATCGGCTTCGCCTACGATCCACGACAACCGGTCTTAACGGACGTATCGTTCGAAGCCAAGCCGGGCGAACTGGTCGCCATCGTCGGTCCCACCGGCGCCGGGAAAACGACCGTGATGAACTTGCTCCACCGCTTCTACGATCCCACGGAGGGGCGCATTACGATCGACGGACAGGATCTTCGCCAGGTCACCATGGATAGCTGGTACCGGCAGATCGCACTGGTCCCGCAAGAAACGATCCTGTTCGGTGGAACAATTCTCGATAATATTCGTTACGGAAACAGGGAGGCGACTGAAGAGGAAGTCGTAGCGGCCAGCCAAGCGGCCCATGCCCATGACTTCATCATGAGCTTCCCGGATCAGTACCAAACCATCGTGGGGGAAAAAGGGATCAATGTCTCAGGCGGGCAGCGTCAGCGGATCGCCATCGCCAGGGCCATCGTGAAGAATCCACGGATCTTGTTGTTGGACGAAGCGACCTCCGCCCTCGACAGTGAATCAGAGCGGCTCGTCCAGGAAGCGTTGGAGCAACTCATGAAAGGCCGAACGACCTTTGTGATCGCCCATCGCTTGACGACCATCCAACGGGCTGATCGCATCCTGGTACTCAACAAAGGCCATCTGGTTGAAACCGGCTCCCATGCCGAACTGATCGACCGCAAAGGGCTCTACCAGTACCTCTACACCCTTCGGCTCACCGAACTCCCCTCGTAAGCCTCGAACTTACATCCCGATCGTTTCGATCACCTGCATATCCTCAGCGGTGAGCGTGAACTGTTCAGCTTGGAGATCGTCTTTCATATGTTGCGGATTCGTGGTGCCGGTCAAAGGAAGCATCCCGACCTGCATCGCAAACCGAAAGACGACCTGTGCGAGGCCTGCCCCTAACCGTTGGGCAATGGCCCGAATGGCTGGCTCGGCAAAGATTCCTTGATTCGCGGTCAAGAGCGAAAATCCTTGATAGATGATGCCGTGGGCCCGGCAGATCTCCCGCACCTCTTTGTCCCATCCGAATGCGGCATAACAGCGGTTTTGCACCACCATGGGCTTCACGATCGCCTCGGCGCAGAGCTGAGCGAGTTGCTCCGCCGTGACATTGCTGATGCCGATCATTTTCGTTTTCCCTGACCGATAGAGC
>Ga0209253_10003806_pt1 | contig 13188 bp, 7 predicted proteins | sample FrelakmetBRP12BR_FD_187145 | JGI IMG/M metagenome (GOLD analysis project Ga0209253, IMG submission 187145) | Freshwater lake sediment microbial communities from the University of Notre Dame, USA, for methane emissions studies - BRP12 BR (SPAdes)... | ecosystem: Environmental > Aquatic >...
AAATAGTGCCTCGTGATGATCTCTTTTAGCCGCTCGTTGCATCTGAGCGGAGGGCCGAACAAGGGGCTTGCCTTGCCCCGGCGCTTTTTCTTTTTCATGCCGGCCACCTTCATCAGGGCCGGAGCACCGTAGTCTTTCATGAATTGAAAGCGTGCCCGATTCAGTAAACTCATCGTGTGACCACCTTTGAATAAGAAAGTTACGGGATGCAGGGTACAAGGTACACGGTTCAAGAGACATGAGGGCTTCAGGTTAAGGCATCATTCCCGTGCACCTTGTACCGTGTACCCTGCACCTCTATCAGCTAATCATTTCCACGAACGCTTCCACCCTAGTCCTCATTTGCCCGCTCACACCCTGGTTCAATTCGGTGTCCATCACCAGGGTCGCAAATCCCCTGTTCTTCAGTTCTTCCACAAGCTGCGGGATGTCGAAAAGCTCAGGCTCGCAGAACTTCACCGTGTAGAAAATGACGCCCTTTGCCCCGCTCCTTTCAATCTTTTGCAGAAGGTAGCTCTGTCTTTCCCTGACGGGAAAGTTCTTGGTGGTGCAGGGCGGCAGAGCAAAATAGCCGTCTGCAAGGGCTTCAAAAGGATCCTGGTTGCTGCTGGGTGCTCCAAGGAACCTCCTGCTGCAGCTCAACAGGTCATCGTCCCCGATGCGCACACCCCGTTCATCCAGAAGGCTCAGGATCTCGGGAGGGCTCGGCAGCACACCGCTCATGATCACCACAGGGCCTTTTGCCGTTTCTCCGCTTAAGGTCCCGACAAACTCGGAAAGGAGAGGCAAGAAGTCATCCGGGTGAAGGAATTCACCCTGGCGGAGCACCCTGTAGAACTCCTCGTTCGAACTCCGGAACTTCCCCTCTGCCCTCAGATCATAAGCCTGTTTGATCAGGGAGGATATTTCCCGGCTCTGGCGCACCCTCCTTTTCAACTCATCGAGATTCAGGGGCCCGATTTGCTTTTCCAGGCCGAAGGCGAGGTCTTTGAGCTGGTTCAAATAGTAATCGCGGGAAAAACTCCGGTAGGGAGCCTTGGGATGGTAGAAAAAGTAGCACGGCTTTTTGAGGCCCAGGTAATCGTTCACAATGGAAGCGAGATTCTGAATCGAGTCGCAGGTGTGTGGGAAAAGGAACCCCTCCACCCTATCGCAGTGACCCTGAAGGATAAGTTCCAGACCCAGTCTCACCACCGAGCAGATGTAAGGCTGAAGGTGGGCACTGGCGTGGCTGACCTCTAAGGGAGGATCCCAGATCTCAACGGGCAGCGCATTCATGGCCCAGAAGATCTCTTTCGGATACTGTGCCGGAAACACCCCAAAGATGTGGCGGCCGTATTTTTCTTTTTGTTCCCGGATATATTCCTTTCTTGATTTAGGCTGAAAGCGTGTCATGAAATCCAATCTCCCCTCCTGCCCCCTGACTAATCTACCCGTGCACCGTGTGCCTTGTACCCTGTGCCCTGCCGTGTATATCCCCTTTATGCTAGCCCCCTATCGTGACAAATACAATCGCTAATCCTATTCCCACAGAGCATCCCTCAGTCCGGAGACCCGGGTGGTGCGCCGCGAGACCGCTTCGCAAAACACTTTCTCATGGCCCCATACTTCCACCCCTTCTCTTGCCCGGGTGATCCCCGTGTAGATGAGCTCTCTCGTGAGAACCGGGGAATCCCGATCCGGAAGAATGAGAAGGAGCCGGTCAAACTCAGAGCCCTGGCTCTTGTGGACCGTGAGGGCGTAGACGGTCTCGTGCTCCGGTAACCGGACAGGATGGAAGGCGCGGAGCGTGCCGTCCGGTGCCTGGAAAAAAGCCCGAAGCTCTCCATCCGCTCCGGGATCAGGCAGGACAATCCCGATGTCTCCATTGTAAAGATGCAGGTTGTAGTCGTTCTGAGTGATCAGGATGGGCCGGCCTCTGTACCACCTCCCCCCTCCACGGATAAGCTTTTGTTCCCTGAAAAGGTGCTCCACCACAAGGTTAATTGCGTTTACTCCAAAGGGCCCCTCTCTCAAAGCGCAGAGAATTCTAAACTGGTCCAGGCGCTGGAAAACCTCCTGAGGATCGGTTGTGCTGAAGAGATAATGGAATTCCTCCGCCACCCTGTTCCTCAGAGCCCGAGGCAAAGACTTCGGTGAGGGTGAAGGCTTCCATTGCAGGTCCCCGTGCGCCTCATCCTGTAAGATTTTCAGTGCCCTATCGGCATCGCCCTCATTGACCGAACGGCTGGCAGAGGCAATTCCGCTTTCATCGCTGAAACGATAGCTCCGGGTGAGCTGCACGATGGAGTCGCTCATCGCGGGTGCGTCTTTGACTCCCTTGATCCTATACCCGGTGGCCTCTTGAATCTCTCCACAGAAGCTCTTTGAAAACGGATGGGACTGACCCGTGTCGCAGATATCCCCAAGCACGGCCCCTGCCTCCACAGAGGAAAGCTGATCCTTGTCGCCAAGAAGTATGAACCGAGCCTGAGATGGAAGAGCTTGCACAAGCTTCGACATGAGAGCCAGATCCACCATGGAGGCTTCATCCACCACGACGGCATCTACCGGCAGATGGTTTTGAGCGTTAAAACGAAAATAAGGAGAACCCGTGGCCGTCCCAAGAAGGCGATGAATCGTCGAGGCTTTGTCCGGTATGAGCGCCTTCACATTGTCTCCGCAGGTCAGGTTCTCCCTTGCCTTCTTCATGGCCTCCTGGAGCCGTGCAGCCCCTTTCCCGGTAGGGGAGACGAGGGCTGTGCGGAGTCTCTGTCCTTTGCTCTGCTCCACCAGAAGGGCAAGGATCTTTGCAACCGTCGTCGTCTTTCCGGTGCCGGGACCACCGGCTATGACACAGAGTCTCCTCCTCGCAGCAGCAAAAGCCGCCACCTTCTGCCAGTCTATCTCGGCCTCTTTGGTTGCAGGAAAAATTTTGATTAACCCCTGCCTCAGGGACTCCATCTCCAAAATCTTGTTTTCATGCCCGACGCGGCTCTTTATTCCCTTTGCAAGTTCCTCTTGATACTCCCAGTACCGATAAAGATAGAGTCTGCCCTTATGGTCAAGGATCAGGGGCCTGTGTTCACCCGGATCCCCAACCACACCGCTTTCCCTGAGCTTTGTCTCCCAAGAACTTCTTTCAGGCAAAAGAAAGCCCTCTCCGATCTCAGAATTGGGGAGGGCATGTTGCGCAGAAAGATCAAGGCAAATGTGGCCTTCTCTCGTAAACCGGCTCACGAGCGCAGCGGCCAGAACAAGCTCCCGGCAAGGACACTTGGAGAGTTTCTCCATGAACCTGGCGAAGTGAAGATCGAGGGGAGAAAGGAAACCGCTTTGATGGTGAAGATCCAGATCTCTCATTGATCACGCATCCTCATAAAAGTCCATCATCCTCCGCAACCAAATTAGAGTCCCGAAACCCGAATGTCGAATGTCGAACAAGGAATTTCGAAGGATGAAGTTAAATCTCTTCTGTTGTTTCCTTCGGCGTTCGTTATTCGTTATTCGATATTCTGCGGTTCGCCTTTGAGCGCCTATGCAGCTTGCAGAGAACTCACAGGCTAAGCTCTAAATTCGAAATCCTATGTACCTATCAGTTCTTCACTTAAGGCTTCGATCACGTCCTGAGGAGGCTTGTCCCTGTAGATGCCGAACTCAGATCCTTTGTCCGGGTCTGCGCCACGCAGGAACACATAGAAAACTCCTCCAAAGTGTCTATCGTAATCATAACTCCGGGCTCTGAGCTTCAAGTACCGGTTGAGCGCCAGTGTGTAAAACGTGTACTGAAGGGTGTAGAAGTTCTCTTCCATGGCCCTTGAAAGGTTTTCAAGGCCATAAGCCTCTACGTTCGCTCCCAGGAAATTGGATTTCCAGTCGACCAGGTAGTAACGATCCTCAAACCTGAAAACCATGTCCATGAACCCCTTCATGAATCCCCGGAGAGGCGAGAAATTCAGACGCTCTATGTTCTCAGGGACCTCTTGATCAAGACCTCCTCTTGCCAGGATCCTTCCAACCGTTTCAGGACTCAGGAACTTGAGAGGGAAGTAGAACTCGAGTTCATTCAGGCGATCCTCGTTCCCGACCCTGGAGAAAGAGAAATCGTCACGTTTTGGATCAAGAGGAACGTTGAGGACTTTGTCCACCATGTCACACACGGTCTCCAGCCAGGAAGGATCATACCCGTATTGAGTGAGTTTCCTTGTCACCAGGTCTTGTCTTGACGAAACAGAAGGGTCGCAGAAGTCGAGGTGTTCGAAGACATCGTGAAGAAAAGTGCCTGCCTTAGCCCCTTTTGGAAATGCGAAGATACCAACGGGTTCTTCCAGCACGCGCACAGGATCTTCTGCTCCCCACGAGGTCAAGGCGTCGTAGTCGGTGCCCTCTTCACTGTGAACTCGATCTGAGACCAGGGAAGAGAAACTGGAGATCTTCCACTGTTGGTCGATTTGGGTCACAAAACTCCTTGGGCGATAGATCTGCATCTCCTCGGGCAACGGAGCAAAACGGTTCCCATCTGCCTCAACCTCCTTGATGACCTCCACGGTCGCTGTGGGTTTCTTCATAAGAGACTTCGCCTTAGAAAGGAGCTCCTCGTCCCCAACTCGCTTGAAATCTTCCGCAAGCGCGGCCACCAGGTTGTCTGAGTTTTTCACCGGCGGAGCATGGAGAAGATAGGCTGGAGCAGAGGTCTCAGCACCCTTGAAACGTCCCCACACCAGGTAGGCCCGGCATTTCGCGCGGGTGAGTGCGACGTACAAGAGCCTGAGATTTTCAGCCAACTCTTCTTTTTCCGCGATGGCCCGGTGAGCCTTTTGGTCCTCAGATCCAAGATCGAAGATGAGCTGCATCCTGTTCTGTGGGTCGTGGAAAAAAAACGGATCTTTCTCCTTCTTGGACCTGATGCCGTCCCATGAGAAAGGGCAAAACACAATCGGATACTCAAGCCCTTTGCTTTTGTGAATGGTGACGAGATTCACCGCATTCTCGTCGCTCTCCAGACGGAGCTGATGCTCTTCCGACCGGGGGGCGTTGGGGTCTCGCTGTTCCGAAAGCCACTTCAAAAGGCCTGTCATGTTCAGCTTTCTCTCTATGGAGGCCTGATGCAGGACTTCCATGAGATGGAGAAGATTGGTGTTTCTTCGCTCACCGTCCGTGAAGGCGATCAGGCGGGCCAGGACTTTCTCATCCCGGAGAAAGGAGCGGAACATGCGGAAGAAGCCTCTGTCTTGCCAGAGGTCATGGTAATCCCTGAACTTCACGAGCCATTTCTCCCACCGGGCTTCATCCAGCATCAGACGCTCGAGTTCCTCGCCTGCGATCCCGACCATATCGGATGACAAAGCCGCCTTGAGGAGGGATTCGTCATTGGGCTCCACAACGGCAGCGAGAAATCTCTTTACTTCCAGCGCTTCGTGGGAGTCGAAAAGGTTTTCCGTGCTGTAAAGGACGCTCGGAACGTTTCTCTCAGACAGGGCCTTCTGAATGAAGAGAGCTTCCACGTTTTGTCTCACCAGCACCGCGATATCGTTTGCTCTAAGATCTCTTTTGCCGATGAGAGCCTTCCCTTCTTTGCCCAAGTTGAGGAGACGGGCAATTTCTGCGGCCACCAGACCTGGGAGTTTCGCCTGGGCAACCCCTTTGTTGATAACCCCTTCCTTGTTGCCCCACCTCTGCGCATCCATGAACCACAGGGCAAAGGATTCTCTCTCACCCTCAATGTTGAGCGGCTCAGTCTCTTTTCCCTTGGCGGCCTTTGCCGGCTCAAACGGTATCTTTTCAAAGACAAAGGCTGGTTTAACGTTGCCGAAAAGCGCATTAATGGATTTGATCAATCCGGACTCTGATCGCCAGTTCTCTATAAGGGTGTAGCGGGAATCGACTTTGTCCACCGCCTCCATGTACGCGAAGATATCGGCACCGCGAAAACCATAGATCGACTGCTTCGGATCCCCCACCAGGAACAGGATGCTCCCTCCACTGCCGAAGATGCTATGGAAGATGGTGTATTGCACGGGATCGGTATCCTGAAACTCATCGATCAGGGCGGCCCGGTATTTTCGCCTGATGGCCATCGCCAGATCCCTGCCCCCTTTTCCCGTCAGGGCGGATTGAAGCTTCAGCAGCAAGTCGTCAAAGGTTTGAACGTTCTTCTCCGTCTTCCTCTTGAACAAGTCCTCTCCGACCTCTTTGAATATCCTGACCTTGAGTCCCAGGAGGCGGCGGGCGAAAACGATCTCAAGGTCCTGAGACGCCCGGCAGAGATCTTCACAGAGATCAAAGAAAGGATGCTCCGGCGGAGCAACTCCTTGTTTCAGGTTCTTCTTGTTCTCCACTTCACTTCGTGAAAATCTCTTGAACTCCGGAAAGAGCCCTGGAGCGTTTTCGCCATAGCTGAAGAGATCTTCCAACTCCTTCACCCAGAGTTCCACCTTCGAAGGCTTATATTGGCTCTTGTGAAACCCCTCATACGACGTGAGGATGTGTTTGACTTCGTTCTTGACGGCGGGCCACTGCTCCCGGGCTCTCGAAAAAGCTTCTCTGAACTTCTTTTCCTGCGGGCCGGTGTCAGGTGCCTCTTCCTCTGGAATGATGCGGAGAAAAGGCTGGTTCATCTTGCGCTTCAAAAGCGAAAGGATGGCTCCGGGAGTGAAATGGTTCTCAAGCGCATGATTCACAAAGAGAGGAGAAGCGGTATAGAGGTGCCGCCGCCAGAAATCGTCCACGCTCTCCTGGATCATGGCCGAGGGGTCCGTGACAAGCTCCGTGTCAAAGAGACTGCCGCTCTCAAAAGCGTTTTCATGGAGCATTCTTCTGCAGAACCCGTGAATCGTGAAGATAGCCGCCTCATCAAAGGTCCTCAGAGCTTCCAGCAAAGGGGGTAAGGCTTTGTCCGGAGACGCATGCTGTCTCACCAGCTTATCCAGAAAGGAATCCCTGCTTTTTCCTTTTGAAAAAGCGTCGATGGCTTCACGGATTTTACTCCGGATTCTGTCCTTGAGTTCCTCCGTAGCGGCTTCGGTGAAGGTCACCACGAGGATCTGATGGACCGCGAGGTTCTTTTCCAGCAAAAGGCGCAGGAAAAGACCGGTGATGGTGTAGGTCTTGCCTGTCCCTGCACTGGCCTCTATGAGGTTGGCTCCTTCAAGAGGAGTCTTGAGAGGATCGAAGATTTTATAGTCCACCATCCATCGCCCCTAGCGAGCTGGTTGCCTGATTCCCGCATTCGCCCAAGATCACCGTTCCCGAAGAAAATCCGAAATTCGAATATCGAGTTTGTTTGCATTCATACTTCTTTGAGGTATTTCAGCAAAGGCTCAAAGACCTCCACGGCAATTTCTTCGAATGCGGTATCTATGGGATCTTTTTCCCCGAAGCAAAGCTGATAATAGGGATCAAGGATCTCTCCCCTGTTCCACTCGGTTCCTTCCCATGCCTTGCGCGCTTGTTCCAGAGCCACCTCTGCAGGCTTGTCTTTTGCGAGCCTCCGCTCCGCGTATTCCCGCGAGGATTCCGGGAAAAAGTGCAAAGGCTCTTTCAATCCCTCCCAGTACCGCTTCAACAATCCTTCGAGAATCTCTTCTCCCTCGTCCACCGGTGCATATTCATAGAAAGCCCTGTTCCTTTCCTTGTTGCTTTTCGCAGACAGACCCGCAATCAGGGTATGCCGCGGGTACCCCTCAGCCCGAACGGCGTTGAGCACCAGGTGATAAATCCAGTTCACCAGGATGTCCTTGCCCTTAAGGCGAGCATAGCGAAAGCGGATCATCTTCTCCTTGAAAACATGGTCCAGCGAACCTGTTAAAGAAAAACCCCCCACATCGATCTGGAAGTCCAGGGTCTCAAGAGCGTTTTTGCCGAGCAGCGGCGACAGATCCTCCGCAAAATGCTCCACTCCAGGACTGAGACCTTCATAGATGCATTGTCCCACCGGCCCGTGAGGAAGTCGGCCGGATGCAACGGCGAAAACGAAGTCCTCCTTCAGGCTTCGACCCTGGAGTCGCCTCCGGAGCATGCTTTCTTCCAGGAGGTACTGCTCCAGGGTTCGCACTTCAAAAGGTTCTTTCTCCTCTGCGAGGGAGGAGCTCTCTTCCAGATAGATGCCCAGTCGCCTGTTGAGCAGGAACTTTGTCGGGTTGGAGAAGAAGGCGCACATCCCATGCAGATCCACTTTCCTCCATGTCTCATCAGGCTCGGACAACCCTGCGCCTAGAAACGGTTCTGGTTCCTTGCGGCCTGACAGCATGGTTCGGGCAACCTCATAGTTCTCCTCCGAGTAAGTGAACAGCCTCTGACGGTTCTTGAAGTATTCAGGGCTGAAAGTCTGGAGCCGGTGCCTGGTGTGCAAGTGCTCACGGATGTTGCGGCCGGGGATCTCGAAACCCTGCTCCACATAATCGATGAGTTCACTCACCAGCACAGAGGGAGGAATCAAGGTATTATCCTGGATGCTCTGCCCCACATAACTGATGTAAAGCCTTTCCCTGGCAGAGAGGATGGCTTCCAGAAAAAGGTACCGGTCATCGTTCCTCCGCGATCGATCTCCTCGCCTGGGATATCTCGCCATATAATCAAACCCCAGGGGTTTGGACTGCCTCGGATAAGCCTCGCCGTCCATACCCAGGAGACAAATCACCCTAAACGGGATGCTTCGCATTGGCAGCATGGCACAGAAGGTCACCCCCCCTCTCATAAAACCGAACCCGAAGCCTGTTTGGTCCAAGCTGCGCTCAAGATAGCTTCTGACGACCCTCAGATGGATCTCTTCATCGAAGAGGGAGGCCGTTCTGGTTTTGACCAGATCATCGAGCATCCGGCGGATCAACTGAATCTCTCGTTCCGTTTCCTCTCCTGGCTCGAAGAAATCGTCCAGGAGGCTCGCAAGCTCCCGTTGCCAGATTTCTAAAGTCCTCAATTGACCGAGAGAGGTTGCTCGTTTGAAAAGCGTTTCAACGAATTCAACGAACGAACCGAGAATCCGAGTCTCTCCCCCTTCGATGGGATCGTAAGGAAGGATTCCTGAAAACAGTCTTTCCTCATGGCCCGGCATCGCGAAGCCAAGAAGAAGTCTGTCGAGGCCCGCTCTCCAGGTGTTTTGAGGGAAGGGAGGCAACTCCAGCTCTGCTTTGTGCCTTTCGTCAATTCCCCAGCGGATCCGTGTTTCAGAAATCCATGTGCGAACCGTTTCCAGATCTTCCTCCGAAAAGCCGAACTTGCGGCGCACCGCTTCACATTCGAGGATGTTCAGGACCTGGCTGACCCCAAAGCGGCTCCCCTGAAGGTCGAGAAGATTGAGGAACGTTTCACCGATCCCTCCCTCTTTTCGGATGCTCCGGTCTGCGATGCTGAAAGGAATTCTCCGGGCGTCCTCTCGTGGCGTGTCGAACACGGCCTGTATGTAGGGGGCATAGCTTTCGATATCCGGCATCATCACCAGAATGTCCTTGGGCTGAAGACCAGGATTTTCTTCGAACATCCGGAGAAGTTGATCCCGGAGAACTTCCACTTCCCGCATGGGACTGTGACACGAATGGATTTGGAGAGAGAGATCGTCTGCCGAAATTTTCTTCTTTTCCTGTCTTTCCTGAAGACTCAGAACATCCATCTGGATGGAGGTCAGGAGACTCCCCTCTTCCGGCTCTTGATAGGATGAAGACTCCTCCATCTCGAACTCCTGGATCATTTCAAAGAAGTCTCTCCCCAGAGCGCCCGTGGAGGCGAGCAGGGAGTTCCCCTTTTCCATGTGGAGTTCCTCTTCGGACGCGGCTTTCTCAGTCATCGCTTTTTTCTTCATTTCCCAGGTTGCAAGAATATCTCCCCAGTACTCCTTACTCGGGTTCATGAGGAAGAGGTTAACCTGGGCAACCCGCGACAGGGAAGCAAACACCTGAACGTGAAAGCGAGGCAGGGCAGAGATGCCGAACACGGAGATCCTCCTGGGAAGTCCGGGCGGAGGCTCGGAACTCCTTTCTATGGCTGTGAAGAGTTCTCCGGTCAGGGCCGCACGGTGTTCATGTTCATGGCCCTCGACAAGCTTCCGCCACAGAAGCGCTTGCCAGTGTCCGGCTTTCCCCTTTTGCCACTGAAACATCATTTCAGGCCGAAAAAGAAGATACTGATCATAGAGATCGGCAATTCTCTGCGAGAGCTGGAAGCGTTTGAGATCGGTTCGTCCGCTCCCAAGATAGATCCGGAGAGTCTCAAATGCAGGCTCCTCAATGAGCGAAGGCAGAACCTTCATGACGCGCCAGGTCATGATTTCAGGATCAAAAAGAGACGGTTTCGGGAGGTTCTTGAGGACGCTCTGGAAGATCTCCTGGACAAAGGTGTTGGGAAAGGGGAAACGGCAGTTGGAGCAGATGCCGTGGCGCTCGGCAAGCTGGAGACATATCCAGCGCTCCATGCCCTTGCTCTGAACAACGATGATCTCCTGGTCAAAGGGAGACGGCAGGGGTTCCCGGAGCACCCCGGCAAGCTGATCAGCCAGGATCTCTAATCGGTTGCTGGTAAAAACTCGGAGATTTCCCATGGAAGTCCAATTGGCAGGCACTGAGGCCTTCCCTACCGCAGGTCTCTCCCCGGTAGACCGGGGAGGATCAGGATTTCTCAGTATGGTCATCGGAGTCCGAAATCATCTTAACAAGCCGGCAACTCTTTGGGTAGGGGAAAAGAATCAGGAAGAAGGATGTTCTTGCAGGTTGCTCAAAAGCGGTCAGATACAAGGCACCCCAATAAGAGTAACGAGGCATGAGGACTGGGGACTGAGCAGGAAAAAGAAATGAATGTCTTTTGAAATCTACTCAGTCCTCATTACTCATTGCTCAGTCCTTTCTTTTTATGACGAGGGATGAGGGCAACGCCGTAGATGGCCGCTTTTCAGCAACCTGCTATGCTCTAAGGAACAGAATAGAGATAATCGTAAGTCCGATGCCGAAGAGGCGCATCCTGCTGAGTTTCTCCTTGTAAACGATCACTGACAGAATCACGGCGATCACGAAATGCATCCCTGTAACGGAAACAATGATGGAGAGAGGCCCGACGGAGAGGGCCGCCAGGAACGTGTAGAAGCCGACAAAATTGATCAGGCCCATCAAGAGCCCTATCAGGATCGCTTCCTTGTGGTTCTGTCGGATCCCCTCTTCCCCTGACTTCTTGATCAGGGCCGCTGAAAAGAGGGTCCCCAGAAAATAGGAAAGCGCCATGAAGCCCAGCTTGTTGGAATAGACCGCAGCGAACTTGCTGGAAATCGAGGCCACACTGCCGGAAATCAGAGAAACAAACACCAGGAAAAGCCCCCGCCTCACGCTCCCAAGGGACGCCTTCCCCTCCTCCGCGTCTCTCGTCAGGATGACGATGACCGCTATCGCAAGAAGGATGCCCAGGACCTGTTGCAGCGACACATGGTCATGAAGAAAGAGGATGGAAAAGAGAACCACGACCACCATGTTCAGCCGGATGATGGGATAGACAACGCTGGAGGGAACGTGTTTTAGCGCTTCGATGTGAGTGACCGTGCCGAGGACAAAGGAGGCGCTGTTGATAAGCGCTGTCAGAATGAGCATCCGTGCATCGGAAACCGGTTCTTTCAAAGCAAGGAAAAAGATCGCACTCAAAACCGTGACGGTGGCCATGAATGAAAAGGTTGTCCACGCCGTATTGCACTTTCTCTCGGCAGAGACCTTGTAAAGGAACCTCTGCATCCCCATGAGCACGAGCGCAACAAGGCTGAGGACATACCAGTTTGCCATAACCGCGACCTGTGTCCTTACCGATGATGCTATGGATGAGACTACAATTCCAGCTCCATTTCAAGAACCAAGTCTTACAATGGCGAAAAAAAGCCTCCATCCAATATAGGATACTGGATGGAGGCTTCTTAGAAAATCTCTTGAGGGGTATCAGTTCACCGCATCCTTTAATGCTTTGCCGGCCACGAACTTGGGCACATTCTTGGCCTTGATCTTGATCTCTTCGCCGGTTTGTGGATTTCTTCCCTTTCTCGCCTTCCTCTTGGCGACCTTGAATGTCCCAAAACCCACCAAGGTCACCGCGCCTTTCTTCTTCAGAGCCTGTGTGACGGCAGCAAAAACGCAATCCACCGCTGCCTGAGCCTCTTTCTTGGTGCTGACTGCCTTTACTACCTCGTTGACCAGATCACCCTTATTCATGTTTCAATCTCCTTTCTTAAATAGTGAGTGGGTTGTTTGTTTGCGCTGGAACAGTCTATACAAGTTTCTAGAGATTTCAACTTAAAAGTTAACAAAAAACTAACCCTCCATCCATGACGGTATTGAGCATAGTGCTAAGTCTAAAACAAGGAGCTTTCAGGAACGGAACTCCCCTTCGCACTATTATTGCCGTTTGGAGACACCCCCGTCGATCAACAGTTTCTCAAGCGTCTCGTAGGGAACTGCTCCCACCAGGAACTGACCGCCGATCAGGAAAGTGGGCACGGCGTTAACACCCGTGCTGTAGGATCGTTGCCAGTCTCTATCTACAAGTTCTTTGAAAGATCTCTCCTCCAGGATCTTCCTGGTTTCCTCTTCGGGTAGACCCAGCGACCCGGCAAGATCAACGAGTTCAGAGATTTTTCCGATGTTCTTTCCTTCCGCGAAGTAACCTCGAAACACGGCATCATGATAGGCTTTGCCTCTGCCTTTGGATTCCGCCCACTTTCCAAGCTCTTGAGCAAGCCTGCTGTTGTAGGTCTTGTCTCGAGGCCCGAAGGGTAATCCTTCCTCCCGTGCGACCTGCATCAAGCGAGCCTTCATGCCTTCAAGCTCGATCCCCCGACCTTTGAAGAGCTCCTGCAGGGTCGTTCCCTCTTCCGGGGTCTCAGGATGGAGCGGGAAGGCCACCCATGAAAGGTCAATGTCGTACATCTTTTGGAGTCGTTCAATACGCCCGGTAATGAAATAACACCACGGTCAGATGTAGTCGGAAAAAATCTCCAAAACCAAAGGTTGGCTCATCTCCATGCCTTTCCTTGCATCCAGGGCCATACGATGCAAGCGCTCTCGATCGTTACTTCTTAGATTTCCCCTTGGAACCTGATTTATCGCTCTTCTCAGGCTTTTCCGCCTTCTTTTCCTTGTTCCGCTTCTGGGCGAGGTCCGTCTCCACGGAGCTGTCTCTCTTGAGGGCATGAAATGCATCGGACCCCGGTTTGATGCCCAGGTTCTTTGCCATCACCCCCCACCCCTTGTC
>Ga0209253_10003807_pt1 | contig 13186 bp, 9 predicted proteins | sample FrelakmetBRP12BR_FD_187145 | JGI IMG/M metagenome (GOLD analysis project Ga0209253, IMG submission 187145) | Freshwater lake sediment microbial communities from the University of Notre Dame, USA, for methane emissions studies - BRP12 BR (SPAdes)... | ecosystem: Environmental > Aquatic >...
GGGTGCGCAAGCGCGGGTCCTCCGGTTCCCGTTCGTGCGCACCGTCGCGGAGGTGCAGGCGCTGCTGGCTCAGGCCCCCGAGCGGCAGTGCATCATCATCTTCTCTGTCGTCTCGCCGGACCTGCGCAACGCCATCCTCACGGGCGGACGCGCCCGCGGCCTGACCGTGGTGGACCTGATCGGCCCGCTCATGTCCATCTTCGCCAGTGCCCTCAGGCAACCCCCGAGCCAGATCCCCGGCATCCAGAGTGGGGAGCAGGCGGAGTTGCGACAGGTCACCGAGGCGATCCACTTCACCCTCCGCCACGACGACGGTCTCGGGCTCGAGACGCTCGACCAGGCCGACGTGGTCATCCTGGGCGTGTCGCGGACGGGCAAGACGCCCACCAGCATCTTCCTGTCGTGCCAGAAGCTGAAGGTGGCGAACGTCCCGATCATCCATCAGATCCCGCTGCCGGAGAGCGTCCTGGCGAGCCCCGCCAAGAAGGTGGGGTTCCGCATCGCCCTCGAGCGGCTGGTGCAGGTCCGCAGCGAGCGCGCGCAGCGGATGGGGGTGGAGACGCTGGCGGGCTACTCCGGCGAAGCTGCGATCCTGCAGGAGCTGGAGTACTGCGAGGAGGTGTACCGCCGCATACCGGGCCTGCGGACGATAGACGTCACGACGCGGTCGGTCGAGGAGATCGCCGCGTGGATCAAGCGCCAGGTCCTCTAGCCCGGCCTGGAACACCCCCGACTCGCCCCGCTCATTGACGCGCCGACGCCCCGCCCGGACATTCGGATCGGTACGGAGGAAGTTCATCAGCGAAGGGAGCCGTGCTTGAGTGATCCCGGGCAACCGACGCTGAAATGCTCGGACGCCTGACCGAACTGCTCGCCCGAGCAGCCGAGCCGAAGCACATCATCCTCTTCGCTTTTCGATCTCGCGGCGACGCTTCCGACGACAGTGACTTCGACGTCATGGTGGTCGAGTCGGAGGTCGCTGATCGTGGCGCGGAGATGGTGCGGCTGGGTCGCCTGTTGCGGCCCTTGGACATCTCCGTGGACCTGCTCGTGGTGAGCACGGACAGGTTCGAGTACTGGCGAGACACGCCGGGCAACGCGTATTTCGAGCGTGACCGGGAGATCGCGGCGTCGCGTGCGGGACGACCTGGAGCGCGGGGGCATCGCCGAGTTGTTCGAGGTGGTGGTGACCATCGACGACGTGCGCGAGCCCAAGCCCGCGCCCGAGGGGCTGCTGCTCGCCCTCCGGAACCTGGCCCTGGGCGCCGAGCAGGCGCTCTCCGTGACTGCGTCCCGGCGCGGCGCGCGACGCCCTTGCGGCGGACTTGTCCAGACCGTAGAATGGCCCTTCTGTCCCCCCCCAGGAGAGGAGCCGTTATGCTGAACCGCCATCCGCCATGGCGCGGCAGTATCCTCACACTCGCCAGCGTCATCGTCCTCACCAGCGCCTACGCCGTCCTCCCGTCTCCGCTCGCCGCACAGGGTGTCACCACCGCCGCCATGAGCGGCATCGTCACCGACCAATCGGGCAACCCGCTCGAGAACGCGTACGTGACGGCGGTGCACCAGCCGACCCGGACGACCTACCAAGGCGTCGCGCGCGCCGGGGGCGCGTACACCATCCTCAACATGCGCGTCGGCGGCCCGTATCGCGTCACCGCGGCGCTCCTCGGCTTCCAGCCCGGGACGCAGCGGGACATCCAGCTGACCCTGGGCCAGAACCTCCGGGTGGACTTCCGGCTCGAGTCCCAGGTCGTGCAGGTGGCCGGGATCGAGGTCGTCGCGGAACGGGACCCGGTGCTCAACGCGGACCGGACCGGCGCCGCGACCTTCATCGATCCGGAACTGATCGCCGCCCTCCCGTCGATCAAGCGATCGACCCGCGACCTCACGCGGCTCGATCCGAGGAGCGACGGCAACTACTCGTTCGGCGGGCGCAACTGGCTGTACAACAACATCTCGGTGGACGGGTCCTACTTCAACAACACCTTCGGCCTCGACGACCCCGCGCCGGGCGGCCAGACTAACGCCGAGCCGCTGCCCTTCGACGCGGTGGAACAGGTGCAGGTCTCCCTGGCCCCGTTCGACGTACGACAGAGCGGGTTCACGGGCGCCAACGTGAACATGGTCACGCGCAGCGGTAGCAACCAGTTCCGCGGGACCGCCTACACGTTCTGGCGGAACGACGCGCTCCAGGGGAACACGGTGGGAGGCCAGAAGGTCTCCGCGCTCCCGGACAACAGCTACCTCCAGACGGGCTTCTCGATCAGCGGCCCCCTGGCGCGGGACCGCCTGTTCGTCTACCTGAACGCCGAGCTGGAGCGGAGCCGCGATCCCGGGTCCGACTTCACCGCCTGCACCACCGTGTGCACCGGCACCCTGCCGCTCGGGGTGTCGCGCGTTCGCGCCTCGACGATGGACTCCATCCGCCAGCGGATGAGCAGCGTGTACGGCTACGATACGGGCCCGTACCAGGGGTACGACTTCAAGACCGACAACGACAAGCTGCTGGCCCGACTGGACTGGAACATCAACCAGCACCACAACTTCACGCTCCGGTACAACTACCTCGGCGCCAAGCGCGATCTGCCGCCGCACCCCTTCGTGCTGAGCTTCGCGAACGCCGGGCGTGGGCCGAACGCGACCACGCTGCCGTTCCGGAACTCCGGGTACGGGATCAACAACTCCCTCCACTCCTTCGCGCTGGAGCTGAACAGCCAGTCCACCCGGTGGGCGAACCGGTTCTTCGCGAGCTACAACCGGATGCGCGACCATCGGACGCCCTTCAGCGAGCCGTTCCCGACCATCGACATCGGCGAGGGGGGTGTGGGCTACACCACCGTCGGGCACGAGCCGTTCTCGATCCACAACATCCTGAGCACGGACGTCATCCAGGTCACGGACGAGTTGAGCTTCTTCCGTGGCCGGCACACCTTCACCATCGGCTTGAACTACGAGCGGTTCTCGTTCTTCAACTCGTTCAACATCTTCCGGCACGGCGTCTTCTTCCTGCCGTACGGTTGGTTCCCCGGCACCGCCACCTTCGGCTCGGTGGCCGACTTCTTCGCCCAGACGGACCCGAACAACCCGAATCGGGCCAACTTCAGCAGCTTCATCGGCAGCGGTCCGTACAAGGGCGAGGACATCTCGGCCGGGCAGTACTCGGTGTACCTGCAGGACGAGTTCCTGGTGGCGCCGCGGTTCACCCTGACCGCCGGCCTGCGCGGGGACATGCCGACGTACTTCACCGATCCGGTGGACAACCCCTTCTCGCGCGGCCTCAGGGCCCTCGACGAGAACGGCCGCACCGAGGTCGTGGACCAGTCGAAGCTCCCGGGGATGAAGGTGATGCTCTCGCCGCGCGTCGGGTTCAACTGGAACGCGGAAGGTGATCGGGCCATGCAGGTCCGAGGCGGCACGGGGGTCTTCACCGGGCGCGTGCCGTTCGTCTGGATCGGCAACGTCATCTCCAACCCCGGCGCGAACCCCAACCTCTGGGCGTCGGGCAACAGCAGCGTCGCGCAGATCCGTACGGGTTCGCCGGGCGACTCGTCCATCCTCCAGCAGTCGTTCGACCTGAACGCGATGGCCCCGAATTTCAGCTGGCCGCAGGTCTGGACCACGGACCTCGCGGTGGACCGCCGGCTGCCGTGGGCGCTGCTCGGCACGCTGGAGTTCGTGTACTCGAAGGACCTGAACGCGGTGTACATGCGCAACGCCGACCTGCGCGCCCAGGTCGGGACGAACCCGGTGGACGGCCGGCCGTTCTACGGGGGCTGCGGCGTCGCGACCTGCCCCGCGACCGCCACCTCGCCCGAGCTGAACGCGGACGGCGGCGCCGGCATCTACGTCATCGACAACACCGACGAGGGCTACTCGTACAGCGTCACGGCCCAGCTGCGCCGCAGCTTCGGCCCGAACCTCACCGCCAGCCTGGGCTACTCGTACCTCCAGGCGCGGAACAACCTGAAGTCGACCGAGATCGCCAGCGTGCTGTGGCAGAACCAGCCGGTCCAGGGCGACCCCAACCGGCCGGAGCTGAGCTACTCCGAGTTCGGCCAGAAGCACCGCCTCGTCGGCTCGGCGACGTACAACCACGCCTGGTCGCCCCGGATGAGGACCCAGGTCGGCGCCTTCCTCGAGGTCGCGCAGGGGAACCGCTTCTCCGGCGCGGGCGGCAACCGCTACTCGTACATCTACTCGGGCGACGTGAACGGCGACGGGTACGGCGGGAACGACCTGATCCACATCCCGCGCACCTCGAGCGAGATCGTGTTCGACAACTGCGCGAGCAGCTGCGGCGCGAACACCACGCCGGCCCAGCAGTGGACGGCGTTCGACGCCTTCATCAACCAGGACGCCTACCTGCGCTCCCACCGCGGCCTGATCGCGCAGCGGTTCGGCGCCCTGAACCCGTGGTACCACACGGTGGACGTCCGCGTCCTGCAAGAGCTCGGCCTGGCGAACGAGCACCGGTTCCAGGTCAGCCTCGACATCCTCAACCTGACGAACCTGCTCAATTCGGATTGGGGAGTGCGGAAGGTGGCCCTCGCCTCGGCGACGTCCCCGCTGACGCTCACGGGCTTCTCCGCGAACGGCACGCCGCACTTCAACTTCACCGGTTCGGCGAACACGTTCGTCAACGACCCCAGCCCGTTGTCCCGGTGGCGCATGCAGCTGGGGATCAAGTACCTGTTCAACTAGGCTCTTCCCGCCTGCAGAACGCGGAGGGCCCGGCGCACGCCGGGCCCTTCGCGTCGGGAGGGGTCCCGCGCACCCTGGTCGCACCGGGGGCGTGACGGGGGGATGACCGTGCGGCCCTACTCCTCGCGAGGAGGGTCCGCAAGACGATCGCGGAACGCCCTGGCACGCGCGACCGCGCGGTCCCGCAGCGGGCTCCAGTGGCCCCACTCGGGCTTCCACGTTCATGCCGGCGTCGGGGTGAGCGAGGACGACCGTCCCGCCGCGCTGCGCCTCGCCCGCTACTGCGCCCGCAACCCCCTGGCCCTGGACCGTCTCACCTACGAACCCGCCACCGAGCAGCTCACCTATCGCTCCGACAAAGCCGACGGGCCCACGGCCGGCACAGTGGCCCTGGACCCGCTGGAGTTCCTCGCCCGGCTCCTCACCCACATCCCCGACCCCGGTCAGGTGATGACCCGCTACTACGGCTGGTACACGAGCCGGACGCGGGGGATGCGGCGGCGCCAGGCGGCCGAGGGCGTCGAGATCGACAAGCCCGTCGCGATCACCGATCCGGTGAACTGGTCCCTGCGGGCAGGGCGCTACCGCTGGGCGGAGCTGCTCCGCCGCCTCTACGAAGTCGACCCCCTCGCCTGCCCGCGGTGTGCCGCGCTGATGCGCATCGTGGCCGTCATCACCGACCCGGCGGTCACCACCCGCATCCTCGTGCACCGGGCCCGCAGCCTCGAGCGCGCCCAGCGCTCCCGAGGTCCACCGCCGGCCCGATGCCGATCCTCCGCCCTCGCCACGGGCGGGCCGCCTCGCTAGCCCGGTCCCCTTCCGCCCCGCTCCCAGTTCCGGATTCGGGGCCCCGCGGCGTGCCCGCCGCTCACCGCCCCGTGCTCGCCGACCGCTTCAGCTCCGAGCCGGGGCTCCGCCGGGTTCCGAACAGGCCCGACTCACCAGGGTTTCTGCTCCGGTCACGAAGCCGCCTCCACCTTGACGCTCCCACGCGCGGCCCGCACCTTCGCAGCAGCGCAAAGGAAGTTCTTATCCATTCATCCATGCCGCACCGCATGCCGCTGGAAGACGACCGGGCCATCGCGGCCCGGCTGCGGAGGCGCACCGCATGAGCGCGCTGCTGCTGAAGGACATCGGCACGCTGGTCACCATGACGCCGGGCCAGGCCCCCTTGCACGACGTCAGTGTGCTCATCGAGGGCGACCGCATCTCCGCGGTGGGCCGCGACCTGGCCGCGCCACCCGGCGCGCGCGTGATCAGCGGCCGCGACCGCGTGGTCTACCCGGGCTTCGTCAACACGCACCACCATCTGTACCAGACCCTGACCCGCAACCTGCCTGCGGTGCAGAACGCGAAGCTCTTCGACTGGCTGGTCGGGCTGTACGAGGTGTGGCGCGAGCTGGACACCGAGGCGGTGGAGGTCAGCACGCGGGTGGGAGTGGGGGAACTGCTGCTGTCCGGCTGCACCACCACCACCGATCACTTCTACGTGTTCCCGAAGAAAGCCCCGGCCGATCTCCTCGACGTGGAGATCGAGACCGCGCTGGCCATGGGCATCCGTTTCCATCCCACGCGCGGCAGCATGAGCCGCGGCCGCTCGCAGGGCGGGCTGCCGCCCGACGATGTGGTGCAGGACCCCGACACCATCCTGCGCGACTGCGAACGCGTGATGCGGAAGTACCACGACCCCAGACCGTTCTCCCGCTGCCGCATCGCGCTGGCGCCCTGCTCGCCCTTCTCCGTCACCACCGACCTGCTGAAGGAGACGGTGGCCTTCGCGCGCCGGCATGGCCTGATCTGCCACACCCACCTGTGCGAGACGCTGGACGAGGAGTCCTACTGCCTGCGGACCCACGGGCGGCGGCCGCTGGACTACATGGAGGACTGCGGCTGGCTGGGGGCCGACATCTGGTTCGCCCACGGCATCTACTTCAACGACGACGAGATCCGCCGCCTGGCCGCCTCGGGCACCGGGATCGCGCACTGCCCCACCTCCAACCTGCGCCTGGGCTCCGGCATCGCGCCCGTGCCCAAGATGCTGGCCGCGGGTGTGAAGGTCGGGCTGGCCGTGGACGGCAGCGCCAGCAACGACTCGTCCAGCCTGTCCCGCGAGCTGCAGTCGGCCCTGCTGGTGCACCGGGTGGGCACGGCGGTGGATGCGATGCCCGCGTCCCGCGTGCTGGAGATGGCCATCAGCGGCGGGGCGCGCATCCTGGGCCGGCCGGAGATCGGGCGCATCGAGCCCGGGCTGGCGGCCGACCTGGCGGTGTTCCGGCTGGACCGCATCGAGTACGCAGGCGCCATGGCCGACCCGGCCTCGGCCATCCTGTTCTGCGGAGCCGGACCGCGGGCCGACTGCACCATCGTGGCCGGCCGCGTGCTGGTGGAGCAGGGGCAGCTGGTGGGCGTGGACGAGACACGGCTCTTTCATCGCGCCAACGAAGTGGCCGCACGCATGCTGCGGGCGGCGGAGGATCGCTCATGAGGATCGTGGACTTCGTGCTGCCCGCCTCGCTGGCCGAGGCGCGTGAGGCGCTGCTGGAGCTGGGCCCGGCCGGGTTGCCGCTGGCCGGGGCGACGACGCTGATGTTCCGACATGGCCACCGACCGGCGACCGCGGTGGACCTGACCCGCTGCGGCCTGTCGGGCATCACGCGGGTGAACGGTTCGTTCCACCTCGGCGCGGCCACGCCCATTGCCGCCCTGGAGGACTTCCGGGCCGACGGCTGGGTGCTGGGCCGGGTGGCCGATTCCTTCGTCACACAGCAGATCCGCAACCAGTCCACGGTGGGCGGGAACGTGGCCCGCGTCTTCCCGTGGTCGGACTTCGCGGTGGCGCTGCAGGCTTTGGACTGCTGGTTCGTCATCGAAGGAGCGGCCCCGCGGCGGCTCGGCTCGGACGAGTACTTCAAGGGCCAGCCGGCCCGTCTGTACCAGCCCGGCGACCTGCTGATCCGCATCGAGGTGCCGGCCGTCGGGCCGGGCGAGGGTTTTGGCTACCACAAGCAGACCTGTGCCACGGCCGGCTTCAGTCGGACCACGGCTGCGGCCTGGCTGAAGGTGGCGGGTGGGAAGATCCAGGCGGCTCGGGTGGCGTTGGGTGCGGCAGTGCCGCTGCCTCGGCGGTTGAGGGAACTGGAAGCGGCAGTGGTCGGACAACCAGCTCGCGAGCGCGCGGTGCGGGAGGCCGTGGGACCTGCACTGGCCGGCCTGAAGCCGGTCGCCACCGCCGGCTTCACGCGGGAATACGTCGGACATCTGGCCACCGTGGTGGTGGGCGATGTGCTGGCCCAGGCGCTGCGGATGGCGGGAGGTGCGTCATGAGCCGGCGCGAGATCGGCTTCACCTTGAACGGCCGGCCGGTGACGGTGGCGGTGGACCCCGATCAGAAGCTGGCCCGCCTGCTGCGCGGACTCGGCTGCCCGGGAGTGCGCATCGGTTGCGACGAGGGTGTGTGCGGCGCCTGCACGGTCATCCTGGATGGCCGTACGGTCAACTCCTGCCACACCTACGCCTTCCAGGCCGCCGGACGGACGATCGAGACCATCGAGGCGATCGGCACCTTCGACCAGCCGCATCCGCTGCAGACGGCGCTGGCCGACGAGGGCGCGGTGCAGTGCGGGTTCTGCACGCCCGGACTGGTGTTGTCGGCCAAGGCGCTCCTGGACCGCGAGCCGGCGCCGGATGATGAACTGCTGAAGCGCCACCTCGACGGCCACCTGTGCCGGTGCACCGGTTATGAGAAGATATGGACGGCCATCCGGCGCGTCAGCGCGCCGGAGATCCCGGATCACGAGACACGAATCCCGGACGGTCTGAGCGAATCACCAGGCACCGGGAGATAGTCATGGCCCGCAAGTTCAATGTCGTCAACAAGTCGGTCCGCAAGATCGACGCGCTCGCCCTGGCATTGGGGAAGCCGCTCTATGTGGCCGACAAGGTCCCCGCGGGCGCCCTGCACATCAAGTTCCTGTGGAGCCCGCACGCGCATGCGGTGATCGAGTCACTGGACGCCTCGGCCGCGGAGAAGATGCCCGGCGTGCACTGCATCCTGCACCACGGCAACGTGCCGCGAGTGGTCCACACCACGGCCGGACAGGGTTCCCCGGAACCGTCGCCCTACGACACGTTCATGTTCGACCGCAAGGTGCGGCACGTGGGCGACCGTGTGGCCGCGGTGGCGGCGGAGACCATCGAGCAGGCGGAGGCCGCGCTGGCCGCCATCCGCGTGGAGTACGAGGTCCTGCCGGCCGTGCTGTCCATGGATGACGCCATGAAGGAGGGCGCGCCGGTCATCCACGACGAACCGGAAGCCCACCAGCCCATCCCCGTGCCCTACGAGCCGAAGATCAACAAGGCGGCGTTCGTGGGCATGGACGTCGGCAAGCTGGAGGACGGCCTGGCCGGCGCGGACGAGGTGCTGGACCGCAGCTATTTCGCGCACTACGCGCAGCACTGTCCGATCGAGCCGCACGTGGCCTTTGCCGAAGTGGATGCCGAGGGGCGCATCGTCATCGTGACCAGCACCCAGGTGCCGTTCCACGTGCGGCGCATCGTGGCCCAGTGCCTGCAGATCCCGGTGCGGCGCATCCGGGTGATCAAGCCGCGCATCGGCGGTGGGTTCGGGGTGAAGCAGGAGGTGCTGGTGGAGGACGTGGTGGCCCTGATGGCGCAGCGCACCGGCCGGCCGTGCTTCCTGGAGTACACGCGCGAGGAGGAGTTCGTCAGCGCGCGCACCCGGCATCCCATCCGCACCCGCATCCGGCTGGGCGCCAAGCGTGACGGCTCGCTGACCGCGATGGGCATGGACTGCCTGTCCAACACCGGCGCCTACGGCGCGCACGCCCTGACAGTCGTGTGCAACTGCGGCAGCAAGATGCTGCCGCTCTATCGCGCGCCGCACGTCCACTTCACCGGCACCGCGGTCTACACCAACCTGCCGGTGGGCGGGGCCTACCGCGGTTACGGCGCGACCCAGTCGTCGTTCGCCGTCGAGTGCGCAATGGACGAGATGGCGGAGCGGCTGGACCTGGATCCGCTGGAGTTCCGCCGGCTGAACCACATCAAGTCCGGCGAGACCTCGCCGGTCTTCCGCGCCCTGGGCGAGGGCAAGGCGGGGGTCGAGCAGGCCATCGGCAGCTGCGAGCTGGAGCGCTGCATCACGCTGGGTGCGAAGGAGATCGGCTGGAAGAAGCGCGGGCGATGGCAGGACAAGACCGGCCGGCTGCGCCGGGGCATCGGCCTGGCCTGCCTGATGCAGGGCTCCAGCATCCCGGAAGTGGACATGGGCGCGGCCTCCATCAAGATGAACGAGGATGGCTCGTTCAACCTGCTGATGGGTGCCACGGACCTGGGCACGGGCAGCGACACCGTGCTGGCCCAGATCGCGGCCGAGGCGCTGGGCACCGACGTGGAGAAGATCCTGGTCTACTCCTCCGACACCGACCTGACGCCGTTCGACGTGGGCGCCTACGCCTCCAGCACGACCTACCTGAGCGGCGCCGCGGTGGAGGACTGCGCGCAGAAGGTGCGCAAGCAGATCCTGGCCGTGGCTGGCGCGCTGCTGGGCCGCAAGCCGGCGGACCTGCTGGCGGCGGACGGCAAGGTGCGGGCCAAGGACGGCAGCGGCGAGGTGACCTTCGGGGAGGTGGCGCTGCACTCGTTGTACGCGGCCGACCAGCACCAGATCGGCGCCCTGTCCTCCCACATCACGCACAAGTCGCCGCCGCCATTCTCCGCTCATTTCGCGGAGGTGGAGGTGGACACCGAGACCGGCGCGGTGCGGGTGGTGAAGTACGTGGCGGCGGTGGACTGCGGCACCGCCATCAACCCGAAGCTGGCCGAAGGCCAGACCGAGGGCGGCGTGCTGAACGGCATCAGCTACGCGCTTACCGAGGAGTATCTGTTCAGCGCCCAGGGGCGCATGCTCAATCCGTCGTTCACCAAGTACACGATCTTCGGCCTGCGCGACAAACCGGAGCTGAAGACCATCCTGGTGCCCAGCTACGAGAAGACCGGACCCTACGGGGCCAAGAGCGTGGCCGAGATCTGCATCAACGGCCCGCTGCCCGCCATCGCCAACGCCATCCACAACGCGGTGGGCATCCGCCTGCGCGAAGGGCCGTTCACGTCCGAGAAGGTCTGGCGGGCGCTGCGGGAGGCCGCGCCGGCCGGGGCTAGCCGCCGCTGATGGGCACCTGCAGGTATACGCGATCGCCGTTGGCCAGCACGCGCGCGGGGCGGGCCCGCTCGTCGTTGATGAAGCAGGCGATATGGGCCTGATGGAGTGGCTCCACCCGCAGCGCCCGCAGCAGGTCGGCCACGGTCGCGCCGGGCGGGAGATCCAACTCGCCGCCGCTGGGCGTGCCGGGCAGGTGCAGGGGGGCCGGATACTCCACGCGCACTTTCATGCCCTGAACCTACCCTGTTGGCGACGCTCCGCCCACCGCACGATGAGCGTCGGGCGGCGGCGCTCGCGCTAGGCCCCCGGCGCCAGGGACTTGCAAAATGGCGCCAGTAATGCCATTTTGAGACTCAGAATGGCATTAGTTCCTCGATTCTGCAAACTCCCGAAAGGCAGTTTCTTCCTGTTCGGGCCCCGCGGAACCGGGAAGACCACCTGGCTCCGCCAGGTCCTTCCCGACGCGCTCACCGTCAACCTCCTCGAGCCCGAGACGTATCGGGAGCTGAGCGCCCGGCCGGAGCGCCTGCGCGAGCTGGTGGCGGGCAACCCGGAGCGCAGAGACGTCGTCGTGGACGAGGTCCAGCGCGTTCCGGAACTGCTCCACGTCGTCCACGATCTCCTGGAGCGCCGCGCCGCGCGGCGGTTCGTGCTGACCGGGTCGAGCGCCCGGAAACTGCGCCGAGGCGGAGTGGACCTACTGGCGGGGCGGGCGCTAGTGCGGACGATGCACCCGTTCATGGCCGCGGAGCTGCGGCGGTTCGACCTGGCCGGGAGCCTCGAGCGTGGCCTGGTCCCGCTTGTCGTGTCGGCGAAGGAGCCGCGCGAGACGCTCGCGGCGTACGCCACGGCCTACCTCGAGCAGGAGGTGAAGGCCGAGGGGCTGGTGCGCAACGTCGGAAGCTTCGCCCGGTTCCTGGAGGTGATCAGCTTCTCGCACGGCGCCGTGCTGAACCTCAGCGCCGTCGCCCGCGAGAGCGCCGTGAACCGCAAGACCGTCGAGGGGTTCCTGGAGATCCTCGAGGACCTGCTGATGGCCTTCCGCGTCCCCGTCTTCATGCGGAGGGCGCGACGGGAGACCGTGACGCACGCCAAGTTCTTCCTCTTCGACGCCGGGGTGTTCCGCTCGCTGCGGCCGCGGGGCCCGCTGGACCGCCCGGAGGAGATCGATGGGGCTGCGCTGGAAGGGCTGGTGGCGCAGCACCTGCGGGCTTGGATCGCCTACTCCTCCCGGGAATCGCAGCTGTTCTACTGGCGCACCCGGTCGGGCGTCGAGGTGGACTTCGTGGTGTACGGGGCGGGTGGGTTCTGGGCGTTCGAGGTGAAGAACTCCGCGCGTGTCCGTCCGGAGGACGTACGCGGACTTCGCACCTTCGTCGCGGACTACCCCGGCTGTACGCCGCTCCTCCTGTACCGGGGAACCGAGCGCCTCGAGATCGGCGGCATCCGCTGCATCCCGGTACAGGCCTTCCTGGCCGACCTGCGTCCTGACGCGGATCCTCTCCGTGGACACTGAGGTCATCGTGGCTCCCGGCTCCCGGCTCCCGACTCCCGGCTTCGTCAACGCCCACACGCACCTCTACTCCGGCCTCGCGCCCTTCGGCATGCCGGTGCCGGCGCGCGAGCCCGCGAGTTTCCTCGAGATCCTCGAGCTGGTCTGGTGGCGTCTCGACCGCGCCCTCGACGAGCCCGCCTTGCGCGCCTCGGCCCGTTACTACGTCGCCGAGGCGCTGCGGCTCGGCACGACCGCTTTGGTGGACCACCACGAGTCCCCGAATTTCATCGAGGGCTCGTTGGACGTGCTCGCCGACGCGTGCCAGGAGCTGGGGATGCCGGCCCTCCTCTGCTACGGCGCCACCGAGCGGAACGGCGGCCGCGAGGAGGCCCAGCGCGGTTTGGCCGAGTGTCGCCGCTTCATCCGCGCCAACGACCGGCCGCTGGTGCGCGGTGTGGTCGGGCTGCACGCCTCGTTCACCGTGTCCGACGAGACGGTCCGCGAGGCGGGCGCGCTGTGCGAAGAGTTGGGCACCGTGCTGCACGTGCACCTGGCGGAGGACCGCGCCGACGTGGAGGACGCGTGGCGGCGCGGCTACGAGGGCCCGCTCCGGCGGCTCACGACGCTGGGGGCGCTGCCGCGCGGCTCGATCCTGGCGCACGGCGTCCACCTCACCGCCTCCGAGGTCATGGAGACGCAGGCGCGAGGCTGCTGGCTCGTGCAGAACCCGCGCTCCAATCGCGGCAACCGCGTAGGATACCCCGCCGCGCTCGCCGAAAGCGCCCGCGTGGCCCTCGGCACCGACG
>Ga0209253_10003808_pt1 | contig 13178 bp, 8 predicted proteins | sample FrelakmetBRP12BR_FD_187145 | JGI IMG/M metagenome (GOLD analysis project Ga0209253, IMG submission 187145) | Freshwater lake sediment microbial communities from the University of Notre Dame, USA, for methane emissions studies - BRP12 BR (SPAdes)... | ecosystem: Environmental > Aquatic >...
AGAAATTTTCTCATCATGCCCTCTCCTCTTTTGACTCATGAACCGTGCCCATTTGGGAGGGAAGGAAACCCTCCTCCCGTTAATGGTCCAATTCAATCTAAAAATTAATCTGGCGTTGCTGGAAATTTACAGAAAAAATTTTGCAGTTGTAGCCTTGTAACACGATGTGGTATAAACTGTCAAGTAAATTTATTACCCCCTAAATTTTTTTTCTCGTCTCCCAAGGAGGGATATCGATGGACAGTAAAGAGTTCCATTCTCTCCGGCAGAAACTGCAAAAGACCCAGAAGCAGATGTCTCAACTCCTGGGAACATCTCTCAAGGCGGTTCAGAGCTTTGAACAGGGTTGGCGGAAAGTTCCGGTGCACGTCGAGCGTCAAGTGCTCTTTTTGCGATCCCTTAGGAGAGGAAAAGGGAAAGACTCCCGTCCCTGCTGGGATATTCGGGCCTGCCCTCTTCCAACCCGCCAAGCCTGTCCCGCCTGGGAATTCAATGTGGGGCACCTCTGCTGGTTTATCAATGGTACGATATGTCAGGGGAAGGCTCAAGAAAGCTGGAGCAAAAAAATGAAGGTATGCCGGAAATGTGAAGTTTTTTCCGCAAACCTGAAACCTTCGTGATCTTCGACGAAAGGGTGGGGTAGAATTTGGAAAGGTTTTCTGCTTCCCCGGGATCATGGGTTGCACCGGCATTATCTTAGTGAAATGAGGACAGCTCTTGGATGTATTGTAAGATTCCAGTCTACCCAGGAGTGGCGGGAATAGAAATGGGGTAGAAACCCTATTTTTTGGTAAAAAATGCTGTATTTTTACCTTGGGTTTCTAAAGACGGCGGAGGGTGAAATCGTTCAGAGGTTTTTAATCTGAGAGGAATTGATCCGGTTCATTCTTTGAAGGCGGTCAGGGGCTCCTGGATGAGTTGGCCTTTCCGGAAGCGTTCGATGGAGAGACAAGAAATGTCCATGAAAGGTGGTTCGCCGAGGAGTAGGTCGGCCATGATCCGGCCTGCCGCCGGGCTGTGCTGGAACCCGTGGCCGCTGAATCCATTGGCCAGGAACAGGCCTTTTACTTCGGGAGTTTCTCCCAGGATGGCATGATTGTCGGGGGAGATCTCGTAAGAGCCAGCCCACCCGCGATTGATCTGGGCTTTCTCCAGGAGCGGAACGCGGTAGATGGAATTCTCAGCTACTTCAACCATCGATTCATAATCGACATTCGTGTTAAAGCTCGGGAAAGGATCCTTGGGGCCGGAGAGGAGCAAACCCGGCCCTTCCCGCCTAAAATACCAGCCTCGATGGAAATCGATCACCAGCGGAATGGGATCAGAGATCCAGGGAAACGGGGCGGTGAAAAAGAGCTGCCGCCGATAGGGCTGAACCGGCACCTCTATCCCGGCCATTTTCCCCACTTCTCCCGCATACGGCCCGGCGGCATTGACTACGATCGGAGAAAAAATATCTCCCCTGGAAGTTCGCACCGCGACGATTTTCGAACCCTCTTTGAGAATCGCTTGCACCTCTGTTCCTTCATAAATTTTTACCCCTCCCTGCCTGGCCCCTTTGGCAAACCCGCTCAGAGCTTCGTAAGGACCGGCATAACCCTCCCAGGAACAGAAGGTCCCTCCTTGAAGGTCATCGACTTTCAAATAAGGCCAGCGGTAATGGATTTCCTCAGGGGTGAGGAGTTCCACAGCGATCCCGAATCTGTGCTGGAGATCCGCATTGGATTTGAAAATCGCCCATTCCTCTTCGGTCATGGCCAAAAAAAGGTACCCTACCTTCTTGAACCCCAGATCCATGCCCGTGAGCTCTTCAAAATGGTTCCAGGTCTTGAAGCTCTCCAACGAAAATCGAATGTTGATCTCCGTGGAGAATTGGGCCCGGATTCCCCCCGCACATTTGGCCGTTGAGCCTTCTCCCAGCATCCCTTTTTCCAGAAGAACAACGCCCCTGGCTTTTCTCTGGGCAAGATAATAAGCAATACTGACCCCGATGATTCCGCCGCCGATAATAACGATATCTGCTGTTCTTTCCATTTTAATTCATTTCCGTCTTTCGCTTCATTCTGATGATTCCATTTTTTTATGCCCTCTTTCTATTTTTCAGTATACCTTTTTGAGAGCTGAGCGCCAGCCCGAAAAAGATCTTTGGGGTTCGCAGGGAGGGTGGCCGCGGCATTTGGAGGGATAAGTTTTAATGCCCCAAAGGAAGAATCTGTGGTAGATTGGGGCCAGTCATCACCGGATCAGCCCAACGGAGAGGGAAAAGAAATGCGCAAGGAAGTCATCAAGGCAGTGATCGTCGTTTTTATTGCCAGCTTTTGCACGATGGTCATCGAACTGGTGGCCGGGAGAATCATGGCTCCCTACGTGGGGGTCTCGCTTTACACCTGGACATCCATCATCGGTGTAGTTCTGGCCGGGATCAGCATCGGAGCCTACGTAGGGGGAACTTTGGCGGACCGTTTTCCCACTCCGCGAACTCTGGGCTGGTTGCTTTTTATCTCGGGAATGGCAGCCCTTACCATCTCGCCATTAACCGGGGCCGTAGCCCGCTGGCCCTTGCAGACCAGCCTCATGCTGCGCATCTTGATCGTCACGACGACGATTTTCTTCCTCCCCTCTTGCCTCCTGGGGATGATCTCCCCTGTAGTGGTGCGGTTGTCCCTGGATCGTCTGGAGCGGTCGGGAAACGTCGTCGGAAAGATCTACGCCTTCTCTACTTTAGGTTCCATCTTAGGAACCTTTGCTACGGGATTTTTCTTAATCTCCTGGATGGGGACGCGGAATATCCTTCTGCTTATGTCTCTCATTTTGATTATCTGTTCTCCCCTTTTCGGAGGGGCGTTCCTGAAACGGCGGGTTTTGATGATTCTTTTCCCTGTCCTCTTTATTTCCCTCTGGGCACTTCATGATCAGGCTTTCACCAAACAGCGGGATGAGAATTCCTATTATTTCAAGGAGACGGATTATTTCACCATCGAACTGAAAAAGTCGCAAAAAAATGGAAAAAACTTAGAATCCGTCATCCTGGATAACTTGATCCATTCCTTCGTTGACTTGAAAGATCCTCTCCACTTGCAATATGGGTACGAAAGGACGTATGCGGACCTGGTGGAGTGGAAAGCCAAAATCAAGCCTCAGTTCCGAGCCTTGATCATCGGGGGGGGTGGATACACCTTCCCGCGGTATCTGGAAGCGAAATACGCGGGAGCTCAAATCGATGTCATCGAGATTGACCCCCACCTAACGCATTTGGCTTATCAGTTCCTGGGTCTATCCCGCACCTCACGTATCCGCTCTTTCAATAACGATGCTCGCTGGGTCCTGATGAACTTTCCGGAGAAGGGCGTCTATGATTTTATTTTCGGGGATGCCTTCAACGACCTGTCCATTCCTTATCATCTCACAACCAGAGAGTTCGGCTTTATCCTCCGCTCCCTCCTCAAACCCGATGGAATGCTGATTGCCAACGTGATCGATCATTTTCAAACCGGACTTTTCATGCCCTCGTACGTACGCACTTTAGAAGAAGTCTTTGGCCGAGGAAAGGTTGCCCTGGTGTCGGACACGCCTTTCGAGGAGATGGGGATCAGCACGATGATTGTGGCCGCCAGTACCAGTGGTCATTCCTGGAAAGAAGCGGAAAAAATCAAAGAAAGGACCTGTTTTGTCTTGGCCCCCAAGGAATTGGATCAAAAGCTGCAAAATCGTTTTGCGGTCATTCTCTCCGATGACTACGCTCCCGTCGACAACTTGACGGCCCCCATCTTCGAAGAGAGGTTCGGGGAAAAAAAGAAGTGGGATTGAATGTTTGCGAAGGCTTCGGGAATCAAAGATTCTCCTTTTCCTCCTCCCCTGGCTTGATGCCGTATTTGCGCATTTTCTGCTGCAAATTCTGGCGGAACATCTGGGCTTTCCGCGAGGCTTCGGAAATGTTCCAGTTGCTTTCCTTGAGAATATGGAGGATGTAGAACTTTTCGAATTCGTCTTTGGCCTGACTAAAAGGGGAGCTCATCCAGTTCTCCCGGGCCGTAACTCGGTCGGCCACCCGGGTTAGGAATTCTTCGGGAAGGTCCGTGACTTTAATCGTGTCCCCTTCCGCCATGGATAGGGCGTATTCGATGACGTGCTCTAATTCCCGCACGTTTCCGGGCCATTTGTAGGCCCGGAGCGCCTTGAGAGCCTGCGGGTCGATGCGCTCCACCTTCCGATCGGCCCGGCATTTTTCCAAGAAATGATAGGCCAGGAGGGGTATGTCGTCCGGGCGATCCCGCAGCGGCGGGAGGTGAATGGCGATTCCTTTGAGTCGGTAGTAGAGATCCTGGCGGAATTCCCTCCGCTCCACGGCTTTTTCCAGGTCCCGATTGGTGGCCGCGATGATGCGGATGTCTACCTGGATGGGGTGCGTATCTCCCACGCGCATAAATTCCCCCTCCTGGATGACTCGGAGTAATTTCACTTGGAAGGCTGGACTGGTCTCGGTAATCTCGTCGAAGAAGATCGTGCCGCCATCGGCCATCTCGATCAAGCCCTTGCGCGTGGCCACAGCCCCGGTGAAGGCTCCTCTAACATGGCCAAAAAGTTCGCTTTCCAGGAGCCCTTCGGCCAGGGAGCCGCAATTGATGGGCTGAAAAAGCTTCTCGCGCCGACGGCTGCGGTCATGGATGGCCCTGGCCACCAACTCCTTCCCCGTGCCGGTTTCCCCAGTCAGGAGGATGTTGCTATCCCCCCCGGCCACTTTCTGGACCATTTCGAAGACCCGCTGCAGGGCAGCGCTGTTCCCGATGATGTTTTCGAAGGACCTCTGGGATTGCAGCTCGCGGCGGAGGAGGAGGTTTTCCGACTGCAGACGGCTGAGTTCTACGGCCCGCTCGATGATCACCCGAACCTCATCGGGGGTGAAGGGTTTGGGCAGATAATCATAGGCCCCCTTCTGGATGGCTTCGACAGCACTCTTGATGGTCGCATATCCGGTGATCATGATGACCAGGAGATGGGGCTGGGTCTTTTTCAGCTCTTCCAGGAGCTGCATCCCATCCATCCCAGGCATTCGAATGTCGGCCATAACGATGTCGAAAGATTCGGCCTGAACTCGCTTCAGGGCATCCTCCGCCCTCAGAGCGTATTCCGAATGATAGCCACCTTTTTTCAGGATGGCTTGAAGAGATTTACAGGTGTTCACCTGGTCATCGACGATCAGAATCTTACCGGAGTTTTCCATTTTAAAGGTTCCCGCTTTCGGAGAGGGGGAAATCGATGGTGAAAGTTGTGCCTTGGCCTTCCGTGCTTTCCAGTCTGTATTGGCCTCCATAATTTTTAAGAATGCCCGAGACGATGTACAGGCCCAACCCTGTGCCCTCGCCAGTCTGGTTGGTGCTGAAGAACGGATCGAAAACCTTGCTCAGGTTTTCCGGATGGATACCGCACCCGCTATCAACAATGACCACTCGGATAAAGGGCCCGGTAAGGGAGCGGGGGGTAGAGAAGGATTCCTCGGGGGCTTCGTAGAAATGAGTGCGCAGGAACAGTTTTTTCCCCAGAGGAGGGGAAGCTGAGTTTTTACTTTCTGAGGCTGGGGAGTCCATAGCCTGGATGGCGTTGAGGAGAATGTTCGTGAAAACCTGCTGCATCTGGCCGGAGTCTGCCCGAACCAGAGGAAGTTCCTTGGCCAGGTCCATTTGAACATCAATCTTCTCCAAGGCCCCCTGCTTCTCCAGGAGGAGAAGGCTGATGTTGAGCACATCGTTGAGGTCGATCCACTCCAGCGCCGGCTTGGACTCCCGGGAGAAGGAAAGGAGGTCGGAGACGATCTTGCGTGCCCGCATGGCTTCCTTGATGATAATATCCAAGCTTTCACGGCTCGCATCCCGCTCATTCGTTTCTTCTCGCAAGAGGTTAGAGAAGGTAAGGACAGAAGTCAGCGGATCGTTCATTTCGTGGGCCACACCCGAGGCCAACCTCCCGATGGCCGCCAGCTTCTCCTGCTGGACCAGCTCGGCCTGGGCCTTCTTCAGCTCTTCCTCAAGCTTCTTCTTTTCTGTAAGATTCTTAATCACCCCCAGAGTGCCGACAATCATTCCCCGTTCGTCCTTGAGGAGGGAAGCCGAGGTGAGGATGGGAATAATCCGGCCGTTCATGGCCAAGGTTGTCTCGTAATTCACCAGCCTTCCCCGCTCCCTTAAGATGGCCATGATTCTCCTGGCCTCGGGCAAGCCCCCGGAGTACAGCTGAGCCATCGGCATCCCTAAGAGTTTTCCCCCCTGCCCGGCCTGATCAAAAAGCATTTCCTGCATGCTGCGGTTGACAAAGGTAATCCGCCCCTGGGGATCGGTGGCCACAATGGCATCCACCGAACTCTGGACGATGTTCTCTAAGGTTTCTTTGGTCTCGCGGAGCTCCTGACTGGACTGCTGGAGTTTGGCTTGGCCCTGTTCCAATGAAATGACCATCCGGTTAAAGGATTCGGCGAGTTCGCCGATTTCATCACGGGAGCGCAGCCGCACACGATGCGAGAAGTCTCCTCCGGTCACCTTCTTCGTACCCCGCACGAGCTGCTGGATCGGCTTAACCAAAAGCTGGGAAAGATAGAAAGCCAGCACAGCCCCGATCAAGGCCGCCTGAATGGCAAAGACGATGGAGTAAGTGCGGGCTTTTCGAGTCCCTAACTGAATGGGGATCCAAGAAACACTGATCATTTGCTCGCCCAAGCGTTCCAGTTGGTGACCGATAATAGTCAGTTCGGAAATGTTCTGCTCCGCTTGCGGCCCCTCTTCAGAGATCAGGAGCTGATCGATTACCCTTTGGTACCGCCAGAGGATTTCCTGGGTTCTGGTAAATTCCCGGGCCATACCATTCTCATCGTTCCGGAGCTTTCGCGAAGAGAGGGTCTCGGCCAGCCGCCCGCAGATGTCCTTGATCCGATAAAGGTAGAATTTTTCCCGGTTGAAGAGGTAGTTCTTCTCATTCTTGCGCATCTCCAGGATGTTGCTGTAGTTTTGATAAACCTCCTTGACGATTTGGGAACTATCGTTGATCCATTTGGAATTGATGTACAAAACCTCGGCCACCATGGCGGTAAGGATGGCCAAAGGAATAAAGCCCAGGAGAAGTTTGGTGCCGATGCGCATAGTTCTAAAAGAGCTTCTGGCGTCCGCATTGTTGGGTAGAAGCTATAGAAATTATAGGGTGAAACTGCAAGGAGACGCAAGTAAAAAGAGAGCCGGGGAGTCGGTCCTTCTTTGACTTAGTCGGGCTTATTCGTTATAATTTATTTTATGGAGAAAGAATCCCTTATCCACCTTTTAGAAGCCCGGATGAAGCGTTACCATCTCCCCCTGATGCCTGTAATCTGGGCAGTCACCTGCCTGATCATCGGAGGGCTGGTGGGCCTTGGCCTCTATGGCTATTATTCTACAGAGCAGACTATGGCCAAGCAATTTAACACCCAGCAGCTGATCCTTGCTCAGCAGGCCGCCAAGGGGATAGATAATTACTTGGCCGACATTCGGGGGACGGTAACCCTTCTCACCCAAATTCCCGAGGTTCAAAACCCCCCAAAAGGCCCGAGTGAGAAAATTCTGCGGATTCTTTACGAAAGATTGGGGGGCAGAGTTAACTTCCTATTCCTTCAAGATCCGCTGGGTATCTTGACGGCATCCTATCCCCGTGAGACCTTGAAGGGGATGGGGGGAAAGAGATGGAGCTCCCAAACCTTCTTCCAGAAGGCCGGGCGTACGGGGCACTCTGTGATCAACCATGAAGTCGCGATGGGCCGGGAAGAGGCTGCCGACGGGCGTCAGGGTCTTGGGTGGATTTTGATAGCTGCCCCTATCTTCCGCAAGGGGGAATTCATCGGCGTTTTGGGCTGCGGCCTGGATTTCAGTAAGATCAACGCCCGATATATCAGCCCTATCCGCTCTGGAGTCACGGGCGGATCCTGGATGATCAATCAGGAGGGGAAATTCATCGCCCACTATGAACCGGATCTTTTAGGGAAGGACGCCTTCGCTGCCCGGAAAGAACGGGACCCTGATCTTTCCACTGAACGGATCGATCGGATCATGAGAGAGGAAATGCTCCGAGGAAAATCGGGGATGGATGAATATACCTCCGGCTGGCACAGGGGAAAGCACGGCCGAATCAAGAAGTTGATTGCTTACGCACCCATCGAAATTGGCGAACAGGTTTGGTCAATCGCCGTCGTTGCTCCTTATTCGGAAGTCACCCACGTGGTCTGGGGAAGCTTTAAGAATTCTGTTTTACTCTTAGCCATCATGGCTTGCACCCTTTTAGCAGGAACCTACGTCGGGCACAAGATCAACCAAGGCCGCATCCGGGCGGAAGAGAAAGTGAGGTGGGGGGAAGAAATTGAAAAGAGTCAAAACCGCCTCCAAACCCTCTTCGATGGAGCCCCGGATGCCATTGCCATCGTGGACCGGAACTACCGTATCTCTATGCTCAACAAAACAGGATTGTCTTGGTATAAAAGGTCCCGGGAAGAATTTGTCGGCAAGTTCTGTTACCAGGAGTTCCAGGGGCGCTCTGACCTCTGTCCCAACTGCCCGGCGGAAGAATCTTTCCGAACGGGCCAACCAGCTTTTCGGGAGAAAGCGAGCCTGGTGGCCGATGGGACGAAACACTACTTGCAGCTCTTCACTGTGCCTCTTCGGGATCGGAGTGGTGAAGTGGTGGAGGCCGTGGAGTACACCAAGGACGTTACCGGGGAAAAGATGCTTCAGCAGCAGATCATCCAATCGGAGCGCCTGGCGGTTGTGGGAAGGATGTCCGCGAACGTAGCCCACGAGATCAAGAACCCCTTAGGGACGATCGTGCTGAACGCCGAGCTTCTGGAGGAGGAGCTGGGGCGATTTACGACCGAAGACACAACGGAAGCCCGAGGTCTTTTGGGGGTCATCAAATCAGAACTCGACCATCTAATCGATGTCGTCGAAGAGTATCTGCAGTTTGCTCGTCTGCCCAAAGTGAAGCTGGAGGAGGGGAATGTGAATGAGGTGATCTCCGACCTCCTTCTCTTCCTAAAAGAGGAGGCTTCCGGGCGGAATGTGATGGTGGTCGAAGATTTAGAGACCGCGCTGCCGTCAGTGCAGCTCGACGCCAAGCAGTTCCGTCAGGCTTTATTAAACATCCTCAAGAATTCCTTCGAGGCCATGCCCGAGGGGGGCAAGCTGACCGTCTCTACGGCCTCAAAGGATGGTCATGTCCAAATCACTGTTGCGGACACGGGGAGGGGCATCCCCGAGGAAAATTTGGAACTGGTCTTCACCCCCTTTTTCAGCACCAAGCATGGGGGGACGGGGTTGGGCCTGCCGATCACTTCCCACATCGTCAAGGAGCATCGGGGGACCGTCAGCCTGGAAAGTTTCTTGAGCCTGGGAACGGTTTTCATCATCCGCCTGCCGGTTCCGCCTCTCAATTCAGCCGACTCAAGCCAGGAAAGGGGCGGGAAAAAAGACCTACCAGCGAACCGCCGTGAACATGAAAAGTCGGAAAAATCCGGGGGAAAAGAGAGTGGAAACTTCCGCTTCCAAGAACATTCTGTTGGTGGACGATCATAAGCCCTTCCGCGATTCCTTAGCCAAGATTTTGGAGGGGGAAGGGTTACGGGTATTCCCGGCTAACGATGGGGAGGAAGCCCTGGATTTCTTGCGCAATGAGCTCATCCACTTGGTCCTTACGGATTTAAAGATGCCCAAAATGGACGGTGTGGAATTGCTCAAAGTAGCCAAGACGATCCGCCCGGAAGTGGAAGTGATCTTGATCACAGGCTACGGGACCGTGGACACGGCTGTGACGGCCATGAAGGATGGAGCCTTCGATTATATTCAAAAGCCTTTTAAGCCGCGGGAGATCCTCAAACTGGTGCGCAAGGCCATCGAAAAGCAATCCCTGGTTTTAGAAAACCGCCTGCTCCAAGAGCGGATCAAGGACTTGCAGAAATTCGAGAAAATCGTCGGCCGGAGTCCAGCCATGAAGAGGGTTTTGGAGATCCTCGCCCAAGTAGCTCCCAGCTCGGCCACGGTTCTCATCCAGGGGGAAAGCGGAACGGGGAAAGAAGTCATCGCCCAAGCCATTCATGACCTGAGTCCCCGGGCGAATAAACCATTCATCAAGGTGAGCTGTGCGGCCCTGCCGGAAACCCTCCTCGAAGCAGAGCTTTTCGGATATGAGCGCGGGGCCTTTACGGGAGCCATCGCGCGCAAGGAGGGGCGATTCGAGCTGGCGAATGGGGGGACACTTTTTTTGGACGAGATCGGAGAGGTCAGCCCCACAGTGCAGGTGAAGCTTTTGCGGGTCCTGCAAGTGGGCGAATTCGAGCGTTTGGGAGGAACGAAAACCATTCGAGCGGATGTGCGTTTAGTCGCCGCCACAAACATGAACCTTCTGGAGGCAGTGGAACGGAAAGCCTTTCGAGAAGATCTCTTCTCACGCCTCAACGTCATCACCCTCACGCTCCCGCCGCTCAGGGAAAGGGAGGGAGATATTCCCCTCCTGGCCCACCATTTCTTGGAAATTTTCAAGAAGAAGAATAACAAGGAAGTCAAAGGATTTACCCAGGAGGCCTTGGAAGTAATGCTCCAATATTCCTGGCCGCGGAACGTGCGTCAACTGGAGAATGCCATTGAGCGAGCGGTTGTTTTGACCAAAGGGGAAATGGTCGTTCCCAGAGACCTGCCGCCCGAGATTCTCAAGGCATTGGAAGTGCCCGCAGCTCGTGAAGCCGCTTTGATGGACGAGAAAACGATCTCTATTTCTCTTGGCACCTCTCTCGAAACCATCGAAAAAAGGGTTATCGAAGAGACCCTTAGGCATTCACGGGGCGATAAAAACGTAGCCTCCAAAATCTTAGGAATCTCGGCCCGGACGATCTACCGGAAAATTGAAGAAGAAAAGAAGGGGGAGAGCAAGGGGGAGGGAGATTGAAAGACAAAATGTCAAAATAATTTCCTTATTAAGAATTCAATTGTCATTTTTTCAATGAATTAACAGTGGAGTGACATAATGTCGTCATTTTCCCTGACGGTAAGAAAAAGGATTTTCTCGGCAGCCCAACCAAATAAAAAAGATTTATATTTTTAATAACTTATAATAATGTCCGTCACACTTTTCCCAAAAATTTTTGGCATATTTTTTGCTTTTTAAGATTCCTGAAGGTAACTTTGAAAAGCCCCGAAGGGGTTCGATCTTCACAGGCTACGAACGAGCGAACTCCCCTGCTCATCTGTGACTGGCAACCAAAACATAACCCTCCTCAATCAGATCGAGCCCCTTCGACTTTTTTCCCCATCCCCATGGGGACGTGGGGATGAGTGGTTTTCTTCTTGGGTCCAGAATCAGGAGGCCATGTGGAAAAGAAGACGATTTTGGTGGTAGACAATGGGGAGACAATTCGCGAAACGCTATTAAAGATACTGGAGCGGGAAGGGTACAATGTTTTGACCTCTGAAGATGGGCAAGCTGCGTTGGAGGTCATTCGAGAACATAAGGTCAACTTGATTATCTCCGATGTGTGTATGCCGAGGATGGATGGAAATAAATTGCTCAAGCAGGCCAAGTCGATCCTTCCCGACGTAGAGATCATTCTGATGACTGGCCACGGGAAGACAGAAATGGGATTGGAAGCTCTCAAAGAGGGAGCATTCGATTTTATCCAGAAACCCTTTACCAAGTTGACCCTGCATAAGACTGTCAAACAGGCGTTGGAAAAACAAGCCATGGCTGCCGAGATCCGCTTCCTCAAGGAAAGGATGCGGGAACTGATCGCGGAGATCATGGATATAGTCGGAGAGCCCGCAGTTCGTCGATTGGAATACCCCCGGACGCTGGGGGCCAATTCAGCCCACTGAATTCTCATTCCACCGATGAACCGCTGAGCGCCCAGGGAACCTAAAAGTTCCGATAATCACCAAAAGGTCGTAAAGGCCTCCTCCAGCCGGTTGTACGCGCATTGAAATAAAGCCATTTTTATTCTGGGTCGAGAAAAAGCCCTAAATAGGGGCCCGATCGCGGGTCATAGTCGGACCCAAAATCGAACCTCAAGGGTATTTTTAGGCTTCAAAAATTGTGGAAGCGACCATTTTCCCGACACTTGACATGGTCAAAATTGGATATCCCGTTTCTGCGCTCAATTGAACTTGCTTGAATAAAATGTTTCAGTATAATAGGTATCGAATTAAAATATCTCATCGGAGGTAATTTATGGCAGAAGAAAAGAAGACCATCACCAGCATGATGGACGAAACCCGGAAGTTTCCCCCTTCCAAGGATTTCAGCGAAAAGGCTCATATCAAGAGCCTCGAGGAATACAAAAAATTGTACCAGAGGTCCATCAAGGACCCGGCTGGATTCTGGGGTGAACAGGCCCAAAACCTGGAGTGGTTTAAGAAATGGGATAAGGTCCTGGATTACAGCTTCGGAGATAACCTTTACATCAAGTGGTTCGTGGGAGGGAAAATCAATGTCACGGTCAACTGCCTGGACCGGCACCTGAAGACCTGGCGGAAGAACAAGGCCGCCCTCGTCTGGGAAGGTGAGCCAGGAGACAGCCGGACTTACACCTACCAACAACTCCACGCCGAGGTCTGCAAGTTCGCCAACGTTCTGAAGAAGAAAGGCGTGAAAAAAGGAGACCTGGTAACCATCTATATGCCCATGATCCCGGAGCTTCCCATCGCCATGATGGCTTGCGCCCGCATCGGCGCGATCCATAGCATCGTTTTTGGAGGGTTCAGCGCCGATGCCCTCAAGGACCGCCTCCTGGATGCCAGCGCCACAGTGCTGATCACCACGGATGCCAGCTACCGCAGCGGGAAAGTCATCGGCCTGAAGAACAATGCCGATGCCGCCCTGCAAAGCTGCCCACTGGTCAAAACCGTCATCGTGTACAACCGTACCAACACCAAAGTGGACATGAAGCCGGGAAGGGATTTCTGGTGGCATGAAGAGATGGCCGCAGCCGACATCAAGCCGGTTTGCCCACCGGAGGCGATGGATGCCGAGGATCCCTTGTTCATTCTCTACACGAGTGGTTCTACGGGAAAGCCTAAAGGGGTTCTGCATACCACGGCCGGATACCTGCTCTACGTCATGGTGACCTTTAATTGGATCTTCGATTACCGAGACGAGGACCTGTTCTGGTGCACGGCGGACATCGGCTGGGG
>Ga0209253_10003809_pt1 | contig 13177 bp, 9 predicted proteins | sample FrelakmetBRP12BR_FD_187145 | JGI IMG/M metagenome (GOLD analysis project Ga0209253, IMG submission 187145) | Freshwater lake sediment microbial communities from the University of Notre Dame, USA, for methane emissions studies - BRP12 BR (SPAdes)... | ecosystem: Environmental > Aquatic >...
CGCCGACATCGGGGTACAGTTTCCGGATTTTCTCACAAAGCTCTTTCTTGTCGATCATCAAAGGCCTCCTTCGCGCTTCCGGGGTGAAATGGCCTGCCTTGGGGTTGATCAGTGGCAGTGGGGCCGGAGTTAATGGAGAAATATAATACCGCAAGCGGAAAAATCAAAAACAACGGCAGCGGAATGGAGAATCAGAACAAGTGGGCGAGCTCCTTGACGAGGGCCAGGGTCTCCTCCCCCAACTTCTTGATGTCTTCCGGCGGCAGGCCGAGAAGCTGGGCGGAGCGGATGCTCGCCGGATCGGGGGCGCTGCCCTCGAGGAGGCTGTGGCCGATCGTGCGGGTCAGCATGTTGGCGAGGTTGACGACCAGGCAATCCTGGGAGACCGCGGGGTCGAACTCGTTTTTTTCGTGCAGGGAAACCGCCCGAATGAAGTTTTCGTTGAACCCCCAGCGTTTCAACATGACGGAGCTGATGCCGAGGTGCGCCTCCTGGATGGCGGTGATCACCAGCTTCATGTCGAGGTTCTTTACCTTTTCTTCCTCGGAAAACGCCTTCACGAGAAAGGTCTTGCCGATGTCGTGGGTGAGCCCCATGAGGAAGTACACGTCGATGTCGCCCAGCTTCAGATGCTGGCCGATGAGCTTGGCGCCGTAGGCGGTGGCAAGCGAGTGCGACCACAGCTTGTCCATGAGGAACCGGTAGTGGGGGTTCTTCGTCTCGTAGAGGCTCTTGTTGGCGATGGCCATGACCACGGTCATGGTTTCCTTGAGCCCGAGACGCGGGATGGCCTGCCGCACCGTGCGGATGTCCTTCATGCCCCGGTACGCCGGGCTGTTCGATATGGAGATCAGGCGCAGGGCGATCACCGGCTCCTTCTCGATGGCCGATGCGAGCTGGTCGGCGGTGGCGTTCGGCTGCTCGATGATCTTCTGAAGCTCCTGGGCGATCTGGGGCATGACCGGCGGAACGATTTTACCGCTGGTGAACTTCTGCAGGATCTGGGTGAAAACCTCCTTTATGTTGACGGTCTCCTTCTTCCTGCCCTGGATATACTCCTTGGAGACGCCCGACGTGGTCTCGATGAACTGCGCGAACTGGTCCACCAGCGCCCCGTCGAACCGCTTGCCGGACAACTGGATGATCTCCTCCAGGGCGGTCACGTTGTCGACGCCCTGGCGCGGGAAGGGCGGTGCGGTCAGCCAGTCGAAATGGTCGAAAAGCGCTATCAGCCTTGCCCCCGGCGGGATATCCTCGCCTTTTCGGCCGTCCGGGTAGCCGCTGCCGTCCCAGGCTTCGTGGTGATGGCGGATGAGGGGCAGGCTTTTAGCGAGCAGACTCATGCCGGAAAGCAGTTTTTCGGCGAGGACGGGGTGTTTTTTGAGATCGGTCTTGGCGGCATCGGCCTGCGCTTCACTGACACTGACGGCCTCGGCGGGGCTGAACATCAGCCCGAGGTCATGCAGCAGGCAGGCGAAATAGATGGTGTCGATTTCCTTGGGCGGCAGCAGGTTGAAATGTTCGCAAAAATGGGTGCAGTAGTTTGCGACCCGCTCGCAATGCTGCCTGAGATGGGGGTGTTTTTCTTCCAATACGGCGAGCAGGGTGTTGACGAATTCCAATGTCAGCTCGCGCGACGCATCGCCGCCTTTGGCAAGGATTCGTTCCGCCATTCTGGCGATATCTCCGGTTCAGGATGGACCGTTCGATGGCGTTTTCTGTTTTTTTAACATCTTACCATGAAATTCAGTAGGTTGCAAAATTTTAGATGTCCGCCGGTGGCCCATGCGCCCGCGAGAGGATCGTTTGACACTGCCTATCCTTTTCTTTATGATCCGTCCCAGTTTCATGAAAGGGATCCGATTCCTGATTGCCGGAGGACTGACTCCCCATGGCTTCTTCCCTGATCACCCTGAACCTTGATTTCATCGAATCGCAGTACGCCAAGTGGAAATCCGAGCCGGGTGCCCTTCCCCAGGACTGGCGGTTCTTTTTCGAGGGCTTCGAGCTGGCGGCCTCCGGCCGGGTGGAGGGGTTCGGCGCGGCGGACGCCGAGCAGGCCCTGGGCCAGGCGCGGGTCCACGCCCTCGTCAGCCGTTTCCGCGAAATCGGCCACCTGCTGGCCTGCCTCGATCCCCTGGAGGCATGCCCCATCGACCATCCCCTGCTGAGCCTGGAGGCGGTCGGGCTTTCCCCCGAGGATCTGGAAAAGCCGTTCATCGTCCCCGACGGGCCGCCGAACGTGAAGGCCCCGTTGCGGGACATCCTCGCCGGCTTTCGCGAGACCTACAGCCGCTCCATCGGGGTCGAGTTCATGCACCTGCAGGATCCGGCCGAACGGCGCTGGCTGATCGATCGCATGGAGCCGGTGCGCAACGCCCCGAAATTCGAGGCCCCCGCGCGGCGCCGCATCCTGGAAAAACTCATTCACAGCACCGTCTTCGAGCAGTTCCTGAACACCAAATACGTAGGAGTCACGCGTTTTTCCCTCGAAGGCGGGGATGCCCTCATCCCGGCGCTGGACATGCTCGTGGAGCGGGCGTCCGAACTCGGCTGCCGCGAGGTCATCCTCGGCATGGCCCACCGCGGCCGGCTCAACGTCCAGGCCAATATTCTCGCCAAGCCTTTCACCGACATCTTCAGCGAGTTCGAGAACTGCTACGACCCCGAGATGCTGGTGGGCGCCGGCGATGTGAAATACCACAACGGCTATCTCAACGACCTGAAAACAGCGGCCGGCCGCGACCTGCGAATGATCCTGATGAACAACCCCAGCCACCTCGAGGCGGTGGACCCGGTGGTGGAGGGCTTTGCCCGCGGCCGGCAGGAGCTGCTGGCCGACCGCGAGAGAAAGCAGGTGCTGGCGCTGCTGATCCACGGGGACGCGGCCTTCGCCGGCCAGGGAGTGGTGGCCGAGACCCTTAACATGTCCCAGCTCGACGGCTACACGGCCGGCGGCACCATCCACGTCGTCATCAACAATCAGATCGGCTACACGACGCTGCCCGAACACGCCCGTTCCTCGCGGTACTCCACGGACATCGCCAAGATGCTCATGGTGCCGGTGTTCCACGTGCACGGCGAAAACCCCGAGGCCGTGGCCCACATTTTGCGACTGGCCGCCGACTACCGCTGGGAGTTCGGCAAGGACGTGGTCGTCGATCTCGTCTGTTTCCGGCGCTTCGGCCACAACGAGGGCGACGAGCCCTATTTCACCCAGCCGCTCATGTACGAGCGCATCCGTCAGCGGCCGTCCCTCGACCAGGTTTACGCCGAAAAGCTGCTGGACGAGAAGCTCGTCAACGCAGGCGAAATCGAGGCGGTGGTCGAGGAACTGCGGGGCCGCCTGAATGCCGACTACGACGCGATTCACGGCAGCGTCTGCGTTTTCCCCGAGCATCGCTTCTACGAAAACTGGGACGCCTACAGCGGGACCTATTCGCCCGTCAGCCTCGAGACCGCGGTCGGCCGGGACCGTCTCGTGTCCCTGGCCCGCAGCCTCAACCGCGCGCCCGAAGGCTTCAGCCTGAACCCGAAGCTTGCAAAGCTCCTCGGCCGGCGCCTGGAAACCGCTGAAAAGGGAGAGGGCATCGACTGGGCCAACGCCGAGGCGCTCGCCTTTGCCAGCCTGCTCGCCGAGGGCCACCCCGTGCGCCTGAGCGGCCAGGACAGCGGCCGCGGCACCTTCAGCCAGCGCCACAGCGTGCTCGTGGACACCCGCACCGGTCAAACGCATGTCCCGCTCAATGCGCTTTCGGAAAATCAGGCGGCCTTCTCCGTCTATGACAGCCCCTTGTCCGAAACCGGGGTCATGGGCTTTGAATACGGCTACTCCCTCGCCCGTCCCGAGGGGCTCACCCTCTGGGAGGCCCAGTTCGGTGATTTCGTGAACAACGCCCAGGGCGTCGTCGACCTGTTCATCGCCAGCGGCGAGGCCAAGTGGCAGCGGCTCTCCGGCCTCACCCTGCTGCTGCCCCACGGCCTGGAGGGGCTGGGCCCCGAGCACTCCAGCGCGCGCCTGGAGCGCTTCCTGCAGCTGTGCGCCGGCGAGAACATGCAGGTCTGCAACCCGACCACCCCGGCCCAGTATTTCCATTTGCTGCGGCGCCAGGTCAAGGCCGCCTTTCGCAAGCCGCTCATCGTCATGACGCCCAAGAGCCTGCTGCGCAACCCCTTGGCGGTCTCGCGCCTGGAGGACCTCGCCCAGGGCAGCTTCCGCGGCGTGCTGGAAGATCCCGATGCCGACCCGGCTGCATCCAAGATCGTCTTCTGCAGCGGGAAGATCGGTTATGACCTGCTGCAGCGCCGCCGCGACCTGAAGCGGGCGGATGTGGCGATCCTGCGCATGGAGCAGCTCTACCCCTTACCGCAGAGCCCGCTCCGGATGGTCCTTTCGCGCTTCAAGCAGGTGCAAGGCTTCTGCTGGGTGCAGGAGGAGCCGGAGAACATGGGCGCGTGGACCTTCATCCGGCCGCGGCTCGAGGCTATCCTCGGCAAGCCCTTGACCTATATCGGCCGCAAAGAGTCCGCGGCGCCGGCCACGGGCTTTCCGCACGTCTACCGCCGCGAGCAGGCCGAAATCATCGACCGGGCGATCGGGCCCAGACAAGGTTGACATTTTTTCCCAAACCGCCGATCACGAAAATTCAAGGCAGTCCATCGGATCAGGCACAGGCTTTTATCGAACATCGCGTATCCGGCATCCCATATCAATCGGCCCTACGCAGACGCAATAGATCAGCCTATCAAGGAGCGCGTACTCATGATGATCGAAATCAAGATCCCCAGCGTGGGCGAGTCGGTGACCGAAGCGCTGCTCGCCCAGTGGTTCAAAAAGGACGGGGATGCCGTCCGCAAGGACGAGCCCCTTTTCGTGCTGGAGACCGACAAGGTGACGCTCGAGGTCACGGCCGAGGCCGGCGGCGTGCTGAGCATCAAAGTCCCGGCCGGCACCACGGTCAAGATCGGCACGGTGGTGGGCGCCATCGACACAATTTCAGCGGCTGGCGCCGCTGAAATTGAGCCGCCTGCGGCTGAAAAGAAGAGGCCTCCAAGGGCTCCCGAACCTAAGCCGCCGGTGGTTGAAAAACCGAAGGCGCCGCCCGAGGCACCGGCCATGCCTGCCACGACAGCGCCCCCGGCTCTCAAAACGTCGCCCCCGCCCGAGGCCGAAACCCGTGAGGTGTTGGAAAATCTACCGCCGTCGGTGCGGCGGCTGGTGGGCGAACACCGCCTGGATGTGAACCGGATCCAAGGCACCGGCCCCGGCGGCCGCATCACCAAGGGCGACGTCCTGCTCTTCATTGAACAATCCGCCCCGCCGGCCGCCCCTGCCGCGGCCGCCGAGCCGGTCTGCCCGCCCTGCGAATCGGTCAAGGAGGAGATCACCCGCAAGCCCATGACCCCCATCCGGCGGCGCATTGCCGAGCGGCTGCTCAAAGCGCGCCAGAACACGGCCATGCTCACCACCTTCAACGACATCGACATGAGCGCGGTGATCGAGCTGCGCCAGCGCTACAAGGAGACCTTCCAGAAAAAACACGGGGTCTCCCTCGGCTTCATGTCCTTTTTCATCAAGGCGAGCGTGGAGGCCCTCAAGGCCGTGCCCGAGATCAACGCCTTCATCGACGGCACGGACATCGTCTATCCCCACTACTGCCACGTCGGGGTGGCGGTGGGCTCCGAGCGCGGGCTGGTGGTGCCGGTCATTCGCCACGCGGACCAGCTGAGCTTCGCCCAGCTCGAGCAGGCCATCAACGAGTTCGTGGCCCGGATCAAGGACAACCGCCTGACGCTGGCCGACCTCGAGGGCGGCACCTTCACCATCACCAACGGCGGTGTCTTCGGGTCCCTGTTGAGCACGCCCATCCTCAACACGCCGCAGAGCGGGATCCTCGGCATGCACCGCGTGGACAAAAGGCCGGTGGCGGTCAACGACCAGGTGGTGATCCGGCCCATGATGTACGTGGCCCTGAGCTACGACCACCGCATCGTGGACGGCCGCGAGGCGGTGACCTTCCTCAAGCACATCAAAGAGTGCATCGAGCACCCGGAACGCATCATGATGGAGATTTGAACCATGGCGGACCTGTATGATCTGGTGGTGATCGGCGGCGGACCCGGCGGCTACACGGCGGCGGCGCGGGCGGCCCAGCTCGGGCTGAAGACGGTCTGCGTCGAGCGCTGGCCGCGTTTGGGCGGAGTGTGCCTCAACGTCGGCTGCATTCCGAGCAAGGCCCTGCTGGACTCGAGCGAGTACTTCCACCTGGCCAAAACCCAGTTCGGCGGCCACGGCATCACGACCGGCGCGGTCGCCATGGACATCGGCCGGATGATGGCCCGCAAGGAGCAGGTGGTCAAGGACCTCACCGACAACGTGCGCAAGCTGCTGGAGGCCCACAAGGTCGAAATCCTCCACGGCACGGCGACGCTGGCGGGCAAGGACCGGGTCGAGGTCGCAGGCGACCGGCCCCGGACGCTCACGGCCCGCAACATCATCCTCGCCACGGGCAGCGAACCGGCATCGTTGCCGGGCATCCCCTTCGACGGCAAGCGTATCGTCAGCTCGACCGAAACCCTTCAGTTCGACGCCGTGCCTCAGACGCTCGGGGTCATCGGCGGCGGCTACATCGGGATCGAGCTCGGTTCGGTCTGGCTGCGGCTGGGCGCCACGGTCACGGTGATCGAGATGCTGCCGGACATCGTCGCTTCCATGGACGGCCAGGTGAGCCGCCGGCTGCTGCGGGTGCTGAAAAAACAGGGGTTCGACTTCCGCCTGGAAACCCGGGTCACGCGCGCGCAGGCGGATGGGGAAAAAGTGAAGGTCGAGGTCGAGGCCGCCGGCAAGACCGAGACGCTCGAGTTCGACCGGCTCTTGGTCAGCGTGGGCCGCCGGCCGCTCACCCGCGGCCTTGGGCTTGAAAAAGCGGGCATCGAGACCGACCCCCAAACCGGATGCGTGCGCGTGGACGCCTCGCTGCGCACGAGCGTCCCGAACATCTTTGCCATCGGCGACATCGTACCCGGCCCGATGCTGGCCCACAAGGCCTCGGCCGAGGGCATTGCCGCGGCCCAGGTCATCGCCGGAAAATTCGGCGAGGTGAACTACGACGCCATCCCGGCCATCGTCTACACCGCGCCGGAAGCGGCGAGCGTGGGGCTGACCGAGGAGCAGGTCAAAGCGCGCGGCATCCCGTACGTCACCGGAGTCTACCCCTTCACCGGCAACGGCCGCGCCAAATGCTTCGGCGACACCGAGGGCCTGGTCAAGCTGATCGCCCACCAGAAGACCGACCGGCTCCTCGGGGCCCACATCATCGGACCGCGCGCCGCGGAGATGATCGCTGAAGCCGTGCTCGCCGTCGAGTTCGGCGCCAGCCTGGAGGATCTCGCCGGCACCGTCCACGGCCACCCGACCTTCGCCGAGGCCCTCATGGAGGCCGCCATGGCCGGGCGCCGGTGACGGAATAGATTCAATACGCAGTCGGCCGAAATGGGGCCGGCCTCAACTCGAAATGCTCAAGAGAAAGGAGTGTAAGACTATGGCAAAGCGGATGATGTTTCTATATTTGGTGGTTTCAGTCCTCGCCCTCGGCGTTTCAGCGCATGCCCAGCCCCTCACCATCAAGTTCGGCCACTCGGGCACCAAGGTCCACCAGTACCACATCGGCGCCACGATGCTGGCCGAGCAGGTGGAGAAGAACAGCGGCGGCAAGATGAAGATCGAGGTCTTCCCCGACGCCCAACTCGGCGGCGAACGCGACCTGGCGGAAGGTACGCGCCTGGGCACGGTCGATATGGCGGTGGCTGCCGCGGGCAGCGTTCTCCCGCTGTGGGTCCCGGAGTTCCAGATCGTGGAAATGCCCTTCCTCTTCCGCGATCGGGCGCACGCCTACAAGGTGCTCGACGGCGTACTTGGAGACGAGCTTAAGGGCCTGGCCGAGAAGAAGGGCCTGAAGGTCCTGGGCTTCTGGGAGGTCGGGTTCCGCAACATGACCAACAACAAGAAGCCCATCCAGGAACCCGCGGACATGCAGGGGCTCAAGATCCGGGTGCAGCAGTCCAAGGTCTACATCGAGATGATGAAATCCCTCGGCGCCATCGGCACACCCATCGCCTTCACCGAGCTTTACTCCGCCCTGCAGCAGGGGGTCGTGGACGGCCAGGAGAACCCCATCGCCACCATCCGCTCCATGAACTACTTCGAGGTGCAGAAGAACCTCTCGCTCACCTACCATACCTACACCCCCGGTGCGGTCATGATCAGCCCGAAGCTCTGGAACAGCCTCACGGCCGAGCAGAAGGCCATCCTGCAGAAGAGCGTGAACGAGGCGGCCCAGTCCCAGCGCAAGGCCGTGGCCGACAAGGAGGCCGACGACCTGGCCTTCCTTAAATCCAAGGGCATGGCCGTGGTTGAAAAACCGAATGCGGAGGCCTTCCGCAAGGCGACGCAGCCGGTTTACGCCGCCATGGCCGATGTGGTCCCGCCCGCCATGGTGGCCAAGGTACAGGAAGTAAAATAAACGCGAGCGCCGCTCGCGTTTATTTTAATAGTGAGATGATGAGGAAAATCCTGTCCAATTTCTGGGAAACGATCCTCGCGGCCTGCGTCGCGGCCCTCTGCGCAGGGGTCTTCATGCAGGTGCTCCTGCGCTACGCCATCAAGGTGTCCTTCCCGGCCATCGAGGAGATCGTCAGCATCTCCTTCATTTACACCATCTTCCTCGGCGCCGCAGTGGGCATGAAGCGCATGGAGCATCTCAGCATCGATTTCCTGCTCAAGCGTGTTTCCCTGGGTTTTCAGAAAGTCCTCCGCCTGGTGGTGGCGGCCGGGACGGCCCTGTTCCTTTTCTTTGTGGTCAGGGAAGGCATCGGCTTCGTGCGCGACTCCTACACCCAGACCACCACCTACCTCAACCTGCCCATGAGCTATTCCTATGCGGCCATCCCGGGGAGCGGCCTCATCATGCTCTACTACCTCGCCAAGCGAACATACGCCATCATTCGTTCCGGAGGCGCATCGGCCGAGGCCGAGGGAGGTCACCTCTGATGGGAGCGCTTGCCCTCGTCCTGATTGCCGCCTTCCTGGCGGGCATCCCCATCGCCTTCGCGATAGGGCTCGCCTCCCTCGCCTTCCTGCTGAAAAGCGACATCCCGCTGGTGCTGATCGTGCAGCGCATGTACACCGGCGTGGATTTCTTCCCGCTCGTGGCCGTGCCGCTTTTCGTTTTCGCGGGGTTCCTGATGGAAACGGGCGGGATCTCGCGGCGCATCGTCGATCTAGCGCTTTCCATCGTGGGGCCGGTCCGCGGCTCGCTCGGCATGGGAGCGGTGGCTTCGGAGATGATCTTCTCGGGCATTTCGGGCTCCAGCATCGCCGATGCCTCGGCCATGGGTGCCATCCTCATCCCCACCATGGGTAAAACCGGCTACGACAACCGGGATTCGACCGCCATCGTCGCCGCGGCCACCGGCATGGGGATCCTGGTGCCGCCCTGCATGGCCATGGTGGTTCTGGGCGGCATGGGGCAGATCTCCATCGGGGCGCTCTTCGCAGGAGGCTTCCTGCCGGCCTTTGTCATGGCCCTGGCCATCTGCCTGTTGATCTACTACCAGGCCCGACGCGGACGCCTGCCGGGCGACCGCCATGCCTTCTCCGGGAGACAGGTGGGACGGGCCTTCAAAGCGGCCGTCATCCCCCTGGTCATGCCGGTCATCATCTTCGGCGGCATTTTAGGGGGCGTCACGACGGCGACCGAGGCGGCCGTGCTCGCGGTGGTGTACGGCTTCATCGTCTCGGTGTTCATTTACCGGGAGGTGAGCTACGCCCAGGTCGGCAAGATGCTCGTGAACACCGGGGTTGTGACGGGCGTCATCCTGATCCTGATCGGCACCGCCTCGATTTTTTCCTGGATCATGGCGAACCAGCAGGTGCCCCAGGCCATCACACGCTTTATGCTCGCCATCGGCGAGCCCTGGCTGTTCCTGCTGCTGGCAAGCGTCGTGATCCTGGTCGGCAGCGCGGTCCTGGACGGCCTGCCGGCGATCATCATCCTATACCCCATCCTTCTGCCCATCGCGGTCAAGCTCGGCATCGACCCGCTGCACTTCACCGTGGTCATGGTGGCCGCCGAGGGGATCGGGATCGTCCTGCCGCCGGTGGGGATCTGCCTCATCGTGATCTGCGGGGTCAGCAAGGTGTCGTTGTCGGAGGTCACCAAGCCGCTTCTGCCTTACATTGCGGTCATGTTTGTGAGCCTGCTGGTGATCATGTACATTCCCTGGATCACACTGGTGGTCCCCCACTGGGTTGGCCTTTACTGAGAAGGAACGCTTCCATGCCCAAGCCGGAAATCGAGTTCACCGACACGGCGGCCGTCTTTCGCTGGCAGCCGGTAGCCGACGGACCGGCCGGGCTCGAAGAAAAGATCTTGAGCCGCGACCCGGAAACGGGGGACTACACCCGCCTGCTAAAGTTCCCGCCCGGCTTCAGGGGCAGTGAAGTCCTTATTCACGACTTTTGGGAGGAAGTATTCATCCTGGAAGGCAGCTTCCACGACCTGACCCTCGGACGCACCTTTCTGCCGGGCGGATACGCCTGCCGACCGCCGGGCATGCGCCACGGGCCCTATGAATGCCCGAACGGCTGCTTGACGTTCGAGATTCGCTATTACAAGAAATGAGAGGTGTTCCATGATGATTGATCTGGCGCTGGAAAGAAAAGGCAAGCGAACGTCCCTGCGCTTTGCTTATGAACGCATGGTCAATGCCGGTTACACCGGCCGGAACCAGGCGGAGGTGCGCAAGCACATCGAAGAACTGGCTCAGAAGGGCATCCCAGGCCCGCCCGCCACACCGACCCTCTATCCGGTGATCCGCCGGGCGCTGGTCAAAGACCCGGTGATCGAGGTGTACAGCCGCGAAACCTGTGGGGAAGCCGAGTACGTGCTCCTGATCGAAAACGAAAACCGCATCTATGTGGGGGTGGGCAGCGACCACACCGACCGCAAGCTCGAGGAGTGGGACATCCCGCGGGCCAAGCAGATCTGCCCCAACGTGATCGGCGAAACGGTCTGGGCCCTGGAAGACGTGGCCGACCACTGGGATGAGCTCACCCTGCGCTGCCGGCAGGTGGTGGGCGGCCAAGAGATCCTCTACCAGGAGGGCAAACTGGCGCGGCTGATGGCGCCCCGGGAGCTGATGGCTTTCGTCCGCGCCAAGGTCGGCGCCCCGCTCGACGGCACCATCATTTTTTCGGGCACCATGGCCGCCCTCACCGGCGGCTTCGTTTACGGCGACACGCTCTCTGCCGACTTAACTGATTCGCAACTGAATCGGCGCCTGGCTTTTGAATACGACGTCCATTCACTGGATGGGTTCAAGTGAGCCCCGGGCGCCGCTCAATAGGTTTTCTCACCCTTCGAGAAAAAGCGAAATGCCCTCAACACTGACACCGCACGACATCCTCCGCAAATTCTACGGTTACCACTCGTTCCGCGCCCATCAGCTGGAAATCATCGAAGGCGTCCTGCGCGGGCAGGACGCCTTCGTGCTGATGCCGACCGGAAGCGGCAAGTCCATCTGCTACCAGATCCCGGCGGTCCTGCGCTCCGGCATCGGCATCGTGATCTCGCCCTTGATCGCCCTCATGCAGGACCAGGTTTTCGCTCTCAAACAAAACGGGCTTCGCGCCGACTATTTGAACTCGAGCCTTTCCGCAGACGAGACGCGCCGTACGGAAAAGAAGGTGCTGTCCGGCGGGGTGGACCTGCTGTATGTCGCCCCGGAGCGCTTGCTGACGGACAACTTTCAACGGCTGCTTCAACAAATTCCCATCGCCCTGTTTGCGATCGACGAGGCGCACTGCGTGTCGCAGTGGGGGCACGATTTCCGGCCGGAGTACCTTCAGATTGCGGATGTGACGAGGGGGTTCGCCGGGGTCCCCCGGATCGCCCTGACGGCCACCGCCGACGAATACACCCGCGCGGACATCCTGGAGAAGCTCGATCTGGCGCAAGCCGCTCAATTCGTGTCGAGCTTCGACCGGCCGAACATCCGCTACCGGGTGCAGCTGAAAGCAAACGGCAAACGCCAGTTGCTGGCCTTCATCCAAAACGAGCACCCGGGCGAGTCCGGCATTGTCTACGTCCGCACCCGCAAGCGGGCGGATGAGACCGCCGCCTGGCTGGCGGAGCAGGGGGTCGACGCGGCCGCCTACCACGCCGGCCTTGAGCAAGCGACGCGCATGGAACGGCAGCGGCGGTTTCTGCGGGAGCCGGCGGCGGTCATGGTGGCGACCATCGCGTTCGGCATGGGGATCGACAAACCGGATGTGCGTTTCGTGGCCCACCTGGACCTGCCGGCGAGCATGGAGGCCTACTATCAGGAGACCGGGCGGGCCGGCCGCGACGGAAAGCCCGCCGACGCCTGGATGGCCTATTCGCTTGGCGATGTGGTGGCGGTGCGGATGTTGCAGGAGGGGTCGGAGGGCAGCGAGGCGTTCAAGCGCCTCCAGGGGCGAAAGCTGGAGGCCCTGCTCGGTTTCTGCGAAACGGTCGAATGCCGCCGCGGGATCCTTTTGGGCTATTTCGGGGAATCCTACGCGGCGCCCTGCGGCAACTGCGACAACTGCCTGCAGCCGGCCGGAACCTGGGACGGCTCCGTGGCCGCCCAGAAGGCGCTCTCCTGCGTGTACCGTACCGGCCAGCGCTTCGGGGCTGCGCACCTGACCGACATCCTGGTCGGAAACGTCAGCCCCACCGTCCTGCGGCACGGCCACGACCGGATCAAGACCTTCGGCGTCGGCCGGGATCTCTCCGCGACGGAATGGCGATCCGTATTTCGTCAGCTCGTGGCAAACGGGCTGCTCAGCGTCAACCTAGCTGAAATTTCCGGCTTTCGCCTGACCGACAATAGCTGGCCGGTTCTCAAGGGAACGCAGGCGGTGCAGCTCCGCAAAGACGAGCAGCCGCATAAAGGCCCCAAGACCAAGTCCGCCAGGAAGTCGGCCGCACTGCCGGATGATGCCGGCGATGAACGCAGCCGGCTGCTGTTTGAGAGGCTGCGTCAGCTCAGGCTTGAAATTTCAAAAGGGCTGGGCGTACCGCCCTACGTCGTTTTCCACGACAAGACCCTGAAGGAGATGGCTGCCCGCAAGCCGTCCAACCGCGCCGAGCTT
>Ga0209253_10003810_pt1 | contig 13177 bp, 12 predicted proteins | sample FrelakmetBRP12BR_FD_187145 | JGI IMG/M metagenome (GOLD analysis project Ga0209253, IMG submission 187145) | Freshwater lake sediment microbial communities from the University of Notre Dame, USA, for methane emissions studies - BRP12 BR (SPAdes)... | ecosystem: Environmental > Aquatic >...
GTCCAGGATTTTTGCATAGAAAAATCGGTACTGCCAATTTTCCATATCCCTCACGTCGCGCTTACTAAAAGAGATGGTTGAAGATCGGAATTCCAGAAATTCCTTTGACCTTGCGCTCGTTCTGCAATATGATAGGGTCATGCAAGAGGCTGATTTCCTGTTACTGGGTGATCTAGTTGAGTTCCTGCCGCTCAAGAAGCGCAGTCGGGAAGTCCATCTTGTTTTTGAAGACCGCCAGACGATCAAACATTTGATCGAAGCGCTTGGAATCCCGCATATCGAGGTTGGAGAGATGCGGGTAAATGATTCTCCAGTTGGATTTGAATACCGTCCTCGCAACGGCGACCAGATCGAAATCCGGCCAGTCGTCTCAGGGTTCCTGGAGGAACCACGCTTTCTACTGGACAACCATCTCGGCCGCCTGGCAGCCCAACTGCGCATGCTTGGATTCGACTGCCTTTACCGTAATGATTACGAGGATTCTGATATGGCCGGTCTGCTTATAAAAGACCCTCGCATTCTTCTTACGCGTGACCGCCGTCTCTTGATGCGCAAAACCATCCAGTCTGGGTATTGTGTCCGTTCGCTCGACCCAGATAAGCAGATCCTGGAGTTGGTTGACCGCTTCGATCTCGCCAGATGGGCCAGACCGTTCCGGCGCTGCATACATTGCAATACGCTGCTGGAAGCAGTCGATAAATTCGACATCTTTGATCGACTGGAGCCAAAGACAAAACTATATTACAATGAATTTTCCTTATGCCCGAACTGTTCGAAAATATTCTGGAAAGGTTCCCACTGGGGACACATGCGAGCTACTGTGACAGGCATACTGTCAACCCACCCCCCGGTTTATGATATAAAGACAGGCGAGTGAACCGATCTGTAGGAGACATGCTCCCATCCATTATGGAACCCTTCTATGCACACCCCGCAGAACTGCTTAAAACCTGATCCGCTTTGATACGACCAATCCTCCTGGAAATGAGCTTTCCTGCATCCAGTATATCAACGGTTTGCTCACAGATGCCGGGATCCAGACCACATTGGTGGCACGCACACCGGCGCGTCCCAATCTGGTGGCCCGGCTGAAAGGAGCCGGGACTGCTCCACCCTTGCTGCTCTACGGGCATGTGGACGTGGTCACCACGGCAGGTCAGAAATGGACTTACCCGCCTTTCGAAGCCCGACTCGTGGATGGCTATATTTGGGGTCGCGGCGCATTGGATATGAAACACGGCATTGCAATATATCTGGCGGCTTTCCTGAAAGCCAAGACGGAAGGTATTCACCTCCCTGGGGATGTCATTTTCCTTGCCACAGTTGATGAAGAAGCTGATTGCGAGTTTGGCGCGAAGTACCTGGTCGAACAGCACGCCGATCTATTCCAAGGCATCCATTATGCGTTGAGCGAGTTCGGCGGAACCAGTATTCCAATTGGCGGAAAACGCTTCTACCCCATCCAGACCTGTGAAAAACAAGTTTGCCCGGTCCGTATCACCTTTCACGGGACTGGCGGGCATGCTGCCGTGCCAGTGCGCGGCGGAGCCATGGCAAAACTGGCCAGGGCACTTACGACACTTGACCGGCATTCATTGCCTGTACATATCACCGAACAAACCCGCAGGATGGTCGAAATCATCGCAAAAGGAATGGGCGGGATCGCCGAATTGGCCTTGCGACAGATACTAAATCCGCATCTCACGAATCTCCTCCTCAAGGCGCTCGGCACCACCGGGGCCAACTTTTCACCATTGTTACATAACTCCGCCAGTCCGACCATTCTAAAAGCAAGTGAAAGGCGCAACGTTATCCCATCCGAGGTTATCCTGGAGCTGGACGGGCGCCTCCTGCCCGGGTTTGGCGCGGACATCATAAAAAAGGAACTGCAACACCTTTTAGGGAGAGATTGCACCATCGAGGCCTCCCTGCCCTACCCCGGTCTCCCTTCAACGGATATGGGATTGTTTGAGATGCTTGCAAGAACTTTGCGCGAACTCGATCCGGCTGGCACGCCCTTCCCCTTCGTCAATTACGCCGTCACGGATGCGCGCTTCTTCTCCAAACTTGGCATTCAAACTTACGGTTTCACACCCCTTCTCATTAACGAAGGATTGGACTTAACCAATACCATCCACGCAGCAGATGAACGTGTGCCAGCAGCTGCGTTGGATTTTGGTGTTAACGCTGTTTTTAATGCAATACAGAAGTTTCAATAGAAAGGAATTGATCGTAGGTGATTTTCCTCTGGGAGCATTTGTATTAAATCGATTAAAATCCAACTTGAAAGGAGATAACAATGGATCTTGCTTCGATTGTTGTGTTATTGATCGTTGGGCTGGTAGCCGGCTGGTTGGCAGGTAGAATAATGCGAAGCCGGTACGGTCTGCTCGGCGATATAGTCATAGGTGTAATAGGAGCTTATTTAGGCAAGTGGCTATTCGGCTTGCTTGGAGTGAGCCTGGGCGGTGGAATCCTCGGCACGTTGATAACTGCAGTGATCGGAGCGGTGGTCCTGCTGTTCGTATTCCGACTTATCTTTGGAAGAGGAAGACGATAATTTTTCACTACTGATGGCCTGTCAGAAATGACAGGCTGTTTTTTTCTAAAATATCCAGGAAACTTCACATGCCCGCCGAATCTGCTCCATTGGTACATGCCATTCTGCGCCAGGGCAGCCAACCTTTCCAATGACATTGCCATCCAAGCTCATTACTGTAGGGTGCATCTGGAAAGCGGTCATCCTTGCATTGAACTTATTCATCCCGGTACTGCATTGGATATGATATTGTCATGACCCCGGTTCAAAAGCGCATTTTTGCCCTGCTTCTTGTTATGGCGGCGGTCGCGTTCATATTAGCGGCGATTCCCAACGCTGTCGCTTCGAAGGACCTGTCCATGGTGCAGATTTTCCAGCCGGACGAGGCTGCACCCCTGCCGTACATTTTTCGGATGATCGCTCCCGCTTCAACGTTGAACCTGGCTCTCCGGCATTTTATTTTTTACGATTTCTATTATTATGGCTTCCCATTTTTCGCCTCCTCAGCCTTGCTGTTGCTGCCCCTGCAATGGCTGAGTCGTTTGGGGGATATACCTCTGGTCATGTTGGTGCTGCGCCAGGGCATCAGTGTACTGCCCATGCTGGCAGCCCTGTTGCTGCTTGTTTTCATGCAAGATGGCTTCCGCACATACCGTTCACCGGTGTTATTTGCCTTTCTCCTCTTCGTCCCGGCAGTGGTGGAGAACAATTCCTGGTACCACCCGGATGGGATCACATTCCTGCTGGTCGTCTTGACCATCTTTTTCATTAAGCGTGATAACCTGCGTTTTGAGAGAAACTTCCTGCTGGCAGCAGTCACTAGCGGAGTGGCTACTGCCACCAAGCTGGTCGGGGTATATTTCTTCCTGGCAGTGGGGCTGGTCTTATTATTGGGCTTGCTGCAGAAAAAAATCTCATGGAAGAAACTGGTGCTAATGGCATTCGCTTTTATTTTGACTATGGGACTGGCTTACCTGGTTACCAACCCTTTTCTGCTCTCCCATTGGGCGCGTACCGCCTATCAATATATCCTGTACAAGCAAGCCGGGTTGCTCTCGGAAGGCTACGGGGTGATATATGCCAAGGGCCCGCTTGCCGCCTGGCCGCTGGCGCGTGAATCTTTTGGGGGGGCACTTTTTCTGGTGATCAGCCTGGGCACGGCAGCCTGGGGAGCCTGGCGGGGGCCGCAGCGTCTCCTACATGGCTTGATCCTGGCCTGGTTCCTGCCGCTCAGTGTGACTGTTTTCCTCCTGACCCACTTCAAGTTCCAATATTGGCTGCCGGTGGCGCTCCCGCTCATTTCAAGCCTGGTGATCCTGTTGCCTGAAAAAGGGACCTTATCCAGAACTGGCCACCTGGCAACCTTCGCCAGGCTGGCAGCTTGGCTGGTATTGTGCATTCAGCTCGTCCTGTTTGCACGTGCAGATTTTAATATCTTTGAAACTCGCCTGCACCGGGCAGAAAATAATACCAGCATCCAGTTCTACGATCAGGTGCTGGCAGCCCTCAAACCGCTCCCGCAGGCGCAGCTGCATGTGTATTACGATTATCGCATGTATGTGCCGGGAAAGACCGGCTGGGTGACCGAGACCAACTATGACCTGCTGGAGTACGCTTATCTCCAGGACAACAGTTTCGACGTGCTGCTGTTGCTGGAACAGCGCATCCGTGACTACTTAAATCCGGACGCAATCGGCATCGACCCGGCCTTGTTCGCCCGCAACCAGCAGTTCTACCGCGATGCAGATAATGGAACAATCAAGGGTTATCACTTGGTTCAACGCGACTCATTCGGCCTGATCTATGTGCGGGATGAGTTGAACCAACAGTATTATTTGAAATAGGCTAGGGAATAAATTCCGCCAGAGGCCCTTGCGGATCAATGACGGATTGAAGCTCTGCAAATGGGATGGTCACTTCCTGTGCGCCGGCGGCATAGGCGGCCACCTGGTACTCGTCAAAGGTGATCAGCAGTCCATTGGGGGTAATATTCCAATTCCCATAATTCTCCGGGAGTGGGGCCGCCCCGCTGGAGAACATATCAAAATCGATATCGCGCGTTCGCAATTGGGCAATGCAATAATTGGCGATCCGCTCGAGATAATCTGATCCGGCCAGGAACAAGTCGGCCAGCCTCACATCCGAGCCGGCCTCCAGATCATAGGTGACCGTCCGGCTGTGTGTACCGGGGTGGGCTGCTCCCTGGATGTAGATCATGATCTGGAACTTCAGGCTGAGCAAGTTACCGGGAGGAGAAAGTACTTCATATTGCTGTTCATAAAAACTGCCTGAGATATCCGGCGAGGGCATTGTTTGAGCCACATTATCCCTGAAACTGGCAATCTCTTCCTGTGTCAGCAAAGCCATCTCGTTGTTGAAATTGACAACCCGCATATCCTCGCTGTTCTGCAGGAAGGGCGTTTGAGCTTTGAGGGTGTAGTCGGGCAATTTCCCACTATCTTCGGTCAGGTTGGTAACCAGGCTGACCACGCTGGCAAGCGGGATCGGGGTGAAGGTCGGTGAAAGAACCTTTGTTGCAGCAACCTGGGGCGTATCAGTGACCTGCAGCGGAACGGGCGTACCCCCGCATGCCAGCATGGTGGCGAACAGGATGCCAAATACGATCCCCAATGCGAGCTTTTCTGGACTTGACTTCATTTCCTCGGATTCCTTTCAACCTGTCCCAGGCTGCTTGTGGCTCTTCTCTGCCAGCCTTTCCAGGCGATGATTTAATTCTTCCCTCCAATGATTATACATATAGCTTGGGATATCCAGCGTGCTGACCAGTTCCAGCGCGCTTTTCGTCCATTTCTCCGCCTCTTTATAATCTCTTTGGTGGTGTTCGAAATACTTTGCCAGTTCGACGTACGCATAGACGTGCCCCTGGCCGGCCGCGCGTTCCCACAGTTCAACCGCGCTTTCCAGGTTGCCGCGCCGCTTCTGCAAATGCGAAAGGCGTTGTATCGCCAACCAGAAATCCGCCTCGGGCAGCTCCATTTCCAGGCCGCGTTCGAATAAGCGCGCCGCCGTATCCCACTGCCCCATATCCTCGTGCAGTTTAGCCAGTGCCACAACGTCCAGGCCATGTTCAACCATCTCGCTGAATGGATCCGCCAGGATGGAGGTCACATGCGTGAGCAAAGCTGCCATCGCCACCACGTCCATAGCATTATGGTAGAACACGCCTTTCAACGGACGGGCATCCCGGCTGCGCAAATAGTCGAAATACAGGTAGGGGATCTCATAACCTGGCACCTCTTCAGAAGTGCGAGGTGCAGCCAGTAAATTCTCTTCAAGGTACTTTAAAGCGCGGCTGGGCAGGCGGTCTCTCCACAGCCGGCGGGCCAGCGGCAGCAGGTCCAGGTGCGCAAAATCAACAAAGGGGGCTGGAATGCTGTGCATCAGGTAGCGTGTCCGCAGGATCGGGGCATCAAAGGCCTTTCCATTGAATGTTACCAGCGCTTTTGCAGGGGCAAGGAACGCCGCCAGTCCTTCGAGTAAGGCCGCTTCTTCAGCCGGATCACGCATGAAGAATTGTTCAAGATGGAATTCCCCATCCTGGAATCGACCCACACCGACCAGGAAAGCATACGTGCCCGTGCCGCCCGCCAGTCCGCTGGTCTCGGTATCCAGGAAGATGTAGGATTCCAGCGGTAATTCCAAAAAACGCGGTTCGCGCACCCAGGCTGCCAGCGCATCGAATGGCGCCTCCGGCCGGATGGCGGATTGCCCATGGCGGTATTCCGCTCCGAAAGTCTGCCCGGCAACGAACGTATCTCCGGCCGGGGTGGGGCGATAAATTCCATCCACCACCTTGTCAATTTCGTATTCCTGGATGGGCGCAGTCTTGGGGAGGTCTGCTATGCCTATTTTCACGCCCAGGGATTTCAACTTGTCAGAAAGGGAAGGCATGCCACAATTGTAATGCAAGGTTGATGATAAAATCCACCTATTAGCTGTTGGCTGTTAGCTGTTAGCCATTGGCTTTTGGTTGTCTTCTGCAAACGCTTGGCATTTCTTGGAGGAAGTTGGATGAAGGATTTTCGCCAGTTGAAGGTATGGGAAAAGGCACACGTATTAACGCTGGCGGTGTATAAAGCAATGATATCTTTCCCAAACCTCAATTGTATGGAATTACCAGCCAGATTCAACGTGCTGCAGTCTCAATCCCCACTAATATTGCCGAAGGTTCGGAAAGAATAGCAATGCTGAATTGAGGCATTATTTAATTATCGCGATGGGATCGGCCAGTGAACTGGAATACCTCTTGTTACTGGCACACGATCTGGGATATCTGGCGGATGACACGCACAATTATTTGTCGACTGACCTGATCATCGCCCGTAAGATGTTGAACACTTTCATCCAAGTGCTAAACGCCAATCGCTAAGAGCTAATTGCTGCCTTTCGAGGAGTCTCCCATAACATCCCAACTCAAAACCAACATCTTATCGTTCTGGGTCAAACTGGTCTACGGTACCGGCGACTGGAGCGAGGCCAGCTATGGCACTCTGCGTCAGATCTTCTATGCCATCTTCCTTACAGATGTCGTCGGGCTGGATCCACGGCTGGCATCCATCGCCGCCCTGGTGGGCATCCTCTGGGATGCCATTAATGACCCGTTGGTTGGTGTTCTCACTGACCGGATGCGCAGCCGCTGGGGCCGCCGCCGTCCTTTCCTGCTGTTTTTTGCCCTTCCTTTCGGGGCGAGCTTCGTGTTGCTCTGGTGGGCGCCGCCCTGGCACAGCCAGATCGCACTGGCGGTCACTATCACGCTGGCATTCATGATCAGCGACACATTCGAGACCTTTTGCGGTGTGCCGTTCGCTGCACTGCTGCCGGAGTTGTCCCCCGACTACGACCAGCGCACCACCCTGACCAGCTTCCGCATCTTTTTCAACCTGTTGGCTTCCCTGGTGACGGCTGTTGCTGCTCCGGCCATCGTGGACGCCTGCCTGGCCGCCGGTCTGACCCAACAGCAGGGATACCTGGTGGTGGCCGGGATTTTCGGTGGTCTGGCAGTCATCCCGTTCCTGCTCATTTTTGCGATTGTCCGGGAACGTTTCGGCGCGGCCGACCGGCCACAGGAAACTACGACATTTCGCCAGACTGTTCGCACTGCCTGGGCGAATGTCCCATTTCGTTTCGCCACCCTCATCTACATGCTGAATTGGATCACCTTCGATCTTGTAGCATTGCTGCTGCCATTCTACCTGCTCTATTGGATCGCCCGGGGGAATATGCTTGCCTCGGTATTCCTGCTGGGCATCCGCCTGCCGCTCGAATCGGCTGTCTTTGCGCTGCTGCTGATCACAGCCACGGCCGTCCTGCCCTTCTGGTTGTGGCTTTCCCACCGGCTTGGGAAACACCTCGCTTACATCATTGGGATGGTTTTTTGGGCTGGCGTGCAGATCGGGATCTATATGGTCCAACCCGGCCAAATCACGCTGGTGCTATGGATGGCATTCCTGGCCGGGCTGAGTGTATCAGCTGCCCATGTCCTGCCGGACGCCATGTTCCCGGATGTGATTGAATGGGGCGAACTTCGCACCGGACGCCGCCAGGAGGGGATTTACTATGGCGTAAAGAATTTCATCCGCAAGCTGACCGGCGCACTGGCAATTTTCGTGGCCTTGCAGGTGCTGGGTTGGTTTGGATACCAGACACCGCCAACCGGAGCTACCACCTTCATGCAGTCACCGGTCACTCTGACAGCCATCCGCCTCCTGATCGGACCCGTCGGTGCGGTATTATTATTCTCGACAGTCTTTACCACCTGGTTTTATCCCCTGACGCGTGAACGGCATGGCCGCATCCGGCGCCTGCTGGAAATGCGTAATGCACGCAACAGTAATTAATGAAATCGAAGATGAAAGGAAAGGACAATGACTCTGCCTACCAAAATTGTTGTGATTGGCGCCGGTAGTGCCTCTTTCGGCGAGAACACGCTCGCTGCCCTGATGCGTTCCAGGAAATTGCGCGGCTCCAGGTTGGCGCTGGTGGATCGTAACACCGAAACGCTTGAGGTCGTTGGGCGTCTGGCCGGGCGGCTGAACCGGGAATGGGATTCTGGTATCACCATCAGTTCTCACAGCCACCACCAGGAGGCACTGGAAGGAGCTTCTTTTGTGGTTTCCGCCATCGAAGTTGGGGCACGCGAAGGCTTGTGGAAAAAGGATTTTGAAATCCCACTTAAATACGGTATCCGGCAACCCTATGCCGAGAACGGCGGCCCGGGCGGCCTGGCCCATGCTGCCCGCAACCTCCTGCCGGTCATGGAAATCGCCCACGACATGGAAAAGGCCTGCCCGGAAGCCTGGTTCATCAATTTCACCAACCCGATGATCCGTATCTGCGATGCAGTCAACCGTCACAGCCGGATCAAGGCAGTCGGCCTGTGCCACCAGATTTTCATCGGGTACGTAATGGTTGGGATGGCCTTGGGCAAGGATCTGGGGATCGAAGTGCCGGAAGGCATAACCGGAATGCAGGCTGATATCCAACAGGCCGTTCTACACAACCGCGTTAAGGAACAGATCGTGCCGCTAGTGGATATCCGCGCGGCCGGGTTGAATCATTTCTCATGGATCCTCTCCATCCGTGACCGCCGGACCGGCGAAGATCTCTATCCACTCTTCAAACAACGCTGGAACGAACTGGATCCGGCTTTTGAGCCGCTCACCCGGCGCGTATTCGACGGCTTTGGCCTGTTCCCCGTCCCCGGTGACACGCATTTATGCGAATACCTGCCGTGGGTTTCCGACCCGCTGACAAAACCCTGGGAGAAATATGCCATCCCGCTTTACGATTGGGACCTGCATGCCGCTGTGCGCGATTTTCAACACGAACGGCTCAAGAGCATTGCAGATGGTGACATGACAATCAAGGGACTGGAAGAGACTGATTCCGAGGGCGCACTGGAAATGATCGAAAACGTCGCCGCCGCCAGCACCCATTATCACCTGGCTGCCAACCTCCCCAACCTGGGTCAGATTTCCAACCTGCCGATCGGCTGCACCGTGGAGACCCCGGTGGTGGTGGACGGTGACGGCATCCATCCAGTCCACATGGGTGCTTTCCCTGAAGCGGTGGCCGAACTGTTGCGGCGGGAGACCCTCGTTGCCCAGTTATGCGTGGATGCGGCCGTCCAAGGCGACCGCCAGAAAGCCCTGCAATGCCTCCTTCTCGATCCGGTTATCAATGATTTCGAGCAGGCCAGGCAGGTGCTGGATGATTATTTGACCAGTTACAAGGAATACTTGCCGCAGTTTTGGAAATAAGATATCTCATCAAAAATAAGGAGTGGCTGACTTCATGGCTCCGCACGTCTTATTACCGCACAGCACGCAAAGGCCGCAGAGAATTCCCTTTGTTTTTCTCTGTAAGCTCCGCGATCTGCCTGCCCCCGTTTTCCTGCCCCTGTCTCTTTAGGGGTTGAGGTGCGGTAAGACGAATTAAACCAATCTTTTTTACCAGTTCCAAGAAAGGAAATACCTCATGAAAATAGTCGTAATTGGTGGTGGTTCCACCTATACCCCGGAATTGGTGAACGGGTTCCTGGAACGGATCAAGAGCCTGCCCCTGACCGAGCTCTGGTTAATGGATATCGATCCCGGGCGCCTGGAAATTGTCGGCGGGTTTGCCCAACGCATGCTGGCAGCAAAAGGAAACCCTTTCAAGGTGGTATTGACAACTGACCAGCGCGCGGCTGTCAAGGGTGCCGCGTATGTGACCACTCAGATACGCGTCGGACACATGCCGGCACGCGTGGCGGACGAATATCTTGGCAGGCGGCACGGCCTGATCGGACAGGAGACCACTGGCGTCGGTGGGATGGCCAAGGCCATGCGCACCATCCCCGTGCTGTTGAAACTGGCAGAAGATATACAGGAACTGGCACCCGGCGCCATGCTGGTCAACTTTACCAATCCATCCGGCCTGATCACGGAAGCGCTCCAGCGCTACGCCCCAGGGGTACCTTCGGTGGGGGTCTGCAACGTCGCGATCGGGGTGAAAATGCGGATCGTCAAGGACCTTGAAAAAGCCGCCGGCCGGGAGATCGCATTGGAAAGGGTCGATTTGAATACGCTCGGATTGAACCACCTTTCCTGGCACCGCGGCTTTACGGTGGACGGTGAGCAGGTCTGGCCGCAGGTGCTGAGCTCGTACATCTCCGAACTGAAATCCGAAGCAGAACCTGAGTGGGATGCTCGTATGATCGAAAGCCTGGGCATGATCCCGAACTATTATCTGCAATATTTTTACCAAACGGACCACAAACTCGCTTCGCAGGAGAAATGGCCGCCTTCACGCGGGGAGGAAGTGATCGAAATCGAGAAGAATCTACTCAAGCAGTACTCCGACCCGGCTCTCACCGAACCGCCGGCTGACCTGATGCTGCGCGGGGGCGCCTATTACTCCACCGTGGCGACGCAGCTGCTCAATGCCCACTACAATGACATGGGCGAGACGCATGTCGTTAACGTTCGCCATAACGGCGCGGTACCCGGCTGGCCGGCCGACTGGGTGCTTGAAATGCCCGCCAGGGTGGACAAACAGGGCATCCATCCGCTGCCGGCTGAACCCTTGCCCACGGCTTGCTTCGGGTTGCTGGCCCACGTCAAGGCCTTTGAATTGTTGACGGTCGAAGCCGCCGTACATGGGGACCGGGAAGCCGCCTACCAAGCCCTGCTCGCCCATCCGCTCGGTCCTAAAGCCGACCAGGTCCAGGAGGTATTGGATGACTTGCTTGATACCAACCGGGCCTACCTGCCGCAATTCTTCAAATAGGCAGGGACTCAGCTATGCGCATTGCAGTACTCGCCGACATTCATGGCAGCCTGCCGTCCCTGGAAGCCGTCCTGCACGAGATTTACAGGCAGCCTGTAGATGGCCTGCTCGTCGCCGGCGACATGACCTGCGGACCGAACTCCGCCGAAGTGCTCCGACGGCTGCAGGCGGAGAATGCCTGGATGGTGCTGGGCAACAACGAAGGCTACCTGCTGAGCTTCGACTCTGGTCAGGCTCCGGATTGGTGGCATACCAGCCACCAGTGGGCCTTGAACCGTTGGGTTTACCAGACCATTGACCAGGCCAGCCTGGCCCTGCTGCACAGTCTGCCGGAACAGCAACTGATCGGCCTGCCCGGCACGGCGCCCATCCGCATATTCCATGGATCCCTTCGAAATACCGGCGAGCTGCTCGATCCCAATTTCCATCCTGAGCCGCTCGCGGATGCATTCGCCCAAAGCTCTGAGGCGGTGCTCGTCTGCGGGCATACCCACCTGCCATGGCAGGTACGCCGGGATGGACGCTTGGCCTTTAATCCGGGCGCGGTGCTCTTCCCATGCAACGGCGATCTGGGCGCACAGTATGCCATCCTGACCTGGACCAAAACCGGTTGGGAGGTTGAGCATCATTCCGTGGCATATGACCGCAGCCTCGTTCGCACAGCCTTTGAGGACTCCGGCCTGTTGCAAGCCGGCGGTGCACTAGCTCGAGGTTTCCTGCTTTCAATCGAGACCGGCAGGGATGTGGCGATGGAATTTCTTACTTATGCATACCGTAAAGCGGCGGAAGCAGGGTATCCGGATTGCGAATATGTCCCGGATGACATCTGGGATGCCGCCGCGGCAACCTTTGATTGGACGAGGGAAATAGCATGACACAATATTACCTGGGCGTGGATGTGGGTGGAACCAAGACCCACGCCCTGATCGCGGATGAGACGGGTCAGGCACTTGCCTTCTCCACCGGCGGTCCGGGCAACTGGGAAGGCGTGGGCTATAATGGTTTAACGCACGTCCTGCGTGAAGTGACCGGCACTGCGCTGGAACAAGCCCATATCAGGATCAGTCAGATATCTGGGGCTGGCATGGGTATCGGTGGTTATGATTGGCCCTCCGAGCGTCAAGATCACCTGGAGGCCATCCGCCCGATCGGGTTGGCCTGTCCGCTTGAGATCGTCAACGATGCCTCATTGGGAATTCTGGCTGGCAGCTCCGAAGGCTGGGGAATTTCAGTGGTGGCGGGAACCGGCTGCAACGCGCGCGGCTGGAACCGGGACCGTACTCGCCAGGGGCGCGCCGTTGGTGGTGGCAGCCGCTGGTCCGGGGAATATGCCGGGGGGTACGATATTGTCGCCCGCGCCATGCAGGCGGTCACCTTCGAATGGCTCAAACGTGGATCGCCAACGGAACTCACCCGGGTATTCCTGGAACACTTCCAAGCCAGGGACCCGGCTGATCTGGTGGAAGGAGTCTACTTGCAGCGCTATATCCCCGACTCGACTCTGGTCATGAAGGTCTTCGAAACCGCCCGGCAAGGTGACCCGCAAGCCCAAGCGGTCATGCGCTGGGCTGGACAGGCGCTCGGGGAGATGGCAGCCGGCGTGATCAACCAGCTTGAGTTCCAGGAGCAGCATTTCGAAGTTGTGCTGATCGGCAGTCTTCACGGGGCTTCATCAGTCCTGGACGATACGCTTCAAGAGACGGTCCTCGCATCCGCTCCACACGCACGATTTGTCCGCTTGACCGTTCCTCCGGTGGTCGGCGCCGTCCTGCTTGGAATGGAAGCAGCCAGTTTTAATGGCAAGCTAGGAAGAGAAGAACTCATTCAATCAACTAACAAGGTAATGAA
>Ga0209253_10003811_pt1 | contig 13177 bp, 12 predicted proteins | sample FrelakmetBRP12BR_FD_187145 | JGI IMG/M metagenome (GOLD analysis project Ga0209253, IMG submission 187145) | Freshwater lake sediment microbial communities from the University of Notre Dame, USA, for methane emissions studies - BRP12 BR (SPAdes)... | ecosystem: Environmental > Aquatic >...
CCGTCACGTATTGCCGGGCGTCCAGCGCCGCGGTGACGCGGCGGATCGCGCCGCCCTTGCCGGCGGCGTCCGCGCCTTCGAACACGAGGATCAGCGACCGGCGCGCGAACCGCCGGTGCCGGGTCAGCTTCGCAAGCCGGCCCTGGTTCTTCTCGAGCGCACGATCGTACTGCTGCGCGGACACGGACTTCGACAGATCGAGGTCGCGGATCAGCTTCACGTTGTCGATCACCGACGGCGCCGTCGGCGTGATGGCGTGCGCAGGCGCCTGCGGCTTCGCCGCAAGGGTCCGTTGCATTGCGTCGAGCAGGATCCGGCCGACCGTGAGGTTGCGGTAGCGCTCGTCGCTGCCTTCGACCACGTACCACGGCGCCACGCCCGACGACGTCTCGCGCAGCGCGTGCTCCCACAGGTCGTGCGACTTGCTGTAGACGCGGAAGTTGGCCCAGTCGTTGCGCGTGACGCGCCAGGTCGTGCGCCGATCCCGGTCGAGTTTCTCAAGCCGCTTCTTCTGGTCGGCCTTCGAGAGGTGGATCCAGAACTTGAGCAGGACGAGGCCTTCGTCGGTCAGCATGCGCTCGTGCCGGCGTATCGCGGCCATCCGCGCGTGCAGCTCGCCTGCGTCGATGTCGCCCTTGAGATGAGCCGTGAACATTTCGCTGTACCACGCGTTCATGAAGATGCCGACCTTGCCCTTCGGCGGCAGCGCGCGCCAATACCGCCACGCGCGCGGGCGCACTGCCTCGTCGCCGGCGCGGGGACCGAACGCGACCACACGGATGTGGCGCGGATCCATCCACTCGGTGAGCTTGTTCGCGGTCTCGCCGCGGCCCCCGGCCTCGACCCCCGAAATGACGAGCAGCACGGGACCGCGTCCCGACTGATTCAGATCCCACTGTGCGTTGAGCAGTGCGTCGCGCAGCTTCGGCTCTTCGCGCAAATAATCCTTTTTTGCTATCCGGTGACCGATCTCGGCGGACTCGAGCATGAATGTTCCCTTTCAGTTAACGGTGGCGACCGGCGCGGCGCGGCGTCGGCCCGGCGCTGCCGGATGCGGTCTTCCTCGTCGCTGCCGCCACGGTCAGTCGCCGCGGGTCCAGAACGGCTTCGCGCCGGCGAATTCCCGGCAGACCGAGGCGAGATCCGGTTCGAGCGCTGCCGCCTGCGCGGCGACCCAGCCGTGCACCGCCCCGATGGCGGCGTCGCTTCCGGGACCGCCGGTCTCGCTGGCTACGCGCAGCGCGGTCGCGGTGTCGTTGAGGCGCCCGAGCACGTCCTGCAGCGCGCCCAGTGCCTTGAGGTACGCCCTGAACCGCTTGCGCGGAAAGAGCGAACAGAAGAACTCGGCGACGTAGCGGAGCCGCTTCGCGGCGATCCTCGCGGCATGCCGCTCTTCGGGCGAGGCGGTCGCGAGCGAGGCCGCACGGCGGTGGAGCTTCCGATGCCGGCGGGCGAGCAGCGCGCGGGCGAATTCCGCGGCAGGGCCGTCGAGCGGGTCGCGCTGCACGGGCGGAGACGCGGGCGCACCGCTTTCGAAGCGCGGCGTCGCGCAGAACAGCCCGCCCGCGAGCAGCATCCCGGGGAACCGCGGCGATCCGACGGCATGGCGCGCGGCCGCCCGCGCGGCGCGGCGATGCGCCAGCGCGCGCCCGCGCAGTCGCTTCAGCCCGGCGGCGGTCGCCGTGTCCGGTGCGAAGCGGGCGGCGAGCGGGGGCAGCGTCTCGCGCGTGAACACGTCCAGGTCACGCGCCGAGCCCAGCACACCGGCGAGCCACCGGGCCTCGGCCTGCAGGAAGTCCAGCGCCGGGGACGGGGCGAGCGGGGCGATGAGCGCCAGGCACGAGCGCAGGCGGCGCGTGCCGACCCGCATCTGGTGCACCCATTCGGGATCGTCGTCGGCGAGGAGCCCCGCCGCATTGGCCGCGATCTGGTGCAGGCAGCTGCGGACCAGCGTCGCCAGCGCGTCGGCCGCCAGCGCGTCGGAGGCGAGCGGGACGTCGCGCGCCCGGACCGGCGCTTCGACCATGTCGCGCTCGCCGCGGCGCAGGGCGTGGCCGCGCTCGGCCTTGCTCATCGTCATCACCGCGACGGGCAGGTCCCTGGCCAGCGCCAGCGCGAGGCGGTAGAGATTCGCAACGGTCCCGGTCTCGAGCTCGATCTCGATCTCGGCGATCGGAGCGCGGCGCGTGCTTCCGTCGCACGTTGCGCGTATTTCGCCGCGGTCGACGCAAAGCAGGGCGAGCGTGCCGTCGGGAAACCGCAGCGGGATCGTGCGCCGCTCGAAATCGGTCGTGAAACAGGGCGCGAGCCCGCCGTGCTCCGGCGTCGCCGCGAGCAGCTTGCGCCACGGGGTCGTGGACAGCAGGGCGAGGTCGAGCTCGGGGCGCGTCAGCGGCCATTCGTGCTCGGCGCGCGCGCTCAATCCCGCCCCGGCGCCCTGGCCGGGAGGTCCCTTGATCGTCTGCAGGAAGCGCCTGCCCGCGTGCCGCACGCGCAGCGCGACGTCCTCGGCGGCGAGCAGCGAGTCCGGCGTGTCGAAGTAGACGTTGGCAAGGCGCATCGTCCGCATCCGCGCCCGGCGCACGGCCCGCAACGCGGGATGCCGCAGCAGCGCCGGTGTCGCCGCGGGGTCCAGCGCGAGCTTGAGCTCGATTTCCGTGGGCATGGGCCTGGTTCGAACGACACTCGCGCCGACGGAACATCCGATGCAACGGCAGCGCGACGGCAACGACGATCAGGACGGCGAGGTACCCCTCGACGCGCAGGGCGTGCGGGCTCCGGACGGGGTCGAGCGATGTCTATGCGGTTGCGGAACGCACCCCGTCGTGTCCCGCCCATGCCTGGTCGCCCCGGCCGAAAGACCGCCGCACCGGCCGCCGGGACCGGAACTCGCGCGTCAGGAATGCGCTCGCCACGTCGACCATAATACTATCGCCGCAGGTGAAGACGTCGATGGCCGCGAAGCGGTTCTCCGGCCACACGTGGATCGCCAGGTGCGATTCCGCGATGATGACCACGCCGGAGATGCCCCACGGCGCGAATCGGTGGAACACGGTCTGCACGATCGTCGCCCGGGCGGCGCGCGCGGCATTCATCATGGTCGCCTTGATCCACGCGAGGTCGTCGAGGCGATCCGTCTCGCAGTCATAGAGGTCCAGCACGACCTGCGAGCCGATCGTGCCGTGCTGCGCGGACCGGGTTGTCCGCGCCGGGATGGCGGCTTCGTGCATCATGCGACGTCCCTCCACCAGGTTGCCCAACGGCCTCGAGTCACTGTTTCCTGCCCTTCGCCCGCTTCGTCTTCTTCCTGCCGGGCGGCCGCCCCGTCTTCACGCTGTAGACCGCCGCCACGACTTCGGCCAGACGCTCGTCGGGCAGCTGCTGCAGCGCCGCCAGTCCTGCGCGCAGCAGCTCGCTCTTCTTCATCGCCGCCCCGAGCCCGATGCACCTTTCCTTGAGCACGCCGATCAGCTCGTAGTCGGCCGCGGGCATCGTGAAGCTGTCGCGGATCACCTTGACCCGTTCCGTGGACGACGTCGCCGCGGATTTCCTGGTCGACACGGAACGGGGTTTTGCGGGTGCCCTGGGCATCGAAACACTCCTGTGCGGGCGAAAGAATGCCTGCGCAGGATCCTAGCACGAATTGTAATATACCGTATACATCATTTATTGCACGCCCCGCCTGCGCTCCGGTGTGCCGACGATCCGCGACCGTCGGGGCGCCGGGACTTGGGATAATCGGGGCTTCTTCCGCGGGAGGCAGGAAGCGCCTCCTCCTCGAGTTCGAGTGTCAGCCGGAGGGGCTCGACAAGACCGGTCTCAACGCCTTCATCGACGCGCTGAAGAAGGAGCGTGACAAGATGGAGCGATGACGTTCCGGGCCTCGCCGCGCGCCGTCAGCGGCGGTCGTCGAGCATCGTTCCCCGGCACTTGCGCGCGCCGCATCGGCAGACGTACTGCGCGCGCTCCCGCTTGGTGAGCCGCCCTTCGACATTGAGCCGGTAGTCGTAGCAGAGCTCTTCGCCGGGGCGGATCTTCCGCTTCGCTTCGATGAAGACGCGCCCATCGTCGTCCTCGAACGTCGCGCAGTTCGGATCGCAGGAATGGTTGATCCACCGCGCCGCGTTGCCCCGGACGGCCGCGTCGATGACCCTGCCGTCGTCCAGCTCGAACAGGAACGTGTGCGCCGGGTCGCCGGGATCGCTGTCGGGCCGGCGCATCGCGTCGTCCCACGACGTGCGCTGGCCCTTGTACTCCATGATGACCTCGCCCTTGCGGATCTTCGCGGCGGCGAAGACGCCGCGGCCGTGGATGCCCGACGTGCGGACCGAGTAGAGCCTCGGCCGCCTGGCCGCGTCCGTTGCGGGGGAAGCTTCGGTGCGCCGCGCAGCCACTACGCGTCGTCCGCGTGCTTCAGGCGTCGCGCACGCACGGCTTCGGCAAGCGACTTCAGCACGTCGACGGTCGTGTCCCAGCCGATGCACGCGTCCGTGATCGACACGCCGTACTGCAGCGGCTGGCCCGGCACCAGGTCCTGCCGGCCGGGATTGATGTGGCTCTCCAGCATGACACCGAAGATGCGGTCGTCGCCGCCCGCGACCTGCGTCGAGACGTCGCGCGCGACCTCCGGCTGGCGCTCGTGCCGGCGCTGGCTGTTGGCGTGCGAGCAGTCGATCATCAGCCTCGCCGCGAGCCCGGCGGCCGCGAGCTCCCGGCACGTCGCGTCGACGCTCCCGGCATCGTAGTTCGGCGCCTTCCCGCCGCGCAGGATGATGTGGCAGTCCTCGTTGCCGGCGGTGTGCACGATCGCCGAGTGGCCGCCCTTGGTGACCGAAAGGAAGTGGTGCGGCGCCGACGCGGCCTTGATCGCGTCGACGGCGATCCGCACGTCGCCGTCGGTGCCGTTCTTGAAGCCGACCGGGCACGACAGCCCCGAGGCGAGCTCGCGGTGCACCTGGCTCTCGGTGGTGCGCGCGCCGATCGCCCCCCAAGCGATCAGGTCGGCAAGATACTGCGGCGTGATCATGTCGAGGTACTCGGTGCCGGCCGGCAGATCGAGCTCGTTGACTTCGACGAGGATGCGCCGTGCGAGCCGCAGCCCCTCGTTGATCCGGTAGCTGTCGTCGAGGTGCGGATCGTTGATGAGCCCCTTCCAGCCGACGGTTGTCCGCGGCTTCTCGAAGTAGACGCGCATGACGACGAGAAGGTCGGCCGCGTGCTCGCGCCGTTGCGCCGACAGGCGGGTCGCATAGTCGATCGCCGCGTCGTAATCGTGGATCGAGCACGGGCCGACGACGACGAGCAGCCGGTCGTCGGCGCCGTGCAGGACGCGGTGTATCGCCTGGCGGGCTTCGAACGTCGTGGTGGCCGCGCGCTCGGTCGCGGGGAATTCACGCAGCAGGTGTGCCGGCGGCGCGAGCTCCATGATCTCGCGAATCCGCGTGTCGTCGATCGGCAGCCTGGCCGCCGGTGAGGAGAGGGCGGCGGCCCGGTTGCGCTGGGCGGTGGAGGTTGGCACGGTGCAGCTCCGTCAGGGTTTTTGCCGTAAAAACATGAGTTTATCAGCGCATTGCCGGTCCAGCCGCCATTGTGCCACGGCCTTTGCTGCAATGCATTAGGCGAAATTGACACATCGGCCATCCGGGTGTCCCCGAAATCGTTGCTTCGCGCGTTTACCGTGACGTAGACTGCGTTCGCCCGGCGGCATTGGCCGAAGGCGGCGCAGACTGCGAAGCGGCCGTTCCATCGATTCCCGCCGCGCCCTCAACCTGCACTGGAGACGCTACTGATGAACAGACTGTTAACCCTTGCAATAATGGGGGTATTCGCCGCGGTTGCCGCGCCTTCGTTCGCGCAGCAGGCGACCCCGGCGCCGCAGACGGCCCCGGCGCAGCCGCCGGCCGTCGCGAAGCCGCCCGCTCCCCCGGCCCAGCCGGCGTCCGCGACGGCACCCACGAATGCGCAGCAGGAGCGGATGAAGGACTGCAACGCGAAGGCGACAGGCAAGAAGGGCGACGAGCGCAAGGCGTTCATGAGCCAATGCCTTGCGGGCAAGGATGCCGCCCCGGTCAAGATGACGCAGCAGGAAAAGATGACGGCTTGCAACAAGAAGGCCGGCGACAAGAAGGGCGACGAGCGCAAGGCGTTCATGAGCGAGTGCCTGAAAGGCTGATGCCCGTCTGACACCGAACACGGCCGGGTGACCTCCTGTCCATCCGGTCGCGACTGACAAGGCCCCGCCGGGCAACCGGTCGGGGCCTTGTCTTGTCCGACGCCCGTGCGCGCAGGGCGGAGCCAGGGCTCGAAGGGCGCATCGGCGAGCACCGGCGGCGCCCGACGCTCCACGGTTGCGCTCTGGAAGCCGCCGCGCCTACGCCGCTTTGCGGATCAGGAGCCCCTTGAGGTAGTCGCCCTCCGGAAAGGCGAGGGCGACCGGGTGATCGGGCGACGCGCCGAAGTGACCCACGACCGACGCGTCGGCGCCGGCGTCGAGCGCCGCCCCCGCGACGATCTTGCGAAACAGCGCGGCGTCGACGCCGCCCGAGCAGGAAAACGTCGCGAGCAGTCCTCCCGGCCGCAGCAGCTTCAGCGCCCACAGGTTGATGTCCTTGTACGCGCGCGCCGCCCGCTCGGCGTGCGCGGCCGTCGGGGCGAACTTCGGCGGGTCCAGCACGACGAGGTCGAAGGCCGCGCCCCGGTCGCGCAGCTTCCGCAGCTCGGCGAACGCGTCGGCTTCGCGCCATTCAACGCGATCGGCAGGGAGCCCCGGATTGCGCGCGAGGTTCACGGCGCCGAGCGCGAGCGCATCGGCGGAGCTGTCGACCGAGACGACGCGCGCCGCGCCGCCGGCGAGCGCCGCGAGCGTGAAGCCGCCGGTGTAGCAGAACAGGTTGAGCATCTCGCGCCCGGCGGCGAGCGCACGCACCGCGGCGCGGTTCGCGCGCTGGTCGAGGAAGAACCCCGTCTTCTGGCCGGCGGCTACGTCGACGCGGTACGCGAGCGCGTCCTCGACGAACAGCACCTCGGCCGGCAGCGTGCCCCGCACGACGCCGACGCGCGGGGCAAGCCCCTCGAGCTTGCGCACGTCGGTGTCCGAGCGCTCGTAGATGCAGGCAGCGCCGGTCGTCTCGGCGAGCGCCGCGGCGATGGTGTCGCGCCAGCGCTCCGCACCGGCCGACGAGAGCTGCAGCACGACCGTGTCGGCGTAGCGGTCGGCGACCACGCCCGGCAATCCGTCGGACTCGCCGTTGAGCAGCCGGCACCCGGTGTGCCGCGCGTCCAGCAGCGCGACCCGCGCCTCCACCGCGCGCGCGACGCGGCGTCCGAAGAACGCGGCATCGACCGGCTCGCGCGGATCGAACGTCCAGACGCGGGCGCGGATCTGCGAGGCCGCCGAGTACGCCGCGCGGGCGACGAAGGCGCCGTCCGCCGACATGATGTCGACCGTCGCGCCGGACTCGAGCGGAAGGTCGGCGGTCGCGATCGCGCCGGAGAAGACCCAGGGGTGACGCTGCCGCAGCGATTTCTCGCGGCCGGGTTTCAGCCGCAGCACGGGATGCGCGTCAGCCAATGGCGACACCGGCGAGGCGCCCGACCAGGAAGGTGATCGCGCCGGCGAGCCCGCCCAGCGCGAGCATGCGCGCGCCGGAGCGCAGCGCGCCGCGGCCCGTGAACAGCGAGAGCAATGCCCCGACCCCGAAGAGCGCGACCGCGGTGACCGCGATGGCCGTCGGCAGCGCGTACGACCCCGGCGCAAACACGAAGGGCGCGAGCGGCAGCAGCGCGCCGGCCGCGAACGAAAGAAACGACGAAATCGCCGCGCCCCACGGCGAGCCGAGCTCGTCGGGATTGAGGCCCAGCTCCTCGCGGGCCAGCGTGTCGAGCGCATGCTCCGGGTCGGCGACGATCTGCGTGGCCAGGCGCGAGGCCTCGGCGGCCGGCAGTCCCTTCTCCTCGTAGATCAGCGCAAGCTCCTGCGCTTCCGCTTCCGGATACTGGGCGAGCTCGTCGCGCTCGAGGCCGATCTGGTACTCGAAAAGTTCGCGCTGGGAGCGCACGGACACATACTCGCCGGTCGCCATCGCGAAAGCGCCCGCGCACATGCCGGCCACGCCGGTCAGCAGCACGACGTGCGCATCGGGGCTCGCGCCGGCGACGCCGAGGATCAGGCTCGCGTTCGACACCAGGCCGTCGTTGACGCCGAAGACCGCCGCGCGCAGGTTGCCGCCGCCGCCCAGGCCGCGGTGCCGGCGCTCCGCGCCCGTGCCCGCGACCGGCGTCGGATGGCCGCCGGCGTCCCGCCCGAGCGACGCGCCGTAGACGGCCATCCCGCGGACCTTCATCGCGGCCAGCATCGCCTTCATCCGCCGCGGCCCGACCCGGCGCACGAGCGCGGCGACCAGCCGGGTCCGCGCATCGGGAACGTAGGGGCCAGGAGGCGGGTGCCCGCGCGCGGTGAGCTGGGCGCGCCAGATCGCCGCCTGCGCCTCCGCTTCGCCGGCGAGACGACGGAAGAGCTCGGCGCGCGTCGTGCCGGCCTCGGCCTCGGCGCAAACGCGGTAGAGCATCGCCGAACGCTGCTCCTCGCTCCAGCTCTCGAGCGGATTGGACACGGTCGGGCTAGGGAAGGGTGGGAGCCAGCGCGGCGTCGATCCGGGCCATGACGTCGGCGGAAAGCCTGCCGACGACGTCGAGTGCCCGCATGTTCTCGATCACCTGCGCGGGGCGGCTCGCGCCGGTGATGACCGTCGACACCTGCGGGTTCTTCAGGCACCACGCAAGCGACATCTGCGCGAGCGTGCACCCGAGGTCCGCGGCGATCGGCGCGAGGCGCTTCACCGCGGCGATCCGCGCCTGGTCGGTGAGCCGCTCCGCGAGCCACTCGTAGCCCTTGAGCGTGCCGCGCGTCCCCGGCGGAATGCCGTCGTTGTACTTGCCGGTCAAGAGTCCCGAGGCGAGCGGGCTCCAGATCGTGGTGCCGAGGCCGATGTCCGCATAGAGTCGCGCGTACTCCTTCTCGACGCGGTCGCGATGGAACAGGTTGTACTGCGGCTGCTCCATCACGGGCTTGTGCAGGTGATGCCGGTCGGCGATCTGCCATGCCGCCATGATCTCCGCGGCGCTCCACTCGGAGGTCCCCCAGTAGAGCGCCTTCCCTGCGGCGATCATGTCGTGCATCGCCCGCACGGTCTCCTCGATCGGCGTGGCGGGGTCGGCGCGATGGCAGAACACGAGATCGACGTAGTCGAGGGAAAGCCGCGCGAGCGACCCGTCGATCGCCTGCATCAGGTACTTGCGGTTCAGCGTGCTCTTCTCGTTCGGGCCGTCGGCGAGGCCCCAGAAGAACTTCGTCGACACGATGTAGGACGAGCGCCGCCAGCCCGTCTTCTTCAGCACCGCGCCCATGATGGTCTCCGACTGCCCCCTGGCGTAGACCTCGGCGTTGTCGAAGAAGTTGACCCCGGCGTCGTAGGCCGCCGCCATGCACTCGCGCGCGAGGTCGTCGCCCAGCTGGTTGCCGTAGGTGACCCACGAGCCGAACGATAGTTCGCTCACCTTGAGCCCGGACGCGCCCAGCCGGCGGTAGTTCATCGAAGCCATCGTCAATCTTCGTGCAGAAAAGGGTGGGGAATCGCGTCCCGGCGCGGCGCCGACGGTAGAATCACAGCCGACCTCATTGTACCCAGAAGGACGTGCCGATGCCGCTCCCCTCCCGTGCCGCCACTCGCCGTGGCAACCGCCGCGCGGGCCGCCGGCCGCCGCTCACCGTCGAGGCGCTGTGGGCGATCAAGCGCCTCGCTTCGCCTACGTTGTCGCCCGACGGCGCGCTCGCCTGCGCTGCGGTGACGAGCTTCGACATGGAGAAGAACGACAGCGCGACCGAGCTGTGGCTCTTCCCCACCGGCGTCTCCGGTGCGTCGGGCGCGAAGGCGCGGCGCCTCTCCGCCGGCGACAAGGACAGCGACCCGAAGTGGTCGCCCGACGGGCGCTGGATCGCGTTCACGGCGAAGCGCAAGGACGACGAGGAACCGCAGGTCTACCTGATCGCGCCCGACGGCGGCGAGGCGACGCGGCTGACCACGGTCGCCACCGGCTGCGCCGCGCTCAAGTGGTTTCCCGACAGCAGGCGCATCGCCTTCGTGTCCTGGGTGTGGCCGGAGCTCGCGAGCGACGCGGAGCAGGCGAAGCGGAAGAAAGAGCGCAGGGACGCCAAGGTCAAGGCATACATCACCGAGCGTGCCGAGTTCCGGTTCTGGGACCGCTGGCTGACGGACGGCCGCGAGGCCCACGTGATGATCTGCGACGTGGCGACCGGCCGCTGTCGCGACGCGCTGGCGGGCACCGGCCTCGCGCTGCCGCCGTGGGATCCGACCGCGGCGGACTTCGACATCGCGCCCGACGGCCGCCAGCTCGCGCTCACCGCCGATCTCGCGCCGGAGCCGCGCATGATGAACCAGCGCGACATCGTCACCGTCGACCTCGCCACGCGCAGGAAGCGGGTGCTGACCGCGGACTCCGGCACCGACGACGCGTGGCCGACGTACTCGCCCGACGGCCGCGCGCTCGTCTTCCACTCCTACGACACCGGGCGCTCGTTCAACGACCAGGGACGGCTCACGCTCTTCGAGCGGCGCAGCGGGCGCACGCAGGCGCTCGTCCCGCAGTTCGACCGGCAGATCACGCGCGTCGCGTGGACGCCGGATTCGCGCGCGCTGCTCTTCACCGGCGAGGATCGCGGTCGCGTGGGTCTCTGGCGGCTCCCGGTCTACCCGGCCGAGCTCGCCGGGACGCCGACACTCGTCGTCGACGGGGGCGCCGTCGGGGGCTTCGCGCAATCGCGCGACGGCGCGGTGCTCGCCTTCGACCGGACGACGGCTTCGTACCCGCCGGCGCTCTTCGCGTGCCGGGCCGACGGCTCCGGCGAGCGCCCGATCGAGAAGATGAACCGCGCGCTGCTCGCGCGCCACGCGCTGGGCGAAGTGCGCGAGGTGACGATCAGGGGATGGGGCGGGGCGCCGGTGCAGATGTGGATCACGTTCCCGCCGGATTTCGATCCGAAGAAGAAGTGGCCGCTGCTGCACTCGATCCACGGCGGCCCGCACGCCGCGCACCTCGACGCGTGGCACTTCCGCTGGAACACGCAGGTGTTCGCCGGGCACGGCTACGTCGTCGCCGCGGTGAACTACCACGGGTCGTCGGGATTCGGGCAGAAATGGCTGGAGACGATCTCCGGCCGCTACGGCGAGAAGGAGTTCGCGGACATCGAGGCCGGCACCGACTGGCTGCTGCGGCAGGGCTACGTCGACCGGCGACGGCTCGTCGCGACGGGCGGCAGCTACGGCGGCTTCATGGTCGCGTACATGAACGGCCACACCGACCGCTACCGGACGTTCGTCTGCCACGCCGGGTGCTACGACTGGGTCAGCATGATGGCGACCGACGGCTACCACTTCTTCGCCGACGAGCTGGGCGCCTTCCACTGGGACGATCCGGTGCGGGTGATGAAGCAGTCGCCGCACCACTACGTCAAGCGGGCGAAGACGCCGACGCTCGTGATGCACGGCGAGCAGGACTATCGCGTGCCCGCGACGCAGGCGCTCCAGTACTACGACACGCTGAAGGCGAAGAAGGTCGCGGCGCGGCTCGTCTATTTCCCGGACGAGAACCACTGGGTGCTGAAGCCGCAGAACTCGCGGCTCTGGTACAGCGAGTTCTTCGGCTGGGTGGCGCGCTACGCGCCGGGCGGGCCGGCGCGCCGCAGCCGTACGCCGTAAGCCCCGGGGACGGGACGGCCGCGCGCGGGCTACACGGCCGTCAGCGGCGGTCCGCTCGCCTTCTTCTCGTACGCGTCCTGGCAGCCGATGCAGCGCCGCGCCGTGGGGTAGGCGGCGAGGCGCGCGGGCGCGATCTCGACGCCGCAGTCGACGCATTCGCCGTAGGCATCGTCGCGCATCCGGGCGAGGGCCGCGTCGACCTCGGTGAGCTCTGCCAGCACGTGCCTTACCTCCGCGAGATCGAGCTCGGCCAGTCCGTCGGCCACTCCCCACTCGTCGCCGCTTTCCTGGATCCGGTTGCGCAGCCCGACGACGCGGTCGTCGCCGCTGCCTGCGAGCTGCGCTTTAACCTCGACGCGCAGCTTCGTGCGGCGGGCTTCCAGTTCGGCCTTCAGGCGGGCACGCTCGGCGGGGGTCAGTCTGGAATCGGTCATGGCAGCGGGGTGTGGGGTCGGGAGCCTGCGGCCACCATTATCCTCCGTTGCCATCGTCGCGGGGCCGGGCGGGCGCGGGCTTGATCGGCGTCAAACTGCCGACGGGGCCGGCACCGGGCTTGAAACGGCGCGACGGGACCGCAGATGGGGTATCGAGGCGTCGCCCCGCCCCTGGGGCACCGGCGGCGAATCCGCCCATTCTCAACCTATTTCCCATGGAGATCGCATGAACAACCTTACCGTGTGTCACCCGTTTGCCGATCCGGCATTCGACGAGCTGTTCCGTGGCTTCTTCCGGCCGGTTCGCGCCGGGAAGGACGAGGCTTCGTTCAAGATGGACGTCACCGAGAAGGACAACGCGTACGTCGTGAAGGCCGAGATCCCCGGTGTCGCCAAGGAAGACATCCAGGTCTCGATCGAGGGCAACCAGGTCACGATCGGCGCGGACGTGAAGCGCGAAGCGGACGCCGGGGACGGGAAACGCCCGCTGCACCGGGAGCGCTTCCACGGCAGCGTTCGCCGCAGCTTCACGCTGCCGGCGGACCTCGACGAGGCGGCGAGCAATGCCCGGTACGAGAACGGCGTGCTCGAGCTGACGCTCGCGAAGAAGCCTGCGCTCGCGGGCCGCAAGCTGACGATCCAGTAACGGCAGGGCGCGCTCCACCCCGGCAGCGGAGGGTCAACGCCTCCGCTGCCGGTGTTGCAGTCGTGCCGACGCTTTCCGCGACCGTCTGCGCGACGGTTCGCGCGGGGCGAGCGCCCTCAGTCGTCGCGGCTGCGGGCCGAACTGCCGGAACCGCTGCCGATCTCGTGCGCCCTGCGGACGTCCTCGTCCTTGCCGGGACCGTGGCAGCTCGCGCAGCGCTCCCTGACGGTCGTTCCGATGGCCGCCTGCGTGGTGGCGAAGGACGCGCCGCCCGTCCGCACCATGTGGGCTTTCACTTCGGCCTTGTCGTGACACGACGAGCA
>Ga0209253_10003812_pt1 | contig 13172 bp, 11 predicted proteins | sample FrelakmetBRP12BR_FD_187145 | JGI IMG/M metagenome (GOLD analysis project Ga0209253, IMG submission 187145) | Freshwater lake sediment microbial communities from the University of Notre Dame, USA, for methane emissions studies - BRP12 BR (SPAdes)... | ecosystem: Environmental > Aquatic >...
TCCCGGCCCGGCCCCTGCGGGGTGTGCCCGGTTAGAGTTTACCTTCCAGCGCCTGCAACTGTTCGATCGTGATGCCGACCTGCGGTATGCCGCCGAATACGGTGCCGAGTTTGCCAGCCTGGAAATGCTTCCACGCGAGTTCGTAGGCGCTCTTCGGCAAGGGCAGGTAGCCAACTTCGCCCACCAATTGGCCGTTCGTCATCATGAACTGCACGAACTCGCGGACTTCCGGACGCTTGGCGGCCGTGTCACGCACATAGACGAACAGCGGGCGCGACAGCGGGTTGTAGGTGCCATTGGTCACGTTCTCGAGGCTCGGGCCCACCGGGCCCTTGCCCTTGCCATTGTCGATCGCGACTGCCGTCAACTTGTCCTTGTGCGCGGCGTAGTACGCGTAGCCGAAGTAACCGAGCGCATTCTTGTTGCTCTCGACACCCTGCACCAGCGTGTTGTCGTCCTCGCTGGCGGTGAAGTCGCCACGGCTGGCCTTCGCCTTGCCGTTGATCGCCTCGGTGAAGTAGTCGAACGTGCCCGAGTCGGCGCCCGGCCCGAACAGCATCAGCTTTTCCTTCGGGAATTTCGGGTTGACCTGATTCCAACTCGTGATGCGGCCCTGTGCAGCCGGTTCCCACATCTTCCTGAGTTCGGCCACGGTCAGCGACTTGGCCCAGGTGTTGGCGGGATTGATCACGACCGTCAGCGCGTCGAACGCCACCGGCAGTTCCATGTACTTGATGCCGGCCTTGCGGCAGGCTTCCATTTCTTCGACCGAGATCGGGCGGGAGGCGTTCGCCATGTCCGTCTCACCGCGGCAGAACTTCTTGAAACCGCCGCCGGTGCCCGAGACGCCGACCGTCACGCGGACCTTGCCGCGCTTCTGGATCTGGAACTCCTCGGCGAAAGCCTCGGAGATCGGGAACACGGTGCTGGAGCCGTCGATCTTGATCGCAGCCTGCGCGTCGGCGCGCCCAGGCGCGCCGAAGGCCAGGAGGCCAAGCGCGAGGGCCGGAAGGGTGATCTGCTGCCAGGAAAGCTTCATGAAAGGCATCCTCTGCTGTGGGTCGGTCCAGGGGCGGGCGCCCCTGTCAATGCCGCGCAGTCTGCCGCTCCACTGTGACAGCCATGTGACAAACCCGACGTTGTCGCAAGTGCTTGATCCGACGAGCTTCTATGGCTTTAATGCCGGACCCGGCCCGGGTCCTGCACCGAATCCAGAGGCGAATCCAGCGCGATGTCCCAGACCCTTGCCCTGACCGAAGACCTGCTACGTCGGCCCTCCGTGAGTCCCGAGGATCAGGGTTGCATGGATGTCATCTGTGCCCGGCTCGAGCCGCTCGGGTTCAGCAACGAACGGCTGCGTTTCGGTCCGGTCGAGAATCTCTGGTCACGACGCGGCAACGGCAGCCCGGTGCTCTGCTTTGCCGGTCACACGGACGTCGTGCCGACCGGTCCGCGCGAAGACTGGCGCACCGATCCCTTCGAGCCCGTGATCGTCGACGGGGTACTCTTTGCGCGCGGCGCCGCCGACATGAAGAGCAGCCTCGCAGCCATGGTGACCGCCACGGAGCGGTTCATCGCGCAGCATCCGAACCACGCAGGCTCGCTCGCATTCCTGTTCACCAGCGACGAAGAAGGCCCATCGGTCGACGGCACGCGCAAGGTGATGGAGGTGCTCGAGGCGCGCGACGAGAAGATCGACTGGTGCATCGTGGGCGAGCCGACCAGCGCCGACGTGCTGGGCGACACCGTCAAGGTGGGACGTCGCGGCTCACTCTCCGGCCGCCTGACGGTACACGGCGTGCAGGGTCACATCGCCTACCCGCATCTCGCCGACAATCCAGTCCACGGCTTCGCGCCTGCGCTCGCGGAACTGGTCGCAACGCACTGGGACGAAGGCAATGACTTTTTCCAGCCGACCACGTTCCAGGTTTCGAACATCTCGGCCGGCACGGGCGCGCCCAACGTCGTGCCCGGCGAGTTGAAGGCTCGCTTCAACTTGCGTTTTTCAACGGAACAGACCGTCGAAAAGCTGCAGCAGCGCGTGCTCGAAGTGCTCGACCGTCACCGTGTGAAGTATTCGCTGGAATGGTTCGTCTCCGGCCTCCCCTTCCTGACGCGCCCCGGCGCGCTCACGGCAGTCGTGGAACAGGCCGTGCGCGAGACCATGGGGCGCACGCCTGGACTGTCGACCACCGGCGGTACCTCCGATGGGCGTTTCATCGCGCCGACCGGTGCGCAGGTGGTGGAGCTTGGAGTCATCAACGCAACCATCCACAAGGTAAACGAGTGCGTGCGGATCGAGGACATCGATACGCTGAGCCTTGCCTACGAGCGGATCATGGAACTGCTGCTGACCTGACTCCCGCTCCCGTTTCGGCGGGAGAGGTGCGGGGCGTTCGATCCGGGACCTCTCCCAGAGCTTGGAAAGGCAGATACGCGCTCTGGGAGAGGTCCCGGGTCGAACGCCTGACGTTACGCGCCTGAGCGGCTCGTCGGGCGGAAACGAGAGCCGGCACTCGCGGCCAATGGTTCACGCCCGACGACCCGCACGGCGCACGTAGCCGGTAGGGCGCGCGCGTGTCTGCCTTTCCAAGCGCGCCAGGACATGCCGGATCGGACGCCAAGACCCTCGCCCGCGCCCTTCGCGACCTCTCCCTCTGCAGCGGGAGAGGTGAGTATCAGCCTTTCCGCCAGTTCGCGAACAGGCCGAGCGCGGCGACACCGAGCAGGTTGAGCAGCACCCAGAACGGCATGCTGAACCCGAGGAACCGCCAGGTGACCTTGGCGCACTCCCCCGACCCGCTCAGCACCTTGCCCAGCACTTCATGCAGTGGCAACACGTCCATCATGTACTCGAGGCTTGCGCCGCATTCCGCGACTGCGCCTGCCGGAGCATTGATGACGTAGAGGTGGCGGGCCGCGACGCCGATACCAGCCAGTGCGGCGAGCACGATCAACGTGCCGTAGACGCGCCGCATCGCGGCACCGGCCGGGTTGTGCAGCCACGCGAGCAGGAAAAGCACGCCCGCCGCGATCACCGCGACCCGCTGCAGGACGCAGAGCGGGCACGGTTCTTCGCGCAGTCCGTACTGGACGAACAGCGCGTAAGCCATGAGGCCGGCACACCAGGCCAACCCCGCGAAATTCAGCGTGCGGGTCTGCAGCCACCAGGGCCGCCGGGAATCGAAGGTTAGGTTCAAACGCGCACTCCACGTCCCGGGAACGGGACGCTCAGCCTTCGCCGGCCTGCTTGGACGCGCGGGCCGCCACGATCTGGCGCTCGACGTCCTCGATCGACAGGTGGCGGATGTCCTTGCCCAGCACCATGTAGACCACGTATTCGCAGATGTTCTTGGCGTGGTCGCCTACGCGCTCGAGCGCACGCGCGAGGCTCAGGATGTCGAGCGTGCGGCGGATCGCCCGCGGGTCTTCCATCATGAACGTGATGCACTGGCGCTGCAGCACCTCGTACTCTTCGTCGATCACGCGATCGCGGCGGGCCACGTTGAGCGCCGCCTCGGTGTCGAGGCGGGCAAAGGCATCGAGCGCGCCGTGCACCATGTCGGCAACGAGTTCGCCGATGTGCTTCAGCTCGCGGTAGCGATCAGCCGTACGATCGGACTTGGCAAGACGCGCCGCAGCGTGCCCGAGTTTCTCGGTCTCGTCACCGATGCGCTCGAGGTCGGTGATGGTCTTGATGACCGCCACGATCAGGCGGAGGTCCGACGCGGTAGGCGCCCGCGTGGCGAGGACGCGGCTGCAATCTTCATCGATCGCAACTTCCATGGCGTTGACCTTGTGATCCTGCCGGGCCACCTCTTCACCAAGGCGACTATCCCCGCCCACGATCGCCTTCACCCCGTTCTGGAGCTGCTGTTCGACGAGGCCACCCATCTGCAGCACGCCCGTCCGGATACCTTCGAGTTCGGCGTTGTAGCGGCTGTGGATGTGGTGCGAAAGGTCGGAGGTGTCCATCACGGTTATTGATCTCCCGAAGCTGCCGTCTTGTACAGGACGCCCCGGACTGCGGCAAGTTCAACCGGGGCGGAAATAAAAGACCCTCCCCGCGCCCTCGCCCGGGGGATGCTGGCGAGGGGGGCCCTTACGGGCCCGGGGGAGGGTTCCACGGAGGACTGTCGGATCAGAACTTGTAGTTCAGGTCGACCTGCAGGCGATCGTAATCGAGATTGTCGTCCACGGCGAAAGTTGCGTCGCGGGTCTCGTCCTTGTTCAGCGTGTTCATGAAATAGGTCGCCTGGATGTTGAAGTTACGCACCGGGGCGTAGGCGCCGCGAATAACTATGCCCTTGGTGTCCGTGCGCCCGTCGCCGAAGTCCGAGTCGACGAACTGGCCGAAGAGCGAGTCCGCGTCGAGTTCCTGGTACCAGATCGCGGCGTTCCACGTCTTCGGGTTGCTGGCGCGGCCCAGCGAGGCGCCGATGGCGTAGGCGGTGCTTTCGTCAACGCCCGACGCCATGTTCTCGGCGTAGTTCGCCCACAAGGAAAGCGGCTGGTTGAACACGGTCAGACCCATCTCGCCGCTGAGCTCGAGAATTTCGTAGTCGTACCTGAGGTAGTTGGCGTTGCTGGTGGAAACGACGGACACGGCGGGTGTCGTATTGGTTGCACCCACGGTGGTCGTGACACGAACGGGGTAGGTCGTGTTGCCGTTGCCACTGTTGCCGAACAGGATCGAAGTCTGGTCCTGGCAGGCGCCACAGTCATAGTAGTGGGCCGAAACACGCGTCTCGCCGCCGAACAGCGCAAACTTCAGGCCCAACTGGGCGCCGACGACGTTGCCGTCGGAGTTCTCGCCGACCGGATTCGCGTTGAACTGCTCCGAGAGCCACCAGCCGTAGGCGCTGCCAAACAGCAGGCCGCGGTCGAACTTGACCGCGCCGCCTTCGGGGTTGTAGTCGCCGTCGTAAAACAAGCTGTTGCCCGGACGCCAGAAGGGCCACGGCTGCTTGCCGAGGACCACGTTCACGCCGCTGTACGCGTTCCAGTCGATATAGGCCATGTCCACGCCAATCGACTTGCGGGTACTCTGCGCGCCGAGCGTCTGGTTCGACGAACGCGGGTCGTCGGCGCCGGTCGCAAACAGGAGCGTGCCGTTGACGTGATCCGTGATCTTGGCATCGAAGCCGAGACGTGCGCGGATGCGATGGCGATAGCGGTCGGCGGCGTCGTCGACGAAGGCAGGTACAGTCGGCGTGGCAGCGACCACGCGCTCCGTCCAGATGTTCTCGGAACGGTAACGGAGGTCGCCGCGGCCCTTGATCTTCGCGGCCCAGTCGGCGCCTTTCACCTTGGCGATCTCGTTCGATGCGACCGCGCCTTCCTCGCGCAGTTCCTTGGTCTGGGATTTCAGGTAGTCCATTTCCGCCTCGCGGCGGTCAGCCAGGGCCTGCAATTCCGAATTCTGCGTCTTCAATTCGACATTGGCCGCTTCGAGACGGCTGAGACGCTCGGCGAGCGCCTGCATCTGCGACTGGATGGACTGAACTTCGGCCTTGGTGGCCGCGCCCTTGGTCTGCGCGGACGCGTCCGCGGCACTGAGCGTCAGTGCGGCGGCGACAGCGGTCGCAAGCACGGTCGATTTCACATTGATCCCCTTTCGGTGGTTTGCCCGTCAGTTTCGGCTGCGCCGGGGTCGTGCTCGTGAACACTCACCCGGCGTTTCCTTGGCGCACTTTGTACGCCGGGAATGTGACAGGCAGATTGCAGTGCCGCGACAGAATTACTGCGCCGAGCAGCGCTGGAACGCGCCGTCGACGTGCAGTTGCAGGTGGGTGATGTCGCCTCAAGACCCCGTACGCCGCTGGCGCGTGCCGGGCAGCGAGTTCAACGAAGTCAGGCGACTCCGGCCGCCGGTCTTTCACGCTGCTGGACTCGCGCGGGCGGGAAATGGCATGTGAACGTGCTGCCCTTACCCTCCTCGCTGGTGATTTCGAGCTGTGCGCCGTGCCGCTGCAGGGCGTGCTTGACGATCGCGAGCCCGAGCCCGGAGCCGCCCAATTTGCGTGAACGCCCCGCGTCGACACGATAGAAGCGCTCGGTGAGTCGCGGGATGTGCGCAGCCGGGATACCGATGCCCGTATCCGCGACCGCAACGTGGCCGCCGAGGCCATCCGTCCAGTAACGCACAGACACCCTGCCTGCCGACGGCGTGTACTTCACCGCGTTCGTGATCAGGTTCTGGAAAATCGAGTGCAGTTCGGGTTCGGCGCCGAGCAGCAGCGCGTCCGATTCCAGGTGCACGTCGAACTGGGCCGGTCGATCGGGGCGCGCGAGTACTTCCTTGCGCATCAATGCAAGCAACCCCGCGACGTCGATGGGTTCCCGCTCAGCCTCGCTGCTGCCTGCCTCGAGACGCGACAGCTCCAGCAGGTCGGAGACGATGCCGTGCATGCGTTCGGACTGTCGCTGCATCTCGCGCACGGGCTCGCGCCAGCCCTCGTCCAGGACCGGATCTTCGGCGAGCGTATCGAGATAGCCACGCACGACGGTCAGGGGCGAGCGCAGTTCGTGCGAGGCATTGGCCACGAAGTCCCGGCGCATGCTTTCGAGCCGCGCTTCGCTGGTGACGTCGCGCACGATCAGCAACTGCAGGTCGCGCCCGCTGGTGGTGATGAGGTTGAAGGCGAACCAGCGATCACCGAGGTTCGGCATGTGGATGCGAGGCCCCGGACCCCTGCCACCCCCGGCAACGTATTCCACGAACTCCGGCTGCCGGATCAGGTTGTCGATGCGGATGCCGTAGTCGAGCTTGCGGCGCAATCCGAGCCAGTCCGCCGCCGTCGGATTGAACCAGAGGATCTCGCGCGTGGGTCCGAGCAGGATCGCGCCGTCCGGCATCGCCGACGTCATGCGCCGCAATTCCCGCAGCAGCGTGAGCGCGCGGCGCTTGTGGAATCGCTTGCGCTGGTAGAGACGGTTGGCGGTGGCCACCGTGTTGCCCCACAAGCCATCCATGTCTGGCGGCTTCAGGATGCTGCGCAAGCGCAGCCAATGCTCGAAACGGATGAGGTTGCGCGCCTGCCACGCGACGATGACGGCCAGGTAGAGCGAGGCGCACAGCCCCGGTCGATCGATGATCCAACCGCAAGCCAGGGCAGCCAGCAGGCCGCCGAATATACCGAGGAGATGCTGCCAGGCAGGTCGGGACACGCGCTGCGAACCTCGGGCCGTCGGTCGACCCGCCTATTCGGGCCGCGTCGAGAAACGATACCCCGAACCGCGGACCGTCTGCACCAGCGAGTCGCACGCGAACGGCTCCAGGGCCTTGCGCAGCCGGCGGATATGCACGTCCACCGTGCGCTCCTCGACGTATACATTGCCGCCCCAGACGCGGTCGAGCAGCTGGCTGCGCGCGTACACGCGATCGGGGTGTTCCATGAAGAACTGCAGCAGGCGGTATTCCGTCGGGCCGAGTGACACTGTCTGCTCGCCGGCAATGACCCGGTGGCTGACCGGGTCGAGCTTGAGCGCACCCGCCTCGATCGCTTCGCCCGCTGCCGTGGGCGACGACCGGCGCAGTACCGCCTGGATTCGCGCCAGCAATTCCCGGGGACTGAACGGCTTGGTGACGTAATCGTCGGCGCCGCCTTCGAGACCCGCCACCTTGTCCTGCTCTTCGGCGCGGGCCGTCAGCAGGATTACCGGCAGGTCCTGTGTCTCCTTGTTGCGCTTGATCGCGCGAGTGAGTTCGAGGCCGCTCTGATCCGGCAGCATCCAGTCCACGAGCATCAGGTCCGGACGCGAATCGGCAATGCGGGAACGAGCCTCGCTGCAATCCTCGGCCTCGCTGACCGTGAAACCGGCGCGACGCAGTCCGAACGCGATCATGTCGCGAATCGGCTTTTCGTCTTCGACGATCAGGATCTGCTTGCCCGTCATGACTGGTCCAGTTGCGGTGTATGCCATTACAGGCGCATTACATGCGCCAATTATGACAGTCCCGTGACGGCCGATCGTGCGGGGCGCGCGACATCGTCACGAATGTAGACCGGCAGTGCCTCAGCGGCGTCCACGCCGTCACCTTGCTGCAGCAATCGCTCGCCGAGGCGGGCAATCGCGTCGGCGCGTGGATACATGCCCGGCCGGTAGCTGAGTCCGGCGGATTCGAGCCGGGCCTGCAGTGCCGGATACCGCGCAATGCCATTGCCCGCGAAGCGCGTGACGGCGGGCGCCGGCTGCACGCGATCTGCGGGTCCGACCGCCTCCGTGGCCAGCACGATGGGTACGCACGGGTCGTCGGGATCGAACCGATAGCAGCCCCAGTACACCTCGTTCATGCGCGCGTCGTTGCAGATGAGGATGCCATCAGAGGAAGGGGGAGAAGTGGCGAGGAACGCGACGGCGGCGAGACTCGAGACGGGCGCAACCGGCAAACCCGCTCCGTAAGCGAGCCCCTGGATCACGCCCGCCGCGATCCGCAGCCCGGTAAAGCCACCGGGTCCGCGACCGAACGCGAGCCCGTCGAGGTCCTGCAACCGGCAGCCCGCTTCCACCAGCAGCTCGTCGATCATCGGCAGGATGAGCTCGGCGTGGCCGCGTTCCGTCACGATGAACCGCTGGCGCACCTCGCCGTCGGACCACAGCAGTGCGGCCGAGCAGGCTTCGGTCGAAGTGTCGATCGCCAGCAGGCGGAGCTGCTTCATCCGAGCTTCTCCCGCAGGAAAGCCTGCACATCCTCGAGTGCGCGCGTGCGCCGCATCGGCGGCAGGCTGTTGATGAACTGACGTCCATAGCCCTTCGTCACCAGGCGAGTATCGCAGAGCATCACCACGCCGCAGTCGGTTTCGTCGCGGATCAGCCGGCCGACACCCTGCTTCAACGCAATCACGGCCTGCGGCACCTGCTCGTCGAAGAACGGGTTGCCGCCCTGCTCACGGATCGCCGCGAGCCGCGCCTTGAGCAGCGGATCGTCCGGTGCCGCGAACGGCAGCTTGTCGATGATCACGACACTGAGCGCATCGCCTTTCACGTCGATGCCTTCCCAGAAACTGCCGGTGCCGAGCAGCACGGCATTGCCGGCTTCGCGAAACGCGCGCAGCAGGTGATCGCGCGAGGCGCCGCCCTGGATCAGCACCGGGAACGGCGGAGTCTCGCCCCACTGCCGATAAAGCTCTTCGGCGCCCTCGCGCAGGCCGCGATGGCTCGTGAACAGTATGAACGCGCGGCCGCCGCTCGCCTCGAGCACCGGCAACGCCGCGTTGATCACGTTGCGCGAATGTTCCGGCGCACCCGGTTCCCCGAGACCCTTCGGCAGGTACATGAGCGCCTGATTCGCGAAGTCGAAAGGGCTCGCGAAACGCACAGTCGTCGCGCGTGTAAGCCCGCTGCGGCGTTTGAAGTGGGAAAAATCGTCGCCGACCGCCAGCGTCGCCGACGTGAGGATCCACGCGCACGGCTGGGTTTCCAGCAGCGACGAGAGCTGACTTGCGACGTCCACGGGCGCGAAATGCGCGCTGACGTTGCGCGCACTGGTTTCAGCCCAGCGCACGCCGCCGGGCGCTTCCTCGGTCGTCAACGAATGCAGCCGGTCGGCACTTTCCTCGAGCCGCTCCTGCAGGCGCTTGAACGCGGCCTGGCCGTCGGCGCCGAGTGGTGCGATGGCAGCAGCCAGTTCCCTGGCCCGGGCGCCGAGTCCGTTCAACGCTTCGAGCAGCCGGTCCGGCCATTGTGCGTGCTCGAGCCGGGTGTCCTGGCCACCAGTGAGCGCCAGCACGGCCGCGATCTGCGCATCCAGCCCGCCGATTGCGCCGTCGACCTTGCCCGCCATCTGCTGCGCGAGCAGCAGTTCACCGGCAACATCCTTCGAAATGGCGGCGAGCTGACGCGTGCTGACGCTGTAGCCCAGGAACTGCGCCGCGACGTCGGGCAACTGGTGTGCCTCGTCGATCACGATCGCATCGGCGCCGGGAAGCAGGTCGCCGAACCCCTCCTCTTTCAGCACCAGGTCTGCCATCAACAGGTAGTGATTGACGACGACGATGTCGGCGGCCTGCGCCTCGCGTCGTGCCGCGAGCACGAAACACTCCTCGAACTTCGGGCAATCCGCACCGAGGCAGTTCTCGCGTGTCGACGTCACCCACGGCCACACGGGATCCTGTTCGCCGATGCCGGGCAATTCCGCAATGTCGCCCCGCTTGGTCGTGTACGACCATGCGCGAACCCTGGGCAACGCAGTCGCGACTTCCTTGCGCAGTCCGCGCGCATAGGCCTGTTGCTCGGTCATGTCGAGCCGGTGACGGCAGAGATAATTGGAGCGACCCTTCAGCAGTGCGATGCGCGCGGGTCGACCGATCGCGGCGCAGATCGTCGGCAGGTCACGGTGAAACAGCTGATCCTGCAATGCGCGCGTGCCGGTGGAAACGATGACCTTGCGACCCGACAGCAGTGCAGGCACGAGATACGCGAAAGTCTTGCCGGTACCGGTGCCCGCTTCGACCACCAGTTGCATGCGTTCCTGCAGCGCGGCGGCCACGTGCTCCGCCATCTCGATCTGCTGCGGACGCGCCTTGTAGCCCGGCAGCGCGCGGGCCAGCGGACCGTCGGGGCCCAGGATTTCAGCCAGTGGCCGTGCCATGCGCGTCAGGAGAACGTCGCACGAAAGCGCAGCAGCGCGGTCGAGGCCGGGCCGAGCGGCTTCTTGAGCACCCAGCGAACGTGCGTGTAGTCGTTCTCGAGCAATTTTCGCTGGCCCTTCTTGCCGCCACCTGCAGCCGGCGCCAGCATCTCGGGCGTCGCGAAGGTCTCGCCGCCATCGATCGAGAACTGCACCTCGGCGGCGGGACCCGTGGCCGAGCCACGCAGGTAACGCACGCCGAACGGCAGTCGCTTGGTGACGACGATCGTGTCTACCGCTTGCTTGCCCGGGTTGTGGACGCGCACCGTGTAATGAATCTCGTCGCCGGCATTGAGCCGTTCGGCGGGGACCCAGCGACGAATCTCCTGCCCACCCGGGCCCTCGCTCACCTCGAGTTTCTGCACTTCGATCGACGTCGCCAGCGGCCCGGACCCGGTAGCCTCGGCAACCTTCGGGTTCTCGGTTGCGCCCTGGGCCAGGGCCCGGCCCTGCCAGTGCGGCATGCCCAACAGCAGGATGGACGCCGCGAACGCCGCCAACAGGGCCCGTCCGGGCCGAACGGTGCTCGGGCGCAGACAGAATTCGCCTTCGATCAGGTGGGCAGGCATCGGGGGCGGACTCTGCGGGACGGGCGGGTTCGAGGCAAGTGACATACCGGGCGTGGATGCCCCGAAATACCCTCGTGGCGCAGCGAGTTCCAGCGCGCCCGCGTGGTCCCGCTCCGGGGCTGGGCATATCTACCAATTTGACAGTAGCGGCCAGTTGGACTATTGTGCAATGCAGCAATGCTGCGATGCAGCAGATATGGACAACCAAGGAGATCGCCATGATCGTAGATATGCAGGAATACATCGCCGAAGGCGGTGATCTGCTCACCGGCAAGGTGCGCAGCTTCCGTAAGAATTCCGCTGCAACCGTGCGCGAAGCCATCACCGGCTCCGCCGAAACCCTCAAGGCCCTGAAGAGCCCCGTCCGCATGATCGCCCGGTCCGGCGTCAAGCTGACGTCGGTCTCGCAGACTGCCGTGCAGAGCCTGATCGAACTGCAGTCGGACGTCGTGACGTCTGCCCTGACGGACGTGGCGCTGCGCCTCGAGCGCGCGACGCGTGCGGAAAACATCGTCGAACTCGTGCGCGAGCAGATCGAGCTCACGCCCGCCACGCGCGCGCGCATGGTGGAGGACGCGACCCGCGTCGTGACCATCGTCAAGGTCGCAGGCCGCGATTTCCGTAACGTCGCCAGGCACGCCTACGAAAGCATCGTCGAGAAGGAAGTCGAGGCGCCGAAGGCTGCCGTGCGTCGCAAGACCGCTGCCGTCAAGCGTGCGGCCCGCAAGACCGTCAAACGCGCCCGCAAGGCCGCGTAACCGCCTGATTCAGGACGAAAGCCGGGCTCGCAACGCCAAGCAAGACCAAGACGCGGGCCCTGGCCACAGGTCTCCCCCTGATTGCGCCCTCCCCGGAGGGCGCTTTTTTTGGTGCGTAAATACCCGCATGCACGGGCTACATCGCGACTCAGCGCAACAGGGGTCTGGCAGCTATAATTTGGCGACTGGGTTGTGGCAGAAGGCTCCTTAATGACTACGAATACATCCTTGCGCGATTGGGTCGAGCAGACAGCGAAACTGACGCGACCCGACCGCATCCACTGGTGCAACGGCTCGGACATCGAGCGCGATGAAATCGTCCAGCAGATGCTCGGCACCGGTGACCTGATCGAACTGAACCAGGCAACCTTCCCCAAGTGCTACCTGCACCGCTCCAACCCGTCGGACGTCGCGCGGGTCGAGCACCTCACCTTCATCTGCACGCCGGAGAAGGAAGACGCCGGCCCGAACAACAACTGGATGGACCCGGCGACTGCGCATGCCCGGATCGATGCATTGTTCGCAGGCTGCATGCAGGGCCGCACGATGTACGTCGTGCCCTACTGCATGGGCCCGATCAACTCGCCCCACTCACGCTGCGGCGTCGAGATCACCGACAGCCCCTATGTCGTGCTCAACATGCGGATCATGACGCGCATGGGCACGCCGGCTCTGCACCGCATCGAGCAGGACGGCACGTTCGTCAAAGGCCTGCATTCGATCGGCGATCTCGATCCCGACAAGCGCTTCATCATGCATTTCCCCGAGGAACTCTCGATCAAGAGCATCGGTTCGGGCTACGGCGGCAATGCGCTGCTCGGCAAGAAATGCCACGCGCTGCGCATCGCAAGCTTCCAGGCGCGCACCGAAGGCTGGCTCGCCGAGCACATGCTGATCGTCGGCATGGAGAACCCGCGCGGCGAGGTGCACTACGTCCTGGGCGCTTTCCCGTCGGCCTGTGGCAAGACCAACTTAGGCATGCTGATCCCGCCCGACACGATGCCGGGCTGGAAGGTGTGGACGATCGGCGAGGACATCGCCTGGCTGCACGTCGGCAGTGATGGCCGCCTGCACGCGATCAATCCGGAAGCCGGTTTCTTCGGCGTGGTGCCGGGCACCAGCCCGAAGACCAACCGCAACGCCTACGAGATGATCCACCACGACACGATCTTCACCAACGTGGCGCTGACGGCCGACAACGAGCCGTGGTGG
>Ga0209253_10003813_pt1 | contig 13170 bp, 10 predicted proteins | sample FrelakmetBRP12BR_FD_187145 | JGI IMG/M metagenome (GOLD analysis project Ga0209253, IMG submission 187145) | Freshwater lake sediment microbial communities from the University of Notre Dame, USA, for methane emissions studies - BRP12 BR (SPAdes)... | ecosystem: Environmental > Aquatic >...
CCGTAAGTTGCAGCATACATATTATCCCTCCAAGCCCGATAAATTGTGGGTGCAACCTCGTCTTTATCTATGATATAATCCCAATTGTCCAAAATTGTATAAATTTCATCAATAATTGCAGGTTTACTAGGTCCATAGTAAGTATCCAATTGTGTTAAGATAATGGGAGTGAAACTTTTGGCAGAGACAGATTTTACATCGCTATGTAAAGCTTTCATAAAGTTGATGTCAATTGTTCCATCAGGAGCGGCTGCTAAAACTTCATTAATTCTACGAGCCCGATACCCATCACCGTATCCATACGCTTGTAAATGGTATTGCACGTAATTCGGTCCAACGGATACTTGATTGGCTGATGCAAGGTATTTTTGCGAAGGATTGCTAGAGAATGGGAGATCTTCAAAAGGAACGTATCCAATCCATTCCCCTTCTCCATTAGAACCGTTGTATGGAAGAGTACCATTCCCCGTATGCCAACCGGGGATTTTGCTGTCATCTCGAATGGGAATGCGTGCAGTTGGTCGGATTTGAATATTCCCGTCAATATCTGCATATATGATATTTTGTCCCGGTAGGTCAAAGAACTTGCTAGCTTCATTGAAATCGTTGATATTTGTCGCATGATTAAATCCATACACTGCCCGGAAAAGGTTGCTAATGTTATATAAAGTCCACTGGGTAGCCAAAACTACATTATCTACCCCAAAATCTTCTGCAGAATATCCCAAATACGTCAAGTCTCCCACAACAGGTCCATGAACGGTCTCCTTGACCGTGAATTGAATGGGTTCTTGACCTTTTACTTTAATGTCATAATTTTTATAGGTATATGGAGTAACAGTATGGTTGTAAATGTAATGTTCATCGTCTACTTCATCGTAATAATACCAATCCATTACATCCAATCCTGAATTGGTAAAACCCCATCCTATATATTCATTATGACCCGCAATGGGTATTGGAACTCCCGCAATGGTAAATCCATATATATTTAATCCGGTATTTTCACATACAAGATGAGCCTCATACCAGATCCCAGGTGAATTCCATGATAGATGCATATCATTACATAACATAGGATAACCAGATACGGTTTTGGAACCATTTACGACCCAATTATTGGAACCGTAGGTGAATTCACGAGTTAATAGATCTTTTTGATATGGTAGCTTACCAATGTTATCCAAGAAATTAGTAAATCGAGAGGAAATCTCAAACTGTTCTTTAGATATCTGCGCTTGTACACTCTGCGGAACTGGTAGCGGACTGTAATCCCCATATCCTGGTACGATAGGGATTTGATACGGGTGAATATCATTATATTTTTCAAAATACCAATCCGTACATCCAGCAGCTTCAAATGCCATATAATCACCATATCTACCTAGGTCATAGAACTGCATGGCCAACATGCTGGACATATAAGCGATATACGAAAAGCTATCTACAAGATCCCATGGTTCAGGCTCAAAACCTAAGAGATAATATTCCAAAGGTTTTTCATTCTTATGCGTTTCGAGATAGTAATTTACTCCATCAACGTATTTAACCCATTCGTCCATATAATCAATAGTTCCATTTTCTTGGAGTTCTATAGCATATTCTGCTGTTTTTTCCGACCAATATTTCATGCCTAAAGCAAGGTTAAACTTGTCATATTCTTCAATGCCAGGAGCAAATTCCGCTAGAACCTCCGCTAGCCTTCCTTGCACTTCACGTCTTGCCATGTCCATTTGGAACAACCGATCTTGTGCATGCACGTAGCCTAGCGCAAAAGCTATGTCTGCTTCATTTTCTGCATAAATATGGGGAACACCATAGGTGTCTCGGATCACAGTTACGTCATCATTCAGAGAGAATACCTCTAATTCTTCATATTCTGGAACTTCCGCTGGAATTTTCCAAATTCCTTTTCCCGGGAATAATATGTTTCCCAATGCGGGTATCATTCCAAACGGGATAGAAAATGCTGTAATAACACCAGCAGACACAATTCCAACAATGATGAAGTTAATCAGTACTTTTTTGTCGATTTTTCTCATGTGGTTTCATCCTTAAGAAAAATTTGTTATCTCCTATGTCCGAGTGTGTATTTATAAACTTTTGAAAAAAAAAAACACTATTTTCTAACACACTAACTCTTTGTGAGAAGAATTTCTACTTAAAATTATATAGGAATTTTTTTGATCAAGATTTGATAGATCAAGATTTAGATTATTCAAGATTTGAATAAGATTTAAATTAAGATTTGAATCACCGTTTGAATGACTGAGGAAGTTTATGTAACATGCCGAAAGCAAAGAATTTACGTATTCTTTTTGATTATGCTCACGGAGAGATGTTGAATTTAGAAGATAGCGAATATAAATCCTTTCGAGAACTACTCAAGTCGATGGAGTGTGTCATTTCTTCTAACGATACAGATCGAATTTCCCCAGAACTACTCCAAAATATCGATGTCTTAGTGCTGGGCTGTCCAGTAGAGTCCTATTTAATTTCATCGGAAATCTCAGCCATAATTGATTTTGTGTCTGCTGGGAACAGTTTATTGGTCGTTAGTGAAGTAGGAGTCCTCCAAAAAACAAATTTAAATGATTTAATGAAGCATTTTGGTCTCTATTTCGAAAATACCACTGTTCGATCCCAGAAAAGTACAGAAACGAATAGCATCATCATGATTACTGACATTATCGAACATTCCATAACCAAAAACGTGAAAAAAATCATGTTCGGGGGATGCTCTACAATCCGAACTGTGAAAGCTAAGGGATCCATGGACGTATGTTTATCGGGAGAAGATACCTGGATAGAAGTGTATGATGAGATCCATAATACTTGGATAAAAAATTCAGAAATCCATGTTCCTGTGGTTAGCGTTTCCATATATGGTTTAGGAAGAATCGCGGCAATTACCGATGTAGATATGTTCGGTTCTAATCCCTTATTCGGTTTGGATTCCCTCGATAATAAACAATTAATTCAAAACCTCATCTTATGGTTTCATACTCCAGTGCGATCGGGAGCAACGATTGAATGGCTACTGAGTCAATTTAGTCAGATGAGAGAGGATATGTTGGAAATTGGAGACAAATTTGATAACATGGTAACTACCGCACGAATCTTAGAAAATCGTATATCTCAACTTGAAGAACAACAAGATATTTTTCAGTTAGAATTGAATAAGATTACCCAAAAACCAAAAGAATCGTCAACTTCTTCATCAAAAGAGGATGTTTTAGAATCATCCATCCATAAAAAAACCGAAAAAACCATGGAAAAATAATTCCTATCTTCGATGAAATTATTTTTTAAAGGTATTATCCATCATTTTGGTGAGTTGATCCTCTAAGACCTCAGCTGAAAAGTTCAAAAGACCATAACGACTTTCCCTACCTCTGTCCTTCCCTTCAGGTAGTGCGAATTTCTTAGATAGTAGACCAAAATTTTCCAGGCGGACGATATATCTTTTCAAAGTGGCGAATTTTAAGGGCTCCTGCTTATATTCTTCACAGAGAACAAGATATTCCTCATTGATTTCTGCAGTAGTAATATAGGATTTGGGATAATTATGAAAATATCGGGCAATAGAAAGCAAAACCAAGAATTCATGCTCATTTTTCAATAAATTAAGAAGTTCCGTGTCATAATTCGAGATTGCATTTCCTGCTGCTATTCGTACCATTTCAGGCGTCGCTTCTTTTAATCCTTTTTCATCCAAGTGCAGAGCAACTTGTCGTAAAATCTCGATTCCATGTCGTATATTTTTATTTTTCGCAGCGAAATCTGCTACAAGTTCCAATACATCCTCAGAAAAAGTATCTGGATGAAAAGCAAGACGATTTCGGTATTCTAATATTCGATAGCATTCCGGATATTCGTAAGCGTGAAAATGATAAGTTTTTTGAATTCGGCTAGTTAATCGCTCAGATGCATATCGTATCCAATCAGACCCCCTCGTCACACATAATATCGACATACCCACATTACCGCTTCCAAAAGTTATTGAGGCATTTAGAAATGATAATAAATCATCGTGGGGGAGTTGATGGCATTCATCCAATATGAGAAATAAGTAGCTGTTATTCATTTTGATGTAACCAACCAGCTGCTTCATGAGTTCAGGATCGGAATACCCTCTTCCCGTGCTGATTTTAAATTTTCGCAGTACCTCCCTTAAAATTGAATTCCGGGTAGAATGCTCATTGCAATCAATATATTCTGCAAGTGGGTTATTAAGCTTCTTGAGTAATGCGTCCCGAAACATTCTGCCAAAATATTTTGCTGTAACAGTTTTTCCCACCCCACCATCCCCAATAATCACCGCATTTAGACTTATTTTTCCCGTTTGTATAGTTACAGGTCGGTACAAAGCAGTTAGGGAGTCTATATCATTATCTCTGCAGGGAAGTTTTTCATTTTCTTTATTGTAATCTGGTACCCATCCTTGATCCAAGGTTGTTGCATCCTTATATACGGTACTGCCTTCAAAGGGATTTCGTGAACTCATTTCTCATGATCGCCACAAAATGAATGTATATTAGTTGGATTTGTTGGTTTTATTTTTTACTTTATGTGTTTTTGTCGAATTGAATTGAGAGGGAATCTTGTAGGATAAAGGAATCATGCAAGTAGAAGGTGTATTCTTACGCTATATCGAAGGAATAAATAAGAAGGTGGAAATACAAATATAAAACCAAATAAGGAATTCTAGTAAAAAATCAATAGTAAATTCTATTTTCATTCATATAAAGGTGTAAAAGCAAAATGAATTCCCGTCAACGAGTTTTAATGGCATTTGATCATAGAGAACCAGATAGAGTACCAATAGATTTTGGCAGCATAGTCAGTGGAATCCATATAAAAGCCTACAAGCGTCTTTTAAAGTATTTAAATATACAAGATAACTGCATCAATTATTGTGATTATGGACAACAATTAGCCGTTCCATGTGAAGAATTGCTACAAAGGTTTCACATAGATACCAGATATTTGCGACCAACGGAGAGCATAAAACCCGAAAATTACATTCCAGAACGGGTTGGTGAATATGTGGGGATATATGATGCTTTGGGAGTATTTTGGGGGAATTTTGCATATAAGAATTTAGAGGATATCCTTTATTATGACCCTGTAATTCATCCTCTGAAAGATTTGAAGACCACGGATGAGATTCATTCATATAAATGGCCGAAAAAAGAAGAAATACCACAATTCCTTGATTTAAAACAAACTGCTAAAAGATTACATGAGAATACTGAATTTGCCATTAGTACTCATCCTCTCGGTTGCGTATATGAATACACCACATTTCTTTTCGGATTCACTACCGCTTTACGGTATATGCGTACACGTCCTGAATTACTGAAAGCTGCAATGGAGCATATTCTTGATTATTGGATGAATTTGAGTACAAATTTTCTGAAAATGTTAGGCAAATACATAGATATTGTATGTGTGAATGGGGATCTTTCTGAACAAGCAGGACCAATTATGTCCGAGAATCTATATGTATCTTTGATCAAACCTTTTGAGTATAAAATATCGAAACACATTCATAGCCTTGCAAAAATAAAAATAAATTATCATTCATGCGGTTCTACACCTCTTTTTATTCCGCATTTTATCGATATTGGATACGATGCCCATAATCCGGTTCAAATCGGAGCTTATGATATGGAACCTTGCTCTCTCAAAAAGCGCTTTGGAGATAAAATCGTGTTTTGGGGTGGATTATGTAATACACAAAAAAATTTGCCCTTTGGAACCCCAGAAGAAATTAGAAAGGAAGTTAAAAGAAATCTTGAATGCTTTAAACCAGGGGGAGGGTATATTGCAGCTAATATTCATAATATTACGGCTGAAGTGCCACCTGAAAACATTGTTGCGATGTTTGATGCAGTTTATGAGTTTGGGGATTATTAATACATCATAGTACCTTGATTCTGTCTTCCATTTCCGAGATCTTTTGCGTAATTCGTTCCTTTTTGATGGGATCATAATTAAGCTGTTGATAGATTTCGAACAAATATTTGTATCGATTTAACGCGAGTTGATAATTTTCCGCTTGCTCTGCTTCTTGAGCTTTTATGAGGTTTAATTCTGCAATCTGGAATTTCTTCTTGTGCATCTCTTCTTCGGGGGATGGGACTAGAGGAATAAATCTGTTTTCTCTTCTCTTCTGCTCGATTTTCTCTGATTCCTCATTGAGGTATCTTTGCAACTCTTGCTTTTTTTGGATGGCTAATTGTGTTTCAATCTTTTCTGTTTCTTCTTGTATAATGATTTTTTCATCTAGCATCTTAATTTCATTTAAAATAACGTTCATTTCCTTCTCCCATCCGATCATTTTTAGAATCTTTGACGCATGACGATAGAAAAGTTTCGCTTTAGCATATTTCCCCTCATCTGCATATTTCTTTGCATCAAATAAGGTTTTTTCAAGCATTTGTTCCTTTTTTTCAAGCCATGTTTTGCCGCTTTCATATTTTTGAAGGCGTTCCAGAATTATATCTTTACGAACATGATCAAGTTCTTGGAAGGCATCATATTTTAGGTAATTAAGCGAGGAGGTCTCCCCATTAAGAACTTTTTCGATCTCCCAAATTACACGATTGATCTGAGATATAAATCCCATTTCCTCAAAAATTTGAAGGCATTCGCGGTAATAGTAGAGAGATTCATCAATTCGTTTATTGATTGCTAGTGATCGTGCTACCTCGAGATAATCATCTGCTTTCCTCTCAATTATGTTTATATTCACACGTGAATCCACTGCTTATTCCCCTTTTTTTTTGTTCATCTTATTGTATCCATCTAGATCTAAAAAAAGATTCTGTTGAATCCGTGATTACATTATATGAATATGTTATATCGAAAAGAGAACCCAATTCTATAAAGGATACAGTTAATCAATACACTACTAACGTTTATTAATTCAAAATCCTTCGAACTAGGATTTGTGGCATATCTATATATTTCTGGAATGTTTTTGAGCCATTTGCTTTATAGACGGATTAATTTTGAGAACCCCATCCGGGAAAAAAGATATTTTCGTTCAAATTTTCGATTACTTTTCCCTAAGTAGTAGGACGATTTTCACCAACCTGAACAAATTTAATTTCATTAATCATCCCACCATTCTGAAATATTACTTCTTTCACGTATTTTTCCGTATCCTCATAATTTTGAGTGTAGGTGAATTGAAAAGATATCGATTTATTGACCACATCGAGATTTCGGATTAAAGCATCGACTGCTGGAGCGGGTTTTCCCCCCCATATAGGTCCATATACTATAATATTCTTGTAATTGCGAATTTTCTCGTTAAGTAATTTCACTTTCTTCTTCAGTTTCTCTTTTCCCATGAAAAATTGAAACACTCTTAAGAACCCCCCACTTGCAAACTCTTCTACATCCACTAATTTGTCAACAGAGCGTTCTTTAGCCAATTTTTTGTTATTACCCAATAGCGAAAAATAAATTAATTTAGATTTTTCCATCGATATCCTTTATTATGCTTTTTTTTTTAATATTGATTTTATTTGGACATCACAAATTAATAATTATTTTTTTCGTTTAAAATACCAATCTTTGTATTCCTGGTGCTCTCGAGTTCTTTTTTCTTCTTGACTTTCTTTGAAGCGCACATCTTCCCATTCATCTTCAATTTCGCTTTTATTTAGTGTCAATCCACACACTTGGCAAACATATTTGCGAATTTGGTAATCATATTCCATTTTTCCCGTACATTCAGGACATTTTGGCACTCTATCACCATCTTTCATAAAGATTTGAAAAATTTAAGATCGATGGTGAGTATTCATAGGTTTCGGATCGAGCAAGCTTTTTTTAAGACACAAAAAGAAATGGATTTTATGAAGATCCGCGAAAATCCCAGGTTCATGAGTATAATTTCAATTTTAGTAATTTTAGTTGTATCCGTGTTTAATTTCATGGATCGGTCCCTTTTACCTCCAAATTATAACCTTATTATGGTTGAATTCAGTAAAACCGAACCCGAAGTAGGTTTAATTTCTACGTTGTTCATGATTACAGCAGCAATTTGTACGGTGATTTTTGGATTCCTCAATGATCGTGTAAATCGTAAATGGTTGTTATTTGGAGGCGCAATTTACTATTCTGTTACATCAATTCTCGTTGGATATGCCCCAAGTTATGAATTCCTAATGCTATTCAAAATTTTAACGGGAATCGGAATCGGGGTTGTGCTACCTGTCTCATATTCAATTATTACGGACATGTTCAGAACAACGGCTCGTTCTCGAGTATTTTCCGTGTTTGGGGTTGCACTTACATTGGGAGGAGCTTTTGGAACTATAATTTCCGGGAACTTCGGAGAAGCAGGTAATTGGCGTACGCCATTTATTCTCATAGGATTCATTAATTTGGCGGTAGCCATTTCCGTTGTGTTTTTGAAAAATCCAAAACGAGGAGCGAAAGAAGAGATTTTGGAAGCAAAAATCCAAGAAGGATTGGAGTATTCCTACAAAATCCAATGGAAAGATTTGAGGTATATTTACACACGGAAATCCAATTTCTTTTTAATAATAAACTTTATTGACAATATACCAGGAGGAATAATCGCAGCATGGGCTATTACGTGGCTTGTCGAAGAGCGGGGACTTCCAAAGGATGTTGCTTCAACTTTATTTTTAATCGCATCTGCTTTTTCTCTTGCAGGTTCCATCGTAGGAGGGATTATCGGAGATTGGTGGTTTAAGAAGGACAAACGCTCCAGAGTCGGTATTTCGATGTTTGCGATGATATTAGAGGTGCCATTTCTCATTGCTTTTGTGAGTGTAAAATTCTCGTTCATGGGTTCTCCAACCATCTCAGAAGTATTGGGCAATAGCAGGTTTTTAATTTCGATCTTTATGGTTGGAGTGTTCTTCTTTGTGGATTCTCTTATTGGACCTAATTGGTACAGTACTATAATGGATGTTAATCTTCCCGAGCATCGTGGTACAATGCTAAGCGTAGCAAATTTGGTAGATGCAGTTGGTGCTGGAATCGGTCCGTGGATTGGAGGTCTATTATTTCGATGGTTAGGTAGTTATCAACTTGCTTTTATATTTGCCAGTGTAATCAATATTGCAGGTTTTATTTTTTGGATTCCCATGTTTATTAATATCCGTAAAGATATCAAAAATGTGGAAGAAACTTTGCGAGAAAGGATCATGGCGACAGAGAATTAAAACTAACTACTTTTTTTTCTTATCTTCTTCTTTAACCAAAGGAAATAGTAGAATCAATGGGATCACTCCTATGATGTATATGCAAGCAGTTACAATAAAATTAAGACGGAAATTATACGGACGAATATCTCCAATAAGATAACCTCCAATCACGGCTGAAAAGTTCCAAAAAAGACCCCATGCAATAGTTTGGATAGAATTAACTTTCGCTCTATGTTTTTTGGGAACTATATCCATTAATATTGACCGATTCAATGGCTCTCCTGCATTCATAAAACTTCCTCGTATTAGAAAGATAGGAATTAACAGCCAAAGCGTTGGGTACAGAGCTATAATAAAAAGACATACAGTTCCAATAACTTCAAGCCAAAAAATCATTCTTATTCGTCCTTTACTTCTTGACAATCGTTGAGCTATAATTCCAGCTATCCCTGTGACTATAGTAGTTGTACCCATAATTAATTCAACTGATATAGGTTTTAGAGCATATGTTTCAATGAAAAAGATGCTGAAATACTTAAGAGTCATTCCTGCACCAATCCCTATGATTAACATGCTTGCAATAAGGGTCCCAAAAATTATCCAGTTCCTTTTCTTATAATCACTGTTATTTTTTAGAGTTCCATTAGTATTCTCATCTGATATGGATTCGCTTTTATCACCGAGAGTTCTCTTATCATTGAAAAAAAACATAATTCCTATTGAAATCAATGAAATCAGCATGCCAATCAGCATAACTGTTTTTAATATTGATAATTCCCAAGTATCCCCCAACAATAGAAAAAGCAGAACGCTGATAAATGGACCGATTGAGGCTGAAAGTTGCCGAATTAAATGAAGCCGCGAATATATAATTGATCTGTTGCCGGAGATAGTGGAATCAGCTAATATTGCTTCAAGGGAGGGTCCTGTGAAACCTTGATATATCCCCCAGAATCCAAGTCCAATAAAAATCGCAATCAAGTCTTTTCCGAAAATTAAAATCAATAAACTGATTGCCCCTATTGCAGATGCAATTTTAAGAATTATATCTCTTCTAAATTTATCTGCAAAATACCCGGAAGGTAAAACAGATAAGGTCATGGCAATCCCCATCACTCCGCTAGTCCATCCGAGTATGATATTAGACGATGAAAAGAAGAAAATATAGGCAGAAAGAACGCTTCCTCCCCAAATACTTCCACCAAAATTATGAATTATGCTAAATAGGAAAGTTAATTTGACATTATGATTTATTTCTTTAAAGTTTTGGCTTAATCTCACTTTCTTTGGGACTCTCCTAGGGTCTGCAATCTCACGTTAAGGAAATGGTACTGAATTTTAAAACTTATAGTTCTCCTAATCGAGTAATGTAATTAGGCACATAAGAGATAATATTATAATATTATTATTGGTGGATTATCGCATGTCGGAAGAAGAGAAAGATCGCGTAAAGATCCTAAAGATATCAGATGACGAAGAAGAATTGAATCCTGAAGAAATTGAAGAACTTAAAGGCATTATTGAAGAAATTCCTGAAGATAGGGGTGCAAAAGATGAGATTGCTTCGGATGAACGGGAGGAATCCGAGGATGAAGGAGAAGAAGAAGTGGGAAATGAGGAGAATATTTCATCACCAGATCTGAATAAAGCAATCATTGCAGAAAAGGAAAAACAATCAAGCGATATTCCCTTAACAATAGAGGAAAAGGCACCAAAAATTGAAAATCACATTGTTCCCACAGAAGAATGCTGGCTTATTAAACGAACTAAGACTGGATTTACCTTGCCTAAAGAATTGCGTGATAAAATCCATATGCAGCAGAACTTTGCGCTCGTTTTTGAGCATCATGAGCTAGCCTTTTACATGATAAATGAGGAGGATATACCCAAATTAAAATTAATACACAAAAAGGAAGAACCGAAACCTAAAGAAAAAGGAAAAGGTAAGCGATCGAAAAAGAAAGTAGAAGGTCCTGAACCAGACTGGCCTCGATATTTCCACTTTGAGGTTGAAGACCAAGAGAAAGTGCAAGATGCTTTGGAATCAGCTTTTTACAAATTTGCCGCAAATCCTCCCTCAATTGGGGAGGGGATGAATTTGATCATGTATGTATTGACGTCATTGTCGAAAAATCACAAAATGAATGATGCTCGGTTGCGTCAGACCGTTATTTTTTTCCTTTGTCACATCATTGAGCAGTTTAATCAGCCCCAGCTCATCGACTTTATCCAGCGGGAAATATTAGATGATGTTGAAAGTCCATATCTTTACCAGATCTGTTTAAATCAGTTAACATATACGAGCTTTATAATGAAAAAACCTGATAAAGCTGATGAGTTCATTACTGCATGTGTTAATATGATTAATAAATATGATATCTCTGAAATGTATGCAATTATGGATAGTTTTAAGCATCTGATACATATACTCACACCGATTGAGGGAACGAAAATTCCTAAAGAGGATTTGAGTCATGTAAAATCCTCATTGGATGTCTTCGGGGAAAAATTAGAAGATTTTGATTACCAAGTTCAATATATCGAGATGTTAGAGCGTATGGATTTTGTTGAAGATGCATATAGCAAAGCGCAACTGTTTTTAAATCGATTAGAACAAGATTCTCCAATACGGGACGCATTTAAAGAAATCATTCGAAGAATTCGAAAACTTCCAGTTGAAGAGTAATCATTACATACTTCAGTACCTATTAATATCTATTATATTTTACCAATTGTATTTTACTATCAAATGATAGTGTGAAAAACGTTTAATATACATTTTAAATTGTGGAGCACACAACTTTTTTATACGAAGTAGGGACTATTGATCAATAGAAATATTGGTTGTCACTCGGACTTGGTGATTTCATGGAAGTCAAAATTGATTATGATTTCGAAATAGTTCAGGATGAAAAATTGAAAATCAAATGGATAATCGAGGAATTTGACGCTCAATTTGGAGACCGAGTAGGAGAATTATCCGATGAAGATGTGGTTAAAGGTCTCGAATTTATCAACTACCTTATCACCACCGTCGAATTAGATAACCAGAATCCTGAAGTTTTATCCTATTTGAGAAGTAATTTGGAATGGTTGGAAAAACGATTCCCTATTTTTTTTGCCTAATGTGTATTCGATTAATTGTCAATTCCAATAAATTAAATCCGTAACATTAAATCGATGACTAGTACTCAAAGTAGAGTGATTGATACTTTCAGATCGGATCTAAATGATGATCAACCGATAATAAAAATCCATTTACGTTGTAAAAACAAAGTGATATTTATCCAAGATAATAGAGGTTGTTGTAACAGTATCAATATGGTGAACTAAATGTCATTAGAATGGGAAAAGATAGAAGATAAACCTGATAAACCCTACAAGGTGGAAGGTCAGTTCCTATTAGACCAAAGAGCGAAAATTGCAGAATTGGAAGCAAACCTCCACGAAACGCGTACTGATTTAGAAGATTTGAAAAAGCAATTCAATACCGCGAATTTCAAAATTCAAGAATTCGATGCAAATTTGCAGGAAGCGGTTAGTGAGCGGGATTCCTTACAGAGCCAGCTGGAAGTAACACTTCAAGAAAGAGATGCCTTAGATAGAGAATACAATCAAATGAAGAAAAGTGTAGATAATTTTATGAGTAAATTTGACTCTGCGGAAGGAGAGAAAATCCAACTTTCGACAGATTTGGAAGCAGCTCAAGCACAAATAAAATATCTTAATGAGAAAGCGGATGAAATGCGCGAATTATCCACCAAAAATGCAGAATATTTGAAGAGAATTGATGATCTAAATGCAGAACTCATCACAAAGAAAAGCTCGTTGGATAATCTCAAAGCACGGTTGGATCAAGTAGAACCTCAATTTTCTGAAGCGAAAGCAAAAGTCAATGAATTACAAGCTCGTGTCTCCGAAAAAGATTTGAGTATGGAGGAAATGGAAGGTAAATTGAAAGAATTCGAAACCC
>Ga0209253_10003814_pt1 | contig 13167 bp, 9 predicted proteins | sample FrelakmetBRP12BR_FD_187145 | JGI IMG/M metagenome (GOLD analysis project Ga0209253, IMG submission 187145) | Freshwater lake sediment microbial communities from the University of Notre Dame, USA, for methane emissions studies - BRP12 BR (SPAdes)... | ecosystem: Environmental > Aquatic >...
CTCAACCTACTTGATCCTCGAATCCCCCTCACACTCCCCCTTTGTCAAAGGGGGAGTCAAGAGACAAGGGCACCCTCAGACTGCCGGCAGGAAGATGTCCTAGTGGAAACGGGGGAGCGGCCCGCCCGTGTCATTCCCGCGGAGGCGGGAATCCAGGCGGTGCTTGTCCTGGTGAAGGCAGGGAACGGGAATCCAGACGGTTGGTGGTGGGTTTCGCCCGCCTGAAGCGGACTCCACCCACCCTACTTGCTGGGATGCATGATGACGTGCGGGGAGGCGTGAGGAGCCAGTGTGGTGCCAAGGTGGCGACTTCTGGTGTGGGAGTGTCTTCCGCTGGTGGGAGAGGGACCAGGTGCCGTCAAGATGGGCTGCTTGGCAATGGCAAATGACCATTCGCGGTCTGGGGAACCTCTTCGTCAGCCGCCTCCACCTTCTTGCCGGGACCCATGAACCATTCTAGGAACTCTCAGGACTGGCCGCGGCAGCCAATACCCCGGCATAGCCGCTGCAGAGGAGGTTTTTGGGCAAAGAAAAACCCCAGTCTTGATGCCTGTGCGCCTTGACTGGGGTTTTCAGTTATGCTCTTCCCTTTCCGGTCTTCTTGGCCGGCGCCTTGGTGACCTTGCGGGGAGCCGCGGCCTTGGTCTTCTTTACAACTGTCTTCATTCTATACACCTCCTTTCCTTGAAGTGTCACGTATGGCTTTAGAGTGTACGTAGGGGAAGTCACGCCTGTGTCTCACAAGACGGCACTGGACTCACAGAGATTGCTCGCAGCCGAGGCAAAAAATCACGATGAAGTCACAGAGAATCGGGCGACTGCGGGTTTGGCGATGGTCCGGCACTAGGCATCCGTGCGTGGTGCGTCGTGTGGGAGATAGCGATTCTCGGGGCGATTGGGTGTGCATGACCCCAGAGGCAGGGAAAGGGTGGGCACCGCCCACTCTACGGTTCTGGATTCCCTCCACGCGGGCATGATCCGCCTGAGGCGGACCGGAGCAAGTAGGGTGGGTGGAGTCCGCCTCAGGCGGACGAAACCCACCATCAACCGTCTGGGATTGCCGCTCCCCGTTTCCACGAAGGCAAGCTGCGCGGAATGATACGCCTGAGGCGGACCGAGGATTTGGTCCAGGATTCGCCTCAGGAGAGAGGTGTCCCCCCGGACTCAACTCCCTGGAATCCCTCTTTGACAAAGAGGGACTTAGGGAGTTCGGGGACAAGGGGGCGGAAGGTAGTTCAGAGAAGGCCTTTGAGGGCCCGACTCCGACGGAACTTGGCTGGTTGGCGGACAATGAGTCGGCGCGACGCCGGCAATCTTGACAAGGCCGGCAGTCACCGTGCAGAATGTTGCCGTGGAGGCTCTTCTCACGGTAGTCTTCATTCTGCTCGGTCTCGCGATTGGCAGTTTCCTCAATGTTTGCATAGATCGCCTGCCAAGCGGGCGGTCTATCGTCAGCCCCCCATCCCAGTGCGATCAGTGTCAGCGCCGCCTTTCAGCGGCGGATCTCATACCGGTCTTCAGCTACGTATGGCTGCGCGGCCGCTGCCGCCACTGCCAGGCATCCCTTCCGAAGCGCCTGATCATGGTGGAGGTGGCCACCGGGGTCATGCTGGGGGTTCTCTACCTGGTGTTCGGTTTGGAGGCGGAATTCGGGGTAGCGGCTTTCTGGGGTTGTGTGTTCATCGTGATCTTCGTGATAGATCTGGAGCAGGGCCTGATACTGAACAAGGTAGTCTATCCGTCGCTACTGGTCGGGCTGGTATTTGCCGGTCTTGTGGACCGCCTGCCCTGGCTGGAAGGAAGCGGAGCGATGGAGGGCTGGCCTCAAATTGCCATAGCCGGTCTGGGTGGTGGGGTGGGTTTTCTGTTCTTCTTCCTGTTGGCGGTGTTTGCCTTAGTGGTGTTGGGCAAAGAGGGTTTGGGGTGGGGGGATGTCAAGCTGGCGGCGCTGATTGGCCTGGTCTGCGGGTTTCCGCTGGTGTTGGTGGTGATGATTCTAGGGGCCGTGTTGGGGCTGTTGATGGCGCTGGCGATGGGACGGTTGAAGGGTGGTCAGACGATACCATTTGGTTCAGCACTGGTGGTAGCGACCATGGTGGCCATAGTGGCGGGACAAGGCATTATTGACTGGATGGCGAAGCTCTACGGCTGAAGCTGCTGGCCCGGTTTGGTCGGCTTCGAGATGGCGCCGGACTCCATAAGACCGAGAAACACCTTGGCTATATTGGGATCAAACTGAGTGCCTGAGTTGCGTTTGATTTCCTCCGTGGCCTCTTTCCACCCCAGGGCTGGCTTGTAGGGGCGGTCGACTGTCATGTCTGCCAGGCAGTCTGGCACGGCTAGAACACGCGCTTCCAAGGGTATCTCTTCGCCTCTGAGTCCCTGGGGATAGCCGGTGCCGTCAAAGCGTTCGTGATGGTATAGAATCGCCGGCACGCACGGGGCGAGGCTGGGCACGTTGGAAATGATGGCTACCGCCAGCCGCGGGTGGGTCTTCACCTCTTCGAATTCTTCGGTGGTCAGCGGACCACCCTTCGTCAGGATGGAATCGCGCACGCCGATCTTCCCGATGTCGTGCAGCAGCGCGGCCGCGCTCAGGCGGTTCACCGATTCCGGTGGCAGTCCGAGCGCCTCGGCCAAGGTGACGACGTAGTCTCTAACCCTCTGGGAGTGGGAGTAGGTATAGTGGTCCTTGGTGTCGACTGCAGTGGTCAGCGCATAAATGGCTGCCAGACTCGGACTCCTCGCCTCGCCGTTCTCGGCCTGACGGGCACCTACTGCGGGCATCAGGCTGCTGGAGATGTGGACGCGGTTGCCGCCGGCATACTTGGAGTGATAGAGAGCGCTGTCGGCGGCACTAGCAAGGTCAGCAGGAAGCACACCGTCAGATGGGCAACTGGCGATGCCGAGGCTGCAAGTAACTCCTGTGGATTTGGCCTGTGCAAGGGCAGCCACTTCCTGCCTGATTCTCTCTGCAACATGGTAGGCGCTATCCGTGTCGGTCTGCGGCAGAAGAGCGGCAAACTCGTCACCGCCGTAGCGGAACGCCTGATCGCTGGTACGTATGGCTTTCTTGATCAGGGCGCTGATGTCCCGGAGCAAGGTGTCTCCGGCAGGATGGCCATACACGTCGTTGTAGGCTTTGAAGGAATCAAGGTCAATCATGATCAGAGAGAAGGTTCCGGCGTAGCGTATTTGGCGATTGATCTCCTCCCTGAGCCTTTCATCGAAGTGGCGGCGGTTGAAGAGCCCGGTAAGCTCGTCGAGGCGTGCCTTCTCCCTGGCCTGTGCATAGAGCTGTGAATTGGCAATGGATGGGGTGATTTGCAGAGCCAGTTGCTCCAGAAGGCGGATATGGTTCTCCTTGTATGCTTGAGGATAGCGGCTGCCCAGGGTCAAGGACCCCAGACTTTTGCCGGCATAGACCAGTGGCAGATAGATGATCGAGTGAAGGCCCTGCTTCAGGTGTCTCTCCGCGGTGGAGAACGCATGGGCCTTGGCCAGGTCGGGCTCATATACGCTCCTCTGCTGCTTCATCGCCAGCTCAGTTCCTGTGCCTGCCAGTGAAAGCTTTTCCTGGGGCTGCCAGGGAGCAGATACTTTGCTGTTCAACGCCAGGATCTGAAGTTCGTCTTCGTCGGCGAGAGATATGGCCGCCCAGTCAATAGGCACAACCTCACCGAGTTGTTTTGAGAAACGGCCGAATGCCTCACCGATGTCAATGCTGGAGGTCATGATGAGCATCAGCTCATTTACCACGGTCAATGACCTTTCCTTTGCGAGCAGTTGCTCGCGCAGGTACTCTCTCTCAATGCCAGGGCTGATGGAGCTCAAGGCGTAGGTGACCAGTTCCATCTCCTCAAAGGTATACGATTGGCCTCTCCTCTTCTTGCCCATGGCTACTATGCCTATCAGCCTGTTCTCGTTCCGGAGCGGGAAGAAGAGTTCCACCATGGCCGATTCTATGTTCTTCTTCTCTTCTCCCCAAAGGGAGGTGAATTCAGGCAAGATGCTGATCTCTCTTCGCGACAAAGGAGCCGTGCCTTGGGCAAGGCGTTCGACTAGCGGGCTGTCCGTCCTAATCACAACGACTTTTTCGGTACCATCGTCGCAGGAGAAGTGAGCTTGGGACCGGAATCCCCCGTCCTCAGAAGTTGGAAGGAGCAGCCAGGCGTTCCGAGCTCCGGTGGAATGGCAAAGCAGAGAGAGAAACTGGGCGCTGAATTCCTTCAAATCGGCAATGTTGTATATGCTTATGACAAACTGAAGGAGTCTCTGGCGGTGGTCGTATCTTCGGCCTGTGAAGACCTCCTCTATAGCTCTGCGTGAGGTTGCACCGACTGCAGAGATGAGCATGATGCAGCAGAAGGCGGCAGTGATACCCGTGACCACCACCAGCCAGTCCATCTTGAAGTCCAGTATCTCTGAAGCTATCCAGAAGAGGAGTAGGTAGGTAAGAACCGCGACAAGCGTTAGCCAGACGTAGAGCAACGTCCTGCGGAATGCGGCTCCCACGTCCAGCAGTTGGTGAGCGGCTGTGGCATAGAGAAGGATGAGGGCGGTGAGCAAGTTCCCAATATGAGCCACAGCATAGGAAACACCGAACTTGGTGAAGGCACACCCCAACATAGTGGCGCCGGTCAAGATGACTACGAGGAGGTATGTTATCTGGTTGCGCTCAGACAGTTGGGTTGTGGCCGTTCGCTTCCGGGCCAGCAAATACACGTCCCGGAAGACTATGAGGATTATGGGGGCGCCCCCAAGGATTGTCCAAAGACCGTAGTCAACGCTGGTTTTCCCTTGGCTGATGTCGATATCACGGGGGACCACGTTCAGTGCCGCCAGCGCGACTAGGGCAAAGAGCGGCAGAAGTGCCAGTGGGATTCCCCCGGACTTGCTGTGAAAGGACTTGAGGACATAGTGGAACTGAATCACCGCCCAGAAGGTCATGCAGATGATGACTTTCACCAGGAGTGTCTGGTTGATATGGAGCAGTTCGCTGCGCAGGAAGAAGTCGGAAAGACTCCAGAGCATAGCAGGTATGAGGTACAGGACAAAGTACCCTTGCTGCTTCTGCCATGGCCTGTGGAACAGCGAGACGAACAGCAGGGGAACATAGGCTACTGTGGCGGCGAGCGGAATCAAGGCGTGACTATCCATATCAAATCAAAGGACGTCCTGCGTCCATCTGACGACTACGGCATGGTGTCAGGGAAGACGCGCACTGAGAATGAAATCCTCCTCGCTTCACGTTCGGCCTCTTGTACGATTCTGGCATTGTGTTGAGTTTTTTGATAGACCCAAACGGATACCAATGCTGAGCCGAGGGGGTCAATAGGGGTTGCGCTTGACGGGATTCCAACAGGGATGCACGCAGGATTGTGCGTTTGGGGCACGCACTCCTCAGCCGGCAAGCGACGTTATCCGCGATGGGAGACCTGCATTCCATTCCGATAGGTGTCTGTGCGGTCAACGCCATAACTCCCGTGTTTTCGCCGTTCATATGCCCGAGAATCGACCATCGCATGCCGAGCAGATTGTGGATAGTGCCAGAAGACATATGTGCCGCGACCGGGACCGCGCAACTGCCACCCCCAACTCTGAAAGCGCACGCAGTGTAGGCAATCGGTCTTGTCGAAGTGCTCTGGCCGCTAGTCCGGTGCTTGCTGCGTCGCGGCGCAGGCCACAGTCCCATTGGGGGACTCCTCCCGCGGCTTCTTGAAGGTGTACCCAATGCCTGGCCTTGTGGCGATGTATTTCGGGTTGCCGGGGTCATCGCCAAGCCTCTTTCTAAGTCTGGCGATAGCTACCTGGAGGATATGGGTGTCTCCGCGGTACTCGCGTCCCCAGACTTCGGTCAGAAGTTGTTCATGGGTGATTACTCTGCCGGCGTTGCGGGCGAGCAAACACAGAATCCGGTATTCGGTTGGCGGCAATATGATCTCGCTGTCACCTATCTTCACCTGATGCTGGGCGAAATCGATGTTCAGGTCTCCAGATGCGAATGCTGGCTGGGGCATTTCCTGTGGGAACTTGGTGCGGTGCAAGACTGCCTTCACGCGTGCCACCAGTTCGTTGATGCTGAACGGCTTGACTACATAGTCATCGGCGCCAGTGTCGAGTCCGCGTACGACGTCCTCAATGCCGCCCTTCGCGGTCAGCATAATGATGGGCACTTCGGAGAATTCGCGAATCCGTTCACAAGCTTGAAACCCATCCATCACCGGCATCATGATGTCGAGAAGGACGAGCGCAGGTTGCTCATCGTGCACCAGTTGCACGGCTTCTTTGCCGTCAGCAGCCGTTACTACTCGGAATCCTTCCAGTTGCAGGTTCAGACTCACCAGTTTCAGGATTCCGGGGTCGTCATCCACGACTATTATTAGTGACTTCTGAAGTGCCGTCATGTTACCTCCATATCACTCAGTTGCTCAGGGCACTCTCACCAGATCCGAAACGACCAGATGGGAAGCCAAAGGCCATCCGGTTCTATCCGTTCTTCGTGCTGCGCCCGTCAATTCTACAGTGATAGCTTCTCTGTCCGATTCAGGTGAGCTCGGTCTCGCCTGCTTTTCGTAATGGCATAAGTGTAGGGCGGTCTGTTATCCCCTGTGTCTCAGGTTGGGTTCTCTGCTTCACAAACACTCTTCTCGTGGAAGAGAATTAGTCACAAAAAGATCACTGGTGAGGGCTTTTGCCAACAAGGCGCGGCGGCCATGAACCAGGGGAATGGATCATGCGAGAGGGATCAGCGCATGAAGGGCACCCGTGTATGCTACGGCTTCTTGAACACGTAGCCGATGCCCGGTCGGGTGATGATGTACTTCGGGTTCATGGCATCTTCGCCGATCTTCTTTCTCAGACGGGCTACAGCTACCTGAAGGATGTGAGTATCGCCACAGTACTCCTGCCCCCACACTTCAGACAGGAGGTGATCCTGGGTAATTGCTTTGCCGGCGTTGCGCGCCAGGAGGCAGAGGATCCTGTACTCCGTGGGCGTGAGGAGGACTTCATCTGCGCCTGAAGTCACGCGGTGTTGAGCAAAATCTATGACCAGATCGCCCGAAACGAAGGGGGGTTGTGGCATCTCCTCGGGGAATCTGGCGCGGCGGAGGATCGCTCGGACGCGGGCCAAGAGTTCATCGCTGCTGAACGGCTTCACCACGTAGTCATCTGCGCCCTTGTTGAGGCCGTTTATGACGTCCTCGCTGCGGCCCTTGGCCGTCAACATCAGAATCGACACTTCTGAGAACTGGCGGACGCGTTCGCACACCTGAAAACCATCCAGCCCGGGCATCATGACGTCGAGAATGACGAGAGTTGGCTGTTCGTTCTCGACCAGCTGCAATGCAGTCTTGCCATCACTGGCGGTGATGACCTGGTACCCCTCCAACTCAAGATTGAGTGTCACCAGTTTGAGTATTCCGGGGTCGTCGTCGACGACGAGGATCAGCGGTCTTCTTTGTGGCATTGTGAGACCTCCCTATTTCGTACTCTGACTCTTTGGCTTGCTTCCTTCACGCTGGAGCAGCGGCAACATGAAGGTAAACACGCTTCCCTTTCCCAACTCGCTCTGGGCCCAGATACGCCCTTCGTGAGCCTCTATTATACCCTTACAGATGGCTAGACCCAAGCCCACACCTCCACCCTTATGTGACGAGGTGCCGGATGCGGCCTGGTAGAAACGTTCGAATATCCTGTCCAGTTCATTCGCCGCGATGCCGACGCCCTGGTCCTTCACGTGTACAGTCAGGCTCCGGTCGTCCACCTCGCAAAGCACCGAAATCTCCGTGCCTTCCGGGGAATACTTTACGGCGTTACCCAGGAGATTGTCGAGCACCTGCCTTATTCGCCTGGGGTCCGCTTCCACTAGTGGCAGGGACCTTGGCGACTTCATGGCAAATCGATGGCCCTGTGCCTTCTGTTGCATGTCTTCGATGGTGTTGGTGATCAGATTGTCGATGGCCAGTGGCTCCTTGTTCATGCGGAAGCCTCCGGCCTCCAGTTTGGAGAGTTGGAGCAGGTTCTCGATCAGTTCGGTGAGCGTGTCGCTGGCCCGGTCGATTTCCTTGAGGAAGTCGCGTTTCTCCTCGTCAGTCAGTTTTTGATAGTGCCGCAGTATGGTGGTGCTGTAGCCCTTTATGGACGTGAGAGGCGTACGGAGATCGTGGGAGACGTTGGCCAGAAGCTCGGTCTTCAGGCGGTCCGCTTCACGGAGTGCTCCAACTGTGCTGGCGTCTTTGTAGAGGCGGGCATTCTCAATGGCTATTCCGGCCTCATTGGCAAAGGCGATGAGCAACCTCATCTTGCCGGAGAACGCGCTCTTCTTGGTGCTGTGAACGAACAGGACTCCGATGATGGTGTTCTTGACCTTGATGGGCACACCGGCGTAGGACTTGATGCCTGCTGCCACGAGCACTGGATTGGTGCCTTCAGTCGCATCCACGTTGTCTACCAGTAGCGGCTGTCCGCTGGTGATTATCCCTGTCGTCACGCCGTGCGGTCGGGCAGTGATGGGGCTAAGTGGGATGTCGACTATTCTTCTGGAGGCGCTGTGCTGTCGGTTTCTGAGGGTGAGTGAGGGAATGTCGGCATACTCCTCGCTGCCAACCCCGAGTGTGCCGTCCTCGTTCACCATAACAATGCTAGTGTACGAGGACTCCAGCGCTGTGCCCACTTGCGAGACGATTTCTCGCAGCACCTGCTGCAAATCGAGCGTCTGAGTTATGGATGTCAGTACCTGGTGGAGGGCAGCCAGCTCTCGGTTTCGCTGAAGTATCTCTTCCTCGGTTCTCTTGCGCTCGGTTATGTCTTTCACAATCATGATGAATCCGGTTGGCTTGCCGGTCTTGTCCCTCATAAGAGCGGCGCTCAGCTCTACGTCAGTCTCCTTCGCATCCTTTGCCAGGAGCGTGTACTCCATGTGCCCGCTGTGGCCTTGATGGAAAGTCTTTCTGAGAGATTCGATCACCCGGGGATGGTCCTTCTCGGCTACGAGTTCAAGGATGCTTCGGCCCAACAACTCCTCTCGGCGGCCATAACCATGCAGGAAGAGCGTGGCCTCGTTCAACTCCGTCATGAGGAGCTGCAGGTCAGTGACGATGACGCCGTCGGCGATGGACTTGAACATGGCCCGCAGTTTCCCCTCTGACTGGAGGAGTTCGTCTTCAATCCGTTTGCGCTCCGTGATATCACGGAAGAATCCAATGTTGCACTCCCGCCCATTCACCAGGGCTTTGGTGGCGTTGATATCGACATATAGCGTCCTGCCGTCTTTGGTGGTGCAGGGAATGTTGGCGGCCAGCTCCGTTCTCCCTCCTGCCTGGGCCTCAATCTCGGAGGCTATTCGTGTCCATTCATCTGTGGGGTGGATGGCGCTCCTGTCCATCCCCCGCAGTTCATCCAGGCTGTAGCCCAGGATCTTGCGTATCGCCGGGTTGGCATAAACGAATTTGTTGGTTTCACTGTCGGCTACGAGTATGCCCTCTTCAGCAGACTCGAAGAGAGTCTTGTATCCTTCTTCTGACTCCCTCAGAGCCTGTTGTGCGATCTTGCGCTCAGTGATGTCGAGGGGATTCCCCAAGACCGCCGGTTGACCCTGGTATTGGATGGACGTTGTGGTGTCCCTTACCCATCTGATGTCCCCGGCTTCGTTGACAATCCTGTAGTCGTAAGGCAGAACATGCTCGCCGCCGGCGACCTTGATCAGATTCTGCTTGACCGTGTCTCTGTCTTCGGGTACCACCAGTCGCAAATAATGCTGGCCTTGCAGGTCGCCTCTGGTACGGCCGGTGTACACCTGCATCCGACGGTTGACATAACGTATTATGCCGTTAAGAGCAACGTAGATGCCGGTTGGTGCATCAGCGAACAGGCTGTCGAAGACGTCTTTGGGTTGAGCAGGTTGCGGTTCCATCGAGGCCTCACGAGCAGCGCTGCCCCGAAGGTCGGAGTACGAGTCTGTAGGCTTTCTCTCGGTACCCATAGAATGTCACCTTGGAAAGGACATCCCTACCGGACGATCCCGATCCGATGCCCTATTTAACCACTTTGTGGCGATTTTTAACAGGCCCCTTAGTGCTTCGTCCACCTCCTGCGGCGGAGTATGCCGTCGTGGACGGGCCAGTCCCAGAGCGTTGATCGGATATGGCTGATAACTCGTGCCTGAGTTCAGTGATCTTGTCTCGCAGTATGGCGGCTTTCTCGAACTCCAGACTCTTGGCCGCGGTCCTCATCTGAGCCTCCAGTTCTTTGATGAGGCCTGCCATCTCACTCTTCGACATGGGCGCGGTGCCGGCATATGTGGCGCGTGTTTCGGCTACCTGCTTCACTCTGTCGGTGATGTCTTTGATGGCCTTCTTGATGCTCTGCGGCGTGATGTTGTGGTCTGTGTTGTAGGCTTCCTGAATGAGACGACGCCGGTATGCCTCGTCCATCGCGCCCTTCATTGATCCAGTGATGGAATCGGCGTACATGATGGTGTGGCCGTCGACATGGCGGGCGGCGCGGCCCATCGTCTGAATGAGGGCTCCCGTGGACCTCAAGAACCCTTCTTTGTCGGCATCGAGTATGGCCACCAAGCTGACTTCCGGGAGGTCCAGTCCCTCTCGCAGGAGGTTTATCCCTACCACCACATCATGTATGCCAAGCCGAAGGTCTCGCAGAATCTCCACCCTCTCCAGAGTGTCGACCTCTGAGTGGAGATAGTGCGTCTTGACCCCCATCTCCTTGAGGTACTCCGAGAGTTCCTCGGCCATTCTCTTGGTGAGTGTAGTTACCAGGCAGCGCTCTCCGCGGTCGACTCGAGCCTTGATCTGTTCCAGCAGGTCGTCGATCTGACCCTTGGTAGGCTTGACCTCGACAGTGGGCTCCAGGAGGCCGGTGGGTCTGACCAGTTGCTCCACAACCTGCTGACTGTGCTCGTACTCGTAGGGCCCCGGGGTGGCTGACACGTAGATGGCTTGATTGATCTGACTGCGGAACTCCTCGAAGGTCAGGGGGCGGTTGTCCAGGGCCGATGGGAGCCGGAAGCCAAAGTTCACCAGCACTTCTTTCCGACTGCGGTCCCCGTGGTACATTCCCCTGATTTGCGGCAGGGTCATGTGTGACTCGTCGATGAAGAGCAGAAAATCGTCCGGAAAGTAGTCCAGCAGCGTTGATGGCGGACTGCCGGGCGGGCGCCGCGAAAGATGACGAGAGTAGTTCTCGACGCCGGTGCAGTAACCCATTTCCTGCAGCATCTCGAGATCGTAGTTGGTGCGGCTTTCGAGTCTGGCCGCCTCCAGGACCTTGCCGCGCTGTCGAAGCTCCTGCAGCCTCTGCTCCAACTCAACGCGGATGTCGGCCATGGCCCCCGTCAGTTTCTCGGCCGAAGTAACAAAGTGCTTGGCCGGATAGATGTTGATTTCGGCGTGCTCCTCCAGCAGTTCGCCGGTTAGAGTGTCGACCTCTACTATTCTCTCGATCTCGTCACCGAAGAATTCAATGCGCACGGCCTTCTCTTCGTAGGCCGGCTGTATTTCCAGGACGTCGCCGCGAATGCGGAACCTGCCTCGGGTGAAATCGATATCGTTTCGCTGGTACTGCATTTCGACGAGGCGGCGGGCGACCCTGTTGCGGTTGTGTTTCTCCCCCTTCTTCAGCCTTTCCACAAAGCTGTAGTACTCCTCGGGTGATCCCAGACCGTATATACACGACACTGAGGCCACGATGACCACATCCCTTCTCTCGAAAAGGGCGCGCGTGGCAGCGTGACGCAGCTTGTCGATCTCCTCGTTGATGTCCGTTTCCTTCTCTATGTAGGTGTCTGTGGTGGGGAGGTAGGCTTCGGGCTGATAATAGTCGTAGTAGCTGACGAAGTATTCGACGGCGTTGTGCGGGAGATACTCCTTGAACTCTGAGCAGAGTTGAGCGGCCAGGGTCTTGTTGTGGCACATCACCAGCGTCGGCTTCTGGACCTGCTCAATGACGTTGGCCATGGTGAAGGTCTTGCCGCTGCCCGTGACGCCGAGCAAGGTCTGCTGCATGTGGCCTTCCTTGAGCCCTTGCACCAGCTTGGCGATGGCCTGAGGCTGGTCACCGGTCGGTTTGAGGTCAGACTCGATCCTGAAGAGACTCACGGGCAACCTTCTCTGGCAGGGCAGGCTGGCGGTCCGCCGCGTTTCGCGTGCCTGCTGCTATCTCACATACTAGAGCATAGGCCGTTGTTGCACAAGGTATATCGACTGCGCCTATGATGGCGGTCCTGTGAAGACTGTCCCGCCGAAGGCAGGGAGCGGGAACGCAGCCCATTTGTGCTTTTCAACCCCGTGGCCCCCACTCTTGGGGGAAGAGAAATAAGGCAGAGGGGCTTCGCATCTCTGCGCGCCCCGACGGGTGGCATGGGTGGGGAGGGCTCTGCCCGTGATGCGCGGATGACCAGCCGAGCGGCTGTCAGTGCAGTGGACGCTTCGCCGGGATTCCGGGCCGGCGGGGGTATACGGGTGGTGTTATCGATGTCTTCTCCAGGACCACCAGAATATGTTGTTCCAGGCCTTTGATGGTTACTTCTCGGATCGTCCTGAGCTTGCCGCCGAGGATGTCCACGGCTGGATTGGCATGAGTCAGTTCACGCTCAATGCCATCCTTCTTCGGGATTACGGCGAGTCCGCCGATCCGGCAGAAGGGAAGAGTCAGTTCGGCGACTGTGGCCAATTGGCTGACCGCGCGGCACACTACCAGGTCGAAGCGTTCACGGTAATCGGGGAGATGGGCGATTGCCTCTGCTCGTTCGGTGACTATCTCTGTTTCCGCCAATCCCAGTTCCTTCACAATGTGCCGGAGAAAGGCCGTCTTCTTGGCCACGGAGTCCAAGAGAACCAGTCTGGCCCCGGGGTGCACTATCTTCAACGGAATGCCCGGCATTCCAGCTCCAGTGCCGATATCCAGAAGCCCGAAGCTGCCATTGACCCATGCGGACCCCTCCAGCGCCAGGACGATGCTGAGGGAGTCCACGAAGTGTTTGACCTGCACCTCTTCGTAGTCTGTGATTGCTGTCAGGTTGACTCTCTGATTCCAATCCACCAACTGCTCGTAGTACGTCTGAAACTGCTCGAGTTGGTGTTCGGTCAGCGGCAGAGCCAACTGCCGGGCTCCTTCCACGAGCTTGTCCATCATGGTAGCTCCATG
>Ga0209253_10003815_pt1 | contig 13165 bp, 12 predicted proteins | sample FrelakmetBRP12BR_FD_187145 | JGI IMG/M metagenome (GOLD analysis project Ga0209253, IMG submission 187145) | Freshwater lake sediment microbial communities from the University of Notre Dame, USA, for methane emissions studies - BRP12 BR (SPAdes)... | ecosystem: Environmental > Aquatic >...
CCCGGCGAAGGCCACGTGGTAGCCGTTGCCGAGGAGTGCGACTGCCGCCGCACGGCCGATGCCGGTGCCTGCGCCGGTCACGATCGCTGTCTTCATTGTCGCTGCCATGGTCCGTCCGTTTCGAGTCGACATTGGGCGCGCGCCGCGCGCAAACGCGCATTGTGCGGTCCGCGGGCCGTTTCGGACAATGCCCGGCGCGGCCACGGGATTCGAGCGAGCGCGCGGACGCTCCGAAGGGTCGGCCGCGAGTCCGTGCCGCCCGAGATGCGCGGCGAACGCGTGGAAGCAAGCGGGATCGCTCGGCACGGCGAGATCGTCGAGGTAGAGCGCGCTGTCCGTCTGCGTGGACCGTCGTCGCAACTCCTGCCGCAGCAGCGCGTCGGTGTCCGTCTGCGCGACGCCGGATTCCGCCTGCGCCGCGACGAATGCGCGGACGGCCTCGAGCTTGGCGCGCGGATCCGGGAACGGATCGACTTGATGGTGCAGCATTTCCCACGCCGCCTGCCGCACGTTGCAGCCCGGACGGATGTTGTACCGCACCGACAGCACCCCGTGGCGAGGTGCCGGGTCCACGACAGCGCGTGGGCGTGGGCGGCGTATGCCACCGCGTCGTACTAGGGCGCGAGATCCGGATTCTTGGTCTGATCGCTCGCTCAATGGCGCTGCTTTCCGGAGAGGTGGTCGCGGCGGCCGACGCCTGCGACGGTAGGCGACCGCGGCGCGTCCTCCGCGCGGCCATTGCCGGACGCGCGGCGGACGGCTATTATGACAATGGCATGGCGCGCGGGGGGCGGGGGCATGGGGTGGTCACGATTGGCGGGAAGCACACGTTGACGAGGAAGTCCGCCCTCCGCTGCACGATCTGCGGGAAGGCGGCGCCGCCGGGCGCGCTGCTTTGTCCGCCGTGCCGCGCCGCGTTGAAGCGCGCCGGGCACCTGACGGTGCAGGACCTGCCGCACTACCTGGCGCCGGTGCGGCGACCCCGGGGCAAGGGTCGCGCTTCTGCCGACGAGAGTCCGCGGAAGCGTGTCGCGCGCGCGTCCGCGCCGACGCGCGCATGGGTTGCCAATCGCCGCGTGTTCGTCGCCGTCGGGGCGCTTGCGGCGCTCGCGGCGCTCGCGTATCTGGGCCAGCCGCATCCGGGTCCTCATCCCGGCGCGCCGACGGCCGGGAGGCTCGCCGATTCGGAGTCGTCGCCAGCCGCCGTGGCCGCGCCCGCCGGGGCCGATACGCCGTCAGCCGCGTCGTCCGCGGCCGCCGCGACGGCCACCACGCCGCCGGCGCAGGCGCCGGCGGTCATCGAACCGGCCCGCCCGGTGGCCGCGGGGCGGGGGCCGCCGCGCACGAAGCAGGCCGCGCTGCGCGCCGACGCCGTCGTGGCGGCAAGCGAGTTGCCCGTCGCGGAAAGCGCCGCACCCGCACCGCCGCCGCCGGTGCAGGCACCCCGCGAGACGCCGCCGCCACCCGATCGCTGGCAGCAGATGAACGATGCGCTGGCGCGCTGCGACCGCGAAGGCGGATTCTCCGGGTTCATCTGCGACCAGCGCGTGCGACTGGATTCCTGCGAAGGCTATTGGGGGAAGGTGCCCCAGTGCCCGAACCCGCCGGAAAATCCGCGCTAGGTGTGAAGTCTCAGGACGTTGTTTCCGTGATGCATGAATGTGACTCAACCGTCGTCCCCGCGAAGGCGGGGACCCAGCGTCGTGCCTTTGTGAGCGAAGAGCCAAAGCCGCTGGGTTCCCGCCTGCGCGGGAACGACGAGTCCATTCATGCGCCTACTGCATACAAGACGATAACAACCTCTTGACGCTTCACAGCTAGGCAAGCCCGCGCCGGCGCGTGTCGCCGGCAGCCGCCGGCCGTCGGATCCTCACGGGAAACCGGTAGCGCGGGGCATCCCGCAATCACCTGTCCTGGCGCGCGCGCCAGCCGTCCGGAAAGCGCATCGAGACAAGCGGGGCACCGCTGGATGTCGTTGTGGCCCGCGGCGACGACGAGGACGCGTTCGGCGAGCGTGCGTGCGCGTTCGCTGTCGGCCGGCCGACGCGCCGTCACGGGCGTGCGGTGCCGCAGCAGCATCGGGTTCGCGACGCGGCCGATGATCTCGTCGCTGTGCAGCGGATACTGGACCAGGAAATGCGGCGTGAGCGGATACTCGCGGCGCGCGGCCGCGCGGATCGCTCGCGTAAGATGTCCGCATCGCGTCCGCACGGGGTTTCCGCCATGCCCGAGTACTGCTGCCGTTTCGACCAGGTGCGTCCGGTCGAGCCCGGGACGCAGTGCCGCGTGGAAGGTGAGAAGGCGGGCGACGCGTGGGCGCACCTGCACCTGTACCTCGCGTGCGGCCACGTCGACTGCAGCGACAGTTCGATGTACAAGCGCGCAACCCGCCATTTCCACGCGCCGCGGCATCCGGTGATGCGGTCGCCGGAACCCGGCGAGGCGTGGGGTTGGTGCCACGTGCACACGCGGAGCTTCGACGCGATGCCCTTCGGGTCACCGGCGGTCGCTGACCGCGGCCGCGCCCGTTGAGCGGGAAGCCGGATCCGGCGCCCCGGCCCGCCGCGGAAGCGGCGGCGATGACGCGCGACGCGTTCCGGCGCGTGTTCCCGGGCGTCATGATGGCGATGTTCCTGGCCGCCGCCGACCAGACGATCCTCGCCAGCGCGCTGCCGGCGATCGCGAGCTCGCTGGGCGGCATCAACGACCTGTCGTGGGTCGTGATCGGCTACCTGCTCGCGGCGACCGTCGCCGCACCGCTGTACGGTTACCTGGGCGACCGGTTCGGCCGGCGCCGCATGCTGCTGGGCGCGCTCGGCGTGTTCACGCTGGCGTCGGTCGCGTGCGCGTTCGCGCCGAATTTCCTGTGGCTCGTGCTGTTCCGCGCGCTGCAGGGGCTCGGTGGCGGCGGCCTCATGACGCTCGCGCAGGCGCTGATCGGCGAGCACGTGTCGCCGCGCGAGCGCGGCCGCTTCGCCGGCTACTTCGCGACGGTGTTCGCGCTCGCGAGCACGACGGGGCCCGTGCTCGGCGCGTATCTTACCGAGCACTTCAGCTGGCGCGCGGTGTTCCTGATCAACGTGCCGCTGGGCATCGTCGCCGCAGCCCTCGCGTTGCGCGTTCCGCATGCGCCGATGCCGGCGCGCGCGGGACCGTTCCGCCCGGACGTCGTCGGTGCGCTGCTGTTCTGCGCGACGACGGCGACGTTCCTGTTCACGCTCTCGTCGGGCGGCCACCGGTTCCCGTGGCTGTCGTGGTCGACGGCGGCGCTGCTCGCCTGCGCCGCCGCCGGGTTCGTGGCACTCGTGGCGTGGGAACGCCGGCAACACGATCCGCTGCTGCCGCTGCACCTCCTTCGCGTGCCCGCGATCGCGCGGTCGGACGCCGTCGTCATGTGCTTCGGCGGTGCGCTCTTCTCGGTGATCCTGTACATGCCGCTCTACCTGCAGCTCGGGCGCGGCATGGGCATCGGCGCGTCGGGCGCGCTGCTGTTGCCGATCACGCTCGCGCAGGTGGTTTCCGCCGCGGTGACCGGGCGCCTCGTCACGCATACGGGCCGTGTCAACATTTTCCCGCGCGTCGGCCTCACGCTGGCGACGGTCGCATTCCTGGGGCTCGCGCTGACGGTCGCGAGCGCCGCGACGCCGGTCGTGCTCGGCCTGACGGTCCTCGTGGGCGCCGGCCTCGGCATGGTGATGCCGCCCACGCAGGTCACCGTCCAGCTCGCGGCCGGCCGCGACGCGCTCGGCGTCGCCACCGCGACGATCTCGTTGTCACGCGCGATCGGCGGCGCGATCGGCGTCGCGCTGGTCGGCGCCGTCATCTTCGCGCAGATCGACGCCGCGAGCGACGGCGCGACCGCGTTGCTGCATCAGGCGATGGAGGGAGGGTCGGCGTTCATCCGCCGGATGGCCGCCGGCGACCGCGCGCAGCTCGCGGGTCGCGTCGATGCGATCTACCGGTACGCGTTCCTGCTGATGGCGGCGTTCACGGCCGCCGGCGCGCTGATCGCGCTGACGGTGCCGCAGCTCGACTGGACCGAGTAACGCCGCGGCGCTCAGAAGCCGGTGGTCGCGAGCCCGCGTGCGCTCCCGTAGCTTCCCCACTTGCCGAGGGACGTCGAGATCGCGGGCTGCAGCTGCATCACGATTTCGTCGACCGTCGCCGTCGAGCCCCCCGTCGTCGCCGAGATGTGGCCGACGGCGCGACACTTCTCGAATTCGGCGACGATGAGGTGCTCGCCGCGCTTGCGCATCGCGGTGCGCTCCGGCGCGTTCGCGACCGAGAGGTCGAATGGAGGCGACGTGTCGCGGAAGATCACGACGTCGTTGCGGTCGATGACGAGGTAGCAGGGTACCGCCGCGGCGCTGCCCGCGAACGTCAATGCCGCAAGTCCCGCCATCACCGCCAAATCAAATGCACGCATGGCTGTCTCCATTCCGGTTCCGCGCCCGCGGCGACCCGTCGGGCTCGCGGTCATCGCCGCCATGGTAGCCCTACGCGCCGCCGGCCGCCAGCCGGGACAGCGTGTAGCCCGCCGTCGCGGAGGCTGCGGTCACGGCCGCCCCCCACAGGATGTCGGCGACGGCCACACCCACCGTCCAGTCCTTGAGGATCGCGAGGTTCGTGAGATCGTAGGTCGCGTAGACGACGAGGCCGAAGAGGGCGCCGTGCGTCAGCGCGCGCGTCCAGCTCGCCGCGTCCTGCGCGGGAGCGACGACGAAGAACACGACGCCCGCCGCGTAGAGCACGTACAGCAGGAGCGCGGCACCCCAGTTGGGCCGCGCGAGCAGCAGCGGCCCGACCTGCGCGTGGTAGAAGCCCTTCGCGACGAAGCCGAGCCACAGGAGGTCCAGCACGCAAAACGTGACGAGCGTGCCGACGTAGGCAAGCAGCAGGCGGGACATGGCACTCCGGGTTGGGGGAAGATCACGCGATTGTGCCCGCGTTCCGGAAGTCTTCGCCATGGACGCCGCCGCGCCGGCGGGTTTCGCGCGCGTGCCGGGATTAGACTACGCGGGTTCGGCGCGGCGCATCGCACGCGCACCGGGAGGGCACATGGACAGGGGCATCGGCGCATGGAAGGCACGGGGCGCAGCCGCCGTGGGTGTCGCGCTCGTCGCGGGCGCCGCGCATGCGGCACCCGTCTACTACGACGTGGTGCGCGGCGGCCACCCGCACGACGTCGCCGCGGCGCCGGCCGCCGGCGGTCCGGTCTACTACACGGCGCAGAGCACCGGAAGGCTCGGCATCCTCGACCCGAAGACCGGCAAGGTCGAGGAGATCGAGCTGGGACCGCGGTCGTCGCCGCACGGCGTGATCGTCGGTCCCGACGGCGCTCCGTGGATCACCGACAGCGGCCAGAACGCGATCGTGCGCGTCGACCCGGTCACGCGCGCCGTGAAGCGCTGGCCGCTGCCGCAGGGGACCGGCTACGCGAACCTCAACACGGCGACGTTCGACCGGAAGGGGCGGATCTGGTTCACGGGCCAGTCCGGCATCTACGGCCGCGTCGATCCCGCGACGAACGACGTCAAGGTGTGGCAGGCGCCGCGCGGCCGCGGACCCTACGGCATCGCGACGACGCCGGGCGGTGACGTCTACTACGCGTCGCTCGCCGGCAACCACATCGCGCGCATCGACGTCGAGACGGGCGAGGCGACCGTGATCGAGCCGCCGACGCGCGAGCAGGGCGCGCGCCGCGTGTGGCCGGATTCGAAGGGGCGTATCTGGGTCAGCTACTGGAACACGGGCCACGTCGGGCTCTACGATCCCGCGGCGCGCAGCTGGCGCGAATGGAAGCTCCCCGGCAACGCGCACACGTACTCGGTGTGGGTCGACCCGCAGGACAAGGTGTGGCTCACCGACTGGAGCACGAATGCGATCGTGCGGTTCGATCCGGTGGCCGAGGCGTTCACGAGCTATCCGTCGAACAAGGACCAGGCCAACGTGCGCCAGATGCTCGGGCGCGCGGGCGAGGCATGGGGTGCGGAGTCCGGCGTCGACCGGCTCGTGATGGTACCGGCCCCTTGAGGCACGACCGCGCAACGTCCGTGCGCCGCGTATGGTCCAATTGCGGCCGGCGGGACGTGGGATGGACGGCATTCAACGAGGACGATGGATGAAGTCGATGGTCGTGTGCAGCGGACGATGGGTCGTCGTGGCCCTGGCGCTCGCGGTCGCGCCGGCGGCGCTGGCGCAAATGCCCGGCCAGGGTGGGCGCCCGGGCGCATCCGGCATGGGTGGTGCACCCGGCAAGGGCGGCGGCGTGCCCGCCGAACCGCGGGTGGCGGCACCGGCCAACATGACGGAACTCGTCAGCATGCGGCTGAGCCAGCTCGAGGAGGATCTCAACCTCCGCGCGAACCAGGTCCCGTTGTGGAACGCTTACCGCGACCGCGTGATGAGCCTGCTCGACGACGTGCGGCGCGAGGGGCGCACGTCGGTGATCGAGACGACGGCGCCGCAGCGGCTCGATGCGCTGACCGACGTCGCGCGCAACCGCCTCACGGCCACGGAAGACGTCGCCGACGCCGGCAAGGCGCTGTACAAGGCGCTGACGCCGGAACAGAAGGCGGTCGCGGATCGTCGCCTCGCGCTGCCGCTTGCGACGTTGAGCGGCCAGGATCCGGGGGGCGACGTGCGCGCGCGCCCCGGGCCGCGTGCGGGCTCGGGCGACGTGCCGCCTTCGCCGGGCGGGGGACCGAAGGCGCCGAACTGACCGGAGGCCTTGCCGGCCGATCCGCGCTGTCGGGTTCGGCGGCCGTCCGGCTGGCAAACTTCAATGGGCCTTGGGTGCCGGCCGCTCCGTGCGGTGCCCGGTGACCGGCGACGTCGTGCTCACGAATCGGACCTGGCCCGCGAGCGCGTCGTCGTCGATCTGCGCGCGCAGCGTCCGGACGGCGCCGAACGGGTCGACGAACGTGAAGCCGACCGTCGCGCCGTTCACATAGGCGCCGAGCAGGGGCTGCGTTCCCCCGCGCAGCGTCAGCGTGCCGCCCACGCGCTGGAACCGCTGCGTGAGCGTGACGTCGCCCCACCAGCGGCCGTCTTCCTCGCGCAGCGTCCAGCGACCGGCCACCTGCGCGGGCACGATCCACAGGAACCCCTCGCTGGCGCCGGACCGGAACGTCTCGTCGGGTTCCCATTCGCCCATGTCCCACATGTGCGACACGACGCGCGTGCCCGGCTTCATCTCGAGCAACTGCGGGCGCAGCTGGAAATTCAAGTCCGGTAGCAGGTACAGCGTCACGACCGTCGCCTTCGAGAAATCCTCGGTGAAGATGTCGCCGCGGATGATCCTGACCCGGTCGGCGACGCCGGCGCGCTCGGCGTTGCGCGCCGCGAGCTGCGCGAGTTCCGCGTCGTACTCGATGCCGACGGCCGTCGCGCCGAACTCGCGCGCGGCGGCGATCGGGATGCGCCCTTCGCCCGCACCGAGGTCGTAGACGACGTCGCGGGGCGTCGTCTTCGCGGCGTTGAGCATTCGCAGTACCATCGCGTCGGACGTGGGCAGCCACATCACGTCCTTGCCGGGCTGGCGCAGCTTGGGTTCGTAGACGTCGTCGCCATAGCGCGGGAAGTCCTGCGCGGCGGCGAACGGCGCCCCCGCGCAGAGCGCGACGAGGACCGCGCCGCACGCGAGCCGGCGGCGCCGTCGCGATGTCGGTGTCAATGGAATATTCACGCTCGGGCGGGAGGAACGGACGATTTCAGCGCGCATCGGGAGACGCTATCGTAGCGTGGCGGGGACAAGAAGGGGGTTCGCCCGCACCCGTCCACACGAGGAGGAGACCGGCATGAGCGCACGGATATTTCCCGATGACGTCCTGTTCTTCCAGCGGCTCCTGCGCTCCGACGGCCTGTACGCCGGCGCCCTCGACGGCGACTGGGGACCGCTCACCGAAGCGGCCGTCGCGCAGTTCGAGCGGCTCGCCGACGAGATCGCGGCGGCGGTTGCCACATTCGACGCGCGCTCGGAGAACAACATCCGCACGCTCGCTGTCCGTGCGCAGTGGCCCGCGCGCGAGTTCCTGCGCCGCGTGCGCGCGGCGGGCATCGGCGCGCGCATCATCTCCGGCACGCGCACGTATGCGATGCAGGAGGCGCTGTACCGGCAAGGCCGCTTCGGCAATCCCGGCCCGCGCGTCACCAATGCGCGCGGTGGCCAGAGCAACCACAACTTCGGCATCGCGTGGGACATCGGCATCTTCACCGCGGCCGACGGCTACCTCACCGGCGGGCCGGCGTACGACGACGCGGCGGCGGCAGGCCTCTCGGGCGAACTCGAGTGGGGCGGCGACTGGGTGACGTTCGTGGACAGGCCGCACTACCAGCTGCGGACCGGACTGTCGGCGGCGGAACTGCGCGCGCGCTTCGAGAGCGGCGCAGGCTTCATCTAGACAGGCTGTTGCAAAGCGCCGACGAATCCCACTCATCTGCCTTGTATGTTGCGCAACCGGATCTGGCGCGACGTGCAATCTAGGATCGCCTTCCACAGCGCCGGGCCGCGCGGGCCGGAGAGCACTATCGCGCGGCGGGTGTCGCCGCGCGCAGCGCCGCGAACGCCTCGTCCGCGATCGCCAACGTGCGCGCGACGTCGTCGTCGCTGTGCATGATCGAGACGTAGAACTTCTCGTTGGGATTCACGAGCAGGCCGCGCTTCAGCAGCTCGAGCGCCCAGCGGTGTCCCAGTTCCCTGTCGGCGGTCTGCAGGTCCATCCAGTTGGAGAGCGGGCGCCGGTCGGTGAAGCGGATGCCGAACACCGCATTCTCGCCAGGCGCCTGCACGGCAAAGCCGTGGCGCGTGCCCGCGGCGACCAGGCCCTCGCGCAGCCGCCGCCCGACGGCCGCCAGCCGGTCGTAGATGCCCGGCGCGCCGAGCACGTCGAGCGCCGCGCAGCCGGCGGCCGCACACACAGGATTGCCGTTCAGCGTGTTGGTCGCCCACACGACCGTCGCGCGCGGCCGCGCGCGCGCGTCGAGCACCGACAGCACGTCGGCGCTGCCGGCGATCGCCGCGAGCGGATACCCGCCGCTCACCGCCTTGCCGTAGCACGCGAGGTCGGGCACGACGCCGTACTTCTGCTGCGCGCCGCCCCATGCGATGCGGAACCCGGTGACGATCTCGTCGAAGATCAGCACGATGCCGTGCCGTTGGGTCACGTCGCGCAGCGCCGCGAGGAATCCCGGCTCGGGCAGCAGCACGCGCTGCAGCGGCTCGACGATGACGGCCGCGAGCTCCTTCGCGTGGCGCTCGATCAGCGCGACCGCCTGGTCCGCGTCGTTGAACGGCGCGACGAGCACGGTGTCGCCGGTCTCCGGCGGCACGCCGATGGAGTCGGGCTGCGAGCGCGGGTACGGCGATGCCGTGGCGGGCACGGTGCCCCACAGCCCGTAGTCGTGCATGCCGTGCCATGCGCCCTCGAACTTCATCACCTTGTTGCGGCCTGTGAACGCGCGCGCGATGCGCAGCGCATAGAACGTGGCTTCGGTGCCGGAGCCGACGTAGTGGACCGCGTCGGCGCACGGAATCGCGGCGACGAGCTTCTGCGCGAGCACGATCTCCGGCTCGTTGAGGAAGTAGTACGTGGTCCCTTTCGGCAACTGCGCGGCGACCGCCGCGGTGATGGCCGGGTGCGCGTGGCCGAGCAGCGCGGGGCCGGAGCCCAGGTGATAGTCGATGTACTCGCGGCCCGCGACGTCCCACACGTGGCTGCCTTCGCCGCGCGCGACGACGAGGTTCAGCTCGGGCGGCAGTACGAAGAGCCCCAGGCCGCCGCCGGCCAGGTACCGGCCCGCGGCGGCCAGCAGTTGCGCCTGTCGTTCGGCGGAGGGCATCGGGATCATCGGCGGCTCGTCGGTGAACGGGAAGGGAACCGCACTTTCGCACGGCGGACGGGCAGACGGAAGCGGCCCGTCACGGGCGCCGCCTCGGCGTCCACACGACGACGTGCGGACAGTGATCCGACGGCAGCGCGAGCGCCGGATCGGCGCGCAGCGGGGCGCCCGCGGTGTCCGTGTAATTCTCGACGCGCATCGTCAGCGCCGAGGGCTCGAGCCGGCGCTTCAACGACTCGCTGATGAGCACGTGGTCGATGCCGTCGTGGGTGAGATCGCCGCGCGCGCCGGCCACGCTGCAGTCGCCGCGCGAGCCCTTGCGGATCGTGCCGCCTTTCCCCTGGTCGGCGAACCGCGCGCGCCACAATACGGCGCCGTCGGGATAGCCGTCGTTGAGTTCGGGGAACAGCGCGCGCGTCTTCGCGCCGCACTCGGCGACCCAGCGCTCGCCGACGCGCGCCATCGTGCACGGGCCGACGGGGTCCCGCGGGGTGCTGCCGTCGAGGCGCGTCCGGTACGTCGCCGACTCGGCGACCGGCTCGCGCAGCAGCGTGCGGTTGAAGTCGCCGAGCACGGCGAAATCGCGGTGCGCGTGCGCGTCGATCCACGCCTCGAGCGCCGGGAGCTGGAAGCGCAGCATCGCGCAGTCGGACGCGATCGCGTCCTGCCGTTCCAGGGGCAGCTTCGCGTCGGCCTTGGTGAGCGGCGCGTCGAGGTCGCGGCTGCGGCATCCGGCCTTCAGGTGGACGGCGAGTGCGCGCACGGGCTTGCCGCCGACGTCGACGGTGAACGCGAGCCCCGGCCGCAGCGGCCGGCCCGGCACGCCGCCCTCCGCCAGTGCGTTGACTGCAGCGACGTCGCGCACGCGCACGCCGCGCCGCCATGCGATGCCGACGTGCTGCGCGATCGCCGGCGTCCCGGGCAGTTCGCGCGTCGTGGCGACCGACCATCCGACGGGCAGGATCGCCTGCGCCGCGGGCGCATCGAACACCTCCTGCAGTGCGACGAGCGCCACGCCCTGTTCGTCGAGGCGGCGGAACATCGCGCGCAGCGCGGCGACCTTGCGTGCATACCCATCCCACGCCGCGAGGTCGGCGGTCTCGCGGCAAGGATGATCGGCCGGATAGCGCGCCGCATTCGGCCAGCCGTCGCGCGCCGTACGGCAGCGCTCGGGCGGGAACTGCATGCCGTTGTGCACGTCGCAGAACGGCAGCGGCGCGAGTTCGGCGCGCACGGCGGCGGGCAGCGCGGCCGTGTCGCGGGGCCAGCCGTTGCGTGCGCATGCGGCGGTCCATCGCGTATGCGCGGGCTCGTCCATCAGCCAGCCGACGTTCCACGTCGCGACGCCGAGGGACTGGCCCGTCGCGCCCGCGGCCGCGGCGAGCGCACCCGCGCAGACGATGCCGGCCGCACGCGCGCGCAGCGCACGGCGTTCCCGTATCATCGGCGGCGGCAGCGCGGCGGTGGCAGTTACGGGCGGCACGGGCAGGGCAGGCGGCACGCCGGCATCATACAAAACCTCGTCGGGAAACTCGCGCATGGATCGCACGCAGCGCTTCACCCTCGTGGCGACCGGTCTCGGGCTGTTCATGATCTTCCTCGACGCGCTGATCGTGAACGTTGCGCTGCCGGACATCCAGCGGGCGTTTGCCGTGGGGGAACAGGGGCTGCAGTGGGTGGTCGCCGCGTACAGCCTCGGCATGGCGGTGTTCATCATGTCGGCCGCGACGCTCGCGGACCTTCAGGGGCGCCGCCGCTGGTACGTGGCGGGCATCGTCGTGTTCACGTTCGCGTCGGTCGCGTGCGGCCTCGCGCCCACGCTGGAACTGCTCAACGTCGCGCGCGGCGTGCAGGGGGTGGCGGCCGCGACGGCCAACGTCACGTCGCTGGCGCTCGTGAGCGCCGCGTTCCCCGAACCCGGGCCGAAGGCGCGCGCGATCGGCATCTGGACGGCCATCGCGAGCGTCGGCACCGCGATCGGCCCCACGCTGGGCGGTTTCCTCGTCGAGCAGCTGGGCTGGCGCAGCATCTTCCTCGTCAACGTGCCGGTCGGCATCGTCGTGGTCTGGCTGACCGTGCGCTTCGTTGCCGAGTCCCGCGACGAGCGACCGCGCACGTTCGACGTCGGCGGGCAACTGCTGTTCGCCGCCGTGGTCGGGGCGTTCGCGTACGCGGTGATCGAGGGGCCGAAGTCCGGCTGGACGTCGGCGCCGATCGTCGCGCTGTTTGCGATGGCCCTCGGCGGGCTCGCGCTCTTCGTCTGGTTCGAGCGCCGCTCGGCCGATCCGATGATGGACGTCACGCTCTTCGGCGACCGCGCGTACGCGATGGCGATCCTGACGATCTGCATGGTGCTGTTCGCGGTCTACGGCATGCTGCTGCTCACGACGCAGTACCTGCAGAACGTGCGCGGCCATACGCCGCAGGTCACGGGCTTCATGATCCTGCCGTTCTCGGCGTCGGTGACGATCATCTCGCCGCTGGTGGGGCGATTCGTCGGCCGCTTCGGCGCGCGCCTGCCCATCCTGTGCGGTCTCATGATGATGATCGCGGGCTTCGCGCTGCTGATCGTCGGCGTGCAGGGCATCCCGGTCGTGCTCCTCGCGGGGCTTGCGCTCTGCGGCACGGGCGGCGCGCTGTGCCTGACCCCGATCACGACGCTCGCGATGACGTCGGTGCCGCGCGATCGCGCGGGCATGGCCTCCGGCATCATGAGCGCGCAGCGCGCGATCGGCTCGACCGTCGGCTTCGCCGTGATGGGCTCGATCCTCGCCGCGTGGCTGTCCGCCACGCTGGAGCCGCATCTCGCGCAGGCGTTGCCGGATCCGGTGGAGCGGCGCGCGGTGGCAGCGGCGATCGTCGCGTCCGCCAATCCGCGTGCGCATGTCGCCGAGATCGCGCCGCGGCAACCGGTCGTCCACGCTGACCCCGCCACGCGCGCCGCGATCGTGGCAATCGCGGAAGCGGACTTCGTGCAGGGCATCCGGGTTGCGTTCGGCGTCGCGATCGCCCTGCTTGCGCTCGTGCTGGTGGCGGCGTCGGCCAGTTTCCCGCGCGGGACCGGCATGCTGCTCACGGGAAACATGAATCCGGAAAGCAGAATCGTGGGCATGATCACCAGGAACGTGGCCAGGAAAGCCTCCTGCTGAGTCTTCGAAATCGTGGAGATGAAGAGCCCCATGCCCAGGGCCGGCAGAAGGTAGAGCAGGCTGGCCGCGAAAAGCAGCAGGAAGTTCCCGCGGAAGGGAACGCCGAACCAGAGCAGCGCCACCGTGGTGATGATCGTCATATCGAGCATACCGATCAGGGCGAAGGGGATGGTCTT
>Ga0209253_10003816_pt1 | contig 13163 bp, 12 predicted proteins | sample FrelakmetBRP12BR_FD_187145 | JGI IMG/M metagenome (GOLD analysis project Ga0209253, IMG submission 187145) | Freshwater lake sediment microbial communities from the University of Notre Dame, USA, for methane emissions studies - BRP12 BR (SPAdes)... | ecosystem: Environmental > Aquatic >...
CGCCAGCGCATTCGCCGCCACCCAGTTGCAGCACACGGAAGTCGCTCGCTTCACCGAAATCCTGCATCACCGAATGCAATTCCTCGGCCTTCACTTCGCCCAGATCGGCCAGCAATTGCTTGAAATAATCCGGCTGTTGCGCACGCGTCCATGCGAAAAAGCTTGCTTCGCCACTTTCAAGATGGGCTTGCTGCACGCGGGCTATCGCCTGCTTGACGCGCGCCACCGGCAACGACGGTCCCTTTAGAGCCAGTTCGCCGCCGCCCATACCGTTGCCGCCGAAATACATCTGGTAATGGGGCACCAGCTTGCCGTGCATGCGTTTTCCTTCGCCGTAGATGCCGATATCGCCGGTTTCCGGTTGCGCGCATCCGTTATGGCAACCCGATACGCGGATGCGCAGGTCGGCCTTGCCGCCCGACAATTGCGGCGCGACCACCGTACTAGCGGTGATCCCCAGACGGCAAGTCGACGTCCCCGGGCAAGCCACCACGTTGTCGCCCGTGGCAGGTTCATGCAGGCCCAGTTCAGCCAGGCTGCTGCGCAGCTGCGCCAGTTTGTTTTTCGGCACATTGAGGATGATCAGGTTCTGGTCCTGCGTGGTGTGCACCTCATCCAGTCCATGCACGCGCAACAACGCGGCGATGCCGTGCAACTGCGCCGGCTTGACGTCTCCGATCGGCAACGCGACCGGCAACACATACAACCCGCCCTGGCGCTGCGCAAATAACTTGCGTGGTGCGCCAGACCCGGGAGCCTGCTTTCCGGTCTGCTCGCGCCATTCACCTGTGGGATATGGCTGATCGACAAGCGCCTGTTTCGTGCGCTCGAATTCCTCGCGATATTTTTCCAGGAAGCCGTCGACGCCGAAACGCTCGACCAGGAATTTGATGCGTGACTTGGCACGTTTGGTGCGGTCCGAATATTTGTTGTGCAAGGTCACCAGTGCTTCCAGCGAGAACAGCAACTCGCGCTCGGGGATGAACTCCTCGACCACAATGGACTCGCGCGGCTTGTGCCCCAGCCCGCCGCCGGCCTTGACCTTGAATCCGGGTTGCCCGTCCTTCTTGATGGCGATCACACCGGCATCGTGCAGCAGCGACTGGGCGCAATCCGACTCGCACGCGGAGAAACTGATCTTGAACTTGCGCGGCATCTGCTGATTCAGCGGGTTGCGCAAAAAATGCTGGGTCGCACCGTCGATATGAGCCGCCACGTCAACGTGCTCTTTGGGGCACACGCCTGAGAGTGCGCACGCCGACATGTTGCGTACCGTGTTGCCGCAAGCCTCGCGCGTGGTCATGTTGACTTTAGCCAGACGGCGCATCGCACTGGGCATCTTCGCCAGCGGAATGAAGTGCACCTGTATCGCCTGGCGCGTGGTCACATGCGCGATACCGCGCTGCGAATACGTTTCCGTCACATCGGCGATCGCCTCCACCTGGTCTGCGTTCAACCGCCCACCGGGAATCTTGATGCGCAGCATGTTCACGCCATCCTGGCGCTGGCCATACACTCCCTGTTGCAGCCGCACAGATGTAAAGCGATCGGGATCGATACGGCCCTCGATGAAAGTCTGGATCGCCTGTTCGAGACGGTCTATCTCTTCCAGATCGGATAAATCCTGTGTGTTTATGCTCATCGCATTTCTCCTTCTTTTAAGACAACACCATCTTGGTGCCTATGATCAACAGCATGCTCGCCAGCAGCGGGCGCAATACCTTTTCCGGTACTTTGGCGCTCAGATGGCTCCCGATATAAATCCCGGGTAGCGAGCCCAGCAACAGACTACCCAGCAGAACAAAGTCCACCGTACCCAGCGCCATATGCCCCATCCCGGCCAGCGCGGTCAGCGGCACGGCATGGGCGATGTCGGTGCCCACCACCTTCACCGCTGGCATACGCGGGTACAGGAACAACAATGCGACCGTACCCAGCACACCCGCGCCCACCGAGGAGATCGTCACCAGCGTGCCGACGATGATGCCGGTGACTATCGTCGCGGCGGGCAGATAGCGATGATGCAGCTCGTACACCGTGCCATCTTCGCGACGCGCGATCTTCTTGATCCAGTCCTTCAGCAGCAGTGCGCTGGCCGTCAGCAGCAGCGCCACGCTCAGCACGCTGGTCACCAGGCTGCGCAGTGTCTTCTCGTCCAGCGCCAGATATTTCAGCAGGGCTATCGTGACCACGGCTGCCGGCAAACTGCCCAGGCTGAGCAAACCCACCACTTTCCAGTCCACCGTGCCGCGCCGTCCATGCACCCAGCCGCCCAGCGTCTTGGTCAGTGATGCATACAACAGGTCGGTGCCGACCGCGGTCGCTGGAGAAACGCCGAACACCAGCACCAGCAGCGGCGTCATCAGCGAACCGCCGCCCACCCCGGTCACCCCGACGATCAACCCGACCAGAAAGCCCGAAAATGTGTACATCCAGTCCATGCGCTAACACCAGCTAAAATTCATGAAGGGCATTCTAGGTCTCGCGCCTTATATCTCTAAATACTTTTATGTTAGTATCTTATAACTGATTAATATATTAAAAGGATGCCATGAACTTACAACAATTGCGCTTCCTCAATGAGATCGTGCACCAGGGACTGAATATTTCTGATGCCGCCAGCGCGCTGTTCACGTCGCAGCCCGGCGTCAGCAAGCAGATCAAGCTTCTGGAAGAGGAGTTGGGTATCGAAATATTCGTGCGCAACGGCAAGCGCATCGTGGCCATCACCGAGCCGGGCAAAGCGGTGCTAGCCATCGCACAGCGCATGCTGCACGATGCCGGAAACCTCAAGCAGGTCGCCGAGGAGTTCCACTCGCAGGACAGCGGAAAGCTGACCATCGCCACCACGCACACCCAGGCGCGCTATGCCCTGCCACCCACGGTCAAACAATTCATCAAGCGCTATCCCGGCGTGAAACTGGGGCTGCACCAGGGCAACCCGACACAGATTGCCGAACAGGTGTTGAGCGGCGAAGCCGACATCGGGATCGCCACCGAAAGCCTTTCGCTGTACGACGAACTCGTCACTCTGCCTTGCTACGAATGGAACCATTGCATCATCACCCCGCCCAACCATCCTCTGCTGAACGAGAAGAAACTGACGCTGGCTAAGATTGCGCAATATCCGATCATCACCTACGACTTCGCGTTCAGCGGGCGTGGCAAGATCAATGCCGCGTTCGAAGCCGCCAACATCCAGCCGAACATCGCGCTGACCGCGATCGACGCGGACGTGATCAAGACTTATGTGGAATTGGGATTGGGGATAGGGATACTGGCGAAGATGGCCTTCATCCCGGAGCGCGACAAACACTTGCGCATGATGGATGCGGGACATTTGTTCAAGCCCAGCACCACGCGCATCGCGATACGCAAGAACGAATACCTGCGCGGATATACCTACGACTTCATCGAACTGTTCGCCCCGCACCTGACCCGCGATGTTGTTGCAAAAGCGATGCACCTCTCGTCATGATCAGGTATCAACGAACGTAACGGACTGCCGATCCTCATGTGACCAAACAACCCGGTCAGCTAGTTGGGTTGCTCCCGCGCAGCACTGTCGTCAGAAGCTTGCTGCGGCTTACCAGCGGCGTGCCGTTCGATCACACCGTCGATGAAGCGGCGCAAAAAACCCTCGGTCTGCGCGCTGTGGAAACGGTCGATCTCCATACCGCGGCTGTAGGCGACCACGGTGGGAAAACCGCGCACCTTGTGCCGCCCGGCGATCTTCATGTTCTCGTCGGCATCGACGATCCCCAGCAGGAATCGACCATCGTATTCAGCAACCAGTTTGTGCAACAACGGCGCCAACACCCGACACGGTGCGCACCAATCCGCGCTGATATCCACCAGTACCGGCGTTTCATTCGAACGCGACACGACTAACTGATCGAAGTCCGTTTCTTCGACGTTATAAGAAAAATCACTCAAGAAAGTTCACTCCAATAATTCAATCACTATCATTCACAAATAGGACATTAAGGCGAAGCACCCCGCTTGAGTGGGCCACTTTGATTCACTCTGGATTGATCGGCTCGATCTGGCAAGGCCACACCTCTTGCACTCCTTATCTATTGGTAAAACGACGTGAAAAATAGACCGAAAGCCACGGTAAGTAACCTGTTTAATAGTTTCAAAATGCTGCTTTGAAGATTAATCCTCTGATTCAATGACGGCTATCGTCTCAGCGAGAAGATTCTTCAAATCCACCTCGCTGATATTTAGCAGCCGCAGGCAAGCAGGACCAAGTTTGAGCCATTCCTGCGTGTAACTGAGCCCTGTTTGCTGCTGCAACAGATACTCGGCAAGTTGGGCGACCGCAATCTGATAACGGCTGTTCAGGGTGGGAGGAATGGAGGGGGCGTCGAGAACCGAGCCATCGTGATGATGGCGGATAGAAAGGCTGGTTTCCTCCGGCAACCACCAACTCTGCGCCAGAAGACAACCTACGACGGCGTGATTGGTGGGCAGGTGTGCATCCTCTATCGCGGTGAAGCTGCTGTTGGCTTCATGATTGGCTTCAGTCAGGATTCCATAGTAGCCGGGAAAGCGAGCAAGCAGAATAGGAATACCGCAGTCGCGGAACAGACCAAATGTGTACGCGTCGTCAGGCCGTAGATTGTTATTGGTTAACCGCTGAGCAAGCCAGCCGGAAAGGCGGGCGATTCGAACCGATGAATCCCAAAAACGCTCAAGTTTCGGCGAAATGGGAAATGCCCTGCGCAGGACAATACCTGCAATCGCCCGGCTGGCAACATCAAGGCCGAGTACCATCAAAGCCTCTTTGACCGATCGTACCCGACTGCGGAAGCCGAAGAATGGAGAGTTGGTGATTTTGATCAGGCTTGCCGAAAGACCAACATCGGCAGAGATCATATTGGAGAGGTAAGTAAAGTTTGGTTCAACTTTCTGCATCTCGAAGCTGATGCGGTCAAGGATGGTTGGCCGCGGCGGGATACCAATATCACGCAACGTACTTTCTAGCTGAGCCTCGATAGAAGGATGGTCGACGGGTGTCATCTTGACCCCCTGAGTTGTAGCCACTGAAGCAGCGCATCTTCAGGCATGGGACGGGCGTGAATGTAACCCTGAATGGCGTGAACACCGGCTTCACGCAGGGAATCGAGTTGTGACTGCTCTTCGACACCTTCGGCAACGACCGTCATGCCCAGTTCGCTGCCAAGCTGGGTCAACGCTTTGACCACGGCAAATGCGCGACGGTCATGCGGAAGCACAATGACAAAGGCACGATCAAGTTTGATCTTGGTGGCGGGGATGTCCTTCAGATTCGCCAAGCACGAATAGCCAGTACCGAAATCGTCTATGGCGAGTCCGAGACCGGCATCTCGTGCGGCACGCAGATTCGCCTGAACAGTCTCGGAAATATCCATGAACAGTGATTCGGTGAGTTCCAGTTCAATCAGTTCAGGCTTGACGTTGGCACACAGTATTGCGGCATGGAGTGCCTTCGCAAAATTCGCCGAAGCAAGCTGTGCGCGAGAAACATTGATGGCCACCTTGGTTCGCTGCCCGGCGCTGTCCAGTCGTTGGGCAAATTTGGCTCCAACAAACAAACTCCAATCGCCAAGGCGCGAGATGAGGCCGGTTTTTTCTGCAACGGGAATAAATTTGCCTGGAGGGATATTGCTTCCGTCAACTTCACAGCGCATCAATGCTTCGACCGCTTCGATGTGGCCATCGAATCCGACGATGGGCTGGTAGTGCAGCTTCAAGCCGCCTTTGTCGAGCGCTATGTGCAGATTGTTCTCAAGCTCAAGCTCTTCGCGCGCGAGCAGTATCCCCAACCGCCCCGGCACAGGTTCGTCGCCCGAGATCACCACGCGCCCTCCGCCTGCACGCTTGGCCGTGCTCATGGCCCGGTCGGCACGCTCAAGACATGAATAGGGGTCTTCGTTATCCTCGAGAACTGCAATGCCGATGCTGGCCGACGGGCGAAGCAACATATCACCAAGAGGCAAGGGGGCTTCAATCACTCGTAGCAAATCGAAGGCCAATTGGCGGGCGTGGTCCAAATCGCTGTTCGGAGCGATGCAAACGAATTCATCACCGGCCATACGACACCACTCGGCACGTCCCCCGGTTTTATTGCGCAGTCGCAAGGCAATTTGAGCGATGACCGCGTCGCCACCGTGATGCCCAAAGGACTCGTTGAACTGTTTGAAGCGGTCCAGATCGATCCAGAGCAAGGCTAACGGACGGTCACGGGTGGCCTGGGATGCAAATTGTGAAATCAGAACAAAACCTCCACTGCGATCAACAAATCCTGTGGTTGGATCAGTCGCTGTTAGTTGCGAGGTTTGGTAAGGTGCGGGTGACATGGTTGTAGCATAGTTTGAACGGGTGGCAATTGTCCACTTTAGTGTTGTGGTTTGGCAAACCACTTGCCTCTGAACCTCCGTCGCCGGGCCTTGATCGCGAGTTACTGGAGTGTCTTATGCTTATTCTAATGGAGTGGACCGAAACTTGACATTGAGCATTCCGTCCGGTCTGAAGTGAAGAACTTTCAACTAACCGCCCGCTTGGAAAAATCTTTCGGCCTAAAACCAAGCGCGGCAAGCACGGCGAAATATACGATGACTCCTACGGCTACCAGTACAGACAAACGAAGGATGCGCGACCAGCCGGAACTGGTCAGCCAGCTTTGCTCGCTGCCCATGCCGAACCACAGCGTCAGCCCCAACGCCAGCATCGCAATGCACACCTTGGCAAAGAACTTCGCCCAGCCCGGTTCGGGCCGGTAGATCCCATGCTTGCGCAAATAATGAAACAGGATCGCGGAATTCAAACATGCGCCCAAGCCGATAGACAACGCCAGTCCGGCATGCTGTATCCAGCCGATGAACAGCGCGTTCATCGCCTGCGTGGCCAGCAATGTGACGATGCCGATCTTCACCGGCGTCCTGATGTCCTGCCGCGCGTAAAAGCCCGGTGCGAGTATCTTCACCAGTATCAACCCGACCAGCCCGACGCTGTAGCCGACCAATGCCTGACGCGTCATCAGCACATCGTGAACAGCGAACGCGCCATGCTGAAAGAAGGTCGCCAGCAAAGGCACGGCGATCAGCCCCAGCGCCAGCGCGGCAGGCAGGGTCAACATGACCGTCAGGCGCAAGCCCCAATCCAGCAATCTGGAATATTCCGCAGTATTGTTATCCGCATGGCACTTGGAAAGCGACGGCAGCAAGATCGTGCCGATGGCCACACCCAGTATGCCGGTGGGGAATTCCATCAGCCGGTCCGCGTAATACAGCCAGGACACGCTGCCCGCCACCAGGAACGAAGCGAAGATGGTATTGATTATCAGGCTGATCTGGGCGATGGACACGCCGAACACCGCCGGGCCCATCTGTTTGATGACGCGCCACATGCCCTCGTCTTTCAGGCTGAAGCGTATCGTCGGCAGCATATCGATCTTTTTCAGGAACGGCAGCTGGAACGCCAGCTGCACGATGCCCGCGACGAACACTGCCCACGCCAGCGCCATGATGGGCGGATCAAAGTAAGGCGCCAGCCACAGCGCGCCACCAATGAAGCAGATGTTGAGCAGGATGGGCGCGAACGCCGGAACCCAGAACTTGTTGTAGGTATTGAGGATGCCGGCTGCCACCGCGACCAGCGAGATGAAGAAGATATACGGCGAAGTGATGCGCAGCAGTTGCACGGTAAGGTCGAACTTCGCGGTATCTTTAAGGAAGCCGGGCGCGCTGATATAGACCAGTACCGGCGCGGCGATGATGCCGATCAGCGTGACCACGAACAAGATGATCGCCAGCATGGTGGTGACATGATCGACCAGCAGTTTGGTTTCATCATGCCCGCGGCGGTTCTTGTATTCGCCGAAGATCGGCACGAAAGCTTGCGAGAACGCCCCCTCGGCGAACAGGCGGCGCAGCAGGTTGGGCAGCTTGAATGCGACAAAAAACGCATCCGTCGCCATGCCCGCTCCGAAGATTCGCGCAATCAGCACATCGCGCATAAATGCAAGAATGCGCGAAACAAGTGTTAAACCGCTGATCGTGAACAGTGATTTCAGGAGATTCATACGGCAACAAAGCATGGAGTTAAAGTCGTCGCGTATCATAACACTGGCGATGGTTCAGCCAGACTGGCGAGCATGACTGTAAAAATTATTTGCAAAAACAGGTACAAGTCACTAGAATGCGCCCCTTTCGTCGTAGCCGAATTTTCAAGGAGTAGTCATGGCCAATACCGCACAAGCTCGCAAACGTGCCCGTCAAGCAGTTAAACAGAATGCTCATAACAGCAGCTTGCGCTCTGAATTACGCACTGCGGTCAAGAAGGTTATCAAGGCGGTCGAAGCCGGCGACAAGGCCGCCGCAAAGTCTGTCTACCAAACTTCCGTCAGCGCCCTGGACCGCATCGCCGACAAGAAGATCATTCACAAGAACAAGGCCGCTCGCCACAAGAGCCGCCTGTCTGCGGCCATCAAGGCGATGGCGTAATAGCCCACCCGCTTTGATTCACCGCAACAAGCCGACAGCGATGTCGGCTTGTTTGCTTTACAGGGCGAATTTTTCCCTGCAGGGCGGTATTGTTTCTCTTGCCTAGACGGGGCGGTTTGGCTCAATATACGCACCCTGTTATGGCTAAACGGCGGATGAGTCCGCCGTCTTGTTTTTAGAGGTTTGTATGTCTCACGTGATGAACACTTACGCCCGGCTTCCCGTCGCTTTCAAGCGCGGAGAAGGCGCGTGGCTATGGGATACCGAAGGCAAACGCTACCTGGACGGTTTATCCGGCATCGCCGTGAACACCCTGGGGCACGCGCATCCGCGCTTCACTGCTGCGCTCAGTGAGCAGATCGGCAAGCTGATCCATTGCTCCAACGTCTATCAGGTGAACGAGCAGGATCTGCTGGCCGACAAGCTGTGCGGCCTGACCAACATGCAGGAGGTGTTCTTCTGCAATTCCGGCTGCGAGGCAAATGAGGCAGCAATAAAGCTGGCGCGCATGTATGGCCACAAACAAGGCGTCGAATCCCCCGCCATCATCGTGATGGAAAAAGCCTTCCACGGACGCACGCTGGCAACCCTGTCCGCCACCGGCAACCGCAAAGTGCAGGCGGGTTTTGAACCGCTGGTCAGCGGATTCGTGCGCGTGCCCTACAACGACCTCGAGGCGATCCGCCAGGTCGCGCAACACAACCGCAGCGTGGTTGCGGTATTGATCGAGCCCATACAGGGCGAAGGCGGCATCCGCACGCTGGACATCGCTTATCTGCAGCAGCTGCGACAGGTCTGCAACGAGCAGAACTGGCTGCTGATGCTGGATGAGGTGCAATGCGGCATCGGCCGCACCGGCAAGTGGTTCGCCTATCAACATACCGGTATCCAGCCGGACGTCATGACACTCGCCAAAGGACTAGGCTCGGGCATACCGATCGGCGCATGTATTGCTGCCGGCAAAGCGGCCGGAACTTTTCAGCCGGGCAATCATGGCTCTACATTCGGCGGCAATCCGCTGTCTTGCACGGCTGGCCTGACTACATTGAACATTCTGGAGCAGGATAAGCTGCTGGCCCATGCCGAGAGTCTCGGACGTTTCCTCCGCGAGGGTTTTACCAACGTCCTGCAAGGCTTGAATGGCGTAAGGGAGATTCGTGGCCAGGGCCTGATGATCGGCATCGAACTCGACAAGCCTTGCGGTGACCTGGTCAAACTGGCTCTCGCCCAAGGATTGTTGATCAACGTGACGGCGGACAGCGTGATCCGCCTGTTGCCACCTCTGGTGATGAGCCGGGACGAAGCGCAGCAACTACTGGGTATCCTGTGTCCGTTGATAAAAGAATTTTTGCAATCCTGATTGGAAGTGAGCCATGCCAGCAAAACCGATGGCGACAGCAAACATCAAGCATTTTTTGCAGTTCAAGGACTTCACCCGTGAGGAGTTCAAATACCTGTTCGAGCGCACCCGCATCATCAAGCAGAGGTTCAAGGCCTACCAGCAGTACTGGCCGCTGAGCGACCGCACGCTGGTGATGATTTTTGAAAAGGCCAGCACGCGCACGCGTTTATCGTTCGAAGCCGGCATGCAGCAGCTGGGAGGTTCGGCAATCTACCTGAATACGCGTGATTCACAATTGGGGCGCGGCGAGCCGGTGGAAGACGCCGGGCAAGTGATCTCGCGGATGAGCGATCTGGTGATGATCCGCACCTTCGAGCAATCCATCATCGAACGCTTCGCCGCGAATTCGCGCGTGCCGGTGATCAATGGCCTGACCAACGAATATCATCCGTGCCAGATTCTCGCCGACATATACACCTACATAGAGCAGCGCGGGACGATCCAGGGCAAGACCGTGGCGTGGATAGGAGACTCCAACAACATGTGCAACACCTGGCTGCAGGCTGCAGAGATACTGGATTTCAACGTGCATGTCTCGACACCGCCCGGCTATGAAGTCGAGCCGGAGCGCGCCGGATTGTTCGGCGAGGGCCACTACGAAGAGTTTGCCGATCCGATGGAAGCAGCGCGCGGTGCCGACCTGGTAAACACCGACGTATGGACCAGCATGGGATTCGAGGCGGAGAACGAAGAACGCATGAAAGATTTCGCCGATTGGCAAGTGGATGAGGACATGATGCGCATCGCCGCCAAGGACGCGCTGTTCATGCACTGCCTGCCCGCGCATCGCGGCGAGGAAGTTTCCGCCGGGGTGATGGACGGTTCCCAGTCTGCGGTCTGGGATGAGGCGGAAAACCGCCTGCACGTACAAAAAGCCCTTATGGAATATTTACTGCTGGGGAAAATAAACAGTTAAATGAAGTGCTACGTGCAGGCGGTTTCGGCGCAGGCTAATGTGAGCGTAGCGAACGTTAAGCGCATCAGCGCGGCCGGAGCCAAAACAGGTTGCAAAGAACAATCAAACTTATCAAGCGAGCATCAAACAAATGAGTGAAATCAAAAAAGCCGTCCTCGCCTACTCGGGCGGACTCGACACCTCGGTCATCCTGAAATGGCTACAGGACACCTATAAATGCGAAGTCGTCACCTTCACCGCCGACATCGGCCAGGGTGAAGAACTGGAACCGGCGCGCGCCAAGGCTCTGAAAATGGGTATCAAGCCGGAAAATATTTTCATCGACGACATGCGCGAGGAGTTCGTACGCGATTTCGTGTTCCCGATGTTTCGCGCCAACACCGTGTATGAAGGCGAATATCTGCTTGGCACCTCGATCGCGCGTCCGCTGATCGCCAAGCGATTGATCGAGATCGCTGCCAAGACCGGCGCGCAAGCCATCTCGCACGGTGCAACCGGCAAGGGTAACGACCAGGTGCGTTTCGAGCTGGGCGCCTACGCGCTGAATCCCAACATCAAGGTCATCGCACCGTGGCGCGAATGGGATCTGCTGTCGCGCGAGAAGCTGATGGCCTACGCCGAGAATGCCGGCATACCGATAGACATGAAACACAAGCAAGGCGGCTCGCCCTACTCAATGGATGCCAACCTGTTGCACATCTCCTTCGAAGGTCGCCACCTGGAAGATCCCGCCGCAGAGGCCGAGGAGAGTATGTGGCGCTGGACCGTGTCGCCGGAAAAAGCGCCGGATGCCGCCGAATATCTGGACCTCGAATTCGCACAGGGCGACATTTTGGCACTCAATGGCACTAAAATGACACCGGCTCAGGTGTTGGCCAAATTGAACCAACTCGGCGGCAAGCACGGCATCGGCCGTCTCGATCTGGTGGAGAACCGCTACGTCGGCATGAAGTCGCGCGGATGCTACGAGACACCGGGCGGCACCATCATGCTCAAAGCGCATCGCGCCATAGAATCGATCACGCTGGATCGCGAAGTGGCACACCTGAAAGACGACCTGATGCCGCGCTATGCCAGCATGATCTACAACGGCTACTGGTGGAGCCCGGAACGCCGCGCGCTGCAAACCCTGATCGACCATACCCAGCAAACCGTCAACGGTTGGGTGCGCGTAAAATTGTACAAGGGCAATGTGATCGTCGTAGGACGCGACTCCAAAACCGATTCGCTGTTCGATCCGACCATAGCCACTTTCGAGGACGACAAGGGCGCATACGACCAGAAAGACGCGGCGGGTTTCATCAAGCTCAACGCGTTGCGCTTGCGCATCGCTGCGAATCTGCACAAGAAGAAGTAAAACATCATGATTCACGAACTGAGCGGAGATATCTTGTTTAGCGGTGCAAAAGCCATCGCGCAAAGTGTCGCGCCCAACGATGATTTCCTTCACGGCCTTGCCCTGCAACTGCGCGAGCGATTGCCAGCGATGTACAAGGACTTCCGTCACTTTTGCCAGACCAAGCATCCCAAATCAGGTGGCCTGTGGACATGGATGAGTGCGGATGGCCGTTATATCGTCAATCTGTTTACGAGAGAAGCCGCTTACGGCGCAGGCAGCAAACCGGGACTCGCCAAGCTAAATCATGTGAATCATTCGCTTCATGCCCTGCGCGATTTCGTGCAACATGAAAAAGTGAGCAGCCTTGCACTGCCTCGCTTGGCATGCGGCATGACGGGCCTGGACTGGGACGAAGTCAAACCATTGATCGATAAGCATCTCGGCGATCTCGGTATCCCGATTTATGTATATGTTACTTACCAAAAAGGCGTCAAAGCCATCGAACCATCCAAATCAAAATAAGGAAACAGCATGTCGCAATTCGATAACGTCAGCGTAATAAAGAAAGGCAATGTATTCTTCGACGGGAAGTGTGTTTCGCACTCGGTATTATTCCCGGATGGTTCGCGCAAGACTGTCGGCGTTATCCTGCCCAGCACGCTCACTTTCAAAGTCAGCACCCCCGAACTGATGGAGATCACCTCCGGAACCTGCCGGGTGAAGATCGGCGATGAAACTCAGTTCAAGACCTATGCTGCCGGCGGCAAGTTCTCTGTCGCTGCCAACAGCCGCTTTGTGATCGAAACCAACGAAGTCGTGGACTACGTTTGCAGTTTCGGCTAAACCCTAACCCCTCCCGGCTCCCCTTGTCAGGGGAGGTCGGGAGGGGGTTAAGCACAGCGTATCAAATCTAATTAAGTTACTGGAGCAGACATGCCAACCTTCGACATCGTTTCAGAAGTAGACAAGACCGAAGTCAAGAACGCGGTAGAGCAGACCAACAAGGAAGTCAGCACA
>Ga0209253_10003817_pt1 | contig 13163 bp, 12 predicted proteins | sample FrelakmetBRP12BR_FD_187145 | JGI IMG/M metagenome (GOLD analysis project Ga0209253, IMG submission 187145) | Freshwater lake sediment microbial communities from the University of Notre Dame, USA, for methane emissions studies - BRP12 BR (SPAdes)... | ecosystem: Environmental > Aquatic >...
GTCGGAAAGATGGATATTATAAACAAGGGATAATTTGAGCAACGACGCCAGAGAAATCCCGGTTGCGCCTCTCTCGACCGCACTGATAAATGACACGGACAGGCCTGATTGTTTGCTCGCTTGTTTTAGGGTCAGTTTTTTCTTGTGCCTGTAAACCCGTAATTTTCGACCGAGCTCGTGTGCATCCTCTGCTGTTGTGATCGCAGCAGTTTCGGATTGGATTGGTTTTTGTAAATTGGGATCCAAACGGATGGCAGCAAAATTGAGGCCATGCTCTTTTCGAAGATTTTGGATCCGCCGTAGGCGGAATATATCTTCGTCATCATATAATCGGTGCCCGGATTGTGTGCGTTGAGGTTGAATAAATCCCACCTGTTCCCACAAGCGTAGCGTAGCAGTGCTTACCCCAACAAGCTTGGCAGCTTCACCAATCGGGTGTCGTAATACTTCAGACAATAAACCTCCTTATATATTTCAGGTAAAAGAGGAAACTACGTCTGGTAATAATATATTCTAGCAATTTTACATGATTACAGTAATTCATTGTAGCATAAACCTGCCGGTATAACAATCATTTTATGTTGGATTTAGGCAACCAATTTGCATCGATTTCTTTAATCACCCGATCTGTGGCACACGCCCTCACAGTTACTTCAGACAAAAAACCCATCGTCACGTATTTCCGGTCGAGGGTCACTGAGCAAGATTTTCCGCCCGATAGATGCACATATTGGGTAGCGGTTTCGGTGGCAATCCTTTCTGCTCTTTCGACAGCCTCCTCCAGGTGACTAAATACTTCCCGATCATGCGGCGAATGAACCAGGTATTCCAGTGTACCACTGCCAATCATATGCGGTTGGACCAGGATCTCTACCGTGTGGGTGATACTGGCAACTGCAGCACCTACCGCGTTTCCCACTTCAGCGTGCGGGGGGATTATGCACCTGCAATGCAACCGTTCAGCCACTTTTGGGATAAAACACCTGACTGGAGCACCGATGGCAATAATAGGTTTACGCACCTGGATATACCCACTTATATCTGGAAAGGTCTCATATCCCAACAGGCATTCCAACAATTTTTTCCACACCTGAGGTGCTGAACTCAGGCTATGGTTGGTAATATCGCAAAATAGCTTGTCCAGCACCTCCTCGGCGACTCTCGCCACCACCTGCTCACGGACAAATTCGGTAAAACTTTCCAAGCTCATATTCAATTGTCGGGCAGTCCATTCCGTTCCCGCCTGTGCAGCTTCGAGGTTGCCACCTTCCTGGATTGATTCAGACCACAGGACATCCGTTGGAGTCAACCCAGCTTTCCTTACCACTCCCATATTCTCCAACTGCTCGACCTGGCAGCTGTGTTCACCCATAACCCTGCGTAGCTCAAACAATGGCACAGGATGCTTGTGCAGGATTTCAATCAGCTCGGTTTCTGAGGGGGAGAGAGATACCCCATTATGAGAGTTAGTCAGAACGATGTAATCAGTGGATTGGAACTGCACCCTTTCCCAATCCACCGGACGTGCGTCGGATAATTGCTGGACAATCTCAGGAAACTGAGATCCCAGACGAGACAGGGGTATGGCGCGCTGAGGGCCGATGTGTAAGGATTTGTCCTTTTCAAGATGGATATGGCTATCCCCACCGATGCCAATGGTACGCAGATCTGCAGCTTGGACACAGGTCTGCCAACCACCCACCATTGCGCCTGCCGGATTGCTCCAGGGTAAGCCTTTTGCGAGGATGGCGATATCGGTGGTTGTGCCCCCCATATCGACCACGATCGCATCAGATATATCCGCCAGGAATTCAGCGCCGATGGCACTTGCAGCTGGTCCGGATAGGATGGTCTCCACTGGCCGCTGACGGGCTATCCCTTCGCTGATCAGCGTGCCATCGCCTTTAACAACCATCAGTGGTGCTTGGCAGCCTTTCTCAGACAAGACCCTGGACACTGAATCTAATAGGTGACTGATTAGGGGTAAGAGACGAGCGTTAAGCACCACCGTGGAGACACGTTTTAATGCATTGAGCTTATTCGTCAGCTCGTGGCCGCACACCACAGGAGCGGCAGTCTGTTTCTGAATGAGTGTGCGCAGCTGAACTTCATGCTCCGGATTCATCACACTAAAAAAACCGGAGACTGCATAGGCATCCACCTGATCTTTAGTTTCCTGGATGACCTTGCTTGCCGTTTTATAATCCAGCGGACAGATTTCTTCCCCCTTGACATCGTGCCCACCAGCCAGGTAAACCATAGAATGCACCGGTAAGCGTTGCGCCAGTCCCTGCTGTTCCATGATTTCCTGATCATAACCAATCAGCAACAAGCCTACTCTTCCCCCCTGTCCTTCCACAATCGCATTGGTTGCCAGTGTGGTTGAAATTGACACCATCCTTACCTGGTTATAGTCCACTTTACCCAGGCGCACAATTGCTTGAGCAATGCCTAAAGATAGGTCGTGAGGTGTAGTGAGGGCTTTTGCCTTCATTACAACCTGTCCGCTGTTCTTGTCTAGCAAGACAGCGTCAGTATATGTACCGCCTGTATCAATTCCAATAACGAGTTTCAATACGGACCTTATCCAGGGTTATAGCTATGATTTGCTGGGAATCGATCAAATACAATTATTGATTGGCACTCACCATCTCGCGCGCCTTGGTAACTGCCGTGGCACCATCCGGTGCATACCCATCAGCTCCGATTGAATCAGCAAACTGTTGGGTGACCGGGGCCCCACCTATCATGACTTTTACAGCATCACGTAATCCAACTTCCTCAAGGGTATGGATGACATCCCGCATGAAGGGGAGGGTCGTGGTCAACAATGAGCTCATTGCCAGGATATTAGGCTTGTATTGTTTTACCGCCGCGAGGAAGGTTGCCGGCGAGACATCCACACCCAGATCATGCACTTCAAAATTAGCACCTTCAACCATCATCGCCACCAGGCTCTTGCCGATATCGTGCTGGTCTCCTTTGACTGTTCCAATGACCACGCTGCCTCGCATTTTCGTTTCAGAGCTGGAGAGCTGTGGCCTGATTAGGTCCAGGCCGGCATGTAGAGCTTTGGCTGCCAGGAGTACTTCCGGAATGTACATATTGCCAACGTGCCATTCAGCCCCCACGATGTCCATTCCGCTTACCATCGCGTTCAGTATCTCATGGGCAGTATACCCAGACTGTAGTGCATTCTGGGCAGATTCCTGGGCAATCTCCCATTCGCCATTGATTACAACTTTTTTCATCGTTTCAATTGGGTCCATGATTGCACCTCCTTTAAAGTTTTTTACCACCGGCAGCCACGGCATCCACCAGTGCTCCGTAGGAGCCGTATTCTTCCGGTCCGCTAGCGCCACCCCATTCATGGGATAGTTTACCCTCTGCAGCAGCCTTATCCGCAGATGCAACGATGGGGTCCAACTCAATGGAGAGCTTTGGGTCAAGCGGTTCAGCCCGATGCTCCGTAAGAATCTTCCGGGCGCGTTCACGCGCCAATTCATTGGCATCCTTCATACCTTTGCTCTCCCATACACCACGTACAAAGCGGTTGATGGCTTTGGGTACATAGTATTCCGTCTTATAATATTTGAGCGTGTGGGGATCAATCAGGAAATTCCCTTCTGCTGCCACCCGCGTGATTGCCTCTACACCAAGCGTGTCGTCAGTCACTTCCACACCGCGCATCAGACGGCGTATCATACCGATGGTATCGTTGTCCAATACCAATAGAATCGGATCATAGGTATAACAATGCTCAATATGCCCAAGCCCTGCCAGGACATTTGCACCGCTCAGAACAGGCAGGAGCATGTTTAACACGCGCTCCGTGGCAGATTGCGTGTCTGAGATCATCGAATCAGCCACCGCACCGAAAACGTTGGCTGGCATATTATAGAGTTCCACTGCCAGTTGAGTCTGGCAGGCAGACATCATGGCTGCTTCCATGCGACCTTGCAACGCCAGACCTGTCCAGGAATCCAGGATTAGGTTGCGAGGAGCGTACATCAAAGGCATGCCTGGGAAAGCGCTCTGGGAAATGCAAACGCCTGCCAATATCTCCACATTTGCCTGCAGGATTGCCCCCGCCAGGGTTACCGGGCAGGTGGCACCCGTTATCGGCATCGTATTCAGCTCAATTGGCACATGGAGTGGACCGACAGTGAACAGGATATCGAGCGCATACGGCAGGAATTTTAATGGTGCCAGGGCAGAGGTTAAAACGCTGAGCAACGGGCGTTGCTTAACTTCTTCATTACTTCCCTGCACCGCTTTGATCATTTCGACCATATAGCTGACACCTTTGCCAGTATAGGGTTGCACCTCCACATGCTTCACGCTATGGTCCAGCATGAGACGCAAAATATGCACATCCCGGGTATCCAGGTTCATGTCATCCGGATAGATTGAAGCCACATAATCCACTTGGTCCAAGCCGTCAGCTAATGTGATCCACTCAACCAGATCACGTGTCAGTACCTTGCGCCATTCGCGCGTCTCAAGATCAATATATCCCTCCCCACCAGTTAACGGTCTTGAATGAAACTCGCCTCCGACTTCTGCAATTAGGTCATGCTCCTTTACCCGCGCACCATATACAATCCGACTTGGCACGGTTTTTAGGCAATCTTCTGCCAACTTTTTTGGGAAACGCACTCTGGAGCTGTCCTTATCCAGAATCGCACCAGCCTGAGCTAGCGTTTCGAGTGCCTTACGGTGGTTGATGCTCATCCCGACGTTTTCTAGGAGATAAAGCGACTGTTCGTGGATTTTATGCATCGCCTCATCTGAAAGGAACCGCATATATGGTTTGAGTGTGCCTTGGGTCATTGATATGCTCCTTTTATGATTTTGTTTATATAGCTACATATCCATTATTGATCGAATTGGAATTATCTTGCATCATTGCTTGCAGTGACTAATGAATGGACTAACAAAATAAAAGAACAAACCTGCATTCACCTGTGTATCGTTATTCATTGCATTCAGGGCGATAAGGAAAGTTGTAAGGGGCGACTATGGATCATCCCACAAACCAGGCATTGCCGTTGTCTTGGAGAGGCTTTTGAAGCGATCAGGTGATGGAGAGATCCACAGTGCGGGCAAGTTACCTCAAACCATTGCCAATCATGTGAAGCCATTTGTTCAGGGGTAACATTGCCCATATACTCCCATTGGTCAGCCCCACTGGGAAATGTGGATTTCGCTAATAGCTGAAAGATATCTTCTTCCTCATCGGTGATTTCTGGCATTTTGCCACTGAAAACATCACAGTTGTGGAATTTGATCAGGGGACCGAAATTGTTACGGTCTAAATCTAAAACGATCTGCTCACCGTATTGTGAGTGATTAAACTGCATCCCCGCTTTGATGCTTCTGAACGGTATTTCCGAAAGTTTGGTCAAGAGAGCCTCCCCGATATTTATGCCCTTCCGACTAACTCTTGTTCCTGGAATAGAATTAGAAACAAGCAGGATTCACCAAATTAATCTCTGATAGAATATCTTGAGTTTCGCTAATTAAATATCCAATTTCTAGTAAACTTATATGATTACTGTAATGATAACGCGGACCCATATAATTGTCAATAGTGACGTCGTAAAAGGAGTAGAAATGACTTTTCCCACTGTAAAAGGTTCAAATCTGCTCCTCCAGCAGCTAACCTTGCCTAAGGATTTTCAGGGCAGGCTTAACCTGGTCTTTATTGCCTTTGAGCAGTGGCAGCAGATGGAAGTGGATTCCTGGATCCCCTTGGCTGAGGAATTGGAAGCGCAGGTTAGTGGTTTGGTTTATTACGAACTGCCCACGATCCAGAGCAGGAATACTATGTATCAATGGTTGCTCAATGAGGGGATGCGCGCAGGTATTCCAAATCCGAAGACCCGCGCCCGCACCATTACGCTTTACCTTAATAAAATATCATTCCGAAAAGCTCTTGGGTTCCCGGATGAGGATCACATATACATTCTTCTTATCGATCGCCAGGGGAAAGTGCTCTATCAATTACGTGGACCTCATACACCAGAGTATGAGACATCTTTACGAGATTTCCTTTTCCAACTGGCTGAAAACCCTGATTCTTGATCGGGAGCATCTTAATCAATAAAGGAAGCAGGTATATGCATAAGCAACAGAAATTCTTACTAGCGATCGTCTTGATAGGGGGTGTAGCAGTTCTTGGCAGTTATGTCTGGGGAATCCTTGCCATTCAAAATGCCACGCAAATTCTGTGGGGTGATGTTCCAGCTATCATCCGATCATTCTCCACGGTTGGGATGCTCACGGGAGCGCTGGGTTTTTTTGCTTATAGCTTCTTTATTCTCTTCAAGTTGAATCCGGACGATACACGCATTCACTCCAGATTCGGGTACGAGCTCTTCAATTTCCTGTATATCGCCATTCTGATCCCCTCAGCGCTTTGGCTACCACTGACCTTTCTTTCAGTACAGAATAATAACTCAGCGGTCTTATGGTTAGCCAGACTGGATCTGATTATTGTCGCTGCAGCTTCCATTTTGTTGTTTCTGGTATTGTTGTATACCCGGCCTCGCCAACCTGTGTGGGCTTATCGGTTGGCTTTGGTGGGCAGTATCTTCTTCTGTATTCAGACCGTCCTGCTGGATGCGATCCTGTGGGGGTATTTCTTTGGTTTCGGGTAGTTCTTTGGTTTCCAGGCATTTAGACCGACAGGTTTCCATAACCGGCCAGGACCTTCCTGTGATTATTGCATATCCCTTCATTTTTCAATTTTTAATAACATGATTTACCCTAGACTTGACAAAAAAGCTCTTATTTAGTATATTTATCATTCTGAATAATATCTGGTAGCTTTTTTTGTGTTTAATCTATGATGACTGACTCCAAACAACTTACCCTCCCTATCACCGGCATGACTTGCGCCAATTGCGTCGCAACAGTTGAACGCAATCTTAAAAAATTGGACGGTGTTCAAACTGCAGTGGTAAACCTTTCCTCTGAGCGTGCCACGGTTGAATTTGTCCCAGCAAAACTGGGCTTGAGCGATATCATTTCCCGGGTCGAACGTGCCGGCTATGGGGTGGCTACGGGTGAAGCGGAGCTGATGATCAAGCGTCTGGCGGATGATAACGATGCTCGAAGGCTCGAAGCAGCTCTGAGCAAGATCGAAGGTGTTCTCGAAGCGCATGTATCTTATACAACAGAAAAAGCACGCATCCGCTATGTTCCCACCATTGTTAGCCAGGTCGAATTACGTCGGGCGGTGGCCAGTATTGGTTTCGAAGCCATCGAGCTGGGTGGAGGGGGGGAAGATGCCGAAGCGCTGGCCCGCCAGCACGAAATTGATAACCAGCGACGGTTGCTGATCATTGGTCTGTCGTTTACCATTCCGCTTTTCCTGCTCTCGATGAGCAAAGATTTTGGACTGCTGCCAGATTTCTTTTATGATCTCACTGCCCCCGTTCACATGAACGGTATGCCTGAGGCGAAGTGGTGGTTCAACTGGCTCTTACTTGCCCTGGCCATCCCGGTGCAGTTCTATGTGGGCTGGCAGTACTACGTCGGCTCCTACAAAGCTCTGCGCAATAAATCTGCCAACATGGATGTGCTGATCGTTTTGGGATCATCAGCGGCTTTCTTCTATAGCCTGCCGATCACTTTTGGCTGGATCGAAGGACACGTCTATTTTGAGACAGCTGCGGTCATTATCACCCTGATCAAACTGGGTAAATACCTGGAAGCCAAGGCGAAAGGACGTACCAGCGAGGCGATTAAAAAGCTAATGAGTCTACGCGCCAAGACTGCCCGTGTGATCCGGGAAGGTATTGAAATTGAGGTGCCTGTCGATGATGTGCGTGTAGGTGACCTGGTCATGGTCCGACCGGGCGAGAAAATCCCGGTCGATGGTATGGTCATTGAAGGGCGCTCCGCTGTCGATGAATCGATGCTGACCGGAGAATCTCTCCCGGTTGAGAAGAAAGCTGGCGATACCGTGATTGGTGCCAGCTTGAATAAACTTGGCTTTATCAAATTTGAAGCCACCAAAGTGGGTAGGGAAACCGCGCTTGCCCAGATCATCCGCCTGGTTGAAGAAGCCCAGGGATCGAAGGCTCCCATTCAAAAATTAGCGGATCAGGTCTCGGCTGTCTTCGTGCCGGTGGTCATCCTGGTGGCTGCCCTAACTTTCCTGGGTTGGTATTTCTTGGGACCTCCCATTCCGATCAATTCTGATATCACCATCTTCACTCGGGCGATGATGAACATGGTGGCGGTGCTTGTGATTGCCTGTCCATGCGCCATGGGACTTGCCACACCCACAGCAGTCATGGTTGGCACAGGCAAAGGTGCGGAAATGGGGATCCTGTTTCGCAATTCAGAAGCCTTGGAAAGAGCTGGTAAGGTAACCGTGGTGGTGTTGGACAAAACAGGCACCATCACCAAAGGCCAGCCAGCCGTCACCGATGTGATCACGGATGGCGTATTTGAGTCTGCATACTTGCTCCACCTGGCCGCCTCGGTCGAAAAAGGCAGCGAGCACCCATTGGGTGAAGCGATTTGGGCGGAAGCCACCAATCGTGGTCTGGACCTTTTTGAACTATCAGGATTCCAGGCTGAGGCTGGGCTTGGCGTGGAGGCAGAGGTTAATGGGCATCGTGTTGCGGTGGGCAGTCAGCGCCTTGCAAACTTGCACGGATACCCGCTTAATGGCCTCGAAGAGTCGCTTGAGCGCCTGCAGTCTGAAGCTAAGACTGCCATGCTGGTCATCGTCGATGGACAGGTGCGCGGGTTGATTGCTGTCGCTGATACGGTTAAGGAAAGCTCAGCTAGCGCCATTACGGACCTGCATCGCCTAGGATTGAAGGTGGCTATGCTCACTGGCGATAACGCCAAGACCGCAGCTGCCATCAATAGCCAGGTGGGCACGGATCTGGTACTGGCGGAAGTGTTGCCGGAAGGAAAATCGGCTGAGATTAAAAGGCTACAAGAAGAGAAAGCTGTGGTTGCGATGGTTGGGGATGGGGTTAATGACGCCCCTGCCTTAGCCCAGGCTGATGTTGGCCTGGCCATTGGCACTGGCACCGATATTGCCATGGCGGTTGCTCCGGTCACCCTGATGAGCGGTGACTTGCGCAGCGTCGCGCGCACGATTCTGCTCTCCCGTAAAACGGTTGGCACGATCCGTCTGAACTTATTCTGGGCATTTATTTACAACATCATTCTGATCCCGGTCGCCATGTTGGGCTATCTTAACCCGATGTTGGCTGCTGGAGCAATGGGTTTCAGTAGTGTATTTGTGGTTACCAACAGCTTACGTCTCAGACGGGTTAAAATTCAATAAGGTAAGGTGGAAAAATTGAAATCTAGATATGTATTATTGTTACTGATATTACCCGTTGCTATCATTTTTTTGAGTGCCTGTACTCCCAATGGGAAAGAGATGCCAACAGTCCTTTTGCCTACTGGAAAGGCGTTTGCAGAGGGCAAAGAGATTTACTTTATCCATACTGAAGTTTCCGATGCCGAAATTGCCACGCTCTTAACCAATATGATGTCTTCACCGGTCCTGCTTGTACCTGGATTGGCTGATATCTCAGAGGCTGCATTGGCTGATGTATATGTTTTCAGTAATGGACTTGAAGGCATGGGTCCGCTTGGGTTTCAAATGGACGTGTTTGATAATCCCCCCGGGAGCGAAGGTTATTCCCCTCTTCGCCGACTCAATTTGGTTGCCTGGACCGAGCCTGCCCAAGCGAGGCTGCTCAAATCCTCTGCTGAGGTGATGGAAGCTCTAGATGCTGGCGAGGTCAGCATTGAACAGCCAGGTGTCGTGGTCAATATGCCTTTCGTGGTTTGGGATGGCGGAAAGCGTTAGAGGGACAAGGTAAAAATGGCTGATCCAATTCTACTCGCTTTTATTACAGGTCTGACGACTGGAGGGCTGAGCTGCCTGGCCATCCAGGGTGGTTTATTGACTGCATCGCTTGCCAATCAGCTCGAGCAGGATATGCTGAAGACGCCGGTAGCAGGTGGTAAACAGTCTGGCTCAAAGAAGAAAAAGAATTACCAAGCTAGTGGCATCCGGCAAAATATTGCCGGGCAGAAACGGACCCGTCCAAACACTGCCCTGCCAATTGCCCTTTTCCTGTTGGCAAAACTAGTAGCATACACTTTGCTGGGTGCCTTGTTGGGTTGGGCTGGATCATTCCTGTCGATATCACCGTTAAGCCGGGCGATCTTGATGTTGATCATCGGGATTTTCATGGTCGGTAATGGTCTGAGAATGCTGAATGTTCACCCGATTTTCCGGTATTTTAATCTTGAGCCACCCAAGTTCATCACCCGCTATATCCGACGGACTGCAAAAAACGGTACTGAGCTGTTTACACCGCTGTTCCTGGGTGCTCTGACAGTCTTCATTCCATGCGGGGTGACCCAAGCTATGATGGCCGCGGCACTGGGTACTGGCAGTGCAGTGGCGGGTGCAACTTTGATGTTTGCTTTCACCCTCGGTACCAGTGTATTGTTTTTTGGGGTGGCTTATCTGGCAACTCAATTGGGTGCTCGATTGGAAAAATACTTTATGACCTTTGTTGCCATCACAGTGTTGGTCTTTGGTTTTATCACCATTAACAGCGCTTTAAACCTGATGGGTTCACCCTTATCGTACGAGAATATCACCCGCCGTATCTTTGCTGTCGATAAACCGCTGGCATCTAACGCTCCTACCACTGCAACCGCAAGCGCTGCAGATAGCTCTGCGTCTGGTGTGCTCGAGTTGTCTGTAGAAAATGAGGGTTATTTTCCTCAAACGCTGTATGCCAAAGCCGGTTCAGCACTCACCCTGTCGTTGGTCACCCAGAACACCCGCTCATGCGCCCGCGATTTTGTCATCCCAGCCCTGAAATATTACAAGCTGTTACCTGAAACTGGGCAAGAGCTGGTTAAGATTCCACCCCAGCAGCCAGGTACGATCATGCGCTTCACCTGTTCGATGGGAATGTACACCGGACAGATTCAGTTCGATAATTGATCAGGTACACCGATGATCAAGAAAACGTTCCGCGTTCGTGATATGCATTGCAGCAACTGTGCCATGAAAATCGATAGCCTTGAGGATGACCTGCCGGGTGTGAAAAGCGTCTCTGCCAGCTACCAGAAAAGCCTGGTGGTGGTGGAATTCGACGAGACTTGCTTGACTACCGATGACATCATTCAGGCTATAAAACATCAAGGCTATACTGCCAGCCTGGATCAAAAATAATTAGGAAATTTAACTAGATCCAGGTCTGACGAAGGTCTTATAATCGAAACTTCACAGGTTATAAAACCTGTGAAGTTTGTTTTTTGTTTGATCGTTGATCCCGGTGTTGTCGCTTCCGCCATCAACACTGGCAGCTAAAACCTCCTAATTTAACAGGAAGGGTGATCCAGGTGTTGTCTATTCTTCCATCACCTATAGCAATGGCAACTACTACGTTTACAGGCGAAAATTAAACCAATATAAACAATGACAACTGGGTAAGTATGAAAAAAGACCGCACCCAAGGACGTGTAATTGTGCGATAATGTTGGCTGATGGATACATCGGAGAATCTCTTTATAGATCAAGGAATGTGATTACCATAGAGACCCGATTGACAATAAACGGTTATATCGCTTTCTACTAAACTAATAGGTTGGAGAGTGCCTCATGCTGGAGTATTCAGCAGAATCCTATGGTGAACGTATCGCCGATGTGTATGACCAGTGGTATTCCGGGTTTGACCCGGCTGCCATCGATTTCCTTGTGGGGATTGCTAAAGGAGGTAAAGCCCTCGAGCTTGGCATCGGCACTGGACGGATAGCCTTACCTTTAGCAAAGGCTGGGCTGGCTGTCCAGGGAGTGGATGCCTCCGAGTCCATGGTTGCCAGGCTCCGTTCCAAGCCAGGTGCCGAAAACATACCCATCACAATTGCCACCCTCCCAGATATACCCGTGGAAGGACAATTTTCCCTGGTTTATGTGGTTTTCAACACCTTTTTCTGTCTCCTCACCCAGCAGGAGCAAATCCGCTGCTTCCAAAACGTTGCCAGGCTCCTATCAGCTGATGGCGTTTTCATCATCGAGGCATTTATTCCTGATCTGGCGCGCTTCACAGGTGAGCAGTCCACCCGTACGGTCAGAATTGAAGATCATGAAATCCAGATGGACGTTTCTCAACTTGAACTGGATAAGCAGCTGATCATCAGCCAGCATGTGGTGCTCACCGAGCAGGGCACGCGTTTTTACCCCGTTAAATTGCGCTATGTTTGGCCATCCGAAATGGACCTCATGGCACAGCTCAGTCATATGCGCCTCAGGGAGCGTTGGGATGGGTGGACTAAAAATCCATTCACTGCCCGCAGCGGAAAACATATCTCCGTATATGAGCTTTCTTCGTAATAATTCCTTTAAACCGCTCCACGATCATCATCAGGATAGCCTTTCTACCCAGACCAGGTTGACGATGGGGTTCATAAGTTTTATAATAATTTAGGTAAAAATAGTCATATACGCTTGAGAGGGAAAAATGGAACATCAAATTTTACATGTCGAAATATCAGCCGTAGACCGCAAAGCATTAAGCAAATTTTATGCGGATATATTCGGATGGGAGATAAAACACCTGGACGAAATGGATTATTCTACTTTCGAAACGGGTGAGGGAGTTGGCGGGGGATTCAACCCTGTCAGTGAGCATAATCCTGCTGGAACCATCACTTTCTACATCCATACGGATAATGTTACCGCCTCCTTGAAGGTGGTGGAGCAATCCGGAGGTACGATCATATCGCCTGAGACGGAGATCCCGAATATAGGCAAATTTGGCTTTTTTCGCGATCCACAGGGCAACCTGGTTGGCTTACTCATGCCATTCCCAATGGCATAGTAGATTTTCGTCTTAAGAGCTTTCCGCAAATGCGTGAAGTAGACCCTTGAGCGCCATACAAAAGCTTCTGAATTTAATCACAACATATTCCTCGGTTATTTATCCAGAAATCAGTAAATGTTAACCAAAATCCAACACCCATATGTTATCGTAAACGTTGCTATGACAGCAGACGGTAAGACCGACACGGTGAATCGCCGGGGAGCGACAATCTCTTCGGTGGAGGACAAAGAGCGTGTTGACAGGCTGCGTGCAGATGTGGATGCCATTATG
>Ga0209253_10003818_pt1 | contig 13162 bp, 13 predicted proteins | sample FrelakmetBRP12BR_FD_187145 | JGI IMG/M metagenome (GOLD analysis project Ga0209253, IMG submission 187145) | Freshwater lake sediment microbial communities from the University of Notre Dame, USA, for methane emissions studies - BRP12 BR (SPAdes)... | ecosystem: Environmental > Aquatic >...
CGAGGGTGTCGGCGACAAGGTGAAGATCATCCAGGGCGACATCTTCAAGGAAGATTTCAGCAAGGCCACGGTGATCACGATGTACCTGCTGCCTGAACTTAACCTGTGCGTGCGCCACCGCATTCTGGCGATGAGGCCCGGCACGCGCGTCACGTCTCACGCGTTCACGATGGGCGAGTGGGAGTCCGACGAGTCTTTCGACGTCGAGTACCGCAATGCCTACCTGTGGATCGTGCCAGCACGGGTCGGCGGGTCCTGGAGCTTCCGCAACGGCAGCGGCAGCGTCGACTTCAGCATTGCGCTGAACCAGAGCTTCCAGAAGATTGGCGGCGAGGCCATTGTCGGTGGCAGGAAGCAGCCGCTCATCGGCGCGTCGCTGCAGGGTGACAACATCCGTTTCGCGTTCAACGACGCGAAGGGCGTGACGCAGCATTTCGCCGGCAACGTGCGCGGCAACACCATCATCGGCTCCCTGCGTGCACCCGGACTCGCCGACGCGGAGATCGCGGGCAATGTACAGGGCGCGCTGACCCCGGCCCCTTGGGCCGAAATGGCCAACGGCTGCGGCCGCTTCTACGGCAAGTAAGCGGGGTAACAGCGCCCGCTCGAGGCGCGACACCGCGCCGGCGCCGACGGGCATGCAGGCCGCGCGACCGGTCGTCGGTGTGCTGCTCGCCGCCGGCGTCGGCCGCCGCTATGACCCGAGCGGCGCGCGGCTGAAGCTGCTGGAGGCCGCGCTGAGCGGGCCGCATGCCGGCCTGCCCATCGCGGTGGCGGCGCTGCGCAACCTGCGCGCCGCGGTTGCCGACATGATCGTAGTGGTCCGCCCCCCCGATAGCGCCGCACAGAAGCAGTTGCACGCATTGCTGGACTCCGAGGGCGCGCCTCTCCAGATCTGCCCGGAAGCCAGCGCCGGCATGGGCCACTCGCTCGCCTGCGGCGTGCGCGCGCGCAGCGACGCCGCGGGATGGGTCATCGCCCTGGCCGACATGCCGGCCGTCTCGCCAGCGACGATCGCCGCGGTGCGCGATGCCATTGCGCGCGGCCACGATGCGGCCGCGCCGATGCATCGCGGACAGCGCGGCCATCCGGTCGGCTTCGGCCGGGCCTGCCGCGAGGCACTGCTTGCCCTGACCGGCGATGCCGGGGCGCGCCACATCCTCGCTGCGCATGAACCGCTGCTGATCGAGGTCGATGACCCCGGCTGCCTGCTGGACATCGACAGGCCAGCGACATAGCACCACAGCGCACTGCGCGCCGGCAGGCGCGAGGCGCTACATTTCCCTGCCCCGGCGGTTCGTCCGCCGGCTGCGCCTTGATTCCCTCGATCTCCGGGAGCCCGCCATGCTGATGTCCGCCGAGGCCTACCGCGAATCGCTGCGAGCGCTGAAGCCGACCGTCTTCGTCGACGGCGAGCGCATCGGCTCGGTCACCGACGCGCCGCAACTGGCGCCCGGCGTGGCGGCGGTGGCCAGGACCTATGAGATGGCGCTCGCCACCGAACTGGCGCCGCTGATGCGGGCCGCGCTGCCCAGCTTCGAGACGCCGGTGAACCGGATGATCGCGCTCACGCACAGCACCGCCGACCTGCTGAACAGGCTCGAGGCAGTGCGGCGCGTGTGCCAGGAAACCGGCTGCGCGCAGCGCTATCTCGGCGGCGACGCGCTCAACGCACTGTTCTTCGGCACGCATCGCACCGATGCCGAGTGCGGCACCGACTACCACGCGAGGCTGAGGCACTACCTCGACCACGTCTACGGCAACGATCTCACGCTCGGCGTGGCGATGACCGACGCCAAGGGCGACCGTTCGCTGCGCCCCGGCCGCCAGCCGAACCCAGGCAGCTACGTGCACATCGTCGAGCGCAACGCGCGCGGCATCGTGATCTCGGGCGCGAAGGCGATCGTCACCGGCGCGCCGTACATGCACGAGCTGCTGGTGCTGCCCGGCCGCGCCATGACCGAGGACGACGCTGCCTTCGCCGTCGCCTGCGCGGTACCCATCGACGCCGCGGGGCTCACCGTCGTTGCCCGCCCTGCCGGGCGCCCGGGCGAAGTCGCGGCGATATTCAGCGCCCGGTTCGGCCAGTCCACCGGCGTGTGCCTGTTTGACCGGGTCGAGGTGCCGTGGGAGCGCGTGTTCCTCGCCGGCGAGTGGGCGGAGGTGTCGTCGCTGCTCACCAACTACACCAGCCAGCATCGGCAGACGTGCATCGGCGCCCGCGCCGGCTTCGGCGACCTGCTGATCGGCGCCGGTGCGCTGATCACCGAAGCCAACGGGCTCGATCTGGACCGCCATTACAACCTGCGCGATTCGATGGTCGAACTGATCAAGATCGTCGAAGGCTTCTTCGCCTGCGGCGTGGCGGCATCGGTCTACGGGGAAACCAATGACGCCGGCAATATCACGCCCGAGCCGGTCTTCGCCAACATCGGCAAGCTGCTGCTGGCCACGCAGATCTACGACATGCACCGGCTCGCGCATCACGTCTCCGGCGGGCTGATCGTCGCCCTGCCCGGCCCCGACGAGGACCACAACCCGGCCACCGCGGGGCGGCTGTCCGAGGTGCTGACCGCGCGCAGCGACATTGCCTACGAAAAGCGGATCGAGGTCGCCCGCTTCATCGAGGACCTGACCGTCTCCTACCAGGCCGGCTGGTATTCGGTGATCAGCCTGCACGGGGGCGGCTCGCCGGATGCGATGAAAAGGGAGGTCTTCCGCAACTACCCGATCGGCAGCAAAGTCGACCTGGTCGAGCGCCTGCTCGACCGCGGCGTGCTCGCCGATGCGACGCGCAAGATCACCCGCAACCGCCAGCCCGGCCGCTGCTGCGTGGCCGGCTGCCAGATGACCGAACTGCCCGCCTCGCAGGCGGTGCCGCTGGCAAAGCCTTCATCGGCCGCGCGGCAAGGCAACCCCTCCCCAGCCAACGCCGGCAGCCCGGCGAAATAGACCATGCGCATCACTCGCGACAACTCGCTGCTGCTGGTAATCGATATCCAGAGCAAGCTGGCGCCGCATATCGCCGGCCATGAACAACTGATCCGCCGCACCGACGCGCTGCTCGATGCCACCGAGCTGTTTGGCATCCCCAAGCTGCTGACCGAGCATTGCCCGAGCCAGATCGGTCCGGTGATCGAGCCGATGCGCAGCCGCTTTGCGGCCAGCGAAATCTTCGAGAAGACCTACTTCGGCGCCGCCGACCACCCCGAATTCGTCGCTCTCGTGCAGTCCAGCGGGCGACCGCAGGTGATCGTGACCGGGATGGAAGCGCACGTGTGCGTGATGCAGACCGCACTCGCCCTGCGCAGTCACGGCTTCGAGGTAGTGGTCGTCGCTGACGCGGTCGGCTCCCGCGCGGTGCGGCAGTACGACCGCGAACTGGCGCTGCGGCGGATGGAACAGGCCGGCTGCGCGCTGGCGGGCACCGAGGCCGTGCTGTTCGAATGGACCGGCAGCGGCGTCGACCCTCGCTTTCGCACGATCCTCGGCACGGTCAAGACACTCTGATCGGTGCGTCCCCCACGGCCGCTGCCGAGAGGGCCTGCGCAGTTCAACGGAGGGCGCCAAGCGCGTCGCAAATCCGCGCAGAATTGGCGCGACAATGCACGGCGTCCCGCCACGGTGCGCGAGGCGATTTCGGTCATCGGATATCCGGGAGAGCACCATGTACAAGCGCATCCTGCTGGCCTACGACGGCTCCGAGTCGGGGCAGAAGGCGTTGCTCGACTCGCTCGACATCGCCCAGTGGAGCCATGCCGAAGTGCACCTGGTTGCCGTCATGCCGCGGCTGGCCACGACCTATGCCGGCCTGGAAGGCGGCCTGTACATCAACGAGAGCGAGGAAGAAGAGAAGCAGCACTTCCGCGGCATCCTCGACGATGGCCTGCAGCGGCTCGCCAGCTCCGGCTATCCGGCCCGCGGCGAAGTCGTTGTGGGCGAGCCCGTGACGGAGCTCACGGCATGCGCGAAGAAGATGGGCGCCGACCTGATCGTCATCGGCCACAAGCACCTGGACAGCTGGGCGGCGCGCTGGTGGCGCGGCTCGACCTCACCGGCCCTGATCGAGCACGCCCCGTGCAGCGTGCTCGTCTCGATCACCCATTGAACTGAACCGCCACAGAGCTGGCTGGCCGCGAGGCATGGCCTGCGCGGCGCCGCGTCGGCTCTACCAGGTGCGTACAGGCCCGGTATCCAGGTGCACGAAATTGGAGCGTGCGTAGTAGCCGACGCCACCCTGCTGCAGGGCGAGTGCTGCATCGCGCAGGCGGCGTGTTTCGCGGCCGGACATGCGAACGTCGATGGCGCGGCCCGAGACGTGCAGACTGTCTCTCGCCACCCGTTTGCTCTGCATGCGCAGCATCTGGTTGGTGCGCTCCGAGCGGAAGGCCGAGACCACCTCGTAAGTGCCTTCGCCGCAGGCGAGATTGACTGCGTGAAGCGTGTCGAAGAGCCGCGCGTCGAACTCGCGGACATCGCCGGTGCGAAAGTCGCGCAGCAGATGACTCAGCTCCGCGACGGCATCAGGCAGGTACTCGCCCCCCTCGAAGTAGACCCCTTCGAAGCGCTCGCTGGTGTGCGTGTGATACAAGGAAATCGACCGCGGCGCGGCGGCCCAGGCAGCCGGCGCAAACGGCAGTGCCAGGGACAGCGCTGCCCAGCCGAAAACCCGCAGCACGCCGCGTCGCGCAGCGTTGTGGCATTCAGAACCGAATGGCATGTGGATCGCTCCGAAAACCCGCCCGTCAAAGGGGGCGATAGTACAGCGACGCCGCGGGGCGCTGCGGCCGCCTGGGGGCCCGGGTACGGTACGTAGTAACCACGGCGCGGTCGCTCTGCCGGGCGCGGCGCGGAAGCTGCTTCGGGCCATCCTGGCATCGCTGCTTCTTGCCTTCGCCGCAGTCGGCAACGCAGCCGCCAACGCCCCGCTTAACGAAGTGCTGCGCCATCGCATCGAGGCGCTGCGCACCGTCGGCGATGCGCGCATTGGCGCGGGCGCGGCGGCCGCCCGCGGGCTGATCGCCTCGCTGTACGAGAAGCGCGGCTTCGCGCCGCTATGGGCCGAGGAACCGCGCGCCCTTTCGCTGCTGGCGGCAATCGAGGCGAGCACGACGCACGGGCTCGACCCGCGCGACTACCACGCCGAAGTGCTGACCGCGGCGCCGCCCGCCGCCGGGCTCGACCGGGACCGCGCCCTCGCCGAGCGCGACCTGCTGCTCACCGACGCATTCGTGCGCCTGGCCTATCACCTGGTCTTCGGCAAGGCCGATCCGCGCACGCTGCAGCATGGCTGGAACTTCGCGCGCTCTCTCGACGGCGCCGACCCGGCGGGCATGCTGGCGAACCTGCTCGCCGCGCCCGATCCGGGCGCCGCGCTCGAAGCGCTGGCACCGCGCCTGCCTGCTTACCGCGACCTGCGCACCGCGCTGGCGGGACTGCGCGCAATCGAACGCGGCGGCGGCTGGCCGCGGATCAGCGATGGCCCCAAACTGGAACTGGGATCGAGCGGCGCCCGCGTGCTGCAGTTGCGCGAGCGCCTGCGCGCCAAGGGCGACCTTGCCGCCGGCACGGACGCCACCTTCGATGCCGAACTCGAAACCGCGCTCCGGCGCTTCCAGTCCCGGCACGGCCTGGAGGCTGACGGGATCGCGGGTCGGGCAACGCTGGCAGCCCTGAACGCCGCGGTCGCCGAGCGCATTGCGCAGGTGCGTGCCAACCTGGAACGGCTGCGCTGGGTGGCGCGTGAACTGACCGGTGATTACCTGCTGGTGGACATCGCCGGCTTCAAGGCGCAGCTGTGGCTGGGCGACACGCTGGCCTGGCAGGCGCGCGTGGTCGTCGGCCGGCCGTTTCGCACGACGCCGGAGTTCCGCGCACCGATGAAGTACCTGGTGCTCAACCCCGAATGGAACGTGCCGCCAACCATCCTGCGCGAGGACGTGCTGCCGAAGGTGATCCGCGATCCGGGCTACCTGCGCGAGCACCACATGCGCGTGCTCGACCCCGCCGGCCGCGCGATCGATCCGACGGCCATCGAATGGTCGCGCTACCGCAGCCAGCCCCGTGCCTTCCCCTACCAGATCGTGCAGGCGGCGGGACCGGACAACCCGCTGGGCGGCATCAAGTTCATGTTTCCCAACGAACACTCGGTCTACCTGCACGACACGCCGACGCGCGCGCTGTTCGAGAAGACCGTGCGCGCGTTCAGCTCGGGCTGCATCCGCATCGAAAGCCCGCTCGAACTGGCCACACTGCTGCTCGACGATCCGGAGCACTGGAGCCAGCAACTGGTGCTCGATGCGATCGCCACGCGAAACACCCAGACCGTGCCGGTACGCCGGACCGTGCCAGTGATGCTGCTGTATTTCACCGCCAGCGCCGGAGCCGATGGCGAACTGCAGTTCCGGCCCGACCTCTATAACCGCGATGGTCCGATCGTCCGGGCGCTGGCCGCACCGTTCAGATTTGCCGCAGTCGATGCGGATGGGCGAGTGGCCGCCAGGAAGTAGCGCGTTTGCACGCGCCGCTGCCGATCAACGCGGGGCACGGCCGGCGTCGCGTGCAACCCGGTGTCACGACTCGAATCAAGGACCAGCCGGCAGCGCGCGATCGTCGGTTGGCCGCACGCCGCGACTGGCCGGCCCGTACAGCGGCGCGTTGACATCATCGAAGGCCAGCATCGCGCCCAGGCGCAGGTCGGCCCCGCTTTCGAAGCCGCACTCGCCGAGGTACCGCTTCGGGTTGCGGAAGGTGCCGAACAACATGTCCCACAGTGGCAGGTCGGCAAAGTTGTAGAAATGCACGCCCTTGCGGTGGTGCACGCAATGCGATTCCGGCCGCTGGATGACATAGCCGAGCCACTGCGGCGTGCGGATGTTCCAGTGCTGGAACATGCCGGTGAACGCAAAGAGGTACCCCGTGATCGCCGCGGCGAGCGGGTCAAGTCCCAGCACGACCACCGTGACCACGAGCGGGATCACCGTATACGCCGCCGACTCGAGCGGATGAAAGACCAGCGAGCCCGGTATGTCGACCCGCTGTGGACTGTGGTGCATCTGGTGAAACAGCCGCCACATCAGCGCGAACGTGTGCGCCGAACGATGCCAGCCGTACACGGCCAGTTCGAGCACGACGAAGCCGACGATCGCGCCGCCGACCACGCCCAGCCCGGTGCCATCGATCAGGCGGTGCTCGGCCATCCAATCGACCGGCAGATACAGCGGCAGCACGGTGCCGATCGTCATCGACAGCAGCAGAAACGCCAGGCCGAGCCACTGCCAGCCCGCGCGCTGGGGAAAACTTCGCGCCGGAAACATCCGCTCGACAGCGAGCATCGCGAAGTACGTGGCCGGTACGAGCAGCAGGAAGAAGAGCGAGATCGCGTCCATGGTCATCCCCGCGCAGCACGAGCAATGAGCCGGCCAAGTCGGCCGGGCGTTGGCGGCGGCGAGTCTGCGCCACCGCCGCACGGGGTGGCAAGCTGCAGTGCGATTGCACCGGCGGCCGGCCGAGACGCCGGCAGTCCCTCAACCCGACGGTGGCCCACACCAGTCGATCTCGCCGACGCCGTGTGCGCCGAGGAAACCGTTGGCCTGCGAAAAATGCCGGCAGCCCAGGAACGGCTGTGGCCCGCGTCGTGCCGACAGCGGACTGGGGTGGTTGGCGGCAAGCACGCAATGATCACTGCCCACCCTGCCGATCATCGGCCGCTTGGCCTGCGCATGTGCGCCCCAGAGCATGAAGACCTTGGGCCGCGCATCCTGCGCGAGCGCATCGATCACCGCGTCGGTGAACTCTTCCCAGCCCCTGCCGGCATGGCTTGCCGGCTTGCCGTCCTCGACCGTGAGCGCGGCATTGAGCAACAGCACGCCTTGCCGCGCCCAGGGCTCCAGGTTGCCCGAGCCCGGAATCGGGCAGCCGAGGTCACGGTTCAGTTCGAGGAAGATGTTGCGCAGGCTCGGCGGCAGGCGGACGCCGTCAGGGACTGAGAAGGCCAGCCCATGCGCCTGGCCGGCACCGTGATAGGGATCCTGGCCGAGGATGACGACGCGAACGCCGGCCAGCGGCGTCAGTTCGAGCGCGTGCAGCGGCTGCGGCGGGTAGATCGTGGCGCCGGCAGCCAGGCGCCGATCGAGAAACGCCTGCAGCGCCTCGCCACGCGGCGAGCCGGCAAAGCGCTCGGCCAGCGCTCGCCAGTCGCCGGGCAATGCTTCGATCTGGACGCGGAACGGTCGTTGCGGCATGAGGAGGTTCGGCGGCGGCCGAAGCGTGACGCGAGACGATACCGTGGTGCAGTGCGCTCTACACTGCGCGCTGCCTCTGACCTGCCCCGGCGACGATGAGCGTTTCCGCCCCCACCGCAACGGCCGACATCCGCGAACGACGCGCGGGCTGGGAACTGCTGCTGAACGTTGCGCACGCGATCGATCACTGGGTGCTGCTGGTCTTTGCCACCGCAGTTTCGAGCATCGCGGTCGATTTCGGCTTTTCGCGCTGGGAAGACCTGATGCCGTATGCCACCGGGGCCTTCTTCGCCTTCGGCTTCGGCTCGCTGCCCGCCGGCCGGCTCGGCGACACCTGGGGCCGGCGACCGATGATGCTGACGTTCTTCTACGGGCTGGGCGCCACGCTGCTGCTCGTGGCCGTGGCCCGTGGTCCGTGGCAGATTGCGATCGCGCTGACGCTGATGGGCGTGTTCTCCGCCATCTACCACCCGGTCGGCATCCCGATGCTGCTGCGCGACGCCAAGCGGCCCGGGCGGACGATCGGCATCAACGGCCTGGCCGGCAACCTCGGCATCGCCCTGGCCGCGCTCGTCACCGGCCTGATCGTCAAGTACTTCGGCTGGCGCATGGCCTTCGTCGTGCCGGCGCTGGTCTCGATCGGCTGCGGCGCGCTGTTCGCCCGCCTGTCACCGCCCGAGGGCGAGCCGCCGACGCGGCGCAAGGCCGCCGCGAGCACGCTGCCGCCGGCGGTGCTGGTGCGCGTAGTCGCCGTGATCACGGTCATTGCCACCACCAGCGCCCTGCTGTTCAACTTCACCACCAACGGCAACACCGAGTTGCTGCGCGAGCGGATGGCCGCTGTCGTCACCGACCCGGCCGCGCTTGGCCTGCTGCTGGCACTCGTCTATGCGATCGCCTCGTTCGCCCAGCTGCTGGTGGGCACCCTCATCGACCGCGTGCCGATCAAGCGGTTGCTGCTGGCGATCGTCGCGCTGCAGGTGCCGCTGTTCCTGCTCGCCTCGCAGGCGCAGGGATGGGCCTTCTTCGTTCTGATCGTGCTTTTCATGGGCGTGGTGTTCGGCGCGATCCCGTTCATCGACGCGATCATCGTGCGCTTCGTCGACGATCGCATCCGTTCGCAGGTGACGGGCGCACGGCTGGCGATCTCGTTTTCGATCAGCTCGCTCGCCGTCTACCTGCTCGGCCCGGTGGTGAAAAACTCGGGCTTCGACTTCCTGCTGCTGACGATGGCCGGCATTGCCGTGGTGACCCTGGCCGTCGCAGCCTGGCTGCCAAGTACGGCCAGGCACTAGCGACGCCTGGCGACCCCTGCACGCTGCGGCTTCAGCCGAACAACCGCGCCAGTTCGGCGCCCGGATCGGCCGCGCGCATGAATGCTTCGCCGACCAGGAACGCGTGCACGCCGGCCGCACGCATCGTCGCCACGTCGGCGCTCGCCAGGATGCCGCTCTCGGTGATCACGAGGCGATCCGTGCCGACACGCGGCAGCAGGTCGAGCGTCGTCTGCAGGGAAATCTCGAACGTGCGCAGGTTGCGATTGTTGATGCCGATCAGGTGCGTCTTCAGGGCAAGCGCCGCTTCGAGTTCTTTCGCGTCGTGCACCTCGACCAGCACCGCCATGCCGAGTTCGCGCGCTGCCGCCTCGAGGTCGCGCAACTGCGCCACATCGAGCGCGGCGACGATCAGCAGGATGCAATCGGCGCCCCAGGCGCGCGCCTGCGCCACCTGGTACTCGTCGACGATGAAGTCCTTGCGCAGCACCGGCAGGCCGCTGGCGCGGCGCGCGTCGTCCAGGTATCCGGGCGCCCCCTGGAAGAACTGCACGTCGGTCAGCACCGACAGGCAGGCCGCGCCGCCGCGCGCATAGCTGGCGCCGATGGCCGCCGGATCGAAGTCCTCGCGCAGCACGCCCTTCGACGGCGACGCCTTCTTCACCTCGGCGATCACCGCCACGCGGCCGGCGCCAATCCGGGCGCGCAACGCACCTTCGAAGTCGCGCAGGTCGCGCCGCTCAGCGGCACGCGCACGCAGCGCACCCAGTGACTCGACCGCCTGGGCGGCGGCGATCTCCTCGCGCTTGACGGCGAGGATCTTCTGCAGGATGTCGGTCATGAACGGATGGTGTCAGCCAAAGCGCCGCGGCCGCGCTCGCACGCGCTGCCCGCCCCCTCAGGCAGCGAGCCTGCGCGTGGTTGCGACGAACGCATCGAGCTTTCTCTTCGCCGCGCCGCTGGCGATCGCCTCGCGCGCCATGCGGATGCCGTCATCGATCGAACCGGCAACGTCGGCCGCGTACAGCGCCACCCCGGTGTTGAGCATGACGATCTCGCGCGGCGTGCCCGGGGTGTTCTCCAGCGCCTCGAGGATCATCGCCCGCGACTCGGCGGCGTTGCCCACCTTCAGGCCGCGGTTGGACACCATCGACAGGCCGAAGTCCTCCGGGTGGATTTCGTACTCGCGCACCACGCCGTTCCTCAGTTCGCCGACCAGCGTCGCCGCGCCGAGCGAGACCTCGTCCATGCCGTCCTTGCCGTAGACCACCAGCACGTGCCGGCTGCCCAGCCGCTCGAGCACCCGCACCTGGATGCCGACGAGGTCCGGATGAAACACGCCAAGGAGCTGATTGGGCGCGCTGGCCGGATTGGTCAGGGGTCCCAGGATGTTGAAGATCGTGCGCACGCCGAGTTCCTTGCGCACCGGTGCCGCGTGCTTCATCGCCGCGTGGTGATTGGGCGCAAACATGAAGCCGATGCCGGTCTCGGCGAGGCACTGCGCCACCTGGTCCGGAGAGAGGCTGATGTTGGCGCCGAACGCCTCCAACACGTCGGCGGCGCCCGAACTCGACGACACTGAACGACCGCCGTGCTTGGCCACCCGCGCGCCAGCCGCTGCGGCGACGAACATGGACGCGGTCGAGATATTGAAGGTCTGCGACGAGTCGCCGCCGGTGCCGACGATGTCGACGAGGTTCGTCTGGTCGGCGACTGGCACCTTGGTCGCGAACTCGCGCATGATCTGCGCCGCGGCGGCGATCTCGCCGATCGTCTCCTTCTTCACGCGCAGGCCCATCAGCAGTCCGGCGATCTGCACCGGCGTCAGCTCGCCGCTCATCAGCCTGCGCCACAGCGACAGCATCTCGTCGTGGAAGATCTCGCGGTGCTCGATGCAGCGCACCAGCGCTTCGGTCGGGGTGATCGACATCTGCCTGCTCCTACTTTCTCGTTTCCTTCTGCTCCGGCACCAGCGGCTGCAGTGCCGCAGCGCGGTCGCGCAGCAGGTCCACCTCGCAGGCCAGTTGCGCCTGGCCGGCGCCGGTGCCGCTGTCGAACGCGCGCAGCACCACCTGGCAATGCGACTGCAGGTAGCGCTCGAAGTCGCGCTGCGACTGCTTCAGCGCGGCCATTTTGCCGCTGCGTCCGGTGATCTTCTCGAGTTCGCCGAGGGACTTCTCAACCGCCAGGAACTGCTCCAGCATCGCGCCGGTAGCGGCCTTCTTCTGCGCGTTCAGGCACGGCGTGACTTCGGCCCGCGACTGGGTACGCTGGTAGCACTCGTCCAGCGCACCGGCCGACGCCTGCGCCGATGCCAGCAGACCCGCTCCGGCCAGCGCCGACAGGATCCACTTGCGCCTCATGGCCGGTTCTCCTTGAGAAAGTTCATCAGCAGCGCGTGGCCGTGCTCGGAGGCGATCGACTCCGGATGGAACTGCACGCCTTCGACCGCCAGGCTCCGGTGCCGCAGCCCCATGATCTCGCCGTCGGCCGTCCACGCCGTGACTTCGAGACACTCCGGCAGCGTCTCGCGCTCGACCGCCAGCGAGTGATAGCGGGTGGCGATGAACGGGCTCGGCAGGCCGGCAAACACGCCCACGCCCGTGTGCTCGATCGGCGCGGTCTTGCCGTGCATCAGCACCTTGGCGCGGATCACCCGGCCGCCGAATGCATGGCCGATCGCCTGGTGGCCGAGGCACACGCCGAGGATGGGCACGTGGCCGCTGAAGCGCCTGAGCACATCGAGCGAAATACCGGCCTCGGCCGGCGAGCACGGCCCGGGCGAGATGCAGATGCGCTCCGGCTTCATCGCGGCGATTTCATCGCAGGTGATTTCGTCGTTGCGGAACACCTGCACTTCCTCACCCAGCTCGCCGAAGTACTGCACGAGGTTGTAGGTGAAGGAATCGTAGTTGTCGATCATCAGCAGCATGGGTTGCTCCTCAATGCCTCGAGAAGAACTCGGCGAACACCGATGTCGCCCGATCGACGCCGGCCGCGTCGACATCCAGATGCGTGACCAGCCGCAGCGTCGGCGAGCGGCCGAGGACGAGAACTCCGCGGCTGTGAAGGAAGGCCGCGAGCGATGCGAGGCGATCGGCCGGGACGGTCACGAACAGCATGTTGGTGTACGGGCCGTCGACGACCACTTCGTCGATCCCCCGCAGCCCGTCTGCCAGCCGCCTGGCGTTGGCGTGATCGTCGGCCAGCCGCGCCACGTTGTGCTCGAGCGCGTAGATGCCGGCGGCGGCGAGAACGCCGGCCTGGCGCAGGCCACCGCCGAGCATCTTGCGCGGTCGGCGGGCGCGGTCAATGAACTCGCGCGAGCCGAGCAGCACACTACCCACCGGCGCGCCGAGCCCCTTGCTCAGGCACACCGAGACCGAGTCGAAACCGGCGGCGATCTCGCGCGGCTCGACGCCTAGTGCAGTCGCCGCATTGAACAGCCGTGCCCCGTCCAGATGCGTGGCCAGGCCGCGCTCGTGCGCCAGGCCGGTCGCGGCGTGCTGGTAGGGCAGCGGCAGCACCTTGCCACCGATCGTGTTCTCCAGCGCCAGCAGCCGCGTGCGCGCGAAGTGCGGATCGTCGGGCTTGATGGCGGCAGCAATGCGGGCAAGCGCAATCGAGCCGTCGGCTTCGTTCTCC
>Ga0209253_10003820_pt1 | contig 13159 bp, 12 predicted proteins | sample FrelakmetBRP12BR_FD_187145 | JGI IMG/M metagenome (GOLD analysis project Ga0209253, IMG submission 187145) | Freshwater lake sediment microbial communities from the University of Notre Dame, USA, for methane emissions studies - BRP12 BR (SPAdes)... | ecosystem: Environmental > Aquatic >...
TGCGTCGACGTCCGGCGAAACAGCGCGCGCCGGCAAGCCGTGGGCGGGAACCACACCCAACTATAGTCTCAGAAGAAGCCGACTCCAACCTGGAAAAGCCTCTCCAGCCTGGGGATCATTCGCTTGTTGGCGACGAAGACAATCAGGTGATCCTCGGGCTCGATCACCGTGTCGTGGTGGGCCATGACGACCTCCGCCGCCGCGCCGCCACTGCTTGCCCGCCGGGGCTCTTGGGGCAACCTTCGCGCGGCGCGCTCGGCGGGCCTCCGCTGGCGCGGCGGTCCGGCAGGCACATCGGCTGCGCGGCCCTGCTTGCCTCAGCGATCGCCGCCTTCGGCCTGCTGCGGCAGCGCTTCGACGGCGGCGGGCTCCTCGGCGCCTTGTGAACGCCGGTTGCCGCGCACCAGCTCTATGCCGAGCTGCTTGAGCTTGCGATAAAGGTGCGTGCGCTCCAGCCCGGCACGGTCCGCCACCCGGGTCATCGAGTAGGACTCGCGCGCCAGGTGATATTCGAAGTAGACGCGCTCGAACTGGTCGCGCGCCTCGCGCAGCGGCTGGTCCAGTGGCACCGACGCGGCGTTTGCCGGCGGCGCCGGCGGCGCGGGCGGGGCCACTTCGCGCGCTGCCTCCGCGGGGGCAGGCCGCGCGTCGCTGCCACGCGCAGTCGTGCCGGCCACCGGCAGCGGGGCGCTCGCGGCCATCATGCCGAGCCTGGACTTGCCCCGCTCCAGACCGCTGCGCACGGCGGCCAGCAGGCGCGCCAGCGCGATCGGCTTCTCGAGGAAATCGAGCGCGCCGAAACGGGTGGCCTCCACGGCGGTGTCGATGGTTGCGTGACCGGACATCATGATCACCGGCATCGTCAGCTGGCCGCCGACGGCCCATTCCTTCAGCAGCGTGACGCCGTCGGTGTCCGGCATCCAGATGTCGAGCAGCACCAGGTCGGGCATTTCGCTCTGGCGCAGGGCGCGAGCCGCAGCGGCGTTCTCGGCCGTCACCACCGCGTGGCCCTCGTCAGACAGAATCTCCGACAGCAACTCGCGGATCCCGATTTCGTCGTCGACAACCAGAATGGTGGACATATTCGACAGTCAGCGCCCGCGCTCAATGGGCGTCATTTGCAGCGGCGGCGCAGCGGCCGGGCGAGCGGCTGGAGCGACAGCGAGCAACCGTCCCCGACCTGTGTGCGCATCTTCCCTTCAATGGACCGAAGCGGCAGCGATCGCGCTGGCCTGCGCAGCGTCGGCAAGGCGGCGAAACACGATCGTCACCGCCGCGCCGCCCGCGCCGAGGTTGGCCAGTTCGACTCGCGCGTCATGCTCCTCCACGATCTTCTTCACTATCGGCAGGCCGAGGCCCGTGCCGCTCGGCTTGGTCGTCACGTAAGGCTCGAAGGCGCGCGGAAGTATATGCGCTGCGAACCCCGGCCCACTGTCCTCGACGGTCAGGCGCACGGCCTGCACTGCCGCGCCGGCTTGCGCCGACACGACCTCGGTGCGCACCGTCACGCGCGGCGCCCGCGTGCCTGCCTGCGCCGCTTCCTGCGCGTTGGCCAGCAGGTTGTGCACGACCTGGCGCAGCTGGGTCGCGTCTCCCAGTATGCGCGGCAGGCCGGCGGCGAGTTCCAGCCGCAGCGGCGCATCGGCACTGCCACGTTCGGCGCCGTACAACGCCGCGACTTCATCGATCAGCCCATTCAGGTCGAGCGGCGCCAGGCGCGCCGGCGGCACGCGCGCGTAGTTGCGGAAATCATCGACCATGCGCTTCATTGCCGCCACCTGGCTGACGATGGTCTTCGCGCCGCGCGTCAGCACGGCGGCATCCTCGAGTGAAAGCCGCTTCGCCAGCTTCATCTCCAGGCGCTCCGCAGCGAGTTGGATTGGAGTCAGCGGATTCTTGATTTCGTGTGCCAGCCGCCGCGCCACTTCGCCCCAGGCCAGCGCCCGCTGGGCCGAGATCACCTGGGTGATGTCATCGAAGACGACCACGTAGCCAGGCCCGTCCTCCAGCGGCAGCTGCGAGCCGCGCGCCAGCAGCGACAGCGTCTCGCCGTCGGCCGCCGAATTGCGCTTCAACTCGATCTGCCGTTGCCAGGACTCGTTCGGTACGGTGGCCAACGTCTGGTCTGCCAAGGCCGCCTCCACCTGGCCGGCGAACTCCGGCACCAGCTCGGACAGCCGTTGGCCGCCGGCGCCCGGCGGCAGGCCGAGGATGCGGCTGGCGCCGTGGTTGGCCGTCACCAGGCGCAGTTCGCGGTCGAGCACGATCACGCCGGCCGACAGGTTGGTCAGCACGCGCTCGAGGTAGGCGCGGGCGTTCTCCAGCTCCCGCGAGCGTGCCTCGACTGCATCGCGCGCCTCGGACAACTGGCGCGTCATCGCGTTGAACGACTGCGTCAGTTCGTGCAGTTCATCCTTGCCGGTGAATTCGCGCAGGCGGCGGAAGTTGCCCTCGGCCACGGCCTTGGTGCCCTCTGCAACCTGCAGCAACGGTGCAGTCATCGAGCTGGCGAGCAGGATGCCGCCAGCGACTGCCGCAAACACCGCCAGGATCAGCGTCAGCGTCAGCGTCACGGTGTAGATCTGCTTCAGGCCGTTGCGGGCCAGCGACAGCTCCTGGTAGTCGCGGTAGCCGCTCTGCAGGGCCGCCGCATTGGCCGCGACCGTCGGCGGCAGCCGCTGGATCATCTGCAGAAACCGCGGCTCGGCGCGGCGCGGCGCGAGGCTAGGCGCCGAGGGCTCGGCACGGAAGGCGTCGCGCAGCGCCCCGCTGTCGAGCGCCGGCCTGGCGCCGAGGGCCGGGATCGCCACCAGCACGCGCGTGCGCACGCCGGCGCGCTCATCGCTCGCCAGCGGATCGCCTTCGATCAGGGCCAGCTGCCGCAGGGTGCGAGCCCGATTCAGATCCGAGGTCGATGGCAGCTCCGGCAGCCAGCTTGCGGGGCGCTGGCCTGAAGAGCCGATCAGCTGGCCGCTGGCGCTGATCAGCATCGCCTCCTGGACGCCGGCGCCCTCGCGGGCGCGGTCGAGGACGGCCAACTGCATCGATTCCGGCACCTCGGCCAGGTCGAGAGCGATGGCGCGCGCCTTGGCTGTCAGGTCAGCGAGTTGCGCCTCGAGCGCGGCGCGGCCGATCGACAGACCGGACTCGAGCGCCCGGTCGACACGCACGTCGAACCAGGACTCGATCGAGCGCGACAGGAACTGCACCGAGACCACGTAGATCAGCGCGCCCGGAAGCACGCCCATCAGCGCGAAGGCCACCGCGAAGCGCGCCATCAGTTTTGCGCCGAAGCGGCGCGCCCGGTGCCGGCGCACCAGCCGCCCGACGAGTGTCAGCACGAGCACCAGCAATGCCGCTGCGATGGCGCCATTGATCGCCAGCAGCAGCGGATAGTGGCGGCCGAAGGCGGCCGTGCTGCTCGCCGCAGAAGCGAGCAGGAACAGCGCGACGCCGCCGAGGGCAACCGCGGCGACGAACGAGTAGCGGATCAGCGGCGACATCGTGCGATGCGGTCAGGCCGGCGACCGCTGCGCCGGCGGCGGGAGGCGTCGCGCCTGCTCAACGCGCCAGATCGGACCTGACCGGCACATTGCGCCATTCGGAGACAAGCGTCCAGTCCCGGCTGGTGATGGCGCCGATCTGGAACGGCCGCGGCAGCTGGGTGGTGTCCAGGCGCATGCGCACCTGCGCCCAGTAGCTCTGCCCGGCGGTCAGCGTGCCCCGCTCGATCACCGTCCAGTTGACCACCCGCCGCAGCGTGGTCAGGGCGGCGCCGAGCGTGTCGAACGGCAGCGCGAATGCGCCGCGCGCCAGCCGGTACTCGCGGGTCAGCGGGCTGTAGCTCAGGCGGTAGGTCAGCGATGCGGCCACGCGCCGGTCGTCGAACCAGTACCAGCGCGACCGGTACAACTCGAAGTCGACGACGAAGTACAGCGGCACGCCGTGGCTGACCGCGTCTTCCAGCGCCCACGGCAGGTCGAAGTCGAACGTGGCATCGAGGTCGATGCCGTCGCCGTCGGCAGCCGGCCGCAGGTCGGCGCTGCGGACTTCGATGCGGTCACTAGCGACTGCCGGCGACGCGGCGACGAACAGCGCGCTGATGGCCAGCAGGGCGGCGCAAAAAAGACGCCTGACCGGCGATGCGTTCGGCGCAGCACCGTCGAGGACCAGACCGGCCGCGCGCGACATCGGGATCTACGTCTTTTCGAACATCGTGAAGAAGAAACCGTCGTGAACGCTCGGCAGGCCGTGCAACCAGCGGCTGCCGTGCGCCGGCGGCAGCCGCAACTGACTTTCGCCGATGCCGGGCAGGGCCAGCGGCCGCGCATCGGCATGGCGGGACGCAAAGGTCTCGGCCTGGCGCGGGCCCTCTTCGGCAAATACCGAGCACACGACGTAAAGCAATCTACCAGCGGGCTCCAGCAGCGGCCACAGCGCGTCGAGCAATCGCCCCTGCAGCGTTGCTAATTGCGCAACATCGGCCGGTCGGCGTAGCCACGGGATGTCCGGATGGCGGCGCACGATGCCGGAGGCAGTGCACGGCGCATCGAGCAGGATGCGCTGATATCGCCCATGCGCGTAACGGGCGGGCTGCGCTGCATCGGCGACGAGCAGGCGTATCAGAGCGTGGCCGCGGGCGTGTGTCCGGCGCAGGTTCTCCTCGATGCGCTCGGCGCGTACCGCATCGACTTCGACCGCGTCGATCGTGAGGTTATCCGCAATCTCGGCGAGTTGCGCCGTCTTGCCGCCGGGCGCGGCGCAGGCATCGAGGACGCGCATGCCGTCTTCGACCTGCAGCAGCTGCACCGCCAGCTGGGCGCCGGCGTCTTGCACCGAGACGTCGCCGGCGGCGAAGCCGGGAATGTCGGCCACCGGCAGCGGCGTGTGCAGCCAGACCGCCGTCGGCCCGACCCGGGAGGCCTCGATGCCCTCGCTCTGCAGCCGTTGCAGGTAGGCCTCGACACTGTCGCGTCGCCGGTTGACGCGCAGCACAAGCGGCGGCAGCTGCCGCTGCAGCTGCAGGATCTGGGCGAAATGCGCCGGCTCGGCCTCGCGCAGGCGGTCGATCCACCAGCGCGGTGCATTGAACGCGACGGTCGGCTGCTGTTCGAGTTCCGCTCTCAGCGTCGGCATCCGGCGCAGCGCATTGCGCAGCACCGCATTGACGAAGCCGCTCGCGGCGCGTGTTTCGCCCTGCGCCTTGGCGGCCTGCACGGCCTGGTCGACGACCACGTAAGTGGCATGCCGCGGCGCCAGCAACTGTCCGAGCGTCACCGCGAGCAGCGCCGCCACGGCCGGGTGCGGCGCGCGGTGGGCGAGCTTTTCCAGCATCGCTTCGATCAGCGCCAGGTGCCGGGTCGCGGTGTAGGCAACGTCCTTTGCCGCCGCCGCCAGCCGAGGGTGCGGCGGCACCGGCGTCGCCGAGGTGAACTCATCCATGGCAGCGGCAAGCGCGCGGTCCAGCGAATTGCCGCTGCGCAGCCCGCGCCAGGCCGACGCGGCCACGTGCAGCGCGTCGGCGAGCGGCGGCGCGTTGGCGTTCATGCGGGGGCAACCGCGTCGGGCGGACCGGTGAGCGCTTCGCCGACGCCGATCGGCGTGCCGGCGAGGAACTCGGCCGCGTTCATCCGCCGGCTGCCGGGCCGCTGCAGTTCGGTTACCGCCAGCGTGCCGACGCCACAGGCAATGTGCAGGCCCTCGGCGGTGGCGGCGAGCACCGTGCCGGGCGCCGCGCCGGCGTGGCCCGGCAAGGGGCGCGCGCGCCAGAACTTGAGCGTCGTCTCGCCCCGGCGCGCACAGGCGACCGGGAACGGATCGAAGGCGCGGATCCGGCGGGCGAGCAGTCCGGCATCGAGCGCGAAGTCGAGCCAGGCCTCGCGCTTGTCCAGCTTGTGCGCGTACGTGACGCCGTCAGCGGGTTGCGGCACCGCCTGCAGCCGGACAGCCGCACCCTGGCGCAGCGCGTCGACGATCAAGCGCGCACCGATCGAGGCGAGGCGACCGGTCAGCGTGGCGGTGCTGTCGTCGGCCAGGATCGGCGTCGACTCGGCGAGCAGCATCGGCCCGCTGTCCAGCCCCGCCTCCATCTGCATGATCGTGATGCCGGTCGCAGCGTCGCCGGCCTCGATCGCCCGCGCCACCGGCGCCGCGCCGCGCCAGCGCGGCAGCAGCGATCCGTGGATGTTCAGCGCGGTGATGCGCCCGCAGCCTGCATCAGGCAGGCCGCGCGGGGTGTCGAGCACGGCCTGCGGCAGGATCAGGCCGTAGGCGGCAACCACCATGACGTCGGCCTGCGCCGCCCGCAATTGCGCGTGCGCCGCGACGGCGGCCTCGCCGCCTTTCTTCAGGCTCAGCGATTGCGGCGTGGCCACCGCGATGGCGCGCGCGAGCGCCAGCTGCTTGACCGGGCTCGGCGCCAGCTTCATGCCTCGCCCGGCAGGGCGGTCCGGCTGCGTCAGTGCCAGCACGACCTCGAAACCTGCGTCCACGATCGCGGCCAGGGCGGTGGCGGCGAATTCGGGCGTGCCGGCGAAGACAATGCGCATGTGCCCATTCTAGGAGGGGCATGGCCGCAGCCCGCGGCAGCGTCGTACGATCGACGCCCGCTTGACTGCTATGCAACCGAAGCCAGGACAAACGATATGAAACCGCTGGGCGGTATCGACGCGCTGTTCCTCCACCTCGAGACGGCAGACACGCCGATGCACGTTGGCGCGCTGCACCTGCTCGATGCGCCTGCCGAAGGCGTCGATCTGTTTGCCGCCCTTCGGCGTCATGTAGCCGCGCGCCTTTCGGCCTCGCCGGTGTTCACGCGGCGCCTGTGCACGCTGCCGCTCGCCGTCGCCAATCCGGTCTGGATCGACGCGCACGTTGACCTGGCGCATCACGTGAAGCGGATGCGACTGCCGGCACCGGGCACGCTGCGGCAACTCGAATCGACGGTGGCGCGGCTGCATTCCCAGCGGCTGGACCGAAGGCGACCGCTGTGGCAGTTCTTTCTCATCGAGGGCCTCGCCGACGGCGGTTATGCCTTGTATACGAAGCTGCACCATGCCGCGATCGATGGCGCGGCCGGCGTTGCGCTGGCGCAGGCGCTGCTCGACGTCGAGCCTGTCCCGTCCCGGGCCGAGTCCGGGCTTCGCGAGGACACTGCGCAAGGCGAGGAAGCGACGCCGGGCGCAGCGAAGCTGCTCGCCGCGGCGCTCGCGCACAACGGCCGCGCCGGCATCGGCCTGCTGCAGCAGGCGCCGTCGCTCGCACGTGCCGCTTTCAGCGCGGTTCGGGGCGCCGGCGGCGGCCTGCTGGCTGACTGGGCGCGCCAGTTCAGCTTCGCGCCCGCCACTGTGTTCAACCACGCGATCGACGGTCGCCGCAGCATCGCCACGGCGAGGCTGCCACTGGCGCAGCTGCAGGCAATCGCCGCCGCGCAGGAAGTGACGCTGAACGACGTCGTGCTGGCGGTCGTGGGCGGGGCATTGCGCCATTACCTCGGCGCGCAGGACGAACTGCCGGAAGATTCCCTGCTGGCGGCGATGCCGGTGTCGCTGCGCGCCGGCGGCGATAACCAGATGAACACGCAGGCGACGATGGCGCAGGCGAGCCTCGCCACTGATATCGCCGATCCGCTCGAGCGCTTGCGCGCGATCCATGTCGCGGCCGGCACTGCCAAGGCGATGTCGCGTGGGCTGCGGCCGGCGTTCGGACTGTCGTTGCCTTCATTCGGCCTGCCCTGGCTGCTCACCGCGGCTGCCACGCTGTATGGCAGCGGGCTGGCCGAGCGGCTGCCGCGGCTGGCCAACGTGGTCGTTTCCAACGTGCCCGGGCCGACGGTGCCGCTTTACATCGCCGGCGCGCGGCTGCGCACCTGGTGGCCGCTGTCGATCGTCGAGCACGGGCTCGGGCTGAACGTCACCGCGATGCGCTACATGGATGCGCTGGACTTCGGACTGGTGGCGGCGCAGCGGCTGGTGGCCGATGCCGCGCCGTTGGCGCAGGCGCTGCGCGAGGCTTTCGACGAGCTTGCCGCGGCGGCGTTGCCGCCGCCGGCGCCGAAGCGCAGGCGGGCGGCGGCAAAGTCGCGTGGCGTTGATCAGGCAACTGCTGCGCGACCGCGCGCCCCGCGCAAGCCGCGCAGCAACCGGCGCGACGCCAACTAAGCCCCGCGCGATGCCCACCGTTGCCGTCAACGGGCTGACGATCGAATACGAGGCGCACGGCGCGCCCGACGCGCCGCCGCTGCTGGCGATCATGGGCCTGGGAATGCCTGCCGCCGCCTGGCCGCCGGCGCTGATCGACCTGCTGGTCGAGCGCGGCGCACGCGTGATCACCTTCGACAATCGCGACACCGGCGGCTCGACGAAGCTGACTTCGGCGCGGACGATTGCCATGCCGGTGGCGATGCTGCGCGCCTCGATGCACATGCCGGTGCCGGCGCCGTACACGCTGCATGACATGGCCGCCGACGCGGTCGGGCTGCTCGATGCGCTCGGCATCGGGCGGGCGCACGTCGTCGGCGTGTCGATGGGAGGCATGATTGCGCAGCTGCTGGCGGCGAAATACCCGCAGCGGGTCGCGACCCTGACGTCGATCATGTCGTCGACCGGCAACCCGCACCCGCGCGTGGCCCTGGGCAAGCCGCGGGCGCTGCGTGCGCTGCTGAAGCGCCCGGCCGATCCGCTCGATCTGCAGTCGATGGTCGACCACCTCGAGCGCGTTTTCGGCGTCATCGGCAGTCCGATGGTGCTGAACAGCCGGTCCGCGCTGCGCGCGCACGTCGAGCGCGTTGCCCGTCGCGGACTGGATTCAGCCGCGTCGCGCCGGCACCTGCTGGCGGTGCTGGCCACCGGCGACCGGCGCGCCTCGCTTGCGCGGATCACTGCGCCGACGCTGGTGCTGCACGGCCGCCTCGATCCGCTGATCCCGCTGGCGGCCGGTGTCGAGACCGCGCAATGCATCCCGGGGGCACGGCTGGTCGTCATCGAGAGCATGGGGCACGACCTGCCGCCGGCACTGCTGCCACAGATCGCCGATGAGATCGCGAAGCATGCGGGACTGCCGGCCGGCGCGGCGCCCTGAGTGCGTCTGGCGCTATGCCGTCTCGCGCGCCTTGCGTTTCTTCATCTTGATGCGGATGCGATCCTGCTTCAGCGCCGACAGGTAATCGACGAAGACCTTGCCGGTCAGGTGATCCATTTCGTGCTGCACGCACACCGCGAGCAGCCCCTCGCAGTCGAGCTCGAAGCCTGCGCCGTAGGCGTCCTGGGCGCGCACGCGCACCCGCGCCGGCCGCCGGACCTCGTCGTAGATGCCCGGCACCGACAGGCAACCTTCCTCGCACACCACGGTTTCGTCAGAAGCCCAGGTGATCTGGGGGTTGATGAAGACGCGCAGCTGATCCTTGGTTTCGGACGCGTCGATGACGATCAGCTGGATATGCCGGTCGACCTGGGTCGCCGCCAGGCCGATGCCCGGTGCCGCATACATGGTCTCGGCCATGTCGCCGATCAACCGGCGCAGATCGGCGTCGAAGGCCGTCACCGGACGCGCGGGGGTGCGCAGTCGCGGATCGGGATACTCGAGGATGATCAGCTTCGCCAAGGTCTGCTTTCAGGCGTTCGGTCGACTCTGCATTCTGCGCGCCAGCCGCTACGATGCGCGTCGGACCGTTGCAAAGGTTCGGTTTCGCCGCTTGGGTTAATCGCTTCGGCTGAGCGATATCCGTTGCGACATCAAGCCCCTAGGGGCAGAATTTTAAGCAGTCTGTGATGTTGTGGCGCCGCTTCGGCAGCGCACCCATCGTCCGTTGCCGCGATTGATCTGCGCCGCTCCTGGGAGTCTCAATGTTCGCGCTCCAGCTTTCCCTCCGCACTGCCGTGCTGCGCGCCGGCAAAATGGCCATGGCGACAGCGATCGCCGCCGGCCCGGCCGTCGCGATCGCTCAACCGGCGACGGCCCGCTTGCCGGTCACCGAGGAGCAGCGACAAACGGCCAACCAGGTCGCTCAGCTGGGCGTTCCGTTGTCCGCGCTGGCTGCCAATGCGCCGGACACATACACCGTCAAGCGCGGCGACACGCTGTGGGACATCTCGAGCATCTTCCTGACCAGCCCCTGGCGCTGGCCCGAGCTGTGGGGCATGAACAAGGAGCAGATTGCCAACCCGCACCTGATCTATCCCGGCCAGACGCTGCGGCTCGTCAAGAGCGACGGCCGGGCGCGGCTCGAACTCGCCGGCGACCAGGCTGCTCAGGCGGGCGACGTGGTCCGGCTGTCGCCGACCGTGCGCGATGTCGGCGGCGAGCGCGACGCCATTCCCAGCATCCCGGCCCGCGTGATCGAGCCCTTCCTGTCGAAGCCGACCATCGTTTCGCCCGACGAGCTGGCCAACTACCCGCGCATCGTCGCCACCCAGGAGCAACGGGTGTACGTGGGCATTGGTGACACCGTCTATGCGCGCGGGATCACCGATGAGACGATCGAGCGATACCACGTCTTCCGCCCGGCTCGCCCGCTGTACGACCCGGACGACGTCGACCGCCGCAGGCCCATCGCGTACGAGGCGTTCTATCTGGGCGTTGCGCAGCTGACCAAGGCGGGCGAGGTCGCCACGATGCGACTCCTGGAGAGCACGCAGGAGATCGGCGTCGGCGACCGCCTGGTGCCGATCACCCGCCAGCCGGTGATGGCCTACGTGCCGCGCCGGCCGGACAAACCTATCGATGGCAGCATCGTTTCGATCTACAGCGGCCTGACCGAAGCCGGCACGCAGAGCGTGGTTGCGCTGAACCGAGGCGCCCGCCACGGCGTTCAGGTCGGCTATGTGGTCGCGCTGCTCGACACCGGCGCGACGATCCTCGACCGCACCAGCGAGCGGCGCGAATACATCAAGCTGCCGGACGAGCGCATCGGCGCGATGTTCATCTTCCGCGTCTACGACGAGATCTCCTACGCGCTGGTGTTGCGGGTGACCCGGTCGGTCAAGGTCGGCGACCGCTTCGTCGAGCCTGACTAGGACCGCGGACGGCTTGCGCAGCGAAACGGCCGCCGCGGGCGGCCGTTTCGCCTTTTCGGCGGCGCGCCGGGCCGGATCGCTGTCTGTTGTGTCGGATATTCGGTCGAGCGGTGCGCTTGTCGCCGCTACGCTTGCGCCATGGAATCCGCCGAACGCGCCGCCTGGCTGCGGCTGACGCTGACCCCGGAAATCGGGCCGCGCACTGCGCGCATGCTGCTCGCCGCCTACGGTCTGCCGGATGCGATCTTCGCCGCCGGTCGAGCATCGCTGGCGCGGCACGTGCCGGAATCGCTGGCCCGCGCACTGGCCGCGCCCGCAACCGCCGCGGTGGCCACCGCGGTGCGGGCCGCCGAGCGCTGGCTCGAACTCGATCCGGCGCACGCCCTGCTGACCCTGGCCGACGGCGACTACCCGCCGCTGCTGCTGGCCACCGTCGACCCGCCGCCGGTGCTGTTTGCCGTCGGCCGGCGCGAACTGCTGCGGCGCCCGGCGCTGGCCATCGTCGGCAGCCGCAGCGCCACGCAGCAGGGCGCGGCCAATGCCGAGGCGTTCGCGCAGCATCTGGCGCGGGCGGGGCTGACCATCGTCAGCGGCCTGGCGCTGGGCATCGATGCGGCGGCGCACCGCGGCGCGCTCAAGGCGCTCGACGACGGCGCCGACGCCTCGACGATCGCCGTGCTCGGCACCGGCGTCGACGTCGTCTATCCGGCCAGCAATCGCGACCTGTTCGAGACGATCCGCAGCCGCGGCCTGTTGCTATCGGAATTTGCGCTCGGCACGCCCGGCATCGCGCACAACTTCCCGCGCCGCAACCGCGTCATCAGCGGCCTGGCGCGCGGGGTGCTGGTGGTCGAGGCGGCGCTGCGCTCGGGCAGCCTGATCACCGCGCGGCTGGCTGCGGAAAGCGGCCGCGAGGTGTTCGCGCTGCCGGGCTCGATCCATTCGCCGACCGCGCGCGGCTGCCACCGGCTGATCAAGGACGGCGCCAAGCTGGTCGAGTCGGCGCAGGACATCCTCGAGGAGTTGCGCATCGAGGCAGCCGTCGGCGAGCGCAGGGCGCCGCGGCCGCCCGCGCACGACGCGCTGCTGGCGGCGCTGGGCTTCGATCCGGTCGACCTGGACACGCTGGCCGCGCGCACCGGCCGCGATGCCGGCAGCCTGACGGCCGAATTGCTCGAGCTGGAGCTGGCCCAAGATGTTGAGCGTCTGCCCGGTAACCGCTACCAGCGCTTGCGGTAAGGCCGGCGCAAATGTTTGCCAGCGCGCTTCCCAGCGGCTACATTGGCGGCCAGCCGATGTTCAACGTCCTCGTCTACCTTTTCGAGAACTGCGCCGCCTTCCAGGCGTGCCGGGACGCCGCCTCGATCACGCAGCAGCTGGCCGAGGCGGGCTTCGACGACGACGAGATCACGGACGCCATCGCCTGGCTTCACGACCTCGACCAGGTCACCAGCGACAACATCGCGCTGCGCGCGCCGACTGCCGGCGCCTTCCGCGTCTATGCCGGCTTCGAAGTCGGCCGCCTGACCCCGCGCGGCATTGCCTTCCTGACGTTCCTCGAGACCGAGGGGCAGCTGACCCCGACCCAGCGCGAGATCGTCATCGAGCGGGCGCTCGCCGTGCGCGAGGCGCCGGTGGCGCTGGCCAAGCTGAAGGTCATCGTGCTGATGGTCCTGTGGAGCCAGCAGGCGGACATCGACGTGCTCATGCTCGAGGAACTCCTCGACGACGGCGCCGACCGCGAAATGCATTGATTTCAATGCTTTGACGGCAAGCTGCGGCAGCCGCATTTGCGTGCCGGCCCCGTTTCGTTGTTATCCTGAAAAAAGAAGGAAGGCCGCCGCGGGCGGCTTTTGCATCTGGATATCCCCTGATGAGCAAGGCACTGATCATTGCCGAAAAGCCCTCGGTCGCGGCCGACATCGCCCGCGCACTCGGCGGCTTCACGAAGCAGCAGGACTACTACGAGAGCGATGCCTACGTGCTGAGCTCGGCGGTCGGCCATCTGCTGCAGCTGTCCAATCCCGCCGAAGTCGCGCGCGGCAAGTGGAGCTTTGCTCATTTGCCGATGATTCCGCCGCACTTCGAGGTGGCGCCGATCGACAAGCGCGGCGAGGACCGGCTGAAGCTGCTGGCGCGGCTGATCA
>Ga0209253_10003821_pt1 | contig 13158 bp, 11 predicted proteins | sample FrelakmetBRP12BR_FD_187145 | JGI IMG/M metagenome (GOLD analysis project Ga0209253, IMG submission 187145) | Freshwater lake sediment microbial communities from the University of Notre Dame, USA, for methane emissions studies - BRP12 BR (SPAdes)... | ecosystem: Environmental > Aquatic >...
CGTTCAGTTATGACGGGTACAAGACCGCAAAAAATAAAAGCTCACTGTATAGAGCAGTAAAAAGCTTAGGAATGAATTACAAGTTCGCAGTTTGCGTGCAGCCTTTGAAGGGAGAAATGATCTCGTTCAAATCCATCTTCGGAAAATGTGAACAAGAGCAGACCCTCAACGAAATCTCTGCAAAAGTCTACGAGCTTTTCAGAATCCCCATATGCAAGCTGCATGCCCAGCGTGTTGAAAACGAGGTCTTCTTGTGCGGACTTCAACCTCTAAAAAAAGAGGAACTTGTCCAAACCGATCTAGACGTGATTTCCGAAACAATATCACAGATGTCAACGATGGGTGACGGCACATTTGGCTAGGATAGCCTGTTTTGTGGAGAAATACAATTTTTCAGATCCGAGAGAAGAAAACGCCCTCAGCAACTTCAAACATGCGGCTGAGAGACTAGGACATGAATTCAACTTCATGTTCAGAGAAAACGTTTCAGAGATACCGAAATATGACGCGGTCTTCATCAGAGCCACAACCGATCCGCTTTTCACGGCTTACGTTGTTTCCCGGACAGCCTCAGAACTTGGTCTCAGAGTGATTGATGACCCAGAATCAATACAGATCTGCGGAAACAAAATACACCAATACGCCCTGTTCCAGAGACACGACGTACCACATATTCCAACGATATTCATCAACAAAGAGGAATTCCATCACAAGCTGATACAGGACATCTTTCGCCAATTTGGCAAGCCGGTCGTTGTGAAGGCGCCGTATACGAGCTTCTCACGGTATGTGGAGAAAGTTGCTTGCGAAACAAGCTTTCGCGAAGTTGCGACAAGGTTCTTCAGAAGATCGGATGTTTTGGCTGTGCAGAAATTCGTGCCCACGGCTTTTGACTGGAGAGTCGGTGTCCTGAACAACGAGGTGCTTTACGTCTGCAAGTACATGATTCCAAAGGGAAAATGGAAGCACGGCGCCAAACTCAGAGGCAAACCCACATTCATCTGGGGCAGAACCGTCTCGCTCAAAGTCGAAAACGCACCCAAAGAACTGAAAGAACTGGCGCTTAAAGCCTGCAAAGTCATTGGCAACGGACTTTACGGCGTGGACATAAAGGAAAGCATCGAAGGCTACGTCATAGTAGAAGTGAACGACAACCCAAGCATATACGCTGGTTATGAGGATCTGAGAAGCAAAGATCTGTACGGAAAAATCATAGCATACTTAGCCAACTGATTCTGCATGCGAGTATACGCTTTCACATCATCATAATCCTGAATGGGTGCGGTTAAGCCTTATATCGCATGCTTCTTTCTTCCGCGTGAAAGTGAAGCTGATGGGAGCGCGAGGCCTTCTAGCGAGACTGTTCTCACCTGTTGCTGATCCGCTCAGACGCGAGTTCTGGTTCATAACAGGCAACTATCGGATCCTTCTCATAAGTTGGGTGATAATGGACTTGGCTATGGAAATGCCCCACCCATATTATCAACCATACGTCCAAGAAGTGCTTGGAGGAAGAGATTTCCCCATGGCTCTAGGATTGATAGGCTTGGCCAACTTCTTCGCCATGGCAGCAGTCGCCTTTCCCGGCGGCTATCTTGCGGACAAATATGGGAGACGATGGCTCATAACAACCATGACGTTTGGACTGGCAGGCTCCTTTCTCCTTTATGCCTTCGCTCCCTCATGGCACTTCATATTAGTGGGAGCCACTCTGCAGGGGTTATGCTTGATCTATCAACCGGCTCTGTTTGCTATGGTTCAAGATTCGCTTCCGCCGGAGCGTAGGGGAACAGGTTCTTCGTTGATACAGATGATTCACGGCACCTTCAACACCCCCGGACCGATAATTGGAGGCTTCTTGCTGCTTGTGTTCGGGTTAGAAGGAAGCATGAGGATTGTCTACTTAATCGTGACAACCCTCTATCTCACAGCAGCAATCTGGCGACTGCGACTGAAGGAAACAATAAAAGATGCAGAACCAATGCGTTTCAGATACTTCATTTCCATGTATCCAAAGGCCATAAAGGAGAGCTTCAAAGTCTGGAAAGTTGTCCCCAGATCAGTGCTGTGGCTTTTCTTCATTCAAGTCTGCGTCATGTTCAGCAACGCACTCGTAAACGTAATTAACGCGCTTTACGCCATAGATGTTCTCGGAATACCGAAGGAACAGTGGTTCCTCACGTTCATACCGCTCCTGTTAACAATGGTGTTCATCTCCATACCAGTGGGAAAGATGGTGGACAGAATTGGAGCAAAAGTCCCACTTACGATCGGCTCCATAGTCTTAGCTGCAGCACCGTTGATGTTCGTTAACGGCAACTTCTACACGATAATGATTTCAATGGCGCTATTAGGCTTGGTTCACCTACTGGTCATGTCGTCCGGAATGGTGCTTTCAGCGACCCTCGTGGAACCAGAGAACAGGGGAAAAGTCAGAGGCTTCCTCAACTTCGTAGGATACATATTCACCGGCATAGGGATGCTGCTGGGCAACTTTCTCTACAACATAATGCCCCAACTGCCTTTCTACGTGACAACTCTGCTGACTGTTCCAATGGTGCTGATAGTCGTGCTGTTCATACAGGAACCGAAGAAGGCGATAAGACAGATCGTGCAACAGGAATAAAAAAGCACATCATTCTCGCAGACAGCGATTTTGAAAGAACGATTCATGTTGCTACTTTTCGACAGCTATTTATTCAGAACAAACAATTTGTCATGATAACAGAGGAAGGACAAATTGAAAGACGCTGTTGACGATTATGATTTCTCGAAAGAGATGTCGGTTAACGAGCTTGTTCTGCAAATGGGAAAAGCTTGGGGTTTCACGGCCGGTAAGCTAGCCGTAGGCGTAAACATTCTTGAACAAATGAACCAGACACGCGAATGTGTGAAATTCCTGTCATTTACAGGAAATCTTGTGGCAACAGGAACGCGAGGAGCCCTGAGAGAACTTGTCAAAAGAAAACTTGTCGATGTCGTAATAACCACATGCGGAACCATAGACCACGACATCGCCAGATGCTGGAAGAAATACTATAAGGGCTCATTCGTGATGAACGATGCCCAACTTCATGATAAAAACATAAACCGCCTAGGAAATGTTCTTGTTCCGAACGACAGTTACGGCATAATCCTTGAACAGAAAATGCAGACGCTCCTGCAGGAACTGTGGAAAGAAAGCGTAAGAGAGGTTTCAAGCAGCCAATTGTGCCGCGAAATCGGGAAACGCATCTGTAACGAAACCTCGATACTCTACTGGGCAGCCCAAAACAACATCCCTGTTTACGTGCCAGGCATCGTGGATGGGGCGGTTGGCTACCAAGTTTGGCTGTTCTCACAAGATCATGATTTCAGACTTAATTTGCTGAAGGATTCGGGAGAGCTGAATGACATTGTTTTCACGGCTAAAAAGAGTGGAGCATTGATTATTGGCGGCGGGATTTCCAAACATCACACAATATGGTGGAACCAGTTCAAAGACGGACTTGATTACGCAGTGTACGTGAGCACCGCTGATGAATGGGATGGAAGTCTCTCAGGCGCAAGACCAAGAGAAGCAGTTTCTTGGGGAAAAATCAACGCAAAGGCGAAACGCATTATGGTTGAGGGTGACGCTTCGCTTATTTTGCCAATAATGGTGAGCGCGTTACTGAGTAGAATGAAGAATGGTTAGGAGAGCCCTTTGAACAACCATGACAGATCGGGCGCTTTTCGTTTGAAGTCAACTCTCTCATTTAGCGCGTGTGTTATCAGCGGCAAAGCGATCGTCGCATCGCAGTAGCAAACGGCTCTTTTTCCTTTTATGTCGATTTTGCCCCAGCTGATGGCTTCCTCCAATGTGCAACCTGAAAGGCCTCCCCACTGTGGAGAATCAGTTGTAATCTGAATGGCGTAGCGATGAGGATAGTAATACTCTTTCAAACCTTTCCTCACGTGTCCTTCTCGCCCGGGGACCCCTTCGTCCATGGTTCTTGGTGAGACAGATATCGCCAGAAGCTGTGTGAAGTCTTTGGGAACGCCCCCGCCAAGATAAATAACGCCGACTTCTTTTGTCTTCTCTCCTATGCTCACGAACTGGTCAAATTCTTTGACGCTGTCTAAGACTATTTGGTGACCTTGGTTTTTGGCCATGAGGAAGGTTTCACCATAGGCGCTGTCCGCTATCGCCGGGGAAAATACGGGGACATTGTTTGCGGCTGCTGTGGCAACTATGCTTGGGATTTTCTTTTTGCTGAGCCATTTACCAAATAGATAAAGCAATTCTGAAGACGTGTATGGGAAGCCTTTCTTGGTGGTCATGAGGAACTCTGTTATGAGGAGCTCCATTTCACGGTAGTCCGTTTCCTTTCCGTAAACATCATAGTACCTGTTTACGTCATCTTGGAGAAGCTGTTGATCGTCGACTTGGTGAGAGCCTTGCCAGTAGCTGAACCCCATGGCTTCAACCAAATCCTCGGAAACGTTGGCGCCTGTTGACACGAGCACGTCGATATAACGGTTTTCTATGAGCCAGTTGACGATACGCCACTGACCTGCTGTGCTCATTGAGCCCGAAAAGCCCATAATGATCGTTAAATTCTTCTCTTTCAACATGGCTTCCCAGACTTCGACGGCCTCACCTAACTTCCTGCCCTGATAGGCGGTTCGGCTCATCTCGTCCAAAAGCTTAGATATTGTCTTCTTTTTTACATGTATTGCTTCGACTTTTCTCTTAAAGTACGTGTCAGTCATAAATGTACACCTTGTAGAGTAGTTGGATTGCGTGGCTTGTATTTGAAATTTTTTATTCTGTAAGGCTCGTATAGACCTCGAGAAATGAAGCTGGGCGAATTTACTTGTGCCAGTCAATAAGGAGACTTTACATTCCATTTCATTAACTCTGCATAGGAGTTCATGTCTCCTTTTGACACATAGAACGAAGTTCTCGCGCCCAAGTTCTCTGTTGATATTGCAGGATGAAAAGTAATAAAAGCTAAATGAACCGGTCTAACGCTAGACGGTGAAAGCATGACCGTTTCAAGAGAAGAATTGGTCAAGATAATTGACTCCACAAACGTCAAGATGACAGCCACCAAAAGCGAAATTGAAAAACTCTGCAAGGAAGCGATGGAATATAGTTTTGGTTGTGTTTGCGTGAACCCTGTTTATGTGAAATTTGCGGCTACGGCTTTGAAGAGTTCGAAAGTTAAGGTTTCTTCAACGATCGGATTTCCGTTTGGATCTTCGGTTACCGAGATAAAAGCTATGGAGTCCTTGAGGGCTGTGGAAGATGGCGCGAAGGAGTTGGACATGGTTATTAATGTTGGCTTGCTGAAGTCTGGAGATTACGATAGTGTGAAACGTGACATAGCCACGGTTGTTGAGGTCAAACGTCTTGTTAGAGAAGTGGTTGTGAAAGTCATTATTGAAACAGCTCACTTGGCAAAGGAAGAAAAGATTATGGCTTGTAGGCTTGCGAAGGAAGCCAAGGCGGATTTTGTTAAGACGTCGACAGGTTTCTTTGGCCTAGGCGCAACAGTTGAGGACGTAAGGCTGATGCGCGAGACCGTGGGTAAGGAGATGGGTGTGAAGGCTGCCGGAGGAATTAGAAGCCATTCTGACGTAATTAGGATGATTGAGGCAGGAGCGAACAGAATAGGAACGAGCTTTGCAGTCGAAATCATCAGAAACGTTCCATAAGAGTTTCTACATTTTTTCTGGCGCAAATACACCGATCAGATTTAGAGCGTTCTTCAGTACGATTCTTACTGTGTGGACGAGAACGAGTCGAGCGTCACTGAGTTCAGGTGTCTCAGCTTTTATCACGGGCAGAGCGTTATAGAAAGTGTTAAACTTGTCCGCCAGCACATTTGCATAGTCTGCGATCAGATAAGGTTTCAAGTATTCTGCAGCTTCAATGAACGTGTCTGGGAAATTGGCAAGTGTCAGGATGATGTCTTGTTCGAGCCTCTCTTTTAGCAGTTCGTAAGCTGGTTTTGCTGGTTTTCTTTCGGCTTTGCGTAGTATGCTGCAGGCTCTTGCGTGTGTGTACTGAATATATGGTGCGCTGTTTCTTTCGAAGTTCAAAACTCTGTCCCAAGTGAAGACGACGGGTTTTGAAGTGTCAACTTCCACAAGTGCGTATCGTACGGCTCCGATGCCCACGAAGTTTGCGATGTTCTGTTTTTCCTCTTCTGAGAGTTGTGGTGAGCGCTTCGAAACTTCTTCGTAGGCTCGTTTGACTGCTTCGTCCATCACTTCGTCGAATGTGATGTAGTGTCCTCTTCTGCTACTCATCTTGTAGCCAGGGAGACTGACCAAGTTGTAGGCGAAGTGAACGAGGCTGTCAGCGTACTTGTCAAAGCCTAAGGCGTACAGCGCGATTTTCAACTGCAGCTGTGCCAAACTCTGTTCCATGCCTATCACGTTGATAACCTTCTCAGCTTTCTCAAACTTCCACAACGTATAGGCAATGTCACGCGTCGTGTATAGAGTCGTGCCGTCTGAACGCGCAAGCGTGAGAGAAGGAATCTCGTGCCCCGCTTTAAGCCCGAGCTTGCTTCGCAGATTGAACTTCATAGCCACTTTGTCAGCATCAAACTCCAATACTCCATTTTCAACGAAAACGAATGGCGACTCCTTCAACTTCTCAAGGGCTTCTGTCACATGACCGCCTGAGACAAAGTCGCTTTCCCAATCCCATGAGTCGTAGGACACGCCTATTCTGCTGAGGGTCTGTTTGAATCCGTCGAAGCACAGTTCGCTGACTCCTCTGATCAGCTTCTTTGCTTCGGTGTCACCTTCTTCGTAAGCCTTGTTGAGCTTGTTAATTGCGTTTTCTGGATTCTTGTCTTGACTTATTCTATTCAAAAGTTCCTCAAACAGTTGAGGATGTTTGCCGCATAGCTCGGCAGATATTGACACCCACGCGTCCAGTTCCTTGCTGATCTTGGTGATTTCGTCTTCCGCGTTGATCGTTTTGGCTTGTTCAAGCTCATGCTTCAATCTGTTGATCTCGACTATGCAACTGGTTATAGTGTAGATTTTGCCCAAGTAGTGGTCGGGTTTTGCGTCGGGTTTGGATCTTCCAAGTTTGTCATAGCCATACGCTATTACTGAGGTTTGGCGGCCCACATCGTCAATGTAGTAGTGCCTTGAAACCGCATGCCCTCTCGTTTTGAGCAGACGAGCGATAGTGTCGCCTAACATGGGGTTTCGGGCTTGCCCAATGTGGATTGGATGAAGAGGGTTTACACTTGTGTGTTCCACAATAATCCTTTGAGAATTGGATGTTTTGATGAGCCCATACTCAGCGTCAAAGTGTTCAGCCGACTCAAACACCAGCGCGGCTAGTTTTCCAAGGTGGACGTGAAAATTGATGTACCCAGCACCGGCAGATTCAATATGACTGATGAGTGCAAACTTTTCGCTGTCAATGGCCTTGATTGCAAGTTTGGCCACATCTATGGGCTTCTTCTTGAGTTGCTTGGTTAGTTCGAAGCATATTGAAGAGGCTAGCTGTCCATAATCGGGGTTTGTTGGTTTCTCGAAGGCCAAGTTAGTAATTTCCAGTTTCGGGAAAGCTTTTTTCAGCGCATCCGTCAGGATTTCTTCACATTCGTGTCTGAATTTGTCAAAAGGGTTCTCTGAAGTCATCACGCGTTTGCCTCGTCTAGACTCATTAATCTTGCACTTGTTTAAGGGTCGAAGTTATATTTTAATGTGAAAAACTGATAGCTTAACAGCAGTGGGCGATTGGCAAGTATGAGGACGAAGATCATATACTCAGAGAAATGTCTTGGTTATGGACAGCTTCATATTGAAAACCCTGAGCGTGTAAGACGCACTGCAGAGATTCTGAAAGGATTAGGTTACGAGTTTCTGGAGCCTCAGTCAGCTTCTGAGGATGACTTGCTAAGAGCGCATGACACAGAGTACATTTGGAACTTGAAGAAGAGCATGGTTGAAGACCCAGACACGCCAGCGTATGACAACATCTTCGAGTTTGCTAGACTCTCAGCCGGTGGAGCAATTCTGGCAGCTGAAGTAGGCGGGTTTTCGATCATGAGGCCACCGGGTCACCATTGTGGAAGGAATGGCGCTGCTCTCGGGGCGTACACGAGAGGCTTCTGTTACCTGAACAACATTGCGATCGCCGTGAAACACCTGAACAAGCCCACGCTCATCTTGGATATTGATGGCCATCACGGAAACGGAACGCAAGAGATCTTTGAAGGCGACAGCAAAGTGAAGTATGTCTCGCTTCACAGGGCACCAAACTATCCAGGCACAGGGAATACGAGCGTCGGGAACGCGATCAATTTTCCGTTGTGGGCAGACTGTGGAGATGAAGCATATTTGGAAACGCTGGACGGAGCCTTAAGCGTGGTGAATCCAAACGAGTTTGAAGTGGTGGCGGTCTCGGCTGGTTTTGACACGCATGCAGGTGATTTGGCGTCACTTGGATTGACTGAGAAAGGTTACAGGGAGATCGGGAGAAGGGTAGCCGGCCTTAGGAAGCACACGTTTTTCGTGTTGGAAGGCGGATACGAAGGAGAAAACAACGGGAAGGATATTCACGCGTCGGTGAAAGCTTTCGAAGACTCAGTTTAGACAAGCTTTCTATTGCCAAGCCTTCAAGCCTGTTTCTGCTCTGTCTTCTGTTTCTCTTGATGCGTGGTTATGAGCACTACAGCAGCCAAGATTATGGCGGCGGCTAAAGCGCTTCTTAGTGTGAGAGGTTCGCCTGCAAGAGCCCATCCGAGAAACAGTGCCACAATCGGATTAACGTAGGCATACGTTGAAACCCTAGTAGGCGTGGTTACCTTCAACAGCCAAATGTAACAAGTAAACGCCACAAGCGCCCCGAAAACAACAAGGTAAACCCAAGCAATCAAGGAACGCTCGGACACCAAGTCCAGTCTCACTCTGCTCCACTCGCCTACTGTCAAGCTGGCTAAGAGCAGCAGTATTCCGCCTGCAACCATCTCTAACGCAGTGCTCATCAGAGGCGAACCAGCAGTCTTGGTTGAGCGTGAATACAAGGAACCATTGGCCCAGAGGAAAGCTCCAAACACGATTATAGCCGCTCCAGCAACATCAACACTGCTCGCGCCTAAACTTCCCACTCCGCCAGCAAGCAAGATCACACCAACGAAGCCCATAGCTAAACCCGCAAAAACTCTGAGGCTAGGCTTGCGTCTGTTCAATAACCAATCGGAAAAAACCATCCACAAGGGTACGGTTCCTATTAGAAGGCTAGTCAAACCTGAAGGCACCCACTGTTCCGCCCACACTACTGCGCCATGTCCGCCTAGCAGCATCAAGCCGCCGACCAGGAAAGCCACGCCCCAATCATGTTTTGATTCTCTTCCCTTGTCGTGCAGTCTCGTCCAAGCGTACAGGATGGTTCCCGCGAGCAGAAAACGGGTTCCTGCCATGAAGAAAGGCGGAAGCGACTCAATGACAAACCGGATGGCGAGATAGGTAGAGCCCCAGATAATGTAGACAGCTAAGAAAGCTGCAGCAACCTTCAACCGCACGTCTGAAGCCTCAGTCAATAGGCGCATGCGCTGCAATTTAGTTGTTTTGTCGTCCTCTGATGAAAATCGTCAAACCGTTCGTCTTATTCAAACAAGTCACCCGGGGGTTCTTCAAAGTATGGCGGGAAAACCCATTCACCCGCGATTTTGAACTCATTGATGAAGACAAGCCTGTTTCCGTTTGCACAAACGCATGAAGAACGGTGAACCATGTCCAATTTCGTCGAAACCTGCAAGCTCAGACGCTTCGCCAGAACCGAATGCAACGTCTCATGCTCCAAAACATTAAGCAAACTGTAGACCGAAAACAACTCTCGCCTCTTATGCCAGTAAACGTTGATCATGTCAAAGTCAACGCTGTCAACCCAACCGCCACCCAGAAATTCTCCACGCTTCGGATTCTTAAGTATCTCTGCTTCGCTAGGAACCCTCACGTTGATAGCGGTGGGCTCGGCAGACTTCTTCATTTCACTCGCCACTCACTTCGCGATTCACTCTATTCTGCCTTACGCTAATAGAAAGCGGGCCCGCTGGGATTTGAACCCAGGATCTCCGGCTCCGCAGGCCAGTGTCCTAATCCAGCCTAGACTACGAGCCCCTAGCGCTAGATTACTCTACTCTTGTAATATAAACGCTGACGTTAAAGGAAGAATAGTCAACACGTTGGTGAAACTCAAGAATAACGGGTTAGAAGAGTAGACTGTCAAAATTGTCGGCTACTGTCTGAATCATTTGGCCCTCAATGTCTCCAAAACTTCTTCAATATTCGACAGCTTCCTTAGGCAGCTTCGTAAGAAGATGATGATACCGCGAAATTGCGGAAAATATCATCTTTTAGTCAGAGACTCAGTACGTCAAGCCGAATAACGGTTTTCATAAGACCATGCGCAACAGCATCGACAGAACCAGTCTTCTAGCGCTAGGTTTGCTAAATCTTAGGGATTTGTCTTATGGAAAAGGGAAAAACGACAAGTCTCGCTGATGGAAGATGTTTTAAACCCTAGACAGCAGCCTCAATGATGCCCGAAAAATTGGATCGTTCCGACAAAGCTTGTTAGTTAGCTCTGGCTCAGCACACGCTGCAATGCGTTGATGACGTTTTGTTTTCCCATTGCTAACAGGTAGGGTCCGAGTCTTGGTCCTTGCGGAGCGCCAAGCAGGATCATGTATAACGTTTTGAAGAAGCTGCCCAGTGGCAGGTCATGTTTCTTGGCTACATTGAAAATGGCGTTTTGCATTTTCTCAGCATCCTCCTCGGTCTTCAAGACGCTGACAAGTTCTGTGATAGCCGCTCTGTCTTTGTCTGACAGATTAACAGCCGTTTCCTTGATTTCCTCAAAGTCCTTTATCCAGTTGAAAGCATATTCAATCCGCTTTTTCAGGTCGCTATCGAGTTCTTGTCCTTTTTTCAAGTAGCCATAGCTCTGAAGCTTCTCGGCAATGAACACTTCTTCGCTGTTTTTCGGCGTCATTTTTGCCAAGAACGTCAGTAAATTATATGGCGCATGAATACTCGGTTTTTCAGGAGTCTTCAAAGCCCACAGGTACTCGTACAGACCTTTGACTTTTTCAAGCTCGCGTTCATCTTTCGCTGGTTTCTTGCCAAAGTAAACGTCTTCCAAGCTGTCTACTTCGTTCATGTAGGAAGGAATGTCGCTGACGTCTAGTGTGCGTGTTCCCACAAACCTCTTCAGCATGAGCAGCAACAGCGACTGCGGTGAACCGTAACGGAACCAAACTTGAGGAGTGAACACGTTTCCGGTGGATTTGGATATTTTCCTGCCGCTCTTATCAAGAAACATCTCGTACTTGGCATGCGAAGGTGGTTCATAACGCAGTATTTCACGACAGATCCTGTCGTTGATTCGCACTGAATCCGCAATATCCTTGCCGTAAGCCTCAAATCTTATGTCCAACGCCTTCCAACGCGCAGCAAACTCGCTCTTCCAAGTAAGCTTGCCCTCGCCTTTCCGTATATCCGCTTCGCCCTTGAAACCGCAACCTGCAATCCATTTTCCCTTAATCTCCATACCTCCGCAACTGTATAGGATCTTGTCTTCTTTGGGCAGAAACTCAGACGCCTGCGTCGTGTAAATCCGTCCGCAGTTTCTGCAGACAGCAAAATACGGAAGCACTTCAGTGTAGCGTTCCTGTCCCACTTCCTCCTTGACTATCTCACCAATCCTCTTCGCATTAGACAGGAGAGTCCTAATCTCTTCATTTAGCAAGCCTCGTTCATACGTCTCTTTCGCAGACATGTAACTGTACTCTATCCCACACTTGTCTAAAGCGTCAAGCAGAAGCGAACTCATATGTCTGCCATAGCTTTCATGACAACCAAACGGATCCGGAATACTTGAAACAGGAAAACCCAAATATTTCACCAATGAATCCGGCAACCCAGCAGGAACCTTCCGCAAACCATCCTTATCATCACAAAAAGCCACAAGCTCCGAACGGAAACCTTGCTCTCTCAAAGCCAAAGTAACTGCAAAAGACCGAGCCGCATCCCCAAGACTGCCAATGTGCGGAAAACCAGAAGCACCTAATCCCATCTCAGTTCTAATCAAGTCTAAGCTTCTGCCGAGCTTTCGCTCCCTCTCCATGACTCGTGCGGCCATTTTGTCATACCATGTGCCGCGTCCAATAGTCTTCTCACCCATTGTTTGACCAGCCACAACTGAAAGATATTATGATGATAGAATAAAAAAATGTTTAGAAAGAAAGAGGAAGCTATTTACGCTTCAACGCAGCAGCGATCGCTAAGGCAGCAAGCACTAGCAGTACTATGACGAGAGAGTAGAGCCATCCGAAGCCGTAACCGTAAATGAACCATGCACCACCAACAGCTATGAGCAATAGTCCCATTGAGAGCGTGCTGAAGGCGTCTCGCTCGTATTTCTGAGGATTCGAAGCTCTCATTCCAGCAAGAACTGCAAGCCAGCCGCCAGACAAGGCAATGATCAGAGGAATCACCAGAGTCCAGTCTTTCACGATCTGCAGCGGCTGATGGAGAAGAATGCTGACGACGACGAGTATAAGGACAACGCCGATGGACAGCAAATCCCGTTTTCCACTTTCAGCCAAAGCTCAATTCTCCACTTGCTATATTTTCTCGCCGCATTCCGGACAGAACTTCGAAGCAGAAGGAATCGTCTTGCTACATTTCGGACAGGCCATAGTGCCGCTGGAAGGCGGAGTAATCGCTAAGCCACATTCGGGGCAGAACTTCGATGTTGCAGGAACCTTTGCATCGCATTTCGGGCAAATCACTAGTGCGGCAGCTGGTGCCTGCGCTGGACCTGTAGGAGTCATGACCTGAGGAATCAGCACCATGCCTGTACCAAGGCCCGCGCCTGAAGACTTGCCAAGTTCTTCAGCAGCTTTCTTCACGGTCTCCATGCGAAGCACTTCTTCAGGTGCGGCTCTTCCTGTCCTAAGCCAGAACAGACGCTCACGGTATTCAGGAGTTGTGTCAATGCCCTCGAAACGTAGATCAGTCAGTTCCAAACCGATCCGTTTGAAGTAATCAAGATCAAACATCACCAGCGACAGGGCGTCGCCATACCGCTCGGCGCGCTTGATTTCCATCTCGGTGAACGCGCTGACGGCGCGCCGGTTACGCAGACCGGTC
>Ga0209253_10003822_pt1 | contig 13154 bp, 10 predicted proteins | sample FrelakmetBRP12BR_FD_187145 | JGI IMG/M metagenome (GOLD analysis project Ga0209253, IMG submission 187145) | Freshwater lake sediment microbial communities from the University of Notre Dame, USA, for methane emissions studies - BRP12 BR (SPAdes)... | ecosystem: Environmental > Aquatic >...
TCCCTTCAATCGAATTCTTCTTTTCGCTGACGCAGCCAAGCAGGGCGAAACAGATCAGCAGATTGAGAGCGACGGCCATTCGGTTCATAATGCACCTCCGTAGGAGTGACACTGTTGGCTTGTAGCTTCGTGGGAGACTCGGTGGGTCGTCGGGTACGACGGTAACACTCGGCGGCACACTGAGTACTACATCGAGCCATTGAGCTCTTGTCACAATTCAGAATTAGTGGACCACGAGGCTCGCAGCCAAGGGTCGTCGGGTTGGGCTCTACAACGAAGGGACTGGAGCAGGGTCCAGGGCGGCGGCTCGATGGCTGAGGAAGCCACCAGGTGCCAATGTATCCCTCGCATCTGGCAATGTCAATCCCATGAACATGGGATGCCACTGTGGCAGAATTCGCCACAATCGATTCGACTCACTCCGAATGTCCCCCGCTCTTCAGCTCCTGCATGTACTGGTCGTGCTCCTGGTCCAGGCTTTCCATTTCCTTGAGTATCGTCATTTCGCCTTTCCCAAGTGGGCCAGCAGCATCCATTGTATCCCGATTCAAAGACTCCATCAATCGATTTTTCTGTCTAGGGTCATTCAGGAGAGCCAATATCCTCTTCGCTTTCTTGCTCATGATTTCACCTCCTTCTTTCCAATCCTGGCGCCGAGATCTCCCCTGATTCGGTGTATCTTGTATCCCAGGTGATAAGCAGCGAGGATGAACACCCCTTGGGCTATGTAATCGGGCTTGATCCCGTCGGTTCTCAGCCAGTTCTCAACCTCGTGCTTCCAGTGGTATGTCGATATCCTCCCTTTCAACTCGGGGTTTCGCGTGATCCAATCACAGGCGCGTATGAGCCGGTCTTTCTTGTCCTTCACCCAGAGCTTGTCGGTCCAGGAATCAGCTATCTCCATGCGCTCATTTGAATCTACCCGCATATCAACATCATAGTCGTGTCCCGTCCAGCAGGCTTCGAACTGAGCATCCTTAGGCGAGGCAAAGAGCTGCCGTGCACCATCCTTCACCTTGGGATCGCTCGTAGGGAAGTGATTTGAGGTCAGCTTATTGACGATGCGGGAATAATCAGTGAGAGAATGGACCTTCCGATTGAAGGGAATGAATATGCGGAAGCGATGCGCCCCTGGCGTGTGGCTCTTGGTTGTTATGAGCGCATAATTGAGATTTAGGTTCTTAAGCTTCCCGCGAGCCTGCTCGATCGTGAGGCCATGGTCATTGTCAACACAGAAGCCTGTGGCGTGGAGGAAATTGTCGCTGAGGCGGCTATTCTTGTCCCAGATGATGGGGCTGTAGTTGTGGGAAGTAAACACCCGCTGAAGATCAGCGGTCTTTTGAACGGAAGGAGTGTAGAGGGTTTCGTCGCCGTTTAGGTTAATTCGTCCTAACGAAAGCTCAATTGTGTCCTTGGTTGTGGTACATGTTGTCATTTTCAGTTCTGTTGGAATACATAATGCTCTTCAAATTTCGGAATGCGTTAGCATAGGCTATCGGGTTGACCGAGGCCTGAAAGCTGTAATACTGCGATACCAGGTTGCTTAGCTGGTGTGTTTCCGAAAACATGAAAGTACTCACTTTACCCTGGCGGGCATGAGATTGAAGAGGTAGGCCGCTCGTGATCAAAAAAGCTGCGAGCGGAAAATCTTTGGTTTCATAGGTTTTCATTGTCGTGTTTTCATTTGAATTTGCTGCAGGAAGGGAGGTAACGCGGAAACCGTTCGGCTCAACTTCACTGTCCCGTCCGCACGCGCCGACCGATTGTATTCGGAAGGCGAGAGGGTCATCCAACCCCTTATGCTATTGTTTACAAAAGCCAATGTTCTGTCAAGGGGGTTGTTTTCTAACTCGCAAATCGCGGTCAAGGCGCTGGTGGTGTGAGGAAAAATGGCCCGACCGATACGCAAGGCGGGCCTGGTGTTTCGAACCCACTCAATTCATCGATATGACTATCCGGTTCACCGTAGCGTGCATTTGTTCAGGTTGCAGATGGCTGTAGATCTCGGTCACCTTCGAGGATGAATGCCCCAAAAGTTTCTGCACCTCGTACAACGTAGCTCCTCCCTGCACCAACCAACTTGCGAACGAATGCCTGACGCTATGAAAATGAACCCTGTCATCGGCCAGATTAGCTTTGCGGACATACCGTTTGAAGAGGTGCGACACCCAGTCACAGGAAATCCTACCATTACCGTCCAAAGTAAATACATACTCTCCGGCTTGACGCTTTCTCTTCGCTCTCAACAATTCGAGTGCTGTGCTGTTCAGCGGAATCGTGCGCTGCTTTCCCTGTTTGGTCTTGAAACGTGGGCTACTTTGTATGTGGATGACTCCCCTCTCCATATCGACATCCACCCATCTGAGGTTCACGATTTCCGCCCTTCTCAGCCCTGTCAGGACCGCAAAGACAACCAATTCACGGAACCAGATTTCTGCTATTACGTGGATTAGCTTTTCAAAATCCTTTGGAGTCAGGAAGACGGACAATTGTTCTGGAACATGAGCAAATGGAACGCCTTTGCAGGGATTTTCTTTGACCATCTTCCATCGCAAAGCTGTGCTGAACGCAGATTTCAGCATCCGGAGTTCCACATTGACCGAGACAGGTTTCACTTCTCGCAGTCTAATCGTTTTGTATCTATCAATATGCACAGCCGTGATGTCGGTTATCAGGGTGTTTTTCACTACCCGATTGAATCCATTCAGAACATTCCGAAAGAGGGCTACTGTCCTGGCAGCATTATGGACGTTTGCATACGACATGAATTCCTCCACAAATTGCGCGTACCTCAGTGTCCGGTGCGACGGTCGAAGAACAGTTCCCAAATCCGCCAGCGCCCTGAGAGCTTCGGAGCGCGTTTTTGCCCCAGTGCTTTTCCAACGTCTTCGATCATCTTGATCGTAGACGACGTAGTAGAAGCCATTCGATCTTTTGAAAAGGGAGAATTTGGCAGGAGTGGCAGCCATCGCTAACCTCCTCTATTACTACCCGGAATCGGGTTGAGTCTGTTAGCAATTCTGTTAGCAGTGGCAAAAAACAAAAAGGACTTAGTTTCCTAAGTCCTTGATTTCATTGAGCTGGCGGGCGGATTTGAACCGTCGACCTGCTGATTACGAATCAGCTGCTCTACCAGCTGAGCTACGCCAGCAACTGCACATCAAAATACGAAGTACGGCGCACAAAATCAACGATCCTCCCCCGCTGTCCGGATCAAGCCGTCGACACTTGTCTCAAAGAGCCGCTGCCACCGCTCGCCAACAAACGGCTTGAGAAAACCAACAACGTTTCCGTGAAACACCTCAACGTCCGTGACGCGCGTGCGGCCGCCGGGAAGCGACTCGAACATCCAGATGTGACACGCCTTCGTCCCCCCCGCCGACTTCCACCAGATGGCCGACTTGCCCGGACTCACTTCCCAGACTGTTTCCAGGGAAACCACCCTCCCCGCAGGAAAGCCGAGGTCCAGCGTCTGCTCGAACCTCACCCCCTGCCTCCACCCCGGTGCGTCAAGCCAGCGAGTGGAAATGTGCAGAGGCTTCGACCACTCCGGCCACCGCTCCAGATCCGCCCACCTCTCCCAGATTCTCTCGCGGGATACGTCCGTCTCCCTTGTCACTGCGATCACCTCCGTCCTCCAAGTCGCCTCCTCCACCGCCATCAGGTCGAGTGCCTCACGAACTTTTCCGAGATAGGCATTCTTACCCTCCAGAGGATCCTGCGAGAAAACCGCCTGACCATACCACACCAGGGCCGCCAGAAGCGCCCCTGTGAAGACAACTGAGAGAATGCGCGAGATCCTCATGTGGCTGCCTCCACTAAGACCAACATCCGGGTGACTCGATCATGACCTGCCCTTCACTTCCGCCTGGTACGGCGTTCGCAACTCCAGCGGTTTCGTGTCCGGTTTACGCATCCGCAAATTGAGCATTTCGACAAACACTGAGAATGCCATGGCAAAATAGATGTATCCTTTAGAAAAATGCTGGCCAAGGCCGTCAGCAACAAGCGTTACTCCGATCAGCAGAAGGAAACTGAGGGCGAGAATCTTGACCGTCGGATGACGATGCACGAAACTGCTGATGGGACCGGCAAGGACCATCATGATCGCCACAGCGATCATAACAGCAGCGATCATGATCGAGACCCTGTTCGCCATCCCCACCGCGGTGATTACCGAGTCGAGCGAGAAAACGATATCCAGGAGAACAATCTGGATAATCACACGATGGAATTTGACCTTCGCCCGGAGCGACGTCCCATCCTCGGATCCTTCGAGCTTCTCGTGAATCTCCAGTGTGCTTTTGCCGATGAGAAAAATGCCCCCGCCAATCAGGATCAGGTCCTTCCCTGAGATCCCTCTCCCCAGGACCGTGAAGAACGGTTCCGTGAGCTGCATGATCCAGGTCAGCGTCAGGAGCAACCCAATGCGCGTAAGCATGGCGAGCGCAAGCCCGGTCATCCTTGCCTTGGGCTGCTGCTCCGCCGGCAATTTCCCTGAGAGAATCGAGATGAAAATGATATTGTCAATCCCGAGCACGATCTCAAGCGCGGTCAGCGTCAGAAGGGCAATCCAGCCCTGGGGATCACTTAGCCAGTCCATGCCATGCCTTTCTCAACAAAGTATCGGTTCATGCACTCTTCGCTCCCGTGCCAACGTATCTCCGGTCAATCGCGAGTGCGACCCTGTACGCCGCGTAGGCAAAAAAGGGAGCCACGAAGACGTCGACGCTGTAGTGAACGTGCTGCAATAGGACGCTGATTGCGACGCCGACCGTGCAAATGAGGAAGACCGCCTTGAGCCGGGCACCGCGGGCTGTCAGGAACAACAGGAACATTGTCGAGGTGTGTCCGGAAAAGAAGAGATCCTTTGTCAGAAGGGTCCCCGTCCCGAGTTGCTGGACAAACGGATCCTGTAACGGGATCAGGAACGCCGGCGGCTCGAGCGGAAGCAGAAACATCGCAACGATTCTGAACACGACCATGATCACGTAGGTCTGCAGCGCCAGCAGAAGCTCGTCGGGGTTCCATGCCAGGAAGCCGATGCCGACCAGGAGCCCGGCGTAGATCAGCAGAAAGGCCGCCCAGGTGCAGTCGATGGGCGTGTAGAGTGCCAGCACGGGATCCACGAATCGTACCCCGGGTCGTGCCTCAACCCAGGTGAGAAATCGGGTGAGCGCAACAAGCGTCAGGATCAGAAGCGGGATAGTCGCGGCAAGACTTCGCCGGAACGGGGGTCGCCGCCAGTCATCCCGCCAGCGCGAATACAGTTTCGTCATTCTTGGTGCTCTCTGAGTCTGATGCGATGAAATCGGTGGGATCAAGGAATATGAATGCCGCGGAGGAATTCCGCGCTTTCCTCGGGAAGCGTCGGGTTGATGTACATCCCGCTCCCGATTTCGAAACCCGCGGTCCGGGAGATCCGCGGGATGATGGCAAGATACCAGTGAAAGTAGTCGCGGTGGCCGTCATGAGCAGGGATTGATCGTATCGAATAGTTGTAATCGGGGTTGTTCAGCCCGTGGTAGAGCTTGGCGAGCACAGTCCGTACGTTGCCCGCAAAGTCCGTTAGCTCGTGATCGAAGATCTCGTCGAACGACGACGAATGCCTGCGGGGAAAAATCCAGAGATGGAAGGGAGAGAGGGCGGCGTACGGCGTAAAAGCGACAAAATGCTCCGTCTCATGAACGATCCTGTGCCGGTCGGTCAATTCCTGTTTCAGCGTCCGGCAAAAGACGCATTCCCCCATCTCGTCGAAATATCGGATGGCTTCCTCGAGTCGGTTCCGTATCTGCGTAGGAACAATAGGCATTGCGGCAATCTGCGAGTGAGGATGGACCAGAGAGGTCCCCGCACCCTCACCATGGTTCTTGAAGATGATGATGGCCTCAATCCGGCGATCCTTCTTCATGTCCGCATAGCGTCGCCGGTAGGTATCAATCACGTCGGCCATCTCTCCTTCGGAAAACTGCGCCGGGGAGAGATCGTGCCGCGGATGTTCGATAACGACCTCATGGATGCCTACGCCCGTCATGGACCGATAGATGCCGTCGATGTGCCGGACCCTGTCCCCCTCCGGAGAAAGGGCCGGATACTTGTTGAGAACGACGCGCACCTTCCATCCGTCATCTCCGCTCAGGCGGTAGGTTTCCCTTACCGTCAGATGTTCGTTTCCCATGCAGAAAGGACAATCGGGCGCGTACTGGGGCTGCGGCGCGGATGGCACATCCCGGCGGGCGAGAAGGTGCGGCCTCTGCGCCCGCTCCTTCGCGATGACCACCCATTCGCGGGTGATGATGTTCTGGCGTAGCTCAGGCATAGTGTCAAAAACTACCAACTCGCATCGTGAAAGTCAATCATTCATAATGTTTCATATCGGCCCAGAACTCCTTAAGCGGCCGCCGCAAGCTCCTGCAGACATAGATCGGCAGGTTATCCTCATACGGCATGCAATAGTCGCATGTGACACGCCCGGCGAGAACGACAGACCCGAAGTCCCGTTCCAGATCCTCCAGTCTCCCGCCGAGCCGGATGAGAATTGCGCCGGTATAGCCGCGCGGGCCCCAGATCCAGTAGCTGTTGTGCGAGCCGATCGACCTGGGCAAGCCGTACGCCCGCCCGAAAAAGTCGATCGCACCGCAACGGCCGTAGTTTGAGGCATAGATCGTACACTCTTTCTGCTCCTCTTCCGGCAGGGCATGGAAAACCGTTGCGACGGCAGCCGCTTTCCCTTCCCATCCGAACATGTCGGCGTAGAGCTGCGGGAGCTTGCCAAGCTGCTTCCCCTCCGCCGTCGAGGGCGTTATTCCGAGCGCATCCGCGTATAGGATGTAGCGTTCCACCGGAAGCACCGGCAGCACAACCGGAGCAAGCACGATGCCGCCGGCCGCAAGAAGGATCATGCACACTGACTTCAGCCAGATCCATGGGCGTTTCGCAAACGCGCGTTCCAACGCAACTCCCCCAGCCGCGAAGAGCACCCCGTAGGCAGGCGAGAGATACTCCGGCTTGCTGTGACCATTCACGATCAAAATCAGCAACGCGGCAAGATAAACGAAGGCCAGGAGTCGGTATGCTTTCCCCTCTCTGCCGACGAGCAGAAATGTCAATCCCCCGACCCAGAGAGGGAGTGTGACGGGATTTTGCGCCAGGACCTGTCCGAGCAAGAATGTCATGGGTGAAAGTCCGGAATACTTCGACGACGTCGCATTCCTGATGAACTCGAGATGGGCAAAGTCGTGGCTGAGATTCCAGACGATATAGGGAAGAAACATGAGGAGCGCGATTGCTCCGGCAGCGTACGGCCAGAGAGTCCTCAGCCAGGAGCGCTGCGGAGTCAGAAAAAGCCCCAGGGCAATCCCGAAGCCGAACCAGAGCATCCCCACTTTGTTGAGCAATCCGAGGCCGACAACGAATCCCAGAATGAGCCAGAGGCGGGCATCCCCCTTCTTGATGATCAAAACGAGGAGATACGAGCCCAGCGTCCAAAAGAGGATGTCGAAGCAATTCATCGAGAAGAGCGAGCCCATCGCAACGAAAACGATTGAGGCAGTAGCACCCACCGCCGCAAGGGCCATGGCATACTTTCCGCCGCCGAGCTGTCGTGCGATGAGACCAACAAGGAAGACGGTCGCCGCTCCGGTGAGCGCCGGAAGAAGCCGCAGGGCAGAAATCGAGTCCCCAAAAAGGAGCCGATTCACTGCCAGGACATAGATGGAGAAGGGAGGCTGATCGACGTATCCAAAGTCCAGGTGCTCGGTACAGGCGAGATAGTAAAGCTCGTCGCGGAAGTAACCATATCCACCCATGGCATTGGTCACGAGGTGGAGCAGCAGCTTGATCACTGCGATTCCCAGAATGATTGCTGTGCCGTTCTCCAAGAACTCTCGCAACGCTGTCTTGCTTTTCATCCGTGGCCCGACATTGGGTGTGTTTGTGGTTGGAGGGGGGTATGATTATTGGATATGACTAACGGGTCCAATGTAGTGAATTTCCATGATTCCTGTCGGGTCAATTCCCAGGTCTCCTGATTGGCCGACTTTCTGGTTGGAATCCCGTCCGCGAAAATCGGTGTAATTTCGTAGACCGGCTCTCTTCCTCGAAAGTTCTCTTGCAGCTTGAGGGATGGTTTGGTAGATTAGTGCCCATATCCCCCCGCTGCTGCCTCCACCGTGATGCCGAGGAGTATGTATGGAGCCCGACCACCAGATCCAGGATAGTCCGCCACCGCTGATCCATGTAGCCCTGGAAGAACCGGGCGCACCCGCGACGCTCCTGAAGTTCGCGGAGTCCTTCACCGTCGGCAGTGATCCTGAGTGCGACCTGGCGATTGAGTCGCCCTCGGTCAGCCCGGAACATGCTGCGGTTGTTTTCGAGCAGAACCAGTGGTGGATCCAGGACCTCGAGAGCAAGACGGGAACTCTCATCGACGGAAAGAAGATCGACCGTGTAGCTCTTGCGAGTGGCACGAAAGTTCTTCTCGGCCCCGATGGACCCTCACTCACATTTACCATCCAGGATGTCAACGCGGAAGGTGTCGCAGGTCCTCGCAGACGACTTCGTCTCCCCCAGAGAATCCGCAGAGCTTTCCAGAAGACAAGGCTCATTTCCCTTCAGGAGCACAAAGAGCTCCTTCGCCGTGCACTCGAGAAGGTCAAGAGGCAGGACTCCCGGAAATATCTGAAGATCATCGGGGCGATCGGTTTCCTCGGCCTGCTGGCCGGCAGCTATGCATACTACAAACACGACCAGTACGAGAAGCTCGCGGCCCGCGCCGAAGAGGTCTTCTACCAGATCAAGGAACTCGAGCTGGGCTTTTCCCGCCTTGAGACGAAGCTACTGGCAACGGCGGATTCCTCCACCATCGCGGAAGTACGGTACTACCGATCCAAGTTGAAGGAACTAAACGCCAGCTACGACCGTTACGTCGACGAGCTGGGAATCTACGAGGGCAAACTCGACGAAAAGACGAGAACGATTTACCGCGTTGCGCGGGTGTTCGGGGAATGCGAGATCACGATGCCGAAAGGATTCGTCGAGGAAGTTGAGAATTACATCCATGAGTGGAAACTCTCGCAACGGCTCCCCAACGCCATTGAGCGCGCGCGGGTGCGGGGGTATCAGGAGAGCATCACACGCGCCATGGTTGAGCAAAACCTTCCGCCGCAGTTCTTCTATCTGGCTTTGCAGGAGAGCGACTTCGACAGCAGCCTCTGCGGACCGGCGACGCGCTTCGGCATCGCCAAAGGGATGTGGCAGTTCATACCGTCCACCGCAGTTCAGTACGGCCTCCGGACCGGTCCGCTGGTCCAGGTCCCGAAAAGAGATCCCCGCGACGAACGTCACAGGGTGACAAAATCGACCGACGCCGCCGCCCGCTATTTGCGCGACATTTACAGCACCGAGGCTCAGGCATCAGGTCTGTTGGTCATTGCGTCGTACAATTGGGGCCACAATGTGGTCAAAGGCCTGATCCGGGAGCTTCCGGAGAATCCACGGGAGAGGAATTTCTGGAAGTTCCTCACGACGTATCGCAGCCGGATTCCCAAACAGACCTATGATTATGTGTTCTACATCTTCTCGGCGGCAGTCATCGGGGAAAACCCGAAGCTGTTCGGATTCAATTTCGACAAACCGTTGAACGCAGAAGCAATGTAAAGAACGGGAGCCGCCGCGGTCAAGTCAGGCATCAAAAAGAACTCACCCCCATCCCACGTTCGTGTGACCAAGAAAGTGGGACCCCGGGGGTGAGTTCTTTTTTTTGTGAGAAGCAGAAACCTTCCCACTTCATCATTTCTTGCTCGATATTGGATATTCAACAGGTCCTGCGTGAATACCGAACAGGAAACAAGGAATGATGATGAAGAAACGGGGGGCGGGGCCCCCTCCCTTCCCCCCGGAAAAGAAATGGCCGATCAGCAATGCGGGGGGCTTGGGGGGGGAACCTTACCCCTAGCCACGGTTTCACCCTTTGAAGCCCCTCTCTCGCGATGCTGGGACTGGCGAGAAGATGTACCGGGCGCCGGGCGCTTGGCCTTCAAAATGCCACACGCTCTGCGGGTGCTACGTTAGTGCTGGGTGCCAAGGTCGGCGCCGACCGCCGCCGGCCGTTCCTTCCACGGGAGCCTCGCCGCCCAGACGACGCGCTTGAAGAGAAGCGGCACTCTGGCCCGGAGCGCATCGACGTACGTATAGACGACGGGCACAAGAACGAGTGTCAGCAGCGTTGAGCTGATCAACCCGCCGATCACGACCACCGCCATCCCCTGGCGCATCTCGGACCCCGCTCCAAGAGCGAGCGCAAGCGGCATCATGCCGAAGACCATGGTCGCAGTCGTCATGACGATGGGGCGCAGCCGTGCCTTCCCCGCTTCCAGAAGAGCATCCCGCATTGCACGTCCGCGGGACCGGAGCGTATTGGTGAAATCCACCAGCAGGATGGCATTCTTCGTGACAAGGCCCATCAGCATGATGATGCCGATCATGCTGAACATGTTAAGCGTCGTCTTCGTCAGTGCCAGGCCGGCCAGTGCACCGACCAGGGCCACCGGGAGCGAAAACATGATCGTGAACGGATGGATGTATGATTCAAACAGGCTGACCATGATGATATAGATGAACAGGATCGCCAGGCTCAGTGCGATCGACATGTCGTTGAACATGTCGCGCATGTTTTCCGTATCTCCGCCGTAGAAAACCTTGATGCCCGGCGGAATGCCGATCGCGTTGATCTCTTTTTCGGCCGCGGCGGTCACCTGCCCGAGCGGCACCTGGCCGGAGAGATTGGCGGCAACGGTGACCAGACGCTCGCGATCCTTGCGCTGGATTTCTGAAGGTCCCTTGCCATAGGTCACGTTGGCCACCTGGCTCAGCCGGATGGACTGGCCGTAGTGATTGAGGAGCGCGATGCTCCCGACGTCCTGGGCTCTCGACCGGCTCGCCTTGTTCAACACTACCCGCGTGTCGAAGTCCGTGTCCCCCTCCTGATATTTTGTGGGGATGTCTCCTTCAATCGCCGTCCGCGCCGCCAGACCCACCTCAGCAAGTGTCAGGCCCATCCTGGCAATTTTGTCCCTGTCCACTTCGATCTTGATCTCCGGTTTTCCTTCCTCCCAGGAGCTCGTGACGTCCACCGTCCCTTTCGTCACCGCCAGGATATCGGCGATCTTTTCCGAAAACGCGGCCACTTCTTTCAGATCCGGCCCCATAACCTCGATCTGGAGCGGCGCAACGTTTGCCGATCCCCACATGCTGATCGTGTTGAAGCTGGTCCTCAACCCGGGAATTGCGGCGGCCTGCTCCTTGATCGCCTGCATGACCGCCTGCGTCGAACGCTTGCGGGTCCGCTTCGGTGTCAGCTTGATCTGTACCTGACCAAGGTTCGCCTGGTCTGCATTCTTCCACTGGCTCTGCTGCTTGCCGATCGTAGCGAGATAGCGCTGCACTTCCGGCATGCCGGCGACGATCCGTTCCACTTCCTTAACGGCCTGATCGGTCTTTTCGATGGTGGTACCAAGCGGCATGTCGAGGTTTACGGCAAATTCTCCCCGGTCGGAATCCGTCATGAACTCGGTTCCGATAGCGCCCAGAGGGATCAGGGCAATGCTTGCCAGCAGCAACCCCCCGCTGACCGCGAGTACCGTCTTGCGGTGCCCGAGTGCCCAGGAAAGGACCCGCTGGTACGCCGTACCCAGCCGGTCCTGCCACGATTCGAACCGGAGAATCATCCGCCCCACCCTCGAGGCACTGCTTTGATGGGTCAGCCGCGACCACTTCGCCGCGAGCATGGGCGTGAGGGTGAAGGAAACGAAGAGCGAAAGCAGGGTCGACACCACCACCGTCATGCCGAACTCGCTGAAAATGCGCCCGACCATCCCGCCAACGAGCGAGATCGGGAGGAACACCACCACGTCGACCAGTGTGATCGCGATGGCCGCGAATCCGATTTCGCTCCGCCCGTTTACCGCAGCTGTCGCCGGTTCCTCACCACGCTCGAGGTGCCGGTGAATGTTCTCCAGGATCACAATAGAGTCGTCCACCAGAATCCCGATCACCAGGGCGAGAGCCATCAGTGAGACGATGTTGACGGAGTACCCGAAAAGCCAGGCGAAGAAGAAGGTGCTGATGAGCGACGTCGGAATCGAAAGCAGCACGATCAGGGAGTTGCGAACGCTGTGGAGGAAAAAGAACAGAACGATCGCCACCATCAGGATCGCCAGGAAGAGGTCCCGCTGCACCTCCGAAAGCGAATTCCTCGTGAACTCGGTGATGTCCTGGGCGGTCGTGAACGTGATCCGCGATGCGTTCTCCCGCTCGAGTTCCCTCATCTCGGCCTGGAGAAGGTCGGCGGTCCGGATGGAGTTTGCATCGGACTGCTTCTGGATGGCGAGTGCGATGGAGTTCTCGCTGTTCAGACGACTCAGCGTAAAATTCTCCTGCTCCGAGTCCTTCACATCCGCAATGTCCCGGAGATAGACGACGCCGGCAGGCGTGGCCGCAACTACCATCTGTCTCATCTCATCGAGACTCCGGAACTTGCCGGCCAGCCTGACGATATACTGGTTCACCTGTTCGTTGATCTTGCCGGTCGGGAAGTCGAGGTTTTCCCGCCCGAGGGCCTGGGAGACCTGCAGAATGGAGATGCCGTAGGAGTTGAGTTTCTGGTTATCCACCTCCACGCGGATCTCGCGCTGCTTTCCGCCGACAATCGTCACCGCGGAGACACCGTCGACCTGTTCCAGCCGCGGCTTGACCTTATCCTTGACATGCTGGTAGAGCGCGCGCGGCTGCATCTCACCGGTCACGGAAACCCGCAGAATAGGGAACGCATTCATGTCAGACTTCTGCACCCGCGGGGGTTTGGCGTCGTCGGGGAGCTTGGACCGCGCCGTCTCAACCACGCGCTGAACGTCATTCGTCACGGCATCGACTTCGGCGCTGAAGCTGAACTGGGCCACAAGCACGGAGACGCCTTCGTAGGAGTAGGAGCGGACGTTGTCCAGCTTGTTGACTCCGGACACCGCCTCTTCAAGGGGTTTCGACACGAGTGATTCCACCTCTTTCGGACCGGCACCGGGGTACACTGTCACGACCGACACGATCGGCCAGTCCATTTTGGGAAGGAGATCCACTCCCATCCGGGAATAGCCGAAGAT